>Ga0208257_1000001_pt1 | contig 352510 bp, 438 predicted proteins | sample CryBogCBH10Sep07_FD_184610 | JGI IMG/M metagenome (GOLD analysis project Ga0208257, IMG submission 184610) | Freshwater microbial communities from Crystal Bog, Wisconsin, USA - CBH10Sep07 (SPAdes) | ecosystem: Environmental > Aquatic > Freshwater > Lake | place: Crystal Bog, Wisconsin, USA... | reverse complement strand
TTAAAAGGGCGGCAACGGACATACCGCCCTTCTTGATTATCTTCTTGCTTCGATATGCATATGATTAAAGTGGCCTTTTACTTTCCAAAGAACCATATAACCTGCTGCTCTTGCTCTAGCAGCAACACCATCAAACCAATGACGTGTGCGAGGATTGCTTGCTTCGACTACTCCACGTCCAACGTTAATGTCAATAGCACGACCACCGTAGTGACCGCGACCGTGGTGAACATGATGAACACCACCGAAAGCAGGATGCTCCGAAACGCGGATGCCCTGATGTTGTAACATGCGGCCATATGATACAATACTTTGTGAAGAGTGACCAGCATGTCTTAATTTAACTTCACCCATTTGTGGGTTCATATGCCAATTTTGACCTCCAAAGATAGCATCTAATGGATTGTCAAATGTCTGTTCGTGTGATGAATACTGAGTACTCTTATAATAACTACGTGCTAATGCTCTATCGCATGTCGCAGACAAAGCAATAGACATGGCTACTAATAGTATAATCTTCTTCATATTTTTCCTTTCATGATAAGCGCAACTAACTACCCTTCTTGAGCGGGGTGATTAATTATTATCCTTATGAGCCATAGATATGTTGCTCCTTAGTTGCGTCTGCTGATCGGCTGTCCGTATGCGATCAGTAATACCACCAAATTTGGTTGGTTATATATTTACCGGAAAAATAAAGGAGAATAATAACACGTTTTTACTAAACTAATAGCAATAAATACAATGCGAGAGGATCCCTGCATGTCTATATGGATTTTGAGTCAACATAGTATAGAACACTATGAAAACGATAGACTTTTGAAAGCATTTAGTAACCTAAAGTTAAATGCTAAGTTAATGAATCCTGATCAATTTGATATTATTGTTAATAGACATAACAGAAAAAGTGTTAGATATAATAATACACAAATCACTCTTCCTAAGATAGTTCTAAATAGAACAGGTTCGGGAACAAATTATTTTACTTCAGCAGTTATTAGACAACTTGAAAAATTATCTGTAACAACAGTTAACAGTATAGATGGTATTAATAATGTTAAAGACAAATTATTAGCACATCAAATTTTATCTCAAAACAATATTCCAACTCCAAAAACTATGTTAGTTAAGTTTCCAGTTTCTAGTTCTTTAGTAGAAGGAGAAATTGGATTTCCTTGTGTAGTAAAAGTTCTACAAGGGAGTTATGGTAGAGGTGTTTATCTTTGTGAGAATAAAAAATTATTTGAAGACCTTATGGGACTAATAGACGGACTAGGTCTTAAGAAAATTATGATAGTTCAAGAGTTTATAGATAATAGCAAAGGCACAGATCTTCGTGTTTGGGTTTTAGGTAACAGAGTTATTGGTGCAATGAAAAGAACAGGACCACAAGGTGACTTTCGTGCTAATATCACAGGTGGCGGCACTGGTGAAGCATTTGAAGTAACAGAAGAAATAGAAACACTTTGTATTAAAACAGCAAGAGCCTTAGGATTAGATATAGCCGGCATCGACTTATTATTTGACAACGACGGGTTCAAAGTATGTGAAGCAAATTCTGCTCCAGGTTTTGAAGGTTTTGAAACTTATGTTAAAGTAAATGTCGCAGAACAAATTGCTGAATATATAGAAGCAAGATTAAAAATCTAAAATTGGAGGGGAGGATGGGAATCGAACCCACATATAAAGGTTTTGCAGACCTTCCCATAACCGTTCTGGCACCTCCCCAATTTGGCAACCCGTTAGCGAGTACGCTTTGGAATGCGGACTATTATACCCCTACACAGTTGATGTAGGACTTATTTGACTCCCAAGCATTGTATGGAAGTCTGCCGCGACGGGTCAAGCGCGACAAATTTTGGCAGAGGTAGTAGGAGTCAAACCCACGCCCTCGGTTTTGGAGACCGATGTGCTATCGTAACACTTTACCTCTATGGTGGGGGAAGTAGGACTCGAACCTACGAAGGCTTAGCCAGCGGATTTACAGTCCGCCCCCTTTGCCGCTCGGGACATTCCCCCATAACTGGTTGGCATGGGTAGATTTGAACCACCGACCTTTCGATTATCAGTCGAATGCTCTAACCAACTGAGCTACACGCCAATAAATGGTACCGACACCGGGTAACGATCCTGGACTAAAAGATCCACAATCTCTCGTGCTACCACTACACTATGTCGGCTTAAATGGTGCTCTCTGACAGAATCGAACTGCCAATAACTGATTACTAATCAGCTGTTATACCATTTAACTAAGAGAGCGTATTATTGTATAATCCTTTTGATGTCTTGGTCTGCCATTACCTTTATTTCCACCTTTATATGTAGGTGTTTGCGAATGGCAGTTTGGACACATGTATCTAAAATTGGAAGGATGATTGTTTGTTGAGTCGCCATCTATATGATCAATTTCTAATGTTATAGATGATCCGTTCCATTCAGATAAACCACAAACATCACATTTATATCCTTTAGTTTCTTTTAGATATCTAACTATGATACTTTTAGTTGGTTCTTTATCTCCCTTTAACCATAGTTTAACTTTTTCTTTACCTTCAAATTCTTTTTGACATTTATTATCGCAAAACTTATTTGTACTACTAAAGCTGAATTTATTCTCTTTTCCACAATGTAAGCAAAGATAAGTTTTTGGTATTCCTTTAATTCCTCTAGGCATATTGGTAGACCTCCTATAATTATTTATCAGGTCTACCTATATCCAACCTAAACTTTTTAATTTAGGATATATTTTTTGTTCTACATATATACCATAAGATTCGTTAGTTGGATGAAAAAATTCTGTATCTAAGTTATTACTTATACACCAATTATACATACCTTCTTCGATAAAGTCAATATCTTTTTCTATTAATATTTTTTTAAAGTTTTTCCAATGTTCGTCCTTAACAAATTCTTCTTGTGATTGAGTAACTAATATGTGAGGACATAATTTCTTTAATATTACAAGCATAAAAAGTAATTGATGAAGTACTTCTGCATCATCATTTGGTTTTTTTCTATTAGAAAATTTATGAAGAATTGGACTAATAGGTAATAAAGATATTCTTTTTTTATTATCGATTTTATTGTCTCTTATATGATAATGAGAAATAAACAATTTATTTTTTACAAATCTATCTGCTTTTTGAACGGAATCTAAATGTTCGTGTCCTATATGTACAACAGAATGTAGAGACCATCCTATTTGCCAAATAATAATATCATTTTTATTTAAATCATTATCAATTAGCCAATCTTGCATTAATTGTATTTGTAAAAGAATTTGTGCAGCAGGCTTGGCAAAATTTATTAATTCACAATTTAGTTTATTTGATAATTTCTTAGGCCAAGAATGATCTCCAGCTGCTCCACTATCACCTAAAATTATTAAACGCATATATTATTTATTGGTGCTAATGATTGGAATTGAACCAATTTTGAAGATCTTATGAGAGTCTTTCGATGCCATACCGACCCACTAGCATATTGGTGCTCCCTAGGGAATTCGAATCCCTGTTTTCGCCGTGAAAGGGCGACGTCCTAACCGCTAGACGAAGGGAGCAAAAATGCTAAATTCTTATTCACACTGTCAAACAACAAGATTACTACTTTATAATAGTCTTTTTAGCAGTAATCTTCTTTTCTTCCTTCTTGTCCTTGAAGTTTTTCTTCATGGCTTTGAAGTATAACTCTTTTTCTTTATCTTCATCACGTTCTATAATTGCTTTATACATCTTTTGTATTAGTTTAGGCCACTTCATATTCGTTCTCCTCTCAATAAAAAACCCCGGAATTTTACTTCCAGGGTCTTGTAAACGTATATGTGATTCTTAAATCACCACGCAAGACCCCGACTGGTATTTTCATACCAGCATACCATACTAATTTGATTATTGCGTTGATTCATTTTTGAACTCACGTTTCCTTATTGTCTTTTATTTATACACGAAGATTAGAAACATGTCAACCTTTTTTTGGATTATTAAAGTCTACGTCCAAATTTATTCTTCCAGAATAAAATAATATATCATCTATCTCTACAACTTTGTCTTTAGTATAATACCAATTATCGAAAATACAAATATCACCTTTTACCACTAATTCTTCATTATCTATTTTATATTCACAATACTTTTTATTTCCTAATATTGTAGCATCTTTTGGACAAATACTTTTAACATAATTAACTTCTTCTATTGATTTAAATTTATAATTAATTGCTGTAGGACCTATTTCACTCATTCCCCAATTAGTAATAAATATACATCCTTTAGATACAAATGCTTCTATAATATCCCAAGTAACAGGTTCTGCCCCACACATAATAGTAATATTTGATAAATCAATATCTTTAAATCCTTTTGTTTTCATTATTGCTTTAGCATGTAATGGAGTAATATGTGAATGAGAAAATCTTTTTATATTTTTAATAAACGTATATGGACTAAATTTTTCAATTATAGTCATTGCTCCAATTTCATAACCAGGAAGAGTTTGTCCAAATAATCCACCAGCATGATCCATTTTCATAACAGTATAGATTCTACTAGTTCCAGTAAGTCCGTTAACAATCCTAGAAATTCTATTTGCTGCTCTAATTTTTTTAGGTGGTTGGAAGAATGGTTTTGAAGGTCCGGAAGAACCCGAACTATGAATTGTAATACCTTCTTCTAAAATCTTTTGAAATTCCATTTTATTTTTTCATGAAATATTTTTCAGTTCCATCTACTACTTTTTTAACAAGAAGGTAAGGAGTGAATGGAAATAGGAAAGGAATGAAAGCATGTATTAATCCAGTAACGGCGCTAATAATAGTTATAAACACAAAATAGAGTGCTATAAAAAGATGTTTGAAATAACCCGAATTAATTTCTTTTAGATGATTAAAATCTATATAGTTTTTAAGTCGAAACATATTACTTACTTTATACATGTTTAGAAATTTTGTCAATAATTGTTTCATCGATTTCGACTAGTTTTCTTAATCTTTCTACTTCACTATGACATATTTGTTTACTGGGATCTTTCCAATCAAATTCATAAGCCAAATTAAGTCTCTCACGCCATTCTTTAAGTTCTCTAACAAGTTTTTGTTTTTCTTGAAAAACAACAAAATCTACAACAGTCATTTGAGGCTCCTATAACATTAATTAGCCTCGAGTCGTAAAAAGAGGCTGCTCCTGAAGCAGCCTCTAAAATATTAGTTTAATCTAGCAACATGCACTGATGCTGTACTAGTCATTCCAATTGCTCTAGCAGCGCCATATGAAAGATCTAATTGACGTCCGCGAACAAATGGACCGCGATCATTAACAGTTACAGTTACACATCCACGGTGACAAACATGAAGTTGTGTACCAAATGGAAGTGTCTTATGTGCTGCTGTCATAGCATGTGGATTAAAACGCTGTCCACTAGCAGTATATTTGCTCAACTTCTCACCGTGTCCGTAAAAAGAAGCAACCATACGCTGACCAGCGGAAATAATGCCACCGAATAGTCCGCCGTTATCTGCCTGTTCTTGAGCAGGCTGTGTGTGTCGAGAATGACGGCTCTGCTTTACAGCAGTCTGAGTGTGAGGCTGTCCAAACATTCCATCAAAAAGGTCTGTAACAGGATCTGCTGATGCCGGTGTAGCAAAGCAAATAGCCACAATAGCAGCCATCACAATATTTTTCATATTAAACATAATTTTTACCTTTCTTGTTAAGTTCGTTAGCACAATGCCAGACGAACATAGTAAGTGTTGAACGAAATATGAGAACGTTCAACTTGCCTTTCCCAAGTTATGGGAAACTCTAAATTTTTAGAAATTTAAGTCTTTAAGTTATGCTATGTAAAAAACTAGCATAACAGCAAGAGCAAGCATTGAAGTTATAACAAACATAGCATTCTGCTTTTCTGTCTGTGCTATAGCGATTGCTTTTGCTTTGGACTTACGCATAATATTAATCCTTTGGTTTACGATAAAAAGCTCGTTTTGTATTTAGCCAGTTTTATCGCACATAAAACTGCATATAATGGCGGTGGGACAGGGATTCGAACCCTGGGTACCGTTTCCGGTACGACGGTTTAGCAAACCGCTCCTTTCGACCTCTCAGGCACCCCACCGTTCATAGTATTAATATATATGTTTATTTGGATTATGTCAAGAATTATGATCTAACTTATGATCAAACGGTGGATCGTTTCCTGGATCACTGTCTTTAAGATTCATATACAATACACGATTACTTAGAATCTCGATCCATGTCTGTTGTTTTGGATCATTTAATTCCCAGAAGTTGAACTTCATATTACTTTGTACAGGACGAACATACATAGTTTTTTCTTTTGGAATAATCATTATCTGACTTGTAGTACGCATTTTTTTCTTTTTAGTAGTTGTGCGTAAAGCATTAAGTTGTCCGTCGTGTGTATAATCTAATGTTAAGCCATCTAGAATATCTTCGGGGTCTTCTGCTTTTTTAACAACATCTTCGCCTATAAGTCTACGTGATTCGGCACTAATACGACTCATTGTTTGATTGTCGTCAACTCCACGCTGATATCCTGCCCAAGGTATCCAAATACCGTAGTTAGTTCTTACAACTGTTTGATCCTTTGGAATTTCTTTAATAATATAATCATATCCCTTTGATTTATATTCTCCTGGCTTCCAGGCACCTTCGAGTAGATACATAGTTTCTTGATTGAATATAAGTGTATTGCCTGTAAGTTTTTGTTTAATAAGACTCATAGCAACTGCTTTAATATTTGGAAATGTTAATGCTTTTTTAATTTTTGCACCGTCTTTACTTGGAGTCTTTGAACGCTTCTCTATTTCTTTCTCGTCGTCCATAACCATAAGACTAGCACTTAGTACACCTACACCTGCGGAATTCATTCCTTCGCAATACTGTGTAATGTCATCCCAGAAGTAAAGTATTTCTACACCATCACCAATTTTCTTCTTAAAACTAATTTCGGGGATATAGTTACGATCACGGTTCTTTACAGCAACCCAACCAGTTCCTTCAAAGTATTTTCCAATAACAATACACATGGTGTATTTATCAAAAAGAAACCGCCCGCATTGCGCGAGCGGCTCTTGGGAGGGTTTTTAACAGGGTTTACTCTGTTAGTAGAGCAACACCTTCTTTGCCAACTAGAGCGTGAACACGACCTAGAATCTGTAGAACAACACCAAATACGCCTAGTGCCATCCAACCAAAGAACACAAAGCCCCAATGTAGCGGTGCTACAAAGAGTTCTTCCATGAACCAGAAAGTATGACCCCACTCGTTGAGACCAACGTTTGGAATAATCATAAATGGTCCAATAGCAACGATCAAGAATGCTAATGAATAGCCTTGAGCGAAGTATGGAATACGTGTTCTTGCATAGAAGAAAGCACCAACAGCAATAACGCTGTAGATTGGATATGACATATAGAACTCAATGATGTGACTTGGAGTAAAGTCTGTATCACGAATAACTGTCATGTGCCAAGTACCGTCCTGCTCTGTAAAGAACGAAGCACCCCAATAAATGGCAATGCCGTAAACTACGAGCCACTGTACAAGAACAACTAGTCTGCGCATTTCCTCACGTGGAGAAACTGCTGCAAGGTTACGATCGCGAGTCTTCCAAAGATAACCTGCGAGGCCTAAACCCGAAACTAGTTCTAGAGGAATTTCAGTCCATAGGATTGACATCCAATATGTCTGGAACTCTGGAGCGAACGAATCAAGGCCAGCTCTCCAGCCAAAGATTTGTTCATATATACGTACAATTAGGTAAAAAACATTGAGTGTTACTAGTCCGATCCACATACCACGTAAATCGACTACTTGTGCGTCTGTGTCTGAAACTGCGGCAGTCTTAGTTAATATTGCCATGTCTTATTCTCCTTAAAGTTAAAGTTTGGCATATTTTACACAAGTTATATGAGTAGTTTACTCAACACCTCCCTGGTTAAAGTATCTTATTACTCTGACAAGTATTTATAATCTTGTCTTATAACTGTATTGATTTTTACTATATCGTTTGGATTGCGTCAAGATATTATTTTATCATATTTTTAATTGTACATCGTTTAATTCTACATCACACGCTACTACAAATCTATTTTTGTGACTTTGAATTATTCCAGGACGATGCCATATTTTACTGGGATATATTAGCCAAGTTTTAGGAGCAGGACGTACAAAGAATCTTTCTGGAGCATCTACTCCGTTTGGAGCAAATTCTGTTCCGCAGGTATCATAATCTCTCACATCATCCGGTATGTAAGCATAATAAATTCCGCTTAATTTTGTTTTATTTGGATCTGAAAGATGATTGTGCCAGAGATTATCTCTATTTTCTGCTGTATCATGATTAGTCATAAAGCTCCACGCTAAGACATTAGATATTTTAACTTCTCGACCTAGATATAAAAAAACAGATAAAACAAAAGTCATACGAAGTTTCATCCAAATTTCTTCTTGTCGTCCGAATACATTTTCTTTTGTTTGATATTTTGGACTGTTGGTATAATAATTTCCAGAATCGATAATTTCTTTAACAATTCTACAAATCTCCTTATCTTCTTTATCTGTAAAAAGACTGGAGAAATTAAATTTTCTATAGATATTATTTTGATCCAGTATTGGAATCATTTGTGTCCTTGGAGCGGGTTTACCACTCTGAACTTATTTATATATCTTATGCTAAATACTACAATGAAACGAGCGATATGTCAAGAATGTAATTTAGAATTTATCCTAAGTAACGGATCTTTTGGAAAATTTTGTTCATTGTCGTGCGGGACAAAATATAGAAACAAAGTTAATAAAGAAGCCTCGATAAAAAAATATCAACTAAATCCTACTAATTGTAATTATTGCCAAACACCGCTTGAATATAGTAAAAGAAAAAACAAATATTGTTCTCAGAGTTGTGCTGCTAAAATAACAAATAAAACTCCTCGAAAAAGGGGGCCGCAGCCAATCGAAAAACATCCTTGTTCTAAAGTAAAATTTATTTTATGTAAACATACTAATCAATATTACTCTAATAGAAATTTAGATGGATCTATACGACGATGTTCGCCATACATTAAAACACTTAAAGAAAAATACTATTCTGCCTCAAGGTTTAGATTTAATATATATCATTATCCTGAAGAGTTTGATTTGGAACTAATAGAAAAATATGGATGGTATACTTGTCCAGGAAAAAAAAGAAAAAAACAACCAAAGAACATATCAGGAGTTAGCAGAGATCATATTATATCAGTTAGTTATGGATTCGCTAATAATATTGATTCGAAAATTATATCTCATCCTGCTAATTGTAGAATAATATTACACTCAGAAAATAAAGTTAAATCTGGTAAATGTGACATAACATTTGAAGAATTATTAGAAAGAATAAAATTGTGGGAAGAAAAGTACACCGAGCGGGATAACGGAATCGAACCGATGACGAAAGATTGGAAATCTTTAGTTTTACCCCTAAACTAATCCCGCTCGCTATACTCTCCTATTTATTTATTAGTCCCATAAATTCATATAATATTTTCCAAAAAGATCTAAACCTTCTTGTATTTTCTCATAATACTCTGTGTAACCTTTTTGGTCAAATTTATGTGTATCTTTAGGACCTTTTACCATTTGATAACTTGTGGTGTTTCCGTCTGCGTCTTTAATAGGAACCCATTTAATATCATGTGTACCACTGTGAAATTGACTGTCTCTATCACGATCAACAATTTGTTCAAATGACCAAATCATTTTATCCATAATCTCATGCCATTGTTTATGACCTAATTCCCAAGCCTTGTTATCATCATCCTTGTACCAATCAAAACAGCCTTGTGGAGAGTTAGAAGTTTCATTAAAAGGTTTTAATCCTCCAGGAGAACCGTGTTTCTCATCACGTAGTTGTTTCAGCATTGGCAGTATAATATCTGCCAATGTTTCTGCCATGTTCCAAGTATCCCAAGGATCAATCCTTACTTGAACTTTTTGTTCAGCATTTGGATTTCTTTTAGTAACCCAGTTACTTGGATAACGTCCAATATGAACTTTCATTAGTCTCGTTCGTATTCTTCAATATCATCGTCATCGTCTTCAATAACGTGAGATCGAGTAGTTCCGTCAGCAACATTGTCTAAGTCATCATTTTCTTCTTTGATTTCTTCAACTTCGAGTTCACCGTAGAAGATCACTTCACTTTCGTCTTGATCCCAGCCTAAATCTTCAACGCCCGAATACCAGTTTTCGTTGAACGCATCTTCAAACTCAGCCTGTTCATCTTCAGTTAATTCGTCGTCGTATTCAAATTCAATCCAACACCCGTCGTCAAAACTATGATCATCAACATTATAATCATAAATCATAAGGCCTTCTTCTGGATCGTAATTTTCAAGATTAGGTTTCTCGTCTGTAGTAAAGTAACCCCATCTATAACCTTGTTTAATGATAGCAAACTTGCCATCTTTTGTGAAAGATTCTTTTTCGACAACGTTTTTCTTTTCTACAGTACTAACCTTGTACATATTAATCGTCCTTCTTTCCGATCTTCATAACTAGGCACTTACATGCTCCACCTGATTTCATAAACTCACTCATATCAAACTGTTGTACTTTATATCCTAACATACTAAGTTTGTTTGCGACTGAGTTACATTCGGGCATGAACACATGATTCTTAATAATAACAGCATTACAAGCAAAGGTCAATGCTTCTTCCTCTGTTACCTCTACCGAAAACTTTCTATCAGTATACTTTCTAATCTTCTTCTGTGATTCTTCACTAAACGCATCCGGATACCAAAGTACTCCTTTCTCTCTCATTAGGGGAGCAAAGCAAGTATCAAGATGATAGAAGCGTGGATCAACAAGATGTAACTTTTTTAAGTTGTCTATGTTAGTAAAAGGAAATTCGTCGTGAATTCTCTTGTCACTTCTAAATCCCCATCCGATCCAGTGATTGTCCATATCACCTTTTAAGAGATCACCTTCACCTTCAAATGGATAGTGTGTATAAACAATAGAATATCCATTTTCTTTAAACCATTCGATAAAGTGTACTTCTTCACCCTTACGCTGTTCATTTCTAAAATTAGAAATATAAACCATATTATGTTTTCTCTTATAGAATCCAGCATTAGCAGTAAACACCATATCTGGTAATCCTGGTTGTGGATCTATTAGATAAACATCAGCAACATCGCGGAGAGCATTATAAAGTTTACGCCATTGCTTCTCTGCTAATTCTTTGTCAACTTGATTTATATTGTCACTCATCCATGGATTAATGTCATAATCGACATTAAAATACATCGGTGGACACATTAGAAGTTTATTCAACGGCTTCTTCCCTTTTTTCAATAACACGATCAGCAAGACCATAAGCAACTGCTTCTGCGGCACTCATGAAATAATCACGTTCCATATCAGCAGCAAGTTCATCATATAGTTTACTTTGCGAATTATGTTTAACGTAGATATTTGTGAGATATTCTTTCATCTTTTGTATCTCACGTGCCTGAATTTGGATATCAGTTGCCTGTCCTCTTGCTCCGCCACTTGGTTGATGTATCATGTGACGAGCATGTGGAAGTATAAGTCTTTTACCTGGAGCACCTGCTTGTGCTAATAGTGAACCCATCGAACATGCTTGTCCCATAGCAATAGTAACAACATCTGGTTTAATGAATTGCATTGTATCGTAGATAGCCATACCAGAAGTAACTGATCCACCGGGACTATTAATGTACATATAGATATCTTTACTATTTTGACTTTCGAGGAAGAGTAATTGAGCACAAATTACTCCACTCATGTGATCGCCAACTTCTCCTTCGAGCATAATGATACGATCTTTAAGCAAACGACTATAGATATCATAAGAGCGTTCACCGCCTGATTCTTTTTCAATAACAACTGGAACTAATGCCATTAGCGTCTTTTAACCTCCGCACGTTGAATAAAATTAGGACCACTAGAAACAAATTCTAGGCCACTTTGATTAGCAATATACAACTTACTACGGGGATTGTATACCATTTCCATGCGAATAGTTCGATTAAGACTTACTATTAGTCTTTGTCCTTCTTGAAATTTTAATACTTCTGCTATTTGTGATTTTCCATTATCGGAACAAGTCACTGTCACTGACTGTCCGTATTGTCCTTCTACTGCCATTCTGTGTCCTTTCGTAGACTCTGTTTAATTTAGTCATAGGGATTGTATTTTGTTCTAAAACGTGATCTTTTACTTTGCCTTCGATATTAACTTTGTCACCAACCTTAAATCCACTCCAATCGTGTGATGAAAAGAATAGAAACAAGTTTCCTTCACAAATACCTTGAACAACACATCCTGGAAAATTATTACTCTTATTATTTTTAATAATTTCAAAATCTTTTAAAAATACCTTGCCACCTATAGCACCAACATAGTTACTTTGAATACTGTTTAATTTTTCTTTATATAAATCTTTATTTTTACCGTTTTGGAAATAGAGCGGAGCAGAAGCAATCCATCCAAACTTATTTGCTCCTGCATACTCGTTATTAAGAATAGTATATAGGTCAGTTGTATAACCATGTTTATTGTTTAGGAGATTAAAGATTTCTTTTTTAGTATATTCACGAATTTCTTTTGCTTTTTCTCTATGTTCATCAGAGACTTTAATAACAGGAGGTTTATTACCATTATTACCGTAGTAATCAACCATAAAGTGATATCTTAGAATTTCTTTATTAGCATATTTGGTAATATGTGCGTCATCGTATATAAATGTTGGTTCGTTATGTTTGATGTAGCCTTTATTGTGTTCGAAAGCAGCAATAGCAGCCGCAAGAACTTCAAGAGTTTCAAACTCGCTAATTTCAACACCGGTAACGGACATTCGGATTTTCCTATGTTTGGATTTCTATTCTACTATAATAGTATATGATGATCCAAACTCTTTGTCAAGTCGTTCAAGACTCTCTTTTACTCGTTCCGTCTCTCGTTCGATTTGTGAGTTGCGTTCGGCAACACGGGCTTCTCTCTGCTTTTGTTTCATTTGCTGTTGAACAAATTGATAAGTCTTTTTCATAAGATTTTTAAGAACTGGATGAGTTGTATCATAATTAAAATCTTTGAAGTAAGCAGAAAGATTAGGACTAAGCAGTCGACCTGCTTGGTCCTTTGTCATAGCAGTTTGACTAAAGTTTTTTAGCAGACGCATTGTGCGATCATAGTCATTATTAGTTTTTCTCAATAGCTCACGACTAAGATTATACGCATAGGCTTCTATCTCGTCCGGATTTCCCAGATATTCTTGACTCTGTTTAATGGTTGGATCCGTGTGCCTGCTTCGATATTGCCTACCAGGGCGAAACTCACGAGATCTATATTGAGCCTGATGTATCATCTCGTGTTCGAGAAAGTCTATGACCTTCGTGGCGAATTCACGCCATCCCTCTTTATCCATAGTGACATTTGGGTTTTCTTTTGGGAATACCACCATTATTTCAAATGGTTTTTCTTCTTGTTCATCTTCGTCAGGATCATAATAAGCATTAAGATTTAAATCATTATTCTCAACATTTGTACTCTTTTGTGTTGTTATTACAACATTTGGACCTACAATTTTTCTGAGATGAGAAACCACCTGCTTAGGTGTAACTTCTTTGTTAAAGAATTTTTGGAAACTCTGAAATATACGAGTTCCCTCAGTTTCGTTATGATATGGTAAAGGTAGCATTAGTTATTTAATGTCTATACTTGATTCTGCCCTTTTCTAAATCATAGGGACTCATTTCTAATGTAACAACATCACCTTCAAGTATTTTGATCTTGTTTTGTCTTATCTTTCCACTACCGTAAGCAAGAACTACATGTCCATTTTCTTTAACGGTAACTCTATACATACTATTGGGTAATACTTCAGTAACTGTACCCATTAACTCAATCAACTCTTCTTTAGCCATTTATATGACTCACTGTTATATTCTCCTTAGTTAGGTTAATAATAATGTATTAAGATTTATTTGTCAACCTGTATTACCTTGATCATTTGCTGGTAAATTGGCAGTAGGATCTGTAACTATATTTGGATTATCTGCTTGTGCTTTTGCCAATTGTAATTGATAGTTCTGATCAATTTCTTTATCACGTTGACGAAGATATGTTGCTAATAAAGCATTACTTACCCAAGCACCCATATATCCCATAAAAAACCATTCTGTAAATTGTTTAGTAACAAGTAGATATATAAATCCCCAAGTACTAATAACGAAAGCAACAAATCGATTCATCTTGCTTTCGTTAAGTTTACCATCTATACAAACTAAATCTTCCAAATCAAATTTGTTTGTTTTACTTCTATGCCATGACCATATTAAAAACGTAAACATAGTCATTAACACAATTAATAAAAACCACATAACAAAGTCTTCAGGCTTTGCTGCTATAGTTGTAAGTAATTGTTGCCAAATTGGATGTTCAGTTGCTTTGTGAACAACTTCTTTTGTAGCATCTGCTACAGTATCAGCAGTAGCAGATGGATCAGGGCATGTTACATCTTTTGACATTTATTGTCCTTCGTAATATTTCTCTAATGCGTCCATTTTAGCATTTTGTTCTTCGATATAACGACGAAGTTCAGCAGCATTAAGACTTAGATTCTTATATCCTTCAGGAGTAGTAGCAATGAATGTAGCAGTACCTCCATTTGCTTCTAATGCCTTTAACTTTGATTCCATGTTCTTACGAGTAAGTACAGTCCATTTAACTGGTAATTGCTCAACCGGACGTACTTGTGGAAGAACAATATTAGGACGATTTTGAATTTCTGGTTTAATCATTGTTGTGCTATTACATGCTGCTAATCCTAGAGCAGACATTATTATTAAAACTTTATTCATCTCTTGCCTCCTAATAGTTCTGGGCATATCGAATTTTTAACTTTACCTGATAGTTCATCTTTTGTTAGTGGTGATCCTGTTATTAATTCATTACAACGATGAGCATCTATTGTTGCTCTGTTAATTGATAATTCCATTGCATCTGGATGAGTAGCAATATCCTTTCCAAAATCTCTAGGTTTTCCATTTTTATCTTTATTGAACTTGTCAGAAATATCTTTAACTTTGTTGTCAAAATCGCTGACTTTTTTACCATATTCTGTTTGAATATTATTCATTCTAGTAATATCCATTTTAAGTTGATCCATTGCTAATTTTTGTGAACTAACAACATCAACTAATCTAGCCTGTTCTGCTTTAGCAGCCTCTAGGCTAGATTGTAAACTTTTTACATAAAAAAAGGCAGCAATTAGTAATACTAGAACAACTAGGATCGTTACTATTCTTGCTCCCATACCGCTTAGAAAACCAAACATTTCACACTCCTTTATCCTAATATTTTTTCAATGCGATTGAAGAAAGCGATACGTTCGTCTTGTCCGTTCAATCCGCCATTAATTCTTAATGTAATATCTCTTAAACGATTTTGATCAGCAAGTTCGTTAAGACCATGTGACTGCCAGAACCAAGCAGCACTTGTTGATGCTCCTTCTGGAGTTTCTACCCAATCTGGATTAGTAACTAGATCCTGTCCTACTGCTTTTCCTAATTCTTCATAATTTGCTTTACCTGTTAATTGTATAAAACCTCGACCTCTATATTTCCATCCGTCTCCGGATCTTGAATCACCATTTCCCATTCTAGCAGCATATACAACATTAGCAATCATTTCTGGATGATGATTATATGCCCAAACGTTTCTTCCTCTGAAATAACGTGGGAAAACCTGCATTAATCTATTAGAACTATAATTAAGATTCTCTTCAACATTACGTAAAGAACCACTTTCGTGTGCTAAGTTTGCTAAAAACGCAGCAATTCTTAATTTAGTATTAATTTGGAATTTATTCATAGCATTAACTAGTGGCTGATAGTATTTTTCTATATCGCCATCTCGAGCAAGTGGTATTGCTTTATCAAGTTGATCTTTAGTGATCTGCATAGCTGTCTCCAATTATGTACAGCTATTTATAAAATTATATGTATATTTTATTATTGATTAACTTCTTTAATCTTCATATCAAATCCGTCATCAGTTCTTTCTATAAAACATTTGATGCCGGGCGAGGCTTTTTTAATTCCACTTCCTTGAAAAGTGATCCCAGAACTTAATTGTACAGGACTTCCTGGTGTTGTTGCTTTCATAACAGTTGATTTTGCGCCCATTGTTATAACAAATCCGATATCTGTTCTACCTTTTACAGAACTTAAAAATAAAAAGTTTCTAGCTTCGTGTTTACCCATAGCATATTCAAAGATTGCCATTCCACCTTGATATTTTTTTACGTCTTCAATATCTAATTGAGGAACTTTTCCTTTTTTCAACATTTTTGATGTAAAATATTTTAATACCGACGGTCTTTTACTTGCTATAGCAGGAAATACAGTACTGTGTATTGATAATAAGAGTTTAACTGCTTGTGTGCGAGTGAGTTTACTAAGAATAAAATTCATACCATTAATTTTTTGAGGTCTAAAATCAGCCGCAGCAATTAATTTTTCTGTAATTAATCTGTCTAGTTTATTTTCTTTAAGCCATTTAACTAACGCATTTTTAACATCAGTTGCTTTTGTTGAATCACCTTCTAACCAAGCTTCGTTAATTTGCACACTTCCAGTTGATTTAATATCTGCTTGAGTTGCTTTTACTTCAAATTTTTTCCCATTAACCTCGAGATCTCCCTTTTCAGGCTTACGACCTCCAACCATTATAGCAACCATAGCTTCACCATTTCCAGATTGGCCGCCCCCTACAGATGCTGCTAAAGGCATAGAATAAATTCCAGAAGATATCTTCTTCCAAAAAGGCTTAATTTTATTATCGAGATAAGTTTCTACCATTCCTTGTTCAGATTGTAACATACCTGCCCAATTAAGGGCATGTCCGCCTTTACATGCTAATAAGAATGTTTTCTTTTCGTCGTCAGTTAGTGGAGTTAATTGGCCAATTAAAGTATTAATCCAAAAATCATTACCACCCATTCCAACTCTATTTGCAATTTCTTTTGTTAACTCTAAAATATTTTGTTGTGATTGTGTTGTTATTGATTGTTGTGTAGTTTTTCCTCTTGTAAATTCTTTTCTACCATATTTTTTATTTGCCGCATTTAATTTTTTTGCTACTTCTGGATTAGCATTGATAAGTTCCATTACTTCTGGAATATGCTTATAAAGAAGGTAGAGTTCTGGAGGTAATTTAGGTTCTTTACTAATATTAAAATCGCCTAATGCCTCTAATGCTGGTTTTTCTGGAGTCTCTTCAGGAGAATTAACTGGTTCTTGTGTATCAATAGGTTTTTTTGAAGATGAAGATTTGATAATATTTGCTATTTTTTTAGAAAGATTAAGAGCAAAATTATATGGAGCACTACCGGGCTCATTTGATAGTAATATATTTTTTAGCTGATCTACAGGATTAGAAGTAATTTGATTTTCTTCTACAATAGTGGTGTTAAAATCTCTAAATCTCATGATGATATATTTATACTATTTCAGGGAACAAACAGTCCTGTATGAACACTCTCACATCTTCCTCATCTAGCCCTAAACTAGACATAACCTTAGGAGTATGCGGGTTTTGCTTCTGATTTTCGCAGTAATAGTTTTGTTCTTCTGCATTATTAAATGTAGTACCGCTTGTTTCTCCTACACATTCTAAATAGTGTGAAAGATTCTTTTCAATCATAGCAAAGATTTGATCTAATTCATCTTCTTTAGAAACATTACCAGCAGCAATCATGTGTTCACTAAAGATGCGCTGTGCCCAATCTGGAAGATCTCTTTTTTTACGCCATGTTAGTTTACTAACTTCATTTCCAAACCATTCTATTAAGGGATGACTAGGATCATCTGTAATTGAAAAATCATGGAAACATCCTGTGATCTTATTCTTACCTGCTACAACATCATATCCAAAGATAGGAGCATTATTATCAACATGTGGAAAGATACAGCAATGCATCATCCACAGCCCTTTAGTTTCGCGAGCATCTACAACATCAACATGAGCACGACGATAATTTCTACTACCCCAAACTCTATTAACCCAACCAGGTTGATTAAATCGATCCATCCCTGGTTCGAATATTTCTAAACCTGTTTTATTAAGTTTATCTATGAAGAGATCTTGAATCTCTATAAGACGGGGCCAAACATTACTCATTGTTATATTTTGGTATATCTAAGAGCATTAATTCGTTAAACGTTCTAATAGCAAAGTCAAAACAAGTATTTGCTTCCTCAGATAACGAATCGTCGAGTTTTTCTCTGATTGCTAATTTAAGTGCATTAGGATCTTTAAATTGATAAAATTTTCCAGATCCTGGAACTTTTTTAGCAATCATTTGTCCACCTGCTAAGTCTCCCATATGTCTTACGTAGATATGAGCCATTAATAATCTAGGTTCAGTAGCAGAAAGATGTTTAATATGATCTAGGTAATCTTTTACTACAGGAAGGATAGTTGGTTTGTTATCTTCATCATCTGGCCAAAGTTCTAAATAATCTTCTAGAATTTTGAAAGATCTGTGATAATCAAAAAGTCCTTCTGTGACACGATTTATATCTGCATTAACTTCTAAAAACTCATACATAGGATGTTGATTTTTTAGAAATGTTGCATAAAACAATGGATTAATATTTCCAGAGAAAAGAACTTTTACAAATTCTTGCCTTTCGGCAATTTTATGCCTTTCAAATGTAAGTTCTCTCAAACTCATTATTTTTCAACTTTTACTTGAAGAGGAAATCCATTATTTCGAGCAAGAACAGTACTTTCAACACCTTTCTGTTCGGCTATTTCATATGTATAGACACCAGCTACAGCAGATCCTTCGGTGTGTACAGTTAGCATAATCTTCTGGCTAGTTTCTAAGTCATGTTTAAAGATTTTCTGTAATATCTCAACAACAAACTCCATAGGAGTAACATTGTCATTTAAGAAAATAACCTTATAAAAACCAGGTTCTTCAATTTTTAACTTGGTTTTTTCTACAGCAACAGGATCAACAACAGTCATTATATTTTTCACCATTTTATATTTATCAGTGTAGGGGACGGTATTGCCCCTACACTTATATAGTACAATCACTTATGAGCGATTGCAATTTTCTTAGGCTTCATTTCTTCAGGAATAAGTCTTTTTAATTCTATTACAAGAAGACCATTTTTAAGGCTCGCATTATTAACTTCGATAAAGTTTGCTAATCGGAAATTTCTTGTGAAATTTCTTGTTGCAATGCCTCGATGAACAAAATTGCGAGGTTCCTCATCTTCTGATTTATTGCCTGTTATAACAAGTTGACCTCTTTCTAGAGTAATATCTAACTCGTCTTCTGCAAAGCCTGCTACAGCAATTTCGATTAAAAATCGATCCTCATCGATACTTACGATATTGTATGGAGGATATGCTGCATTTGTGTTGTTAAGGTGAAGTTTATCCATTTCTCTGAATAAATCTTCAAAACCTACAGCAAATCGTGTAAGTGGGGCATAATTTAATGTCTGATTCATCTTCTTATCTCCTTTATTAAGCAAGATTTTGTTTACCTTTCGGTATATTGAGCGGAACCCCATTTGGCAATCCCGCTCAACTATTTATTATGTAGTACTTAAACTACAATTTGTCAAGAGTTTTACTCTTTTACTTCGGTAAATTCAGCGTCAACAACATCTGGATTTACTTCAGGGTCGCTATTACTTGATTGTTCTTCTTGTTTTGCTGCTTGTGCGGCGGCGAATAGAGGACCGGCAACTTCGAAGATTTTCTGTGTAGCCTTATCAATAGCTTCTTTATCTTCTCCCTTGATAGTTTCCTCTGCATCCTTAAGAACATCTTCGATTTTCTGCTTATCATCAGCAGATATTTTGTCGCCATGCTCTTCAAGTTCTCTGCGAATATTTGCTACATTAGCATCTGCATTGTTGCGAGCATCTATGAGCTCCCTTCTCTTATGATCCTCTGCGGCATTCGCTTCGGCATCTTTAACCATTTGGTCAATTTCAGCCTCAGTTAAACCACCATTCGCTTGAATAGTGATTTTTTGTTCTTTACCTGTTCCCTTATCTTTTGCAGAAACACTAAGAATACCGTTAGCATCCACATCGAATGTAACTTCAATTTGTGGAATACCACGACGAGCAGGAGCAATACCTTCGAGATTAAAAAGTCCAAGTAACTTATTATACTCGAAAAGTTCTCTTTCACCCTGTCCAACCTTAATAGTAACGGCAGGCTGATTGTCTTCAGCAGTTGAGAAGACTTGGCTCTTCTTAGTAGGAATAGTTGTATTTTTGTCAATGAGTTTTGTAAAGACACCTCCCATTGTCTCAATACCAAGTGACAACGGAGTAACGTCAAGTAATAATACGTCATTCTTATCACCTCCTAATACTGCACCTTGGATAGCAGCACCAACGGCAACTGCTTCATCTGGATTCACATCCTTACGTGGTGCTTTACCGAAGAACTTTTCAACTGCTTCTTGAACCATTGGCATTCGAGTTTGCCCGCCTACTAATATCACATCGTCGATATCAGTAGCCTTAAGACCTGCGTCTTTAAGGGCGATTTGACATGGCGCAATAGAGCGCTGAACCAAATCCTCCACAAGCGCCTCAAACTTTGAACGGGTGATTTTGACCGTCAAATGCTTAGGTCCAGAAGCATCAGCAGTGATATAAGGAAGATTGACATCAGTTTGAGTTGCCGATGATAACTCAATCTTTGCCTTTTCAGCAGCCTCTTTAAGACGCTGAATAGCCATAGTGTCCTTCTTTAGATCAATGCCTTGTTCCTTTTTAAATTCGTCTACAAGGTAATCAATGACTCTTTGGTCAAAGTCTTCACCACCGAGATGTGTATCACCGTTTGTGGATAGAACCTCAAACTGCTTATCACCGTCGGTGTCAGCGATATCAATTATACTAATATCAAATGTACCACCACCGAGATCGTATACTGCTACCTTACGATCCTTCTTATCACTCTTATCACATCCAAATGCAAGAGCAGCAGCAGTTGGTTCGTTGATGATACGCTTTACCTCAAGCCCTGCGATCTTACCAGCGTCCTTAGTTGCTTGACGTTGGGCATCGTTAAAGTAAGCAGGAACTGTGATAACTGCTTCTGTAACAGAATAACCGAGATAGTCTTCAGCAGTCTTTTTCATTTTGCGAAGGACTTCCGCTGATATCTGCTGAGGTGCCATGTCTTTGCCACCTGCGTTAATCCACGCATCACCACTTTTTGCTTCCACAACTTTATATGGAGCATTCTTTACTTCTTTTTGGACAGCATCTTCTTTGAAGCGACGTCCGATGAAACGTTTAGCAGCATAAATTGTGTTAGTTGGATTAGTTACTGCTTGACGCTTTGCTGGTTGACCGATTAGAACTTCACCATCGTCAGCATAGCCAACAATACTTGGTGTTGTTCTAGCACCTTCTGCGTTTTCAATTACTTTGGGGGTTCCGTTTTCTAAAACTGCAACGCAGCTATTGGTGGTTCCGAGGTCAATACCGATTATCTTTGCCATGTGTTTTCTCCTTTGTTAAGCAAGAAATCTACTACATTCTACTAGAGCAACGTAGCAGATATACTTATATATAATAATTAAATCATTAAATTACAAGATAATGATTTAATTATATTCATAATATTAATTTTCAGTTATCACGTAACCATTGAGAAATACGTTTACGATCTCTACTCATAGCAGCAGCAAGCTTCTTTCTTTTTTTCTCGCCTCTAGAGACATAATGTTCTCTTTTACGTAATTCATTAAACCAACCCTCATCTTGGAGTCTCTTTTTAAATTTACGTAATGCTTTGTTTACGTCATTGTTTTTAACATATATTTTGGTGCCCTTAAAAAGACGACCAGTGTTATTATCGTTAACCCACATGTTGTCGTTGAATAAACTCATCGATTTTTTCCACCTTGTCATTGTTGATTATAGAATAATCAAATTTTGTTTTGAAAGTTACTTTTGGGAAAGATATTATGTAACTACTATAATAATATGAAATATCTTCACTGTTGTCAACATTAAAATAAACTGAATCTGATATTTCTAATTTATTGAGAAGCCAAATTATATCATGATTATTGTTATAAAGATATAGAATTATTTCAAATTCATTATGTTTCTTAAGCCATTCTTGAATTTCTTCTTTTTCTTCAGAAGTTGGATTGATTAATAATATTCTTGTAGCATTTGCATGATAGTAATCTGGCGGGGTAACTATTATTAATTTTTTAGACACTGTAAATTAAATCCGCTAACATTTGTCTATACTTTGCCGGCATATCTTCAAATTGTATTTCTTTTGCTTGTATAGAATCAACATACTTAATTAGTCTTAACATCTCTGGATTTGATAGATCTTGATTTGTTAAATCTATATCAGCAAATCGATTTAATTGATATTCATTAAAAAGAAAATCCATAGGTCTGAACAATTTTTTTGATCTATAAATTCTATCTTTTAAATTATCAATTACTTCTTCTCTACTTTGATCTGACGATTTCCCTCTTTTTTTATAAAGTTTTCTTTTTTTTTAGGCAAGGTAACTTCTTTGAGAACTTTTTCTTCTGCTACTGCCTTTTCTGCTTCTTCAATCATTTTATTCCAAGCATCAAGATCGTTAGTAACTTCTTCTGCAAGTTGTTCTGGAGTTTTTATTACTGGTTCTTTTTTAACTCTTGGCTTTCTAACTGGCTTTTCAACAATCTCTTTAGCAAGTTCTATTTCTTGTTCTAAAATCTTACGAGCATTTGATTCTTCTTCAATACGTCTACGCTCTGCTTCTTCAGCAGCAATCTTTAAGCGAGAAACTTCTGCTTCTGCTTCTAGACGTTTCATTTCTATTTCTGCTTCTTGACGTTTACGTTCTGCTCTTAATTCAGCATCAATACGTTTACGTTCAGCAACGGCTTCTTCTTCTAATCTTTGACGTTCTTCTTCAGCAGCAACTTCTTTACGTTTACGTTCTGCTTTCTCTTCTTTTTCACGTTTAATACGTTCAATTTCTTCCTCTGCTTCACGTTTAGCACGTTCTGCTTCTGCCTTTACAAACTTCTTATGTTCGCTTGCTTGTTCAAACCCGATTTGACTTGCTATAAGCAGTAGAACAGCAAGTGGATCAAATACAAAGATAATAACAAATATCATCCATGTTACTGCTTTTTCTAATAGATTCTTATCTGGATTATCTCCATAAATCATTTGAGCAATATACTTGATAGGTCCAACTTCTGCTTCTGCTTTGCGAATCTTTTGACTTAACGGAAACTTCTCTTCGTTGAGTTTAGCAATATCCTTTTGTACTTGATCAATTTGTTTTTGTAATTTGTTACGCTCACCTGAATTCTGTTTACGAGCACTATTAGCACTTGTTACTGATTTAACGTCTGTACCTTTTGTTAGATATTGATTAACAACTTCATCTAAGCCTTTAATAGTTGTTTGAGCGTTAGTAATTTCTTCTTTTTTAGTTTGTATCTTTGCGTCAATCATTTCAATCTGAGCAGCAATATCTCCAATTGGTGCTGATTGTTCAATATGTGCTCTTGATAAAAAACCAAAGATACCCATTGATGTAATAAACATTAGAACCAATGTAGCAATCATAAAATATGTTCGTAATATCTTAGGGGCAGAATTCCAATTCTTATGTAACCAAACAGCAGTTACAAGTTTGCCAATTTCTAAACTCATACCCATTATAATAATAGGTATTGCTGATGCTGCGAAGATAGCAGCAAGTCCAGAAACTGAGTAGTAAATAGCGACGCTGCTGATTACCAAAGCAGTCAGCAGCGTTATTAATGCGAAAAACAATTCTTTATTCTACCTTACGTATCTGACGCAGTATCTATTGTTTCCTGAGTCATTGATTCAATAACACTACATGATGTAATAGTTGCCCAAATGTTAGCAGGAGTATCTGGTTGTGTTATTGTAACATCGAGATCTCTCTGCTCATATCCACCTGAGCTAAAAACATCAAGTGTTCTATAACGACGAGTATAACCACTTGAACTACCAAGTGTAATACCTCTTGTTACTGCTTCTTGAATAGCGGCTGCTATATTAGATGCTTGATATGATCTTGAAAGTTGTTCCCAAGGACGACCATCTAGTGGAGTTGCTCCGTCACTTAGAACAGCACCACCAGTTAGTTTTAACCAGCCATTGTAAATGTATTCTTCTTGATAATATCCAACTGTAAAAGCAAGTGCAGTAGCAACATCATCTGCTGCTGTTTCAAACGCTGGACCAGCCGTTGTGGCAGTAACGTCTAGGATTTCACAGTTTGAAAATAGTTGAAGTTGGTTAAGAATAGCATTCCAACGAATGTTTCCTCTAGCACGACGTATTGAGTTATTTGTTGTAGTATTAAGTGTAGCAAAACTATCGTAATCAAATGGCTCAACTGCTCCCGATGCTGTAGAAGTAGCAGTTGATGAGTAACCACTTAAATTGATATACACACGATAGTATGTAGGTGTTAATTGATCTTGTGAATTTGAAAATCCTGATGCCATGGTTCGGTATCCTTCTTTCTATTATTTATCTTAGCCACGGCGACTTTTACTACCACTTTTTGTGGGGTCATCACTTTTACTCATAACCATAAATGGACCCTTGTTATAAGCCTGATCAACTAGTTTAGCCTTGTCTAAAATAGCCTGCTGAGTAGCAGCATTTTCTTTATGTAGATTATGCATGACGCCGCGTCTAAAGCCATTGGCCTCAATAACATTAGAAAGTGGATAGTTACTCTCTACTTTAAGATCAGGTAATGCTGCCTTATATTTGCCCTTAAAGGCTTTCTGTAGGTTACGCTGGCTAGGATGAAGACCACGGTCCATAAGCCACTTATCATGTTCGGCTGTGGCTTGGGCAAGTTTCTTACTATTGCTCTTTTTCTTCTTGCTGTTATATTTGGTAGTAGTAAGATATGGGCCGACTAAATGAAAACTCACTTTGAACCTCCTAGGGTTTCCCACATTAGCGTCTTTTCTGGAACATAAACAGATTGAGTAATCCATCCTTTACTCATAGCGTTTTGAAGTATAAAGACCACCTCACTAGGACATTCTGGACTAACTTCTAAACAGGCACGCTCATACCATGCTAACCCATCAGATTGAATCCATCGTGGATCTTTATCTGTCATTTTGACAAACTTTGTTTTAGGTGATTCTGTTATAAACATAAAACTACTATAGCATCACTGCTATAGTAGTCAACCTTGATTAAACTTGTCCTAGAAGGAACCACAATCCTTTAAGTTCAAGCCAAGTTACTTTGTAAGATGGAACTTTGCTAAGATCATGTCCACCAACATATGTTAGAAGTATATTATAGACTGATAGTTGTGTTAACTTATTAACCAAAGTCTGTGCCTCAACATATGGAACAATAGCATCATCTGTAGAATGGACAATGTATGTTGGAGGATAACCTCCAGTCATTTTAAAAATTGGACTAGCATCTATATAGAGTTGTGGATTCTGTTCATAAGTCTGATGTCCAAATACATCTAGTCCAGCCATAACCTGTGCCATTTGTGGTTGTGTTAAATCGCAAGGTCCAAACATGTTAAGAACTGCTTTAACGCCTGGTTCTAACCCGAGCCAAAGAGCAAGATGTCCACCCGCTGAATCACCGCCTACAGCAATCTTGTACGGATCAATGCCCCATTTTTGAGCATTACTCTTAACCCAATTTAATGCTGCTCGTACATCTTGTAATTGAGCATCCCAATGTGTAGAAGTGTCTGGTGTTGCTAAAGTATAGTTTAATGATATAACATTAAATCCAGCAAGTCCATATTTCTTTGCTCTTCCTTCGTAAGCAGATTTATCACCTGCTCCCCATCCTCCGCCGTGTATGAAAATTATTGTAGGATTAGATCCATTATTCTTCTTAAGAAAATAACAATCAGCAGTCTGCCCGGGCTTGTCACCATATGGTTCATCCTTAAAGACCTGATGTGGATTTGGTAATATTTTTGCGAATATAGGTAGTGTATATGATAGAATACTTGCCATAGGAACCTCCTTGGCAACTACTTATCATGGAAGATATGTGGAAACTACTTTATCTGCGATATTATATTCTATTGCTTCTTGTGAATCTAGATAAACGTCTGAACTAGGCATTAGGATTTTTTTGATTTTAGCATCTGTTAGTCCAGTACATGCTTTATAATGATTAAGCATACGCTTACTTGTTAAATTATATTCTTTAACTGCGGCTAGAAGTTCGTGTTCTTTACCTTCAGTTCCCCAACTAAATTGATGGCTTAATATACTAGTATTTGGAGTAAGTGTTCTACTTCCTTTAGCACCAGCCATAAAAATAAGCAATCCAGCAGAACTAATTTGTCCAAGTCCTAGTGTATGTACTGGTATTTTGCTGCCTAGCATTATATCAATGAGTGCGAAAGCGGAAGTTACGTCTCCTCCCATACTATTGATTATAATAGTTAAATTCTTTGGACGATTTTTTACGGGCATTAGACATTTTTTTAAAATGAACTCAATAGCATCACTAGTATTGGCACTAGTGATTTCGTCATAAAGTAAGAAAATCCCATGATCTTCTAGAGATAATGTTGATGATAAGTCTGGTAAATCGAGTTCTTTAGTTCTTGCCATTTAACATCCTACGTCGTTGTCGTCATCTTCTATACTACTTATACGATTTCCTCGCAAGGAACGCAACAACTTATGGAGAGATTCTTCATAAACTGGGTCCGGATTTATGTCTCTTTTTAGGGCTTCTAGGACATTTTCCAAACATATAGCATAATAAAGGGTAGCATCACCTCGAAGAAAAAATCCAGGATAATCGTCGTTGATTTGAAGTGGACCCGTTAATACTTGATCCGGAAGATGGGTGAGATCTGCGGTAATTTTCTGTATCATTTTATATTACACTTTTTTTTAATATCTTCTACTTGAAGTTTACGCAAGAGTTCTTCGTTTTCACGTTCAATCTCACGCTTTGCGTCATCGTAGGTCCATTTAATTATTGTTGCTAACACTCCGCTACCAAGGAATGTAAATAATCCTGCTTCAGGTTTTCCAAAAAGAAGATATCCGAGATAAGCACTACCGACAACATATACGAAGGCACCAAAGATTACTCCAAAGAATTGGGATAATTTCCACAAAGTTCGTTTCAACACTCTGCTCATAGAATTCTCCTATAACAAAAGTATATAATCAAATTCGAAACTAATCAATAGAAAAGAAGAGCCCCTTAGGACTCTTCTTATAAGTGGGCAATTTTGGCCCTCTTTGGCTGTCCGTCCCCTATGGGCTTGGCGGCACAGACCAGTAGCGGGTTATTTCTTTTCATCTTTCTTATATTCCCCGCACCAATCATTATGATAAGTTTCGGGGAATTCAGATTCTGAATTAATGATCCTTCGGGGTGGGTATCGGCGACACTCATTTTCGACGTCGATACTTGAACCTTTTGGAACATGCCAAAAAACACAAGTTTCACAAGTTTTCTTTTTGGTGCTCATATTTATAATCATAGCACATAATACTATGATTAAGCAAATATTTTTTTGAATTAAGTGCCGGATTCTGTTTCCGAGCTCCGGCGGGCTCATTAAGGTCAAGCTACTAGAGCAGAAACCTTAGATGGAGCAAAGTTATCGTTTGCTGCATTTATTAGTTTTATTGCGTTAACCGAGCTTTCGCCGGACCATCTACTTCAATCTTTATTCGCCTGTCAATCCTTTGTCGCCCCCATCAAAGTAGCACTGTCAACCGCAAAGGGCGATTTCATGGGCCAGGCCTAGGAAACAATGCTACTATGGTGGAGGCGGCCGGTACCGCCCCGGCGTCCAGTTCGTTTTATTACATTGATATCAACAATGATGAACTATTTATAGCATAGGATTTAGATTGTGTCAAAATGTATATGGAATTGTTGACCAATCAACTAATCCAGAAGTTTGTCCACCTGCTGGACTATTTGTTTGGGCACTAGCACCACAAGATCCATTGTCGTATTTAATATGCAACCAACCTACATTTCCTTTTCCTTGATGCATTTGAACTTCGGATACAGGAAGACTGTTTTGTACATATTGAGCAATTTCCATTAATTTGGTTTGACTACATGCCCATGAAAGATCTATACATTTTCCATCCTTATGTTCGCCATCATCTCTTAGTCCACCTACAATAGTAAATGCTCCATAAGCAGTTTTTAAAGGTTCTAAAACATTTTCTGCAACGCCAGAAAGACTTTTAGTAACTTTATCTAAATCTTTTCCGCTTAGTGGGAATCTACCAGGAGCAACACCAGACAAGAGTGTTAATTGACCTAGGGAGAAATTTTGTGACAACATTTGTGTATAATCAATATAACGAGTATTAGTATTATTTTTTCCATCGTTGGAAGGATCAACATGGTTACATCCATTACTTCCCTGACCACCACTAGGTTGGTCGCTATTTGGAGCCATCTGAGGAGCAGCATTTGCTACTGCTGATGTAAGATTTTCTGCACCTTCTGAGAATATTGGAGGAACTTGAGGAATTAAGTTTTGTAAATTAGCAGGAAGCATACTGGTTAATTGACTAGGATTGAACAATGATTGAGCAATATTGGAAGGAATTGCTTGTGAAAGTCCCGATATCGCTGAACTTTGTAAACCATTTGCAAGACTTGGCAAAGACCCACTGCCTCCAGAACTACCTACATTAGATCCTAATAACCCTGACAATGCACTTTGTGATAATCCTGCTTGGCTTGCTAAATTTTGTATAGTACTTAAATTTACATTAGAACCGCTTGTTACTCCCGGTAACATTCCTGCTGGTAATAAACTTTGTAAACTTGATGGTATATTATTTAAAAATTGTCCTAAAGATGCACTAGGTATTTGTCCTAATAATGATTGCATTCCTGCTACTTGAGGAACAAAACTTTGTATTACACCGTTTAAGTTAGGAGGAATACTATCAATTAAAAAAGAACTACCATCATTATTTCCACTACTTCCTTCTTGTGTTAAACTTTTTAAACCCAAGAACATATCAGCATCATCACTAGTTGCAGATTTAACTCTATCATCTGCTGGTTGTGGTTCTCTTAAACTAGAATCTTTATTATCAACACGTCTCATTCTTTTTCTAGTACTAGAACCTCTTTGAGGATTTTTTCCAGTATTGTCACTACTGCTACTAGAACTTGATTGACTAGCAGTTGAATCTGCTGCTGCCTGACCTGCATTTTGTCCGCTTGAACCAAAACCTCCTTGATATTGAGAAGGACTAACATTTGCTGTTGAATAGTTTCCTAATCCACCTATAGAAGAAAATGAATCACTTGTAGGTGGTAACGACGATCCAGAAGCAAAAGATGATCCAGAAAGAATAGGAGATCCTGAAAAAGCATCTCCGGGTCCTGCTGAACTTGATGCTGCTCTTATACCTACCAGTCCTGTCATAGTTTACTCCTTATAATATTTATTATGTATTAATTTCCATTTACAACAGTAGTATTAGCAACTGTTGCGTTAAAATCTGATAAATTAGCAAGGTAAACAGACAATTGGTCTGCTGCACTTTTGTTAGCAAGTTCTATATGAATATATCCTGCTGTAATAGGTGACGATGTGAGATAAAAGTCAGTTACAGTTCCGGAGATATTATTTGCATTTAAGAAATTTTTAATATATTGAGTATCTTGTTCAGCTAAATTTGTAGTTGGATTGTTTATTTTAAAATCTAATGCTAATCCATTAGAATATGCAGAAGGATTTGAAGAATTAGATGGCGGATTAGTAAATGAAGAAACAGACTGGAAACCTCCAACATTTTGTTGAAGAAATTGTGCTAAAGAAAAAATTCCAAGTTGTGGTTGACCACCTGCATATGGATTATTGCTTCCACCACTTCCTGTAGTTCCATTAACATTTAATCCACTTGAAGACGAAGGATATTGACCAGATCCTGTAGCATTTCCTGTTCCTGCTGTTTCAGATCCTGCTCCTATACCATTTAAAGCATCGTTGGTATATTTTCCGTACGATCCGTTTGTATATGTAGACCAAGCGCGAAAACCTTGTTGATTATAAATTAGTCTAGCCGCTTGAGCATTAATCCACGGATTTTTTAAAGATTCATATCCTGTATATCCTGGAATGTTCTGTCTAAATAACGCATCTCTTGCTGGCCCTAGATTTCCAATCATATTAATTTGCCAAAGTCCATAGGAGTTATCTCCAGTACTGGCATTTGTATTATGTGCATTAGAATTACCAGATGATTCTGCCTGTGATATAGCACCCATTGTTGCTGCTTCAGCACTTGTAAATCCAGCAGCTAATGCTAAAGACACTCTATCTGACATAGATACTGCTCCTGATTGAACTCCTTTGGGATCAAATGGGCCACTACCAGCTATAAGATTATTGTTAGAACCAGCGGCTCCAAATACTTGCGCTCCTTTTGCTGCATCAGCATAAGATGCATAATTAACGTGAATATGCCCTCCGGTGGCTCTTGCTGATGGATGCAAGTATTCATTTATTATTGTTCCACGAATACCGTTTTGACTTAATAATCGAGAAACTGCATTTGCTGCTGCTTGACTACCAGCAGCGCCTGAATTAACTGTAAAATCAAGTGCTAATCCTTTAGCGTGAAATGAATTAGTTCCTTGATGATATTCATCGTTAAATGCTGTAAATCGATTAAATCCTGGAATTGAATCTTGAATAGCATGACCTAATGCATAAGTTCCTGCTGCTGCTGGTCCTCTGATTGCTCCACTTTTTACAGTTAGTCCTGTTGGTGTTCCTCTTGTTGGATCAGGATTTGGTGGTGCATTGTTTGGTTGAGTTGATTTGTTAGTTCCACTGTTTGGCGGAACAGAAGGTTGGGTAGTTGGTGTTGGTGTCGGTGTAGAAGTAGGAGTAAAACTTGGTGTAGATGTAGGGGGTCCATTAGCACCATTAGTTGAGCCACCAGGCCCTGTAGGATATTGATCTTGTGCTGGTTTTGTTTGAGTAGGACCAGCAGTATCAGCAGTATTTTGATTTGCTTGATTACTCAAAGAATCAGATGAATTTGTTTGACCAGAAGGTGATTTCTTTTTTACTACTTTCTTTCTAGCCGAACTTCTTTTTGCTAATATATCGCTAGGAAGTGCTCCTGTTTTGTCATAGGTATTTGGCTGGATTTCAAATCTACCACCATCACTTGATGGGTCGTATGATTGATCTGGAGGTTTATCATTTGGTTTAGGAGCGTTAGGAGGTCCCTTTGTATCCGGATCTGGTTGATCTGCCATAATAAATTCCTAGTTATGAAAATATTTATCGGTAAATAGTAGGGAGATTAACATGGGTTTAGAACTCTGGGCAGTAGAAGGCGACAAAGATAGTCACGGTGAAGGATCTTTTAAAACACCGTCAAATACAACCGTTAAGATTGGTGGTAAGAATGTAATTGTTAAAGGTGACCATGCAAATCCAGACAATGCTGGACATAGTGATCCAGCAGCCCAAGGTACTAGTGGTACAGTTCTTTGTTATGGTATAAAAATACACCGCAATAACGATACACGAAATTGCGGCGCACAAACAATTGTTCAAGGACAATCTACAGTAAAATCAGGTTAAATTAATTTTCCTATATCACCAGAAGTGGCAGGTTGTATACCTGTAGTGCCAGAAATATATTGATCAGATGTAAACTTATCTGTATTTGCTGTAGCGACAACAACATTCTTTGAAAGTATGATGTTATCATTAATTTCAGCAGTTAATAAGAAAGGAGTCATCGCTGGACCTTTCTGAGTTATTGATAAAACTAATGGTTTACTAACTGTATACCCCGACTCATTAACTTCTACTAACTTAGTAATAATTTCTTCACCAGTTATTAATTTCATACTTACTATATCGTTAGGTTTAAATGTTTTTATTAGCATTAGGCAAATCCTCTTAAGTCGTTTAATTCAATTTGTTCTTTTAATACTGCTGGGTCTTGATGTTTTAATCCGTCCCATCCTCCTGGAACAAGTACTTCACCATTAAGATAGATTTGAGGAACAGACTTATGTCCATGTTCTTTTATCATTTCCAATGCATCAAAATCTTCTGTTATATTAACAGACTCATAATCTATTTTATTTGAATCAAGCCAACTTTTAGCAAGTTCACAATGGGGGCAGTTCGGTTTTGAATATACAGTTAACATTTCGACTCCTATAATGAAAAACCTTTGAAACTCTGATCATCGACGTCCTGTTTAACTCCGCCAACGATGTAACTAGTTATCTCTGTTTCTTGTGGAGCAACTTGTACCTCTGCTCCAGAAATCCATTTTTGTGTCCACGGTAAGGGATTAGTTCCTCCTTTGAACTTTGTATGTAAACCAACAGCAGTCATACGCTTATTGGCAATCCATTCAACATAATCACAAAGTAATTGATTGTTAAGTCCAATCATACTGCCATCTTTGAACAAATAATTTGCCCATGTCTTTTCTTGTTCAACAGCATCTTCAAATAGTTTAATAGATTCTGATTCACACTCTTTAGCAATTATGGCGTAGTCTGGATCATCCTTCGGAAGTATCTTTAATAATGCTTGTGTTCCAGCAAGATGTAAATTCTCATCACGAGCAATGAACTTAATAATCTTAGCATTGCCTTCCATCTTCTTAACTTCGGCGAATGCCCAAGAACAAGCAAATGAAACATAGAAACGAATGCCTTCTAGGATGTTAACTGACATAAGAGCCATCCAAAGTGCTTTCTTGTGACTCTTGTTAGTTGGTTCGTCAAAGCAATTATCTCTTTCTCTTTGACTCATATTATTAAGCATTATTAATTGATCATAGTACTTGCTAATATCTGTAGCACAATCTACAATCTCTTTAACGTCTAACATATCATCAAACACTTTACTTGGATTAGGATAAATGTTTCTAATAATATGTGTATAACTGCGACTGTGAATAGTCTCAAAGAATGTCCAAGTATTAATCCAAGTTTCTAATTCTGGTAAACTACAGATAGGACCAAATGCTAATGTTGGAGCACGACCTTGAACACTATCTAACAGTATTTGTCTTTTTAGATTACTAGTGAAAATATGTTGCTCATGATCGTTTAGATCTTTGAAGTCTTTCGCATCACGTAGAATATCTACTTCGTGTGGTAACCAAAAGAATGATAACTGCTTTTCAGTAAGTTTCTCAAACTGACGATACTTCATAGTATCATAACGCTGTACAGTAACACCGCCATTAGAGTCGAGAAACGCTAATGACTTAGTGTGGTCGGAACGATTATTACTATTAAAAACTGAAGTCATTGTTTCCTCTTAAATTTTACATGATTCACAGTCGGCATCGTCGACAAATTCTGCCTCTTGTGATTCTGGTAATTCTTCATTTACTAGTTTATTAACATTTATCTCACCTTGGCCGTCATATGAATTAAAATAATAGAGCTGTTTACCTCCATACTTGTAAAACATAAGAACATGTTTTAACATTTCACTCATTGGGATCTTTTCTTCTTCATAGAACTGTGGATTATAACTTGTATTAACAGAAATACCTTGATCAATGTACTTCTGTAGTACAGCACAAATCATTAAGTAACCTTCTGGACTTTGTTGATCCCAAAGTAATTCATACTTATTCTTAAGACGACGATATTCTGGAACAACTTGTTTTAGAACACCATGTTTACTTTGTTTAATTGAAATGTATGAACGAGGCGGTTCAATGCCGTTTGTAGCATTTGCTATCTGAGCACTAGTCTCAGCCGGCATTAAACTCATCAGTGTAGCATTACGAATTCCATATGTCTTAAGGTCTTCTCTTAGAGAATTCCAAGGCATACGTTCAACGTGAGGAACAACTTCGTCAAGATCTTTTTTACGAGTATCGATTGGTACAATGCCCTTTGCATACTTTGTATCTTCTGGCTTACCACATGCTCCTTGCTCTTTGGCAAGATCGACACTGGCTTTAATTAGATAGTAACTCCATGCTTCTGCGTATTCATCAATCTTTGCTAATGCTGCTGGATTAGAATAACTTAGGTCATTTCTAGCAAGCCAATAAGCAAGATTAATAATTCCTACACCAAGAGGACGATATTCTTTAGTTGCGATCTCAGCAGCCTTTACTGGATAACTTTGATAACTTAATAATGCATCAAGTCCGCGGACTGCTAAAGCACAAGGCTTTTCGAAATCTTTAGGTTCTCTTATATTACCCCAATTAATAGCACTTAGAGTACAAAGAGCAATACGTCCTTCTTCGTCAAAAATGTGTGTAAGTGGCTTTGTGGGTAGATCAATTTCACAGCAAAGATTGCTTTGTTTAATTGGAGCAACTTTCTCATCAAATGATCCATGTGTGTTAGCATTGTCTACGTTTTGTAGATATATGCGGCCTGTGTCTTTACGTTCTCTCATAAATGCAGAGAACAAATCAATTGCCTTAACTTTTTTCTTTCTTAATTTAGGATTGGCTTCGGCCTTTTCATAAAGTTCAGCAAATTTATCTTGATCACTAAAGAATGCTTCGAACATGTCGGGAACGTCATTAGGACTAAAAAGAGAAATATCACCTCCTTGAATCAAACGTTGATAGAACAGTCTACTAAACTGTACCCCATAGTCCATATGACGAACCCTATTGTCCTCAATGCCCTTACTATTTTTAAGGACAAGGAGATCTTCGACTTCGTAATGCCATATTGGATAATACAATGTGGCCGCACCATTACGAACTCCTCCTTGCGAACAGGATCTAACTGCCGCTTGGAACATTTTAAAGAAAGGTACAACGCCTGTGTGACTTGCGTCACCGTTACGTATTGGAGAACCTAATGCTCTAATACGACCAGCACCTAAGCCGATACCTGCCTTCTGTGAAACATATTTTACTATAGCAGAAGTTGTAGCATTAATGCTATCTAAACTGTCAGCAGTCTCAATAAGAACACATGAACTGAATTGACGTTGTGGTGTACGAACACCTGCCATAACTGGTGTAGGTAATGAAATGTCATGTGTAGAAATTGCTTCATAGTATTCACGTATCCAAGACATACGAGTTTCTTTTGGATAAGATGAAAAAAGGGTCGCAGCAATAAGAATATATGATGCCTGTGGAGTTTCTAATATTTCTCCTGTTACACGATTTTGTACAAGATATTTTCCACGCATTTGTTCCATAGCAACATATGTAAGATCCATATCACGATCATGTTTAACATATGAATCTAATCTATTCCATTCGTGTTCGTCATACCATTCTAATAGTTCGGGAGTATAATATCCTAATCCAACATTTCTTTTAACAAGTTCTAAAAGATGACAAGGTTTATAATTATTATAAACTTCTTTACGTAAGGAATAGTTGATAAGTCTACCAGCAACATATTGATAGTTTGGTGATTCTTCTGAAATAAGGTCAGCCGCAGCCTTAATAAGAGTTTCTTGAATATCGGATGTTTTTATATTATTATAAAATTGTAATTGACTACGAATTTCTAACTCACTAGCACTAACACCAGTAAGACCTTCAGTGGCCCAGAAAACAACACGGTGTATTTTGTCTAAGTTTAGATCTTCTTTTCTCCCGTCTCTTTTAATGATTGTTATACGTGAACTCATGGTGGTATCCTTATTCAGAAATGTGTGTTTTAGATATTATGAACTGCTTGTTGAAACAAGTCGAATATTTATGAAATGGTTGAGCGGGATATTCTAGTAGTATATTTCTCGATCTCAAATGGATAAATTGTCTAATCATAATGCTATTATACTGCTTAACCGTTAAAATGTATAGTATTAATTAACCTTAAGAGGTAAAGTTGTCGTTCAACATTGGATAAGATGCTTGGATATTTAGGTCATTTGGAATCTCGTCATAAGTTATTACTCTGTTATAATAGTATCCTATAACGTAATCGTCAACGATTAAAAGATATTTCATTTCATGTGCTTCATGATCATTTACTATTTGTATTTCAAAATAACTGTCTCTGAATCTATCTGTAAGAACAAGGGTATAATAAATGGCTAAAATCTTAGAAAATTCACAATAGTGATTGTCTTCGATTAGATCCCATGCTTTAAGCCAAGTTGAGGGATCAAATGGATCACATGTACGAGAACTAATAGGTGCTTGATTCCAAAAGTTAATAGTTTCAGTTAACGGATCAACATGTTTTTCGAGGCTTTGTCTAAAAGCAACCCAGGAAGCAATTCTATCTTCAAATTTTTCAAAAAATATCATGGACTATTAAAATATGACATTGTACGATATGTATAATTTACATATCCCGTTCCGTTACCAGATGGATTATACATTTTTAAAACTAACGTTTCTTTAGTGCCATCTCCGTTATAATCTTCTAACGCTGTTGAAAAAACTACATTCTCAACAGTTGTATCACCTATGTAGTCAAATTCGTCATCTATTGCACAAGTTCCTGTATTCATGTTAACAGTTATGTATATTCTACCAGTTCTTATAGCGCCACCAAGAGTTCTTTTGTTTATCACATAATCGATAATGTATCTTGATGAAGAGATAAGTGGAAAACGAAAAAATTCAATTGCCAATACAGGAGTTTCTTCTAATGTTTTAACAAAGTTAGTAGGATCAACTATTAATCCACCTGATTGAACATTTGGATAAAATGGAACTAGTCCAAATGTGGATTGATCTTTTAACTTTGTATTTCTTTCAAAATAATCGTTTAAGCTTTGATTGTTATCGTGATCAAATCTTAAAATAGCGTAAGATGCGTTAGCATAATCTTGATTATCGTTACCAACAAGCATATATTTGTTGTTAGATGAAGTATTTCCGTATCCTAATTTAATCCAAATTCCATAACGATCAACAAGATCAAAATAAGAAAGATCTACTTTAAGATTAACAGATCCAAATACCCCACCTCCGAGATTAATACCATCAAATAATTGATAGAATTGGCATTTGATGAATCCTATATTATTAGAATCTCCTAAAGAAAATACCCCAAACCCAGTTTTATTAAAAACACAATCTGTAAAATTTACGTTATCAGGACGGAATATACCACTAGCACTTCGCATCCACACACCTGTTTGTCTTACTGGTTGATTTGCAAGATCATCACCTGTAGGAGTAAGTCCATTAACAAATGTTCCCATGAATGCAATTCTATTAAAGGAGCAAGTATCTGCATTATCTAAAAGAAGAATAGTATTTGCTAAATCAGTTTTAAGAGTCATATCTTGTATGACGATATTTCTAGGTCTTTGTGGATATCCCATACTGTCAAAGGGAGTATAGGTACCAGGAATACTATTACTGTCTACTGTGCGCATCAAAGAATTACTCATAGATGTATCTATAAGTTCAATAACTGTAGAGTTTATTCCTGATCCTTGAAGATATGTATGAGGAGGAATTCTAATTTCATCTGAAATAATATAAATTCCTGGTTCAAAGTATAAAATAAATCTAGAAGTTACATTGTTTTTAGTTGAATCATTTAAAAATAATTGATCGATAGCTCTTTGAATAGCAGCAGTATCGTCAGTGATACCGTCGCCGATTGCACCAAAGTCTCTAACATTAACTATATCATCTAATTTTTCTTGTAGAGTTCTTTGTATAGGATTAGTTGCGACAGGTCCTGTTTGAATAATTGGATTATGTCTTTGATATTGGTATGATCCAATAAAATCTAGAATATTAACATGTTCTGTCAAAATCTGTGTATTACCAACATATGGAGAACCTTCAGATACAGCACCGTTTCCTATATAAAGTTCTTGTGTATCAATCGCCCAGCCTATTTCACCGCTTGCTAACTGAGGAAATCCTGTAGATGAGTTCTTTTTACCTCTACGTTGCTGAATTCTCGAGATTTGGACCACTGCCATCTATATTACTCCACAAAGTGTTTCATATATATTTAGTTGCTCAAGTAATACTGCTCCACCCGGCGCCACCATTTATCTCGCCAGTAATCGTACTTATCGGGTGTTAAATCAAACTGCTGATATACTAATTCACGACTACACATAAAAACATGACCTTGATTAATCTTAGTTCCATACACTTCGTTATGTGCTTCAGCATACGCTACTAGTTGTAGATAATAATCTTCAACCCACTCTTCTTTCTTGGGTTTATTAGTTTGCTTAAAATCCATAATTGCTTCATTGCCCTTATAGACTCCGAGCAGATCTGTTGTTCCTGCATAAATCTGAGGAAAATATAAATTAACTTCACTACCCCATATTTGATCAATATCTATCAAAGCTTCGTCACGTATTCTTTCAGCCATTTTCCATGCTTGTTGAGAATAGGGATTAGTTCCAGGATCTGGCCACTCTGCTGTTTCGATATACTTTTCTAAGAAAGTGTGCATTCTAGTACCAACACCTGCTGCTTCAGTTACTATCTCTTGTGCTTTCTTTTCGCCAACACGTTTACGCCACTCGATTAGGTGAGTTTTGTCTTTAGTCTTATCAAGGATAGTAGTTACGCTTGGAACAGAGTTTCCATCTGGGCATTGATAAAGTCTTTTACCATCTTCTGATTTACGATTAATTGGAGCATAATCAAACTTTGGTTGTAATAATGTCATTGTTTACATTTTAACTTCTAGTTTGCAAATTATCAACCTAAACGACGTTTAGCAGCACTTTTAGCCATTTTAGAAATGCTAGTTTCTTTTTCGCCACCTTTTGATTTTTTAGGATCAGTTCCATATGTTTTAAGTTCAACACCACGACCGTCAAACTTATAAACTAATTTTTTTAACATAGGATTAGTATCGTAAACTTGTTTAAAACTGTCGTAATCAAATTGTTCATCACCTACATTTTGTAGTAATGAATTAAGAGCAGCCCAGGATAGATAACTGGGCTGTTGTTTACTATTTGCTTGTGATACTAAGTTTCTCATTAATAGCACAAGATTATCGCTTGTGCTATCGAGTTCATTTAATTTCATTTTCCAACCAAAATTTTTGCAAGACGTAGACGACTCTCAATACTTTCACGCTTCATACGATCTACTGGAGCAGCAACATCAACTTCTGCATCATCTCCTGGAACTTCTGCATCTATATCTATGTCTGGTCCTACGCTTGTATCCATATCGTCACTGCCCATTCCTGGTTCAGCACCCATTGGAGCAGGAGCCTCACCTGTTAGTGTTCCAACAGTATTATTAAGTGCTTCACGTGCTGATTTAACTGCCTGGAATGCAGCGTCTAGTGCAGGTTGAACTGAAGAAATAAATTGTTCTGCTTGATCATTACCCATCTCGTTACGAATGCTGTCAGCCATTTCCATAGCAGTCTGTGCCTGCATCTGAGCAATATTCTCTGACCAAGTAGTAAACTTGTCAACCATGTCCTTAACAGCCATGATAATCTCAGCCTTACCTTCTTCACCTTCTGCAATATAACGATCGTATGATTCTTTCATTGTGTTCTTCTTTTTAGATGTTTCTTTAACTGGATAAGTCTTACTGCCAACTTTAATCTTTTCACCCTTTTGAATGCCATCTTTTTTAGCATCTCTTACAGCTTTACCAAATGCATTTCCTTCATTTGGCTCTTCATCGACTTTCTTTTCTTCTTTAATTTTCTTAGCAATCTCATGGCCTTTCTTTACAACCTTCTTTGGAAGATCGTGTGCATGTTTTGCTGTAATACCTGCTTGTTTTTTAGCAGCAGCCATTCCAATCGCATATGGATTCTTTGCTCTTTCAGTGATAGCAGTTCTAACAATATCGTGCATAAGTTTTAAACGATAGAACTCTTCACTTTCCAGTGTCTCATTAAACCTGCCCTTTTTAAGAACAGCAATTCTGCTTTCAATTAAGCCAGCAGCCTTATTGAGTTGTTCGTCGCTGTAATTCTCAAGGTCTAGCTTCTCGCCAAACTTCTTGCTAAGGGTCTCGTTCATTACTTTTGAACTTGGTTTAGTTGTAAAGTCACTGGTTCTCATGTTGTTTTCCTGTTTTGGATGTTATATTATTTATCACTCGTTTAGAATAACAAAGAATAACTTTTCTGTAGTATATCTTTAGCATACTGATACTTTGCATCAGTAACCTCAAATCTTGTTGTATATAGTTCTTCTTTGAGGAAGTTATTCTTCTTTTCAGCAACTTTTATCTGATGCTTATAAAATTCTAAATCATTACGACAGCTAAAAGCAATACGATCTGCATCTAATACTTCTTTAACTCGATCACCATTAATTCTTTTAAGAAGCATACGAGCAACTATCATAGCCGCACTTTTTGAATATGTAACATGTAATACTTGAGAACCATTCTTTATGTAAAATTGTCCATTTTTAGGCTGGATCATATATGTGCCGATTAATATGCCATTCTTGGTAACAATAGGTATTGCTCCGCTGCGAATAACATCTTCGCTTATGCTTTCTAACTTACTGGCTATTTCTTTGTGTTTTAGATCCGACATAATCATTCACCATTAGTTGAGTATCAGTTAGTTTACATAAAACGTCTTTAATAATCAAGTTTTCTGCGACTCGTATTTCGCGTTCAGATAGTGAATGGAGGTTAATTCTTTCTTGACCTTTATTCTTGCGAAGGAAGGCTGCTTCCTCATTTGTGAGAGCAATTAATAAGTTTGGATTAACTAGCTCTCTAATTCTCATAATGTTGTCTTACCTTGTGTTTCTGGGCTTACTGCCTTAAGTGTGTTTTCTAAATCTCTACGATTTACTTTAAGAGATAGTTTTGGATCATTACTTTGAGAGGCTTTAGTAACTGGAGATAATTCAACATCATTACCTCTCATAGATTTAATAGTATATGATGCAGGTTTTTTAGTATCTTTATCCGGAAGAACAATCTCTGATCCAACTGCTGGAATAGTTATTGGATTAGAACTAGATTTTCCCAAATTAGATTGAGCAACTGCTTTTGCAGTAGATCCTACAGTTTTAACACCTTTGGCAGCACCAGTAACTGCTTTTGCCCCCATAGTAGCAGCATTACGGGTTGCTTGAATAGCTGCTCCACCAACACCTTTTAGTGCTTGACCGATAGCTGGCATTAATTCGTCTATTTGCTGTTGGGGTTTAAATTCTCTAAATCTCATAGTAACATATTTAGTATATGTTACTTCATTAATAATACGACTATGGTTGATAATAATCCTGCTACAATAGTTCCTGCTGATCCAATAAGAACCTTAACCATTGTTTGATTTCCGTCAGTAATATCTTTACTGATCTCGTCTACCTTTCTTTCGATGATCGAAAGTCTGTTTTCCAAGGTTTCATATCTCTGTTGACATAACTCAACATGAGCTTCTAAGGATTCTTTTTCAATTTGAGCAGCTGGTCTAGGTGCCATCGGCTTAATTCCTTTTCTTTCTCGAGCAACGATTCTCGTGTTGCTGCCTTAATGGGCCTCGGAATATATATGCCTGGTGTTTGCCTTCTTACAACAATATTTAGTGGTAGGTTGACTATAAGTTAAGTACTAATAAATTCAACCCTAATATTTTTATTAATTGAGAAAAAACAATTTTTAAATTTCGCAGTTTCTTCACAATCATTTATAAAAGGTACATATTCTATGTCTTGTTTCATCAATCCAGCAGGATCATTATCTTTTAAAAAAATATCATCACGTTCAATATAAAATTCCCACACCCAAGTTAATTGTTTTTTACCATTCCAATTAATTATCTTTCTTTCAGGATTTTTCTCCGTAAAAATATTTGCTCTCATTTCAAGTGTTTGATGAAGAGTATTAAAGTTATCTTGTTGTTTTTTCTTTAGTGGGTCTAAATATTCATTGAATACTAATGTTCGTGTGATATCAACAAGAGTAGTAATTCGAAACCGTTGCATTATTATAATTATGTCAATAAAAAAGGGTGGTATAAAAACCACCCTTCTTAATTAATATTCTCTTTTAATTAGAAAGTGAATGCTGTAACAGTTGCACTTGAAAGATTAGCTGTCTGTGCTGCACCTGAATCATCAGTGTAAGCCCAAGCAGTAAAAGTTCTTAGGTATGTCTGAAGAGCAGTTGAGAAAACTGCTGAACCAGCAGTACCATTTGGTAATAAGTAATTTACAGTTGGCTCAGTTGTTGCACCTGACCATACATAACTGTGATTAGTAGCAGAGTCTACTGAAAGAACTTCTGAACCTTTTGCTTCGATAGCAAAACGGATTGTACCATTTGCAGTACCAGCACCACCGCTTTGATTGTAAGCAACTGCACCAAGTGTTCCGAGTACAACTGGAGTATATCCAAGTTGCTCACTGATGTTGTAAAGTAACCAAGTTACTTCACGTGAACCGTCAGCCTGATTGACTGCAATTTTGAAGTCTACTTCGTACATATAAAGAGCAGGACCTGTTACTGTAACGCCTGTTGTAATCTTAGCAGCATTAGCTGCAACTGTTGTACCGTATAGATCGGCCATATTATTTCTCCTAAAAAATGTCGAGGACTATCTAGACCTCGTTACAATTATTTATCATTTGAAAAAATATTCAATTGTTAAGAGTCAGAATTGGGGTCATCTAGTCGAGCAAGGCGTGTTCCTGCTCTCTTTGATTCTTGTATTTTACGAATACCTCGACGGAATTTATCAGGATCACTGCCGCGTATACTATTGATTAAGCGGCGTTCAAGATCAAGAGCAACTTCTTCTGGAAAGTTTTCTCTAACCATATCTAGGATATTAATAGCACCATTGATAACATGTAATGCTCTGCTTTCTACAATTAACTCGACATCTTTTTTAGTAGCATAAGAGTTTAGTTCCTGTAGTATTGATCTTGTTTGTCTTTTCATTAAGTATTTAACATATACTGATCCGAAAGAAAACTAAAGCTATTACTCCTCTGGTATAAATATGAGTGTAGTTCACGGAACGCCAATTCCCAACTACTCTATTGCTTACAAGGGGCAACAGCAATGATATTTATTGATAACAAATATCTCAAAATTTATCAAGACATTTGTAATAGAGCAAAGACCCGAAAGTTAGAAGGGTATAAAGAAAAACATCATATCATTCCAAGATCATTAGGCGGAACAAATGACGCAGATAATCTTGCTGTCTTAACCGCAAGAGAACACTTTATATGCCATTTGTTATTAGTTAGAATAACATCTGATAAAAATAAAAGTAAGATGATATTTGCCTTAAATTCTATGATGAACAGAAAAACTAAATCAATGGATAGATATGTTCCGTGCTCAAGAATGTTTGAAATTCTACGAATACAACTTTCTGAAGCACATAAACTTATTGGAAGAACTGATCAACATAGAGAGGCTATAAGTAGAGCCCATAAAGGAAAAATAGTATCAAAAGAAACAAAGCAGAAAATGAGTCTAGCATCTAAGACTAATATAGTAGGCGGAGCAGTTAAAGGAAGTAAAAGGTCTGAAGAAACAAAGAAGAAAATATCAGAATCAAGAAAAGGAATAACTTTTAGTGATGAACACCGAGAAAAATTAAGTTTGGCAGCAAAGAATAGAAAAAAAGATTTACAAGCATAGTTTTATCTGTTATAAATAAACATCATACACACACAGGAGAAAACAAAATGTTTAAATATACCGAAGAAAAGACCACAGAGATGAACAAGTATATCCCAGAAGTTAAATTTTCGAAAAATGGCTACGAGATAAGAACTCAACTATTAGAAATGGCACAGACTCAGCTCTGGAATGACTACCAGGCTAAGTGGGGACAGTTTGAATTAACTGTTAAGAAAGATGGCGACCAAGTCGTTACTACTGTTGAAGCTCCACAGATTCCAGGAGCCGATCAAATCCTTAAAACAGCACAAATGTTCTACGATTTTGTGAACATGAAAAAGTAAATTTATCAAACAATTATATTGAAGCGCATAGCGCAAATAATTTTTAGAAAACCAGTGAAAAGCCAGACTTGTTCTGGCTTTTCTATTAAATACAATATGGAAAGAGCCTATGTTTCGGCCTTCTATGATGTTGTAAAATATACCAGTGAAAAACATGGGTATGAACTCGAAGGCGACATAGAAGCATACTTGGTTTACTTTTTAGCAGACTATGTGGAGAAAAAGGGCTTTCCTCCAGAAAAATCATTTATCCTTACTTTAGACGAAATAAAGAAAACAGGTGAATCTGTTCACCGTTCAAGATGGCTTGCTGAGGATTGCTTATTCCTCACAAGTTTTTGTCCAATGTATGCTCGTAGAAAAGGTATTAGTTTAAGATATTATACTTCTATGGGAAGTCACAGTTATTATGATTATAGCGATGCGATTAATGATAATCTTTTTAGAAGAATCGGAGATACTTTTGAATTTCTCCGAGACTTTGTAGAAGAAGCATTAAATTCTCGTCCTAAACAACTTTCAGAAATAATTTGGCTAGCAGAAAATGGATCCTACACAGCCCGAAGACAATTGCCCGAAGGCATGATCATTTTACATGACTCTTACCGCCGCAGTTGACACATTTATCTCCATGCCATTTTTTATAATTCATTAGTGACAATTCTTTCCCACAATGCTCACATGTTACTTTAGGTTTAGGAATACCCCTTTGCCAATTAGACATTTTTTGTTTAGTTTCTTCCGAATGTTTATGTCCCCAAGATTTACCTAATCTTACTTCTGATAGTTTCTTCTTATGCTCTTCTGTTTTAGGTTTTCTTAGTTTCTCTCTATGCTCTTCAGACATTGGTCCTTTAGGAATTCCCTTTTGTGCTAAACTAAGTTTCTTCTTATGTTCTTCAGAAAGTTTTTTTCCTAAATTTGGTCCAGGTCTTTCTTTAAGTGATTGTATCATTTTCTGTTTAAGAATCTCATATAATCTTCCAGAAGGTTTATATCTTTTTGTTCCTCGCATCATTAAATAAGAAGCAAACCACATTTTTCTTTGGGCATCACCTGTAACCATTTTCGTTAAGAGAAGATGACAAACAAAGTGCTCTCTCGGTGTTAATCTAACCAAATTGTCATCACTATTATTACCACCTAATGATTTTGGAATGATATGATGTTTCTCAACGAAAATAGGCAGGTTGATTCTTTTCTGGGCCTGTGCTATTATTAAATAATACCAAGTGGTATATTTGTTCTGTAAATACACCAGAGTCTCCTATGGTTGACATACTATTTAGTATAGAGGTTTGATGTGAATACATTATTGTTAAATGCTGACGCACAACCTATGAATTTAGTTCCATTGTCGGCAATAGATTGGCAAAGTGCAATACGATATATTTGGTTAGATAAAGTTAAGGTACTACACGAATATGATAATTGGGAGATACATTCTCCCAATCATACTATTAAAGTACCCGCAGTTATTATGCTCAATGAATATTGGCAACCAAAGTCCCGTGTAAGATTTAATCGTAGATGGGTTTTTCTACGCGACAACTACACTTGTCAATATTGTGGAGACAATTTAACAGTTAAACAATGTACAATTGACCACGTTGTTCCTGTATCTAAGGGTGGTAAAACAACTTGGCATAATGTTGTTACAGCATGTTATCCTTGTAATAATAGCAAAGGCAATAATGCTAAAATTCGTCCAAAGATAGATCCAGAAATGCCAAATTACTGGATGCTGGCTAACAATCGTAAAAAGAAGGAATGGCAAGTTCCTCACGAAAGTTGGCTAAATTATTTAGATGGATGACTTTGAACGACCTAAGACTATAGTAGAATGGGTTTTAAGTAATAGTTGTAATTACAATTGTAGTTACTGCTTAGATCTTCTCAAAAGAGGAGATAATCCTTATCCTAATGACGAAACTATCATTAATGTTTGTACAGATATTTTTGCACATTATGATTCTCTAGGAAGAGATGTGATATTTGAATTTATAGGTGGTGAACCTACTCTTTATGAAAAAATTCCCAATATAGGAAATCGTCTACACAACTATCCCACAAATTTAATTCTTAGAACAAATGGAAGTGCAAGTTTAGATTGGTGGAAGAAATCTCGACAATTTTTATCAAAAGTAATTATTTCTGTTCATCAAGAATTTTGTGATATATCTCATATAGAAAATGTTATTTCTTTATTAAGAGAGAATGACAAATATCATCCTGTAGAAATGGAAATTTTATTTCCAGTTACAAATCACGATGAAGTTTTTGATAGAGGTATTAAGTATGTAAAATATTTTAGAAGAAAATACGGTTTAGGTAATTTACAACTTCTTTACAGTGATTTTGGAAAAGGAAATAATACATATCTCCCCTACACTCATCGACAATGGTATAAATTTAATAAAATGAAAGAATCAATCGAAAATTCATTCAATGAGGATATATCAATTGATCCAACTGGTATAGTTATTAAAACATCAGAACAATCTTCTTATACTAATATGACCTGTTATGCAGGAATTGATACTTTAGTAATTGATCCCAGAGGAAATGTTTCTAGAGGGTGGTGTCATGAAGGAGGAGTAATAGGTAACATTTATAATATGCCTATTGAGTGGCCTAAAGATCCTGTTATTTGTTCTAAAGAAATCTGTAAAAACGGCCTTGATAGAAAAGCAAGAAAAGAATGATTATTTTTTGTGGCTACCCCAATCAGGAAGTGGACCACCATACTTCTTACCTTTAATCTTTTTACCAGCAACTTTAACTCTTGTTGTACCCATAAGATGACTTTTTTCGCCCTTATGTGGACGAAGTCCTTGGCTTACACAAGATGACTGATCACTTGCTCCTAGACGTTTTTTACTTAGACAAAGGGATCTTGATGCTGGGCCCGATTCCTTTGTCTTAATATCAAATTCATAAAATCTCATACAAATATTTATTTGCTGCTTCGAGATCTTCTGGAGTATTAACCTCTAACGGCACCGGATCGGTATGTAGAGCAGCAATTTTATATCCAAGTTCTAAGAATCTCAACTGTTCAAGATTTTCTGCTACTTCATGCGGAGTTCTTTCAGAAGAAAGTACTTGTAAGAATTCTCGACGATAAGCATACACACCAACATGTTGATATCCATATTTTAGAGAACTTCTGAGGAACCAATGTGCTCTCATAATTTTTGGATCTAAGTCTGGAGCAACTTGACAGCATATTGCCTTTACAGTATTAGGATCTTCTAATTTATTAAGATCCATATCATGAACTAATGTAGCAACATCTGCTTTAGTTCTTTCCAAAGTTATAGCAGTATCTACAATTTGATAAGAATCAATAAATGGCAAATCACCTTGACAGTTTACAAGAATATCTTCTTGAAATTGATCTGCAACACTAGCAATTCTGTCTGTTCCTGTAGCACAGTCTTCTGGTGTTAATCTTATGTCCCAATTAGGAAATTGATCTTTAAGTTCTTGACTATCGGTTAAAACAGTAACAAGATAATCTGTAGCACAAGCCTTTTGATGAACTCTTTCGATAAGTGTTATATCTCCAATCATTGCTAGAGGTTTATTAGGAAGTCTTATACTTTTCATTCTTGCAGGTATTATGATTCGCATTGTAGGCATGTTGTATTATATCCTTATAAGTATTCGAATGTCAAGTTATATCTATATAATTGGATCAGAAAATCCTCCATACAAAATTGGAATAAGCAAGAATCCAGAACGTAGATTAAAGAATCTACAAACTGGACATCCTCACAAATTAAAAATAATAGAACTTCGAAAAACAGATTCTAAAAAAACAAAACTATTAGAATCTGTCATTCATAAACACCTTGATAGATATAGATTAAACGGTGAATGGTTTGACATTCCTTTAGAGAAAGCAATTAATCATGTCGACTTTGCTCTCATAAGATATGAAGATGATCCATTATTAGAACACCTTGTAAGAGAAAAACTTATTCGCTAGGTACTATTGTTATATTACCTATAAGTCCTGTAGCAAAGGCAAAATAACTTGCTATTGCCATAACACAAAGAATAACAAGTAATACAGTCCAATGTGGTCCTTTTAATTCATCTTTATTCATAATAATTAACCTGTACGATGAATTAAATGATATCCAAACTGTGTTTGTACTGGTTCGCTGATAGATCCAACAGGAGTTGCTACTGTAGCATCTTCAAATGGTTTAACCATCATACCGGGACCAAAATCACCTAAGTCGCCGCCTTGAGCCTTACTTGGACACTTACTATGTTGCTGTGCTAGTGATCCAAAATTCAAAGCATTTGCTTCTGCAAGAATTGCTTGTGCCTGTTCTAATGAATCAACTAATATATGACTTGCTCTCATTTTCTTTCCTTTATGTTGGTCGGAGTAGCAAGATTCGAACTTGCGACCCTCTGCTCCCAAAGCAGATGCGCTAAACCAGGCTGCGCTATACTCCGATATGGTGGAGGATACCGGGATCGAACCGATGACCTACTGAATGCAAATCAGTCGCTCTCCCAACTGAGCTAATCCCCCATCATGTTCTTATATTACTTTACTTAATGAACAGTGTCAACCTATTGTATATGGATTGTTGTGTAACCTATATCACGCTTTACTATTCCGTATAGCGTCCGGGCATTAGCAGGTGATAGACGTACGCAACCATGACTAGCAGGCCGACCCAAAGCACCCACATGAGGAGTAGCATGTATAGCATAACCGCCATTAAAAAAGATACTGTGAGGCATGGGAGCATTATCATACTTTTTACTATAATGCATAGGCTGGAGCGAATAAGGATAAAAAGTTCCACTTGGTGTCCTATAACCTTTCCTTGCTGTCGATACTTTCCATGTAAATGTTCCTTCTGGACTATCTACATACATTGTTTGTGTTCTTTTATCTACTACAATCTGTGTTGCGTATACTGGAGTTGAAATTAAAAGTGCTATTGCTATTAAAATCTTCTTCATGTCTGGATCCTAATGTTGACATCATTATATATCCAGATTATAAAAAAGGTTATTCAGGATTGGTATAAGTTCTTCTTACTCCGTGTTTCTGAAGACCTTTTAATATTCTTTCATCGATATAATCATCTAGTGTTCTTTTTAATTTGTCTCTTGCTGGAATAAATCTTTCCTCATATATTTTACGGCGAGCATGAACATTCTCATGTTTCTCTTCTTCCCACATATCGTCTTGTGTATCAATAAGTTCTTCTAGAGATTCGATAAACTTATCAAAGAGTCTTTCACTCATCCCACTGTTTCCTTTTGTGCTAATGTTTTAACAACTTGATATTGTTCCCAGGCATTCTTTACTGCGATATTTTCTTCACGAAGTTTCTTTTCTTTTTCGTGTTCCATTCTAAAATTCTGTAACCAATTTAGATTTTCTTTAGATATGGAATTCATAGTAATTCTTAATTCTTGTCCACCATATATATCATTTGTAGAAACATAAATTTGATCGTCACCATAGATTTGTTTAAAAGACATACTCTTTCTCCATCTCTTAGAAAATAATACTATCTTTTCATACACGTAGTCAAGAACTAAGACAACGTTCAACCAATAGTCTGATATTAATAGATACATGCCAACAGCCATGCCGATAGCAAATGAGAGAATAATCCAACCAATCATATATTAATTTATTTTTTAAATTGTCGAGGATCGTTTTTTTGATTTGTTTTAAGAGGTTTAACTTCTCTAGGAGTACCTCTTAAAACTACATCTGAGCCGGCGTATTGGGCCTTGGCTAATTCTTTAGCCACAATTTGATTTGGTGCTTGAACTTGAATATTGACGATTCTTTGGTTTCCTGCTTGCTTAATGGCAGCGTGTATTTCCCACATTCTCATCGTCAAATTCCTTCATCATTGCTTCTTCTAATAGTTTTAAATGTGCTTTGTATTGTGCATATGCCGCTGGGTCAGTATGTTTTGTCATTTTACAAAGCATTATTAAACATATTACTAATTGGTGATTCTCATTTAATTCAAAGGTTTCCATAGGCTCCTCTTAGATATTTAGTCCATCTTTGTTACATTTAATGCCTTTAAACATTGCTGTAATTTATAGGTCTGTACCCAGCAATCGTCTAAGGCATTATGGTTATTTGATTTTTGATCTCTTTGTGGATTTAAGCGAAATACGGTTCTACAATCTCGAGCCTGCCAGAAATTCCAAGGTACAGGCACTCCGGCATGTTTAGCAGCAGTTTCTAAAATAATAATATCAAAGGCAGGACCATTTGCCCAAATTCTATCTAGTGGTCTACAAAAATCAAAGAATTGTGTTAATGCTTCTTTGATAGGTAAACGTTCAACACCTTCACCAAATGCTTCGTGTTGTATTTCAGGAGGTTGTTTACTCCACCATGCTAAGGTTTCATTGTTGATTTCAGCCTCTGGATAATCAAAACTTTCAGGATCAACCCGACAATAAAAATGAGGCATGTTTTTAACATTGCGATCACGATCATCTCCATATGGGTCAAATCTTAAAGCACCAATTGTAAGGATGACAGCGTTTGGACCGGTGGCAAGTGTTTCGATGTCCACCATTACATCACGTTCTTTAATGATCATAATACATTATAGTATTATTCGTTGTTTGTGTCAATAAAGGTCTTTACCAACTTTACAGTATCTTCATGCATCATAATTTCGGCATGGTTAGCAGGAATGTCGTGAATCTCGCCAATATTCCATCCACGCTGTGAACGCATAGTTACAACGCCATCGCTTTCTTCATAGATATATGGATTATAACCTTTAGTTGAAACTATATGTTGAACTGGCATTAGGAATGATTGATTGTGTATGAATTTTATAAACTTGCTACCATGTGCCATTTCTTTAATAAATGGACTGCGGGTCATCATTGATTGTAATAAATTTACATCTAATCCATCTAGTGGTGTTGCTATTGTTGTTATTGATTTTACTGCTAGATTTTCACCTAACCAAAGAGAAAGTAGTCCTCCCATCGAATGTCCAATTACGTGGCACTCGTTGACCATACACTTTTGTAGTTGATCAATAAGTGGACCCATATGTCCTTCTGGATTATCTCTGTAATCAAAGAATTGCCACTTGTAAGACTTTGGTAACTGCTTTTGTAAGTAGTTAAAAATAAATGGTGAACTATAAGCACCGTGGATTGCAAGTATGTGTGTATTCATGGTAAGGATATTTAACCGGCGCAATGAAGCAAATTATATTAGTGTTTAAACCATTCAGGATCAACCTTTGCAAGTAAGTCCCCTAATTTTTGAGGACTAACACTTGCATAGTCGTGTCCGTCTTTACTTTCTATAAAGTCATGATTAATTGTTAATTCAACAATATTACGATAGAATTGCTCGAGGAGTTCTATTTTTCTACGAGCAATATCTAATTCGGCTTGAGTACTAGTTGCCTGATATAACCATTCTTCACTCATGTTATTTCTTTTAATTCTTTTATTCTTTTTTGGAGGTAATCTTCTATAATTATTAAATTAGAAAGTTCTTTTCGTTCTTCTTCAGTTAGTTCGTTATGTCTTTGTGATAAGTTATTTTTTCTAAGACCAATTGTATTATTTTCGTAAACAAACGCAAATCTCAAATTATATTTCATTGGATCAGTAGCCAATGAGTATTCACCGACGTTAGGATTTAACATGATTCCTCCATGTGTAGAAGTCCAAATAGGAAACCAAATATACTTATGTCTTTGGGCTTACTTTATCTAGGGCCTTCTTTAGAAGATCTACTGTATCTCCATTAAACACTATGTTTTCACCATAACCTACAACGCAGACTTGCTTTATTGATTCTGGTTTAGCATCCTTAGGTAGTTCGTATGTGAGCATAACCATTTGTTTAGCACCACTGAACCAAAACTCTATAATCTTCTTTTGAGGATCTATACCTCTAACAAGAAGTTCATAACCACCATTATTAATAACATTATCTGCTACTTCCTTAGTAACACATCCTGGATCTGGTTTGAATTCTTTTTCTACTACAGATTTAGCAAAGGCATTATATGGTGTAAAGGCGATTAAGGCAGCAATTAAGAACTTGTTCATAGTTTTCTCCTGACAAGTTCTATATATGCTACTTTAATAATCGCCCTCACAAACTTGAAGAACACGAACTCCTTCAGCACGAATAGCATCCACAACCTGTTTGCGATCATCAATCCACAACCAAGGTTCACCGTATTCTTCTCGGATTTTTGCTAACAGATCAACTTTAACAACGCCATCTTGACGGAAATCGTTAAGTGGACGCATATACATCTTATCGTACTCGATGTTGTTCTTTGTTAACCACTCTTCAGATATTTCTCTGTGTCCTTCGTTACGTCCAGTACAGATAAGAATTGTATTACCACTCTGGTGAAACTGATTCAGCATCCAAACAATATCTTCGTGTGTTGGATCCAAATGCTGAGCAGCAAAGAACGCATTCCAGTTCTTTTTTCCACCGTCAAACCATTGTCTACGGTGTTCCATATCGGCTAATGTTCCGTCAATATCGAACACAATTACCTTAGTCATCTGTCTGTCTCCTGTAGTATATAATAACACTTGTAATAACTGTGTCAACTACTTAGCCAGAAGATAAAGTCCAATATTGCTAAAGGCATATCCACTATAAACTATAGTCATAGACATATTGCCTTTTAAAAATTGTTCAATTGCCACTACGGCATAGATTGTTCCCGTTACTGCTATAAGCCATGCACTCATTTGTTTCCCTTAAAGATTGAGTAGATTGAGATTATAACAGTGAAGACTGCTACAATCTCACCTAGATATATCATTCCATAAATTATATCAGTAATCATAGACATACCTTTTTGTAAACATAGCCTTCTAATGCATCCCATTCTTGCATAATTTGACATCTACGTTTTACAACAACTACAGGGGCAGGTTGTTCAACTACTACTGTTGCAGGTTGTTCAACTACTACCGGAGCAGGAGCAGCATAAACTGGAGCAGGAGCAGCATAAACTGGACGAGCAGCTTGAGCAGCAATAGCACCACCAACGATACCACCAAGTAATGCTCCACCAGCAGCAGCGCCCATCATCCCCATTCCATAGCCTCCGTAACCCCAACCACCGTAACCCATTCCGTAGCCGCCCCAGCCGCCGCCATAACCCCAACCACCACCTCGCCACCAAGCATCGGCAGGTGTTGCAGCAGGAATAGCAAGTGCTGCGATAACAGCAGTTGTTAAAAGTATCTTACGCATTCTATTCTCCTTCATCATTGTAATTGCTCCACATGTTTATGTTCAGCCCACTTGCCAAAGAAGCCAGAGGCAACTTTTTGTTGTTCTTCACCAAAGGAATAATTCCAATAAAGTCCACCCCAAAGGCAGCGGACTTTATCTACTTGAGTTTGAGTTGATAAGTTTTTAGTAATGATCTCAATGATTGTATCGAGAGCACTTTTACCATTGTACAAGTTGAACACAATGTTTGAAGAAAATGGATTCTTCGCGTTCATATCTTTCATATGTTCTAGAGACCAAGTCTTACGATCAATAGATAATCTATTAAAGTAAGATTCAAACTCTTTAGCAGAATATTCAACATTCTGCCAAAATCCATCTTCAAACTCCTCTACTCTCTTACGATCTTCGGCACTCATGAAAGGTTTAGCGTCATCGATTGATTCGCTAATAAGCATTTCGATAACATTCTTTTCCTGACTGAGCGAGTCCTTAACTTTATGGAGGCGGAGGTAATCTGCTGCTTTAGTTTTTACGCGGTATCCGGAAGGCCACGCAATAACAAATCCTTCAGCATCCTTAAGGTCGCGGACATAATCCATAAAAGCCTTTGGATCAACAACAGGGTCGTGTGTTGCCACAACAGGGATGTCCAAAGTTTTAATGCGTTCCAAAAGTTGATTGATTAAGTCCATGACAATCTCCTATAATGTATAATAGCATCATATCTAAAGCAGTCAACCTGTTAGGAGAATAAATAAGAGTGTAGTTCACGGAATTGGCGTTCCCAACTACTCTATCGCTTTATAGGAGCAACAGCATGAATATTTATAGCACATATTTTCTCACAAACAAATATACAAATTGGTATCTTGCCATTATTGAGAAAGCCAAATCCGAAAATAGATCCAAAAAGTTCGATGGCACTTTAGAATCTCATCATATTTTTCCAAAATCTTTAGGAGGAAGTAATTCTAAAGATAATCTCGTTCTTCTTACTTGTAGAGAACATTATATTTGTCATCTATTATTAACAAGAATGGTTATCGGTGATCCGAAATATAGAATGTTATGTGCGTATAAAAGAATGTCAACGAGTAATAGATGGCCTACAAAACTTAATTCAAAATTATATACAGCAATTAAAGAAGAACATGCGAGTATGGCTAAAGATCGTTATAAGGGAAAACCTCGACCTGAGCATGTCCGTGAAGCACTAATAATAAGAAATACAGGTAGAATTGTTTCCGAAGAAACTCGTTCTAAATTGCGGTCCTTATGGAAAGGATCTAAAAGAACAGAGGAAGATCGCCGCAAAATTTCATTAGGTCAAACAGGTATAAAGTTTAATGAGGACCGAAAGAAAAATCTTATAAAAGGTAGATGTATTAAGTTCTTACAAAAGTTTTATATACATTATGATAAACTTACTGAAGAAACATTTAATGATGCTAAAAACAAAGAGTTAATCAAAAGAAGAACCTGTTTGTCTTTAGCATCAATAGAGAAGTATTTAGGATCTATACCTTCAAAGGAAGATATTCTCCCGTCTCCATATGCCGAACAGCAAGAAGAATAAGATTATCCTCGGGATAGTCGAGAACAATTCTATTCTTGCGGCTTACCCATTCAAATATAGGAGTTAGCCGATTGGCAATACACCATTTGGCAAACTCTTGATACTTTGGATTTTCTGCCACAAACACTTCTGCGTTCAGAGCCACATCCGATAATCCCATCTTTGTCGCCCAACGGATTACACCGGAACCAAAACCAACTTCAAATGGAGTTACCATAGAACCGTCTTCCTTGGTAAAGACCTCGTGCGAACCAGTGAAGTCTAACAAATGAAGTTGGGTTTCGTCTCGCTCTCCAATATTAAAGAATTTGGAAAACGGTCTCCGAAGTATCTTACCGGTAGTCTTACAGAAGATAAGTCCGCGGCATTCACGACGGATAGCGTTACGCTTTGCGATCAGATCATATTCTAATTCGGGAGATTCGTCCACTTCGGGAAAGGTCTCCGGATGTGAAACCAAATAGTTAATCACAGTGAAGTATTCACGCTCCGCCACAATAAATTCGGGAGAGTCCTGAATAGCGGGTAGCACATCGTTAATATGCTCAATCTTTGGAAACTGATATCTCATAGTGTTATAATAACACCTTTAAGAACTATGTCAAGACTTAACTAGATTGTCAACAAATTGATCTGTTGCTGCGTCCCAGGAAAACTTTTGGGCACGAGCGATAGCATCTTCTTTCTTCAAGCATTGAAAAGATGCTAATATACCTTCTTCAAGATCAAATTTCATTAATGATCCAGAAATACCATCTTCAATAAGGTAACGATTAACTTCATTATCGAATCCAGCAACAGGTAATCCACAAGCCATAGCCTCCAATACAACAAGTCCAAATGTATCCGTTAGCGAAGGCCAAGCAAAGACATCCATTGTTTGTAATAATTTAGCAATTTCTTCATGTGTCTTCTTACCAAGAAAAAAAGCATCAGGATATAATACTTTATAGGAATCTAATTGTGGTCCGTCACCAATGACATATTTTATGATATTAGGATTTTCTATTTTGAGAAATGCTTCTAGATTCTTTTCGGCACTAACTCTACCAACGTAGACAGCACGAATAGCAGATCCTTGTCTCTTAAAATTAGGATCTGGTTTGAATAGATTTGTATCAACACCCCTTGACCAGATTGTTAGGTGTTTGATGCCCAGTTTAGAACAATAGTTAACCATGGCGGCGTTTGTAACGAGAACAGAACTGCTGTTTCGATGAAACCAACGAAAATACCGACCAGTAACTCTGGGTGGAATATAAGCATGTTCATAAAGGTAGTCTGGAAATTTAGTATGAAAACTTGTAGTATATTTCTTTTTTTGTTTTTTACAGGCGTATCTGGCAGCAAGTCCAATTGATCCCTCCGTCGCTATATGAATATAATCTGCGTCCTCGAGTGCATCTTCAACAAGACCAAGAGGAAATATTGGCATATAGATACCAGTTGAAGGTTGAAGAGGAACTGTAACCTTATAGTCATCTGGTCCAATTATTGTAACAGTATAACCTCTTAATTCAAGACATTTTTTAGTTTGTTCAATTGTATATTTTACGCCATTTATTTGATTCTTACTCGAAGCATCTGAAAAAATAACAATTTTCATCATTTATCCTCTTTTATTCTTCCTGATACCCAGTCATTGCCTGGGAAAGTTTTTGTAAAAACATTATTAATTCCATTATTCCACCATTTGAATCCTTTAGAGCCACTAACCTCTAACCTCCCAATGGTCCAACCATTGCCTGGACATTCCTTTGATTGTTTATTTTTCTGTCCATTATTCCACCAGTTAGTTCCAGTTGCTCGTCTTTTATTAGATTCGCTAACTATTTTAGAAAGTTTTTCACGATGTTCCTTTTTTTGGAAAACGTGTTTTCCTTTTTTAGATAAGTCGCTTTGTGTTTTTGAATTTCTTTCGGATAACTTTTTTCTATTTTTTTCTAATTGTGCCGGATGTTTACCTTCTTTTGCTAATTCTTGTAATCTTTTGCTATTTATTTCGGCAACCATAGCAACAAATTCTGGATTAAGAAAAATATGTTCTTTATCTTCTACTTTTTTCTTTTCGCGGCGACTAGCAATATCTGATCTCTGCTCTGGAGTTAATGTCATATGCCCTGTTTTGAATAAAGCATAACAAGCACCCCAGTCTCCTTGAGAGAAATGAATATTAAAATGATCTTGTACTGATACGCATTGTAAGTTATCTATATGATTGTTTAGATGATTTCCATCCTTGTGATGAATATGATAGCCTTTTGGGATAGAACCATGATGATTTTCATAAATCTTGCGATAATTTTTTTCTAAATTACTCATAAGAACCTCAACAACTCAAACTTTCCATTGTGATGTTCAACTATAGCAGTACATGATTCTACCCAGTCACCTGTATTCATATATTGTATGCCGTTCATCTCTTTGATATTACAAAAATGTATGTGACCACATATAACTCCGTCAACACATTTTTTAGCAGCATAGTCTGAAACAACATCTTCGTAATCACCAATAAAGTTTACTGCTTCTTTAACACTATGCTTTGCCCAAGCACTTAATGAGAAACCTTTAATATCCAAAGTTCTATAAAGCCATTGTAATTTTGTATTAAGTTCAATCATACAATCATATGCCCAACTGCCGATATGAACTAACCATTTAGCGTTAGTGGTAACAAGATCAAATTGGTCACCATGGATAACTAGATATCTTTTTCCATTCTCACCGTGATGGATACATTCATTTACAAGATGAATATTTCCCATTGTGGTTCCACCGTATTCTCTTAAGAACTCATCGTGATTACCTGTTATGTAAAAAACCTTGTGATCGTTTTTGGATAGTTTTAGAAAGTATTGTACTATGTTATTATGTGCTTGTGGCCAGTACACTTTCTTCTTCATAGACCAACCATCAATAATATCACCGATTAGATAGTATCTTTCGGCTCTTGTATCTTTTAGAAATTCTAGGAGTAATTCGGCGTTGGCGTATTTTGTACCTAAATGTACATCTGAGATAAAGATTGATCTATATTCTTTTCTGTTTCTCTGTGTCATGTTCTTCTATTTATTAACTGGTATTTTAAGATATAGCGGGTTATTTCTTGTTAAATATACGTGGAGAATCGAAATGAAGCAAGAACATATTCAGTCAACAGTTACTTCGGTAGCAGTAATAGCAGTTGGAGCAGCCGTTGTAGAAGCAGCACTTCTTCCAGGCATAGTTGTAGGTGTTGCTTCAGTAGTAGCACCAACTGTAGCAAAACCACTATTTGAATCAGTAGTGCGTGGATTTTGTAGATTAAAGAAAAAGAGTAAAAAACTTATTAAAGAAGTTGAAGCAGAGTTAGAGAAAGAAGGCGTCGAGATCGCAGAAGAAGTAGTTAAGGACGTAATCATAGACGTAATCCTGTAAATAATAGTATGAAGATTTCAGAACTCGTCGAAGCCGTTGGAGCCAACCTCTTATACCACAGTGTATACAGTTTTTCTATATTAGAAAAGATCTTACAAAGTGGTAAGATCCTCCCTCGTGTAGCCACACATGGTTCTGAGATGGGTAGAACTAATCCTGTTATTAGTCTAACTCGCGATCAATTCTATCGCTTCCCAAATTATGAAGGTGCTGCTCAATTTGCTATAGATCGTGATGCCCTAAGAAGAGCAGGTATAAAAGTACAACTATTTGGTTGGTCCCCTTATTATAAAGGCACTCCTAAAGGTAAGGATCCAGAAAAGGAAGAAGAAGTTCTAGTTCCGATTCCTCTCAAACAACCTTTCATAAGTCATATTGAAATTAATCCAGATATTCCACAAGATAAGATACCACCAAGCATTATTGAACTTGCTGGTAAATTGAATATACCTATTAAAGGAATGAAGGCATACAAAGGTCAGCGTAAAGTTTCTAAAGGTTACAACGACTAATCACGACCACCTCAACAAAAATAGAGCAGCATCGCTATCTAATTCAAACATGCCAAAGCCCATGCCAATCCAGTAATCACCATTACAATGTTGCTTACACCACGCAAAGATTTTGTCTCGTGAATCATTTCTCAAGACGCGACCGCCGTCAACGGGATCTTTAATGTAATATCTTTTAGCACCATCGTGCCAGAGATACTTAGTCTGCGGAGAATTCATGAGAACCTCATCAACCATAATAAGAATTTATTTTCATTTTCAAATTCTAATTTATACCAAACACGAGCCTCGCCATCTAACCAATGAACTTTAATATCCATTTCCTGTTCCATCTGTGAGATTAATTTATCATAATATGATAAACCTGATATTGCTGGTTGTGGATTCTTTCCATTTAGTCGTAGATAGTTAAGACATTTACCAAGTTGTTTATCGTAATGTTCTACTTCAACAGAGTATGTCATCTTTTCCTTTAATGATTTTAACCAAATGCTTATTGCGATAGTCTAACTTTGACCGTTCGATCCTCTTTTCATTAATAGCACCTAGAATATTGAGATACAGATGTGCCTGCTCCCAACCTTTAAGGAAGTTAATCATATCTTCTACATTACCACGATAGAGACTTATGTGTTTAGCATAGACAACTAACTCATCGGTAGCATTAAGCAAGATATGACTGGTGCCATACCCATCGGGTTGATATGTGAAGCCCAACTTCTCACAAAGTTCATCTAAGCAGCGAACTCTTTCAATATCATTCCAAGTGGTCATCTCTTCGGTCTCCTGCTGTTTACTCGCTTGATCAAATAAGAATAATTTGGATAGATAATAAAGGCTGTATAATGTCGACACAACAGTGGTGCTGGTCTCTTAATTGGATGATATGGATGTGTTCGCCATTTAATTGAGTATAGATTCATGACCACCTTCATTCACTTCTATCCAGACCTCATCTTCAGGCTCGATTACGCTTTCGTTGCCATCATATTCTTGTATTCTATAACGATTACCTCGAATTTCTGTAATGCGAACGTCTGTATTGTTTAAGTTCTTTTCTTCAGCAAGATACTCTTCAAAGGCTTGAACAAGCAAAGGATCGTGACGAGGAATCTCGTCCGAAAAGGTAAGGAGAACATCATGATCAATTCCAGTAAGTTCATTATATCTTTTTAGAACTTCAAGTGGAATGCTGTATATACCCCAGTGAGTATTATAAAGAACTTTAGTCATTCTTTCTCTCCTATTACCTTACGGGCATGGCGTATGCTTTCCATCACTTCGCTATCAGAGAAGTTATCGCCTAGTTCAGCAAACGGCTGTAACGCCGCCTCTAGTTCCGCAATACGGGTGTCAGTTTTCTCAATGAACCACTTTGCCCATTCGTCGTTTTTATCAATAGAAGCCTCTAGTTCCTCAATCCTGTCAGCAGCAGCATAGATATCCGCATCCTTACAAGTGGAAGATGGATATGATCGTAATTTCTTTACAAGATCACTCATAACTTATTTCTTTCTTTGAGGCATTCCAATCTGCCCATTCGCCTGGAGCCATATAATATTCCAACACGACTTGTATGGCATTACGCACCTCATCCTCATCACAAAGGTCGTAATCATTCTTGAGACTTTCAATAACCAAACCGGTTATAATCTCATCATTGAAGTCAACACTAATCTTCATCTTTCACATCCTTTACTATTTCTTCATATTCAGTTGGTAATCGTATCAGGTCTACGCTTTCGCTATAGTAGCCATTTGAAGTACCTAACCAACGAACGGTTACAGAACCCTTAATGGTGCGGAAGTTATAGAAAGTCCAAGTGGAACTTTCAAAATAACCGACTACGCCTTCCTGCGTATCCTCGCGAGCCTCGAGAATTGGCACTCCTACAAGATCCTCAAGGTCACCGTGGATCTCTGCAATGCTTACATTCTCGCAGCAATCCTGCTTGTGGTAGAACTTAAAGGTAGGAACATCGCCTACTCCAACGAACAGCAATTCGTCATCCTCAACCTTACCCTCAATGTGGTGAAAGGTTAGTCCAACCATTTCATTGATATCAGCCATTACAACGATTCCTGTATCTGTTTAATATGCTTACACTCTACCTTCTTACCTTTGCGGAAGGAGAACGCAGGACAATCACATGTCCACTTACCGCTATCGTTGATTACATTATATACAGATCCCTTACTGCCGTCAACTTGATAGCAGTGGAAATTAGAATTCTCTTTTACCTCTACAGAACTTTCTGCTAATCGCAGTTCTAATACTCTGTCCTTGTCTAGTACACGAACAGGTGATTCTCTATTGTCTGTTGACAAACAGAACATGTCACCTGTCATCCAATTTAATGACTTTAGGATCTTGCCGCGGTACCAATTACGATCTGGCATACCTGGATAGCGAGCAGAAATTGGAAGTGGATTGGCAATACAAACTTCAATATCTGTTCCAACTGCGGGAATTGCGTATGTCATCGTTTGACCTCTTTGATAATGAGTTCAGCGTGAACGTGTTGGCTATTAAGTTTATTAAGATGACTAATAGCGGCAGATTCATTTACGAATACTTCGTCCACTTTGCCATTCTTAAGAACAATCCAAACTTTCACCTTATTGTCCATAATGTTATAATAACATATATAGAAATGTTGTCAAGTGTAGGACATTTCCGATTCGAAGCAGTGACTAGTATGCTCATCCGTGGCGTCCTACGGTCCAGACTCCAAATTCACCCCTGTTTTTATAGAGGTATCGGGACCCTCTACTGGTAAGCACATGAGCAGATCTAGAAACCGCTCAATAGTAATCCAGCAACTCTTAATGTTGCTACATCTACACACCTGCTGTATGGGCATCGAACCCACATTTCCTACGCGAAGGCGTCCTATCCATTAGACCAACAGCCAACATATCGCGAATCTGTTGTTGATGTGTAGATGTAGCAACACTTTATATACTTACTATAGTACCTATTTACTTTATGTCAACCTCACTAGTCGTTTCAATCCAAACTCTTGCTCCACAACTCAAAGGCTTGTCCGGACTATAAACAACACGGCTTGGTCCTAGTATCTCAACTTCGTGGGCATAGGTATTCTTCTTACCTTGCTTAACGGTTATGACTGGCTCGCGAGAACCAGTCTTATGATTGGAACGAATTACATGTTGGTTAACATGTATTATGGACTTTACCATTTTATTGTGTAAGTCCGTCTGTCAATCCTAATGCTGTACATTCATTAGGAAAACGCTTCCACACTTCCTTAATTAACAAGCCACGCTTATCACTGATACCTGGAATTTCGAGTATCTCACTTAAATCAATAATCTCCTCAATAAAGTCTGCGAAAGTCCAGTGATCAGTTTTGCGAACATCAAACATAGCCTGCTCCTTTATCTACAATTATATATTAGCACCTTTGCGAAGTATGTCAACCTTACATGGACCAGTACCTTTCGGTGGACGGATCACAAACACCACCAACATCTTGCTGGTTAATGTAAACATCTTTACCATTCATTAAGTTCTTAACAGCAACCTTTTGATTGTATACAGTGTTGAAAGCATTTTCTTCCATAACACCGTATGCCTCATGTCCGGCCTTACGATTCATAGCAGCCTTACCAATTTTGGCTCCACGTTCTGTAAGATACCATTTAACGGATTGTTTACGTTTAATGTGATAAACTAAGTAAACCATCTGCTTGCTCCTTATTGCCTATAATACATAATAGCACAGGAGTGGATGCTGTCAACCTATCGATGAAGTATAACTTTTAATCCATTACTTAATCTGATTGTTTCTGTAGCGTGATTTCCACCAATTTCTTGCCAATTATCTTCTAGCAGTTTGCCTTTCCAAACAATCTTCCAATGGTCTTTACTTTCTTCGAGTGATATAGTTGGTTGCTCTTGATCGCTAATTGTAAACACTTCTGGTCGGTTACTAATTCGGAAGGAAGTAGTAGTTTCTCCCATCTGAGTACCTTGTGCTATAATATGGCATATTCCCTTGCCACTATCTGTTTCAGACTCCCATTCACAAGGAACTTCTTCTTTATTAGATTCTAAATAAGTTTGTGCATAGAGAGGATTAGAACATAAGATTAATCCAACGACGATTGTTTTTGTGAAGGTTTTCATTTTCATTACTCCATTATGTAGATTATACTACACTGTAATCACATCGTCAAATCCTTCGTCCTTGGATGGTTTTTCGATAGTTTTAATCATACTATTCATAACATAGTCTGGAATGTTTTTACCTGGACGACTTGCTAAACGTTTCTTAAGAACGTCCATATGTGGAATGGAAAAGAAGACAGCAATCTTTTTATAATCTTTTGGAACCATCTTTAATTTATTACGACGACCGTTTTTTGTGAGATTTGTCTGATCCCAAATTAAATCCATTTTATCACTAAAGGCTTTGCGGGCAGTTTCAATAGCATGAGTATTTCCTGCCTTAACATAGTCATTGAAGACATCATTATACGTAGAACCCAGTCTCTCGGCTTGTTTCTCTATAAAATCATCCGAACTTGCTACAAGAGTATTGCTGTTCTGATGCTTCTTTACCCAAGTACTCTTTCCAGAAGCAGGAACACCAACTAACATATACAATACGGGCATAATATTCTCCTAGCAACTATTAAAGCATATTATTTAATTTATTACAATATCTATCGAGCCAATAATAACGTTGTAAATTATCAAAAACACTTATATAGTAATGTCATGAAACATTCTTATATTCTATTAGATCATCAAAATCCTTTAAATAAAAACTGGTTTGTAGTTAACTGGTGTTTAGGTAATACCTGTAATTTTTCTTGTAGTTACTGTCCAGAAGGGTTACACGATGGTTCTAAAAAATGGCCAGACATTGGAGCAGTTAAAAACTTTGTTACTAAAGTTGTAAATCAAGTTGCTCCAAAAAAAGTTTATTTTGAATTTACTGGTGGTGAAGTTACATTGTATAAACACTTTACAGAACTTTGCCAACATGTAACATCGTTAGGAGCAAGGGTTGGACTTATTAGTAACAGTTCAAGAACTATTAAATGGTGGGAAAGTCATAAACAATATTTTGATCATGTATGTTTAAGTTTTCATCCAGAATATGGTAATCCAGAACATTTTTTAAATGTAATTAAACTTTTGCATAATGATTTAAGAACACATGTTAATATTATGATGGCACCAGATAAATTTGATTTCTGTTTAGAAATTGCCAATAGAGCCGTTGAATTAGGAAATATATCATTTGCTATCCAACCCCTAATACATGACTTTGGATCTGTTCTTTATGATTATACCCCTGAACAAAAAAATATCATTGACAAACAATGGGATTTGATAGGGAAAAAAATAAAACATACAAAACATTTTGATATCTATCGAGGAGCAATGAGCGAAGTTTATATGAGTGGTAGAAAAATTTCACTCGGTGCTCATGTCTTTATTAATGAAAAAACTAATGATTGGTCTGGTTGGAAATGTTGGGCAGGCGTAGAGCAAATAATTGTTGACATGGATGGTTTTGTTTATAGAGGTTGGTGTAAGGTTGGTGGTATTGTTGGAAGAATAGATGATCCTTACGTTCAAATACCTAAAGATCCTATCATATGTAATAAAACAATGTGTCATTGTAATTTCGATATTATGTCTACTAAAGAGAGATTCTAATGGATAGAGAAGAACGAAAGAAAACTATTTGCACTATTCCTTGGACTCATAGTGCTGTTTATCAAAATGGTGATTATGGTATTTGCTGTATGTGTGTTTACAATTCAGGTGGTAGATTATTTACAGAAGAAAAGGCTTCTAATATTGCAGAAACCGATATCGATGTTGTACGTAATCATCCAACATATGTTGAACTCAGAAAGAGTATGTTAGCCGGAGAAAAACATCCTATCTGCAAATTGTGTTGGGACGAAGAAGACCTCGGAGGAAGACATTCAAAAAGACAAGGACAACAATTTTTCTATAAAGATACTTTAGAAAAAATATTAGACGAGGCAGATCCAACAGGACATATAGATAACGAAAAATTTCCTGTTCAATATTTAGATTTAAGACTTGGAAATCTTTGCAATCTTGCATGTCGCAGTTGTGGTCCAGATAATAGTAGTCTTTGGGTAGATTATCAATACGGTCGTCAATTTACAATTAATGGCAGACCCGGAACTTATGAGATTATAGAAGAAAATAAGATTCTTAAAATTAAACAAGATGATTTCAATTACTGGAAAAAACCAGAACTTGATGATTTCTTACATAAGGTTTTACCTACAGTTAATAGAATATATTTCACCGGTGGCGAGCCTTTGATTAATAAGAAACATTATGAAATTTTAGATTATTGTATTGAAAACGACTTTGCTAAAAATATCGAGATAGAATATAATACAAACGGAACTACACTTAATAAAAATCTATTAGAACAATGGAGACAATTTAAATTAGTTGATGTTTGCTGGTCCATCGATGCTATGGGAGATCTTGCACATTATGTTAGATATCCTAGTGATTGGAATGTCATTGAACGTAATTTAAGAATGTTTGATGAGATTGATATTCCGCATTTATATGGTAGCACTAATGCTACTATTAGTATTTTTAATATTATGCATCTACCTGAATTTGCTACTTGGTTTTATGAACAAAAATTTAAGAAATTTAGACCAAATCTTAACTGGCATCGTTTAGTATTTCCACGTTCTTATTGTGTGCAAACTATTCCACCATATGCTAAAAAAATGATCACTGAGTATTATGATTCATACATTGCAAACAGTGATATACCGGATTTAGAATATAATATATATAATATTATTAAATTCATGAACCAACAGGATAATTCAATATTCATGCCTGAGTTTAGAACACTACTCGATCGTCAAGATGAACTTCGAAATCACAATGTAAGGGATTATATTCCCTGGTTAGGAAAGGTATTAGATAATCCGTCGTCATGGCTAAGTTAGATCCAGATCTACTAAAACAAATCGAAGAGGCTAAAAGATTATTAACAGGTGATAGAGATCAAATTCTTAAAGATCAAATTCTTAAAGATGAGATTTCTAAAAAACCCAATCATGCCAATTCTCATCTCGGTTCTCCTCTAACAAAAAATAATAAAGTTTCTTTTAAAAATCCCAAAGTCAAATGGTCAAAAACTAATCTATATAGAATATCTATGGTAATTGCTCCTTCTTGGGGAGTACTATTTCCTCCATATAATGTAGCAAAATTAACTTCATTATTAAGAAAAGAAGGTTATAGTGTTAAGGCATATGATGTTAATATTGAATGTTATCATCTATTAACAGAATTAACAGGTGAAGACTATTGGAGAGGTGAAAGATTCTTTTATTGGGTTTTCAAAGATAATTTTGAAAAATACATATTTGATAAAATTAAACCGGTATTAGATAAAACAGTTAATGATATATTAAAAAGTAATGTTAAGGTTGTAGGCTTTAGTGTCTATAATACTAATGTTCATGCTACTATATACATGGCAAATAAAATAAGAGAACATAATAAAGATATTTGTATTATTGTAGGTGGACCAGAAACTATTACAGGACTACATGCAATTTTAAAAAAAGATAAAGAATGTATCAATTATTTCTTTATAGGTGAAAGTGAAGAAAATTTATTAAATCTTTTATCTAATCTTCCAAAAAAACTTCCTTCTAATGAAATAGTTGGATCTACTAAAAGTAGACTTTCTTTAGAGAAATATCCATATCCAGATTATTCAGATTATAACCTAGAAAATTATTTGGTTTACGGAATTAGTATGGAAACTTCTCGTGGATGTGTTGCCCAATGTTCTTTCTGTGCTGAAACTTATTTTTGGGATTTCAGGAGTTTAAAAGCAGAACGTGTGGTAGATGAAATAGAATATCAAGTTAATAAACATAATGTTTTGAGAGTATGGTTTGTAGATAGCCTTATCAATGGTAATATTAAAAACTTTGAGAGAATAGTTGATCTTATTATTGAAAGAAAATTGCATATAAATTGGAATAGTTATGCTAGATGTGATGGAAGAATGGATAAAGAATTCTTCAAGAAAATTAGACAAAGCGGAGGAGTTGGTCTTAGTTTTGGGGTCGAATCAGGAAGTCAAAAAATACTAGACGATATGAGAAAGAAAATAAAAATCTGGGAAATAGAAAATAATTTTAAAGACAGTTATGAATCTGGAATTCATACCCATGCTAATTGGATGATAGGATTTGCCACAGAAGAACCTATCGATCATTTTCATAGTATGCAACTTTTATTTAATATTAGAAAATATATGAAAGCAATTAGTCCTGGAGCTACTGCTGGAATTGCTGCTCAAAGTCATTCAGTTACTAATTATGAAGAATATAATATTATTGGAAATGGAACAAGTCCTTCTTATAACTCATTTTTAAAATCTTGGTCTACTAAAGATTTCAAAAATACAATAGTTCATAGATTTCTTAGACTTAAAATGTTTCATATTTGGTTACAAATAATAGATCAATATAGTGGTAGTATTATATCTAATTCTCATGGATATAATATTAAAGATCATTATGAGTTTTCTTTTATAGAAAATTTAGAAATAGAAACTCAAGAACAAGATTTTAAAGTAAACTTTTTTCAATTCGACAATAATCTTGAAGGATCTATTGCAAATGAATATGTTGCTTTTTGTTATATGTTGACAAAATACTTTAAAGGCGTAAAATTTCAGTTTAGGTGTGATCCTGACAAAGATATTTTATTGTTTGGAGATTTACTCGCAAGAAGATATACTACTAACGTATTATTTGAAATAGACGAAGATGATAATTTTCAATTAACTATCGATCACGAATTAGAAGAATTCTTTAAAGAAAAGATAGTTAGAAAAGGTCATATAAGTGATTGGAAAACAGATAAAGAAGTTGTAAGAGAGACAATACATGAGCAATACAGAAAAAAACTTTAGACTAAACAAGAGTAAAGTATTTTGTATGGCACCTTGGGTTAGTATTAATAATAACCCAAACGGTGATATACTTCCATGTTGTGTTGCTCGAGATGGAGTCTTTGGAAATCTTTATAAAGATAGTATCGAAGATATTTGGAACAACGAGAAATATAAAGAATTTAGAAAAAATATATTAGAAGAAAAAGAATGTCCCCAATGTGAAAGATGTTATAAAGAAGAAGAATGGGGAAGTATGTCTAGTTATAGGAAACACTGGAATCAACTATATTACAACAAATACGATGAATTGATTCCTAACACCGAACCCGACGGACATTTAGATTCAATGAATCTCTATAGATGGGATTTTCGTTTTAATAATCTCTGCAATCTTGCTTGTGTTGGTTGTGGACCCGATTATAGTAGTAGTTGGGTTGAACTAAAAAAAAGAATGTGGCCAAATGATGCAGATGACTTTAAAATCTACAGTAGTAAAGAAAATAAAGAAAATTTTATTAATACAATTAAAACACAGGCAAAAGTTGTAGATAATATCTATTTTGCAGGTGGGGAGCCATTATTACATCCCGAACATTATGAAATACTTTCTGAATTAAATAGGTTAGAAAAATTAGATAAAGTAGAATTTATGTATAGCACTAACTTAACTAATCTTTATTACAAAGATCATTATATCGTTGATTATTGGAATAAAATGAAAAGATGTAAAGTAATCGTTAGTATTGATGAGGTTGACCCAGAAAGATTACATTATATAAGATACCCCTCAGATAGAGATGCAATTGTTAATAACATTAAAATAATAAATCAATCATTAAATAGCGTTGATAAACATTGGTCTATTACTCCGACTTGGAATATTCTAAATGCACATAGAATGAAAGATATTATAGAATTTTTCTATTTGAACGATTTATTTCCTTATGCTTTCTACAATTCAGTTGCATGGGACGTTGATATAGCTACAATCATATTAATGCATCCTAAACATTTATCGATATCTATTGCAACCCCAGAATGGAAAGAATATCTAAATCAAAAATTCAACGAATTTGAAGAATGGTATATTGATACTTTAATTCCTTTGAAAAATTCTAATGTGAGAGTATTTGCTACAAAAATTATTAAAGGAAATATGGAAAAATTTAGAAACGCTCTAAAAGAATCTAATGAGAATAAAAATTTTAAATTCTGGTATCAAAGAATGGACGATGTTAGAGGTACAGACTTTTGTAAGACTTTTCCAGAACTTACTTGGCACATAGACCAATTATTCTAAAACAGATAAAACTTTAATTAATTTGTGATTGGATCCGTAACGATATTTCCAATGCTTTCTATTGTCGAATATTTTTCCACTGAGAACCATTACAGATTCAAATTCATTCATAGCATCGATTAGTTGATCCATATCTTCATATGTAACATGAAACTCAACTGTTCTTAATTTAGGTCTTATAGAGTCATCTCTAAAAAGTTTTATCCAAAGATCATAATCAACTCCAGATAGACTTACCTTATCTCTAGTCTTTGACTTTTCGATAATAACTCCATGCCTCTTCATTGCCGCAGTAAAGATACGACGTGCTTGTTTAGTTGTTGGAAGAGAAACAGTCATTATGTATTTACTCCACTTCTTCGGCAGCAAGACGTTTAGCGATTATCTTATAGAATCCTGGATTGACTTTTAATACAGAAGGAAGGACACTACATCTGATGTGGTTACGTCTAAAAGAATAATCGTTGTTACTTGGATCTTCTATCCAAATAATTAAATTATTCAATGCCCACTCTGCTAATGTATCTTTTTTGTTTAATCTAAATGGACGAATACAATTAGCATGTCTATATGGAATAGTATAGTCTTTACCATTACACATATTAAACACATAAGATTCTAAACAATCATCTAGGTGATGTCCAAGAACAATAGTTTGGTCTTGTTCTGTTAGCCAAGCATATCTTTCATTACGCCAATGTTCTTCTTTACTTACACCCTTAGGTCTATAATTCTTAATATGTCCTAATTTATAGGGAATGTTAGCCTGTTTACAATATGAGATTACAAAGTCAGCAGCCTTCCCACCAAACTTAGTTCCGTGATCAAAATTATAAGCAGTGACATTGTGATTGCGACGAAGGAAGTTTAAGATAACCATACTATCGATGCCGCCACTTACAGCAACACCAACATCTCGTGGAATCTTTCCTTGTACCTTAATCACCCTTTGCTCCATATAGACTTGCTAATACTATAAACTTATCCCAAGCATCTTGTGCGGGTTTAGGCATATCTTTTTGATCAAGTATAACTCGCATCCATATCTTACTTCTTGGCATAGAAGGAGGTTGTACTCCAAATCTTCTAGGTTGATGTATTTTACCCGACTTCCATAATGTTGTTAATATATTTTTCAATTTATCCTTATCATAGTCGTACCAAGGCCCCATATGTTGATACTCGGTGATAAGTTGATCTATACTATCAAGATCAAAGTAAGTTCTTCCTATGATAAGAAGTATATCATCAGGATCAACTTTATCTTCCATTATATCAGATATACATCTCGATATACTAAATCCTATTAACATTGAGCCTCTCTTTAGATATTTTTCTAATTTGATTGTACAGTCTAGAAGCAAATTCAATATTCGATCTAGGACCCGGGTGCATGTTATCTCTAGCTACATCTAATTTAGTGTCATGATACATGATATCGGCATTAAAGTCTATCTGTTGTATGTTCAATAAATTCATATATGATATATCTATATCATTAACAGCAGGGTGGAATATCATATAACTGTCTAATTTTTCTAACAACAAATTTAACATTACAAAATCTTTTTCAGTTTGATAAGATATAAATTCTTCTTTTAAAAATGTTTTATTAAGCTTATCATACATCGGAGTTGGAGTATTAGCAGTAAAATAATCTCCAACCCATCTTTCTCTTCTTTCAATATTAGGAAGATAACAAATTACAATTTGTGGATGTAACATATCCCCATAATGATAAAGATATTTGACAATATGATCTAATCCACTTGCTGCGGCAGATAGATTCCAGAAAGGCATAAGTCCAAAATCATCACAAAGGTTTTTATGAATAATCTTAGGCCATGTATTTTCTAATGATAAACCAACTCCTTCCGAATAACTACATCCAGTGAATACTACCCTTAACGGATGTTTCTCCCAGTGATCAAAGTCGTCACATCTAAAACCATAATTGTTGAATTTATATTTTATATGTTTTCCTTTGCTTGGATCATATTGATCCGTTGCAAGAACAATGTCTTGAGTATTTGCTCGATACATAAAAGGTTCTTTTAAGAACTGAGTAACTATAGTTTCTCTCCAGACTCGAATCCACGGAACCTTAAGAAACGAGGGAATCGCAAACTATAAGTTCCATCTTGATTTTGAGTAATAGCATCTGCTCTTACTTCCACAACGCTGCCCAGTAAAAGGCTGCGAGAGGACCAATAACTACTACGATTATCATCAGTAAATCCGCTACCCACATTAACCCTGATAAATTTCCCATCATCTTCTCCTTCACAAACTAATGCACCAAGTCGTCCTTCATTGCGACCTGTGCCTTCTTCAACATCCTTAACAGCAAGACTAACTTCAATAAAAGGTTTCTGTTTGAGCCAAGCAGTTGACCTTTTACATTCATAAGGAGCATCAACGTCTTTAATCATAATACCTTCATAACCATTTTCAATAGCATAAGCATTAATCTCGGCAAAACGTTTCTTACCTTCCTCGTTGTCAAGATTTACAAATTCAAATCCAAGTTGCTCAATGGAATCGAAATTGTATGCTTTGAGGAATTGACTAAGTAGGTTGCTGCGATTAATTTGAGCAACGTTGCTCCTACCTTCTTCAAATTCTTTAAGAGTTAACCAATCAAAAAGATATAATGTAGCATCTTGTGCTTGAACATTATCTTTTCGATGTACTTGTTTCATTAAGTCCTGAAATGAACTACTCATAATCTCGCCGTCAAAGACCATAGGTTCATTTATGTCTTTAGCCATTTTTGTAAATTCGTTTCGAATATGTGGGAAGTTAACAAGTTCTTTTCCGTTGCGGCTAAACTGATCAACACGCCCATTAGGATATACAATAGTAATAATCCTAACGCCATCCAATTTGACTTCAATTTGTTTGTGTCCTGTAATCTTTGATTCATGGTTTGCTCCATCATGTGCTAGTTGACAAGTGAATACTGGAACCATAAGATGTGGTTTGTCTGCTTTCTTAGCAGCACTGTTGATACTCTTATCACTAATACCACAACGTAAATCTTTAATGAGGATACGTCGGTACCAACCATTCCATTGATCCTTAGTAGCAGTAGCCATTAATTCCGCAAGATACATTCTAGCCATATTACCAGTAATGTTTCTGTGAATGAATTGATCAACTGTTGTTCTAAAATCATTCCAAAGCAATCCGGGTCCGTCTTCTGTTGATTCTGGAAGTTGCTTAATTCCAAAAGTAATCTTAGCATCATATGCTAGACGACATCCCGCAAAGAATTCCATATTGTTAGCATTTGCTTCACGCAATAGAATTGCTTCTTTAGCAAGACGACTATTATCGGATTCGAGTTCTTGGATAATCTGATGCATGGTTCCTCACTTTCCTATATTATATACAATGTAGGATTTGTGTCAACCTATTCAACCCGAGTTGATTTTAAATATTGGTATGGAGATAATTTGTTTACTATTTCTAAATTGCTTAAACCATAACATAATAAACACTCACGATTTAATTGTGCAACAGGTATCTGTCCTAAAGACATTTTAGGTCCTCTTAATATACCCAAATTATTAAAAAAATCTTCTTTGCTTTCAAACCATTTCCAGAAATCTTTTTCCATTTCTGTAACTTTCCATTCTGGTAATGCTGCTCCAAATTTAATCATCCAATCAGCAGACCAGTGATCCTGTGGACGAATATTATCATTTCCTATATCTTCATCCTGATTTAAAAATACATCAAGGATTGGCTTACCAACTACACAATAATTAATATAAACTGTTCCAAACGTATACCTATATGTAAACAATTTGTATTCGTCATTAGTTAATTTAAATCTAGGTTTTGGTTCATATGTTCCCACAATCATGGCATTTGGATGTTCTGTAAGTTTTTCTAATTCTTTATTAAGTTGCTTATATTCATATTCATGAACTAAAAGATTAAGACGCTCGATTGCTTTTTTAACATCATCTGTAGCATTAAGATACCATTCTAATGGACTTTCGATAGGCCCTCGAAGTCTTTCAAAAAAGACATGCATCTCATTCATTGTTTGTTGGTCCATATCTGGACTTGCTTTTAATGTAACTCTTCCGGGATACGTTTTGTTTATTATATCGATTTGTTCATTTAATTTCTTAGCAAAGTGTTCCTCATCCTTGCCATTATTGGGCCAATATGTAAATCTATCTTGTTCATAAAATGGATAATTGTTATTGATTTCTTTTGCCCATGATTGCGATAAATTATCTTTTTGAATATCAAATTCACAAATTACTGAATCTATATCATCTTTATGTTTAGATAGTTCCACAATAAATTTTTTATACATTAATATGTATCTCCGAGGGGTTTCCCTTGTAGATCCATAATCCAATGTTTACCAGTTTTCTGCTCCATTTCATAAGAATGCTCAATACCTTTTTGGGTAACACTATAAACTTGACCTACCCAATAAGAAAATATTAACAATCCGATAATAACATATCCTTGAATTTCTTTTTGTCTTGCAGTCATTGCTTCTGATCCAACATAGAATTAATTTCTTTTACTATACTTTTGGCACAAGTGGCACATTCGGGCGTCCAGTTGAGTTCTTTTAATATTGTCTTGACAGTTGGATTTGGAAGACGATCCATGCATTCCTTAATCTTTCGGGTGCATACTGTGCGACATGAACATATTATCATACTCTTATTTAAACATCATTTTTTATTATGTCAAGCCTAACTTTTCTGATATATTTGGCCAAAAAATTTCAAAAGCAGTATTGGCAAATAACTCATTTGATTTTGGCCCGGCATGCATATTGTCCCTAGCAAGATCCAATTGCATTATGAATAATTCTTTATAGATAAAATTCGAAAGATTAAGATTTTCTACTTTATACTCCTCAAACTGTCTCGAATATAAAAAATGTGCATCTATTTCTTCACACATTAGATTAATCATAACTAAATTTTTTTCAGTTTGATAATTAACCAATTGCTCATTCGTTAAAAAATCTGTATCTTTTTCTCTTTCCAGAGACCAAACACTCCAGCGATCTTCATGCCATCGTTCACGTCTAACAGAACTAGGAATGTAACATATTATAATTTGTGGACGTAATAGATCCTTTAAATTATAAAGATAACGAGTCATATGATCCAACCCAGTTCCACCTGATGCAATACTCCAATAAGGTATTTCTTGATTTAATTCTTTACAAATCATGCTATGTAACTTTTTGGTCCATAGGTCTTCTAGCGGAAGTCCAATGCCTTCAGTCATACTGCATCCTGCAAATAAAATTCGATAAAGATACTTTTCCCAACTATCAAAGTCATCACATCGAAATCCATAATTATTGTATTTGTAAGTAATATCGTTTGGCCCATAAGGAACTAAGTCTTTGACTTTTGTATAATTCTCTTCAGTATCCATGGGCATCCACTGAAATGTTTTGTTGGCAACAATGTCTCTTCTGATATCTAAAAATTCAGGAATCATTTAATTTTTCTCTTATGTAAGGATAAAAATCATTAAACATTCTTTCAGCAAATAATTTATTTGATTCCGGACCAGCATGCCACCCATCTCTCCCAAGATCAATAAATTCCAATCGATGATCGACATTCTTAAATTTTGAAAATGTTATGTTACTAAGATCATAATCGGAATCGATTTTTGAATAGAGAAATAAACTATCCCATCTATTCATAAGGAGATCAATAAATGATAAATTCTTTTCGGTTTGATATCTAATATATTCTTCTTTGAGAAATATCTTAGCAGTATTCTTATCTTCCTTTGTATAAGTTAACCAAGGTCCCCAATGGTCTTCACTCCATCGCTCTCTTCTCTCAAATCTAGGTAATAAAGATATTACTATCTGTGGACGTAATTCATTGCCTTCCAAATATAAATGTTTTACTAAATGATCCATACTGGCACCACTATGTGCAATGCTCCAAAAAGGTATTGGACCCAATTGATCACAAAGCATGTTGTGAAATAGTTTTGCCCAGGTTTTCTCTAGAGGAATACCCACTCCTTCGGTTTCACTGCATCCTGCAAATAAAATCCTAATTGGATGATTTTTCCAGTTACTAAAATCATCACAACGAAATCCTCTATTATTAAATTTGTAAACAACTTCTCCAGGGTTATATTGAACTTGTGGATTGTCCTTTACTTTATTGTACTGTTCTAAAGTATCTGTATAAAACCATCCATGAGTCGTATTGTATATTTTGAATCGATCAGAATTTAAAAATTGATGTTTGAGCATGATAAAACTACTTATTTTTTAAGCAATATGCTATTATCCTATTATGGTTAAATCCAAGACTCTAGGGTTAATATTCCTTTTGGCTGCTACTCCTGCTTGGGCTGATCACAGTCCTAAATTTGATTGGCCTTGGAAACTAGACGACTCTAATCCACTTAGCACATTAACCATCAACGGACTTGTGCTTGATACTGTGCAAGGTTATCCAACTTATAAAAATAACGTTGATCCAAATAATCCTTTCAATAAAGGTCAAGTTGACAATATGGTTAAGAGCAGTTTCTATCTTGGTATGAAACTTTGGAAAGGTGCTAGTGTTTATAGCAATACAGAAATATACCAAGGTTATAACATTTCAAACAATATAGACTTTGCTAACAATGTTAATTCCACAGTTCCAAATGTAAACACTAATAATCCTTATATGCAATTACAAAGATTATTCTTTAGACAAGTAATTGACATAGAAGGCGAAGATACTATTATGCCAGACTTTAGCGGCACACGAAGTGATGCACTTGCTTCAGTTGAACAGAAACTTGCTGATAAAGTTTCTGAAAATACCCTAACATTTACATTTGGTAAGTTTGCTGTTGGCGATATATTTGATGGTAACATATATGCTCACGACCCAACTAGAAAGTTTATGAATCAATCCTTTTCTGGATTTGACTCTGTTGACTATGTTGGTAATTCTTGGGGTACTACTGTTGGTGCTATGTTTGATTGGCATTATTATAATTGGTCTTGGAGAACAGGTATATTCCAGGGATCACTACCACCACCTAGTAATAATATAGATCCAGTTCCCTTAAGACAATATATGTTAATATCAGAACTAGAAAGAAGATATCATTTATTCGATAATCCCGGTAGTCTTAAACTAATTGGTTATAGAGATTACGGATATCTAGATCAGAATGGAGGATACCAAGGTCTTAACAGTCTTATTGATTATGTAAATGGAATTAATAGAACTGAACTTAACGATCTAATGCGAAGAACTGTATTTGGTATTGGTGTTAATCTACAACAACAATTAGCAGACGGCATTGGATATTTTATGAGAGCAGGTATGGATAATAAGTCTGTATCAATATCTGATATTACTCATACATTCAGTAATGGTCTTGTGTTTGACGGGAAGTTATGGAATAGACCCGGAGATGAGATTGGTGCTGCATTTGGTATACAACATATTAAAGGAAATAACATCTTCAATAATAATGATCTCAGTTTTACCCCATATGGAGCAGGATCAGCAGGATATGCTGCTCAGAAAACTATAGAAACTTATTACAAATGGACTATTAACGATAGACTTGCTATAACTGCTGATTATCAACGTGTTATTAATCCTAACTTTAATAGTCAAAGTCATTCTGCTCATGTTTTTGGAATACGTTTGAGGGCTAATTTTTGATAAGTAAAGTCATGCGTACTAAGTACTTTGAAACATGCGAAGACTTAGAAGTCCCACAACTCATCTATATTAGAGATGTTCAGTGGGCAGTAAAGAATTGGGAAGCTATAAAAACATTTCCCGGGGTCGTAGTCACACAAGAGCCACACTTTTTAATAATAGAAGACCCTAACGACAGACTATTATTCTTTATGAGGTGGGGCTGTGACAATAATAACACAAGCAGAGTTTGAAGTGCAATACATAGAATGGGTCAGAAAACAAACTCCACCAAATGATGAACAAGAACGAATATATTGGTATGTGGAAAAAAGATTTGAATTTGATAAAAAATTAAGAGACGAAGGCATAAATCGTAAGCCAGGATTCTGGGTAGACAATTTGGGCAAGGCCCATTACGATGATAAGTAAAATTATGGCTAGACCAAAGAAACTAATAGTAGCAGAGAAACTTTATATAGGATGCAGCTTATGTGCTACAGTCTTTATAATGCTTACACTAACTATCATTATATTCCCGGAGATAACTAATTTACTATTACGAAATTGAAGAGAATTTTCAGAAGAACGGTAATCCACCATACATTCACGAAAACTACTTTGATCCTTTCCTTGCCAGTATAAGCACTAGAGTATTCCAGATGCAAGACAATGGTCTACAATGCATTGCTGGATACGGTACAACTTATTACTACCTAGATCCCCAGGAAACTACTTTTATACTATTAGCAGCAAAACCTCATCCTACCAAAATGTCAAATTACTTTGATCCTGGACATGCTTGATTGTATACTATAAATAGATTTGGAGAAAGTCTATGAGCGATAAAAGAATTAAGATTGCAAAAATGCTTCAAGAAATAAATGAGACTCATTACGAAACTCTTAATGCTTTAGCAGAAAGCGAACGCAGAGAAAAAGAATTCCTTTTATCAATGGCTGAAATTGTTTGGTTACAAGTAAAAGGTTACCCAATACCAGATTGTTACTCCGAAGAAGATAGATTAGATATATTTGCTAGATATTATCATAGAGCAGTCTCTCAATCACAAGGTGAATAACGTGGAAGATAGTTATATAGATCGACATTATCATAATTGGCCCGATACTCACTACTATTACGAAATGACCGATGGATCCTTTGTTAAAAGTCATATGTTCTATACTTACGATTATGGTATAAGAATATACAAATATGAACACGGACATATTACTTGCATTATGGAAGATAAATGGGTCTTAGATGAACCGAGATATGTATCTCCTAAAGATTGGATGCTGATCCTAATTAAGAGTGGCGGCGTTAAAGATCCACCACATACATGATCTATTATTATCTCTTAGACGATGGGACATATATATCAACGAATGATACGCTTCATTGGGGTGGTTATGGTAATCATATCGAAGAGATATACTGTAACCAAATGGTTATTGATAGTTACAAACCACATAGACTAGATGAACGTATAAGTGACCAAGAATGGGCATGGATACTGCTAAAAGCAAAGCCAATCAAGATAAATTAGTATATGCGAGACCGCAATATTTGAGACACATGATCACATACTATTACGATATGGGCGAAGGAATCGTCTATAAGAGCGATACACAGGTAGATTATCGTATGCTAACAAAATGTGAGCGATGTCTCCGTATTGAATTTGGCAATGTCCAAGTACTTAAAGATCAGTGTAACGAATGGCGAGAATATCCTATAGACGATAAAGAACTTAGTTGGATTATGCTTAAATCCAGAAACATTCCAAGGTCTTGGGATATCAAATAATTAATAGATGAGTAATTGGACCTTATGGGAACGTAAATTTCTTTGGTGGCCACTAAAAATAAACGGACGATGGTACTGGCTGCGATATGTATATGAACGCGAAAGACTATTGCTTTGGTGGAGTCAGAAATATGAATATGACTATGCGCTCAATTCATTTGACTTACTGAAGAAGAACTAATATAGTTTATAAAAGGATTACTAATGCCCACATATCAATTTCAAGATAAACATACCGGTGAAGTATTCGAACAATTTATGAAGATTTCAGAACTAGATGATTTTCTGAAGAATCATCCCGATCTTAATCAAATTGTTACTGCTCCTGCTGTAACTGGTACAATGGGTAAGAATACTCCACAACCGAAGAAAAAAGGATAGTATATGCCAACTGATTTTGATTGGAAGAAATATAGAAAACAACAAGCAGAACCCGAACCACCAGAAGAATCAACTCCACCAAAAGGAATGGTTTGGATCTTTAATGTATTCTTCTATGTTATGGTAGGATTTTCTATTCTTAGTCTATGGAACTACACAACAGAATCTTCTAATATATTAAAGATATTAGATAACTGTGCTGAACAAAAAGGTATAGCAGTTAGAACATTAAGAGGGGATGCCGTTTGTATTAGAGAGGATGTCCTTACACAGGTTCTTAAAAACTCCGATAAAATCAAACAATAGTCCTGTCTAAATACACAGGGAGAACTTCCATGGCTGACACAGATAGAATTAAAGAACTCGAGAAAACACTCGAAACATATAAAGAAGCACTAACAAAGATTAGTAAATTTACTCCATTTACTGGATCTGTAGATGCTAAAGCAGTATTTGATGCTGCTAATCTTGCTAAAGAAGCACTCGGAATAAAGTAATCTATTTTATGCCTCTGCTATATATTCGTATATGCAAGGGGCATAACAATGAGCAAATATTTCGACTTCGATACTCTAAATCAAAAAGCCGCCGAATTCATGGCCGGTAATCCAAATACTTACGGAAAATACTTTGACTTCAAACATCTTGTTGAACGAGAAGAATATCTCAACTCTTGGTTACTATTTTTTATTATTAGTTTGCTTGTTTATCTTTGGATAAGATTATTTGCTGCATACGACAGAACATGAGTGAAGGACAAGTGATGGCATGGCTGGCATTTGTTTGTGTGGCCATGCTATCTGGATTTATGAGTGGATACTTTATCGGTTATGATAAGGCTATGGATAAGAAGAAGAAAAATCGTTTACTGGAAAATTGGTATCAGTGGCCTTGTGCTAAAGTTCTAATACTTGATCCAAAAGCAAACGAAGACTTTAAAGTAGCGAAAGAAGTCCACGATTGGCTCGCCCAAAATGTGGACGAAAAGGACTACCATCCACATATTGACAGTAACCTAAATAACATGTATGCTTACTTCTATGTTAGAGATAAGCACATCGTAATAATGCTTTCTCTAAAATTTGGAACAGAAATCTGGAGAATCTAAATGAACTTGTCATTCAAAGATTACGAACTTACTCAAATGAGCGAAGAAGAACTATTGGATAAGGCTGTGCGTCTCTATTCTTTTATGAGCGACCTAAAGCCTAATGTAACTATTCAGATGTGTTTGGATCAGGTTATCCGAGCCTACGCATCATATAACCCGGACGAAGAGAAAGTTGGAACTTATGCCTAAGGTCACTATGATTGATCCTCCATCTGGTTGGCAATATGGATTTCCAAAAATCCTCCCAGATGACATAACCGATAAAATGAAATGGCTAATTGAAAATGGATATCCACAGCACGAAATAGATAGTTGTGGAGATCACTTCTATTGTCGCTATTGGGAAGAGGACGTCCCTGAGGATGAGATTCAAACTAATAGATAATCCACATCACTTTATCTTTAAGCCAGGATATAGTCTCCACTTTCTCGACGAACCCGAAATGCTACAAGAAATGAAGATGATAGACTGGCTTGAAGATAAACCCATAAGACATATCTGGTACAGTCCCGATATTATCACATTCGAACAAGAACAAGATCGAACTCTATTTGTGTTGAGGTTCTCATGAAAATGGAAATTCCAAACAAGGTCATCCTAAAAGCACATCACGATTGGGGTAATTGGTATCGAGAAGCAGAATACGGTTTAATTGACTTTGATCCATGGCTTAAAGAAAGGTGGGGAGTTAAACTACAGAAACACTACAATCGTCGTAAACCAAACGGTTTCTATTCCGGGGAAATGGTAGACAAAGGGAAGGCAGCATTGTTTATGCTGAAATACTATGACTAAGATCAAATTCGATTCAGGAATAAAATACTACGAAGCAATGGGTTGGTGTATGACTAATGTTAAGATGAAACAATGGAAACCAGACCCATTAACGCATATAATATACTTTACACATAGTAAGGATGCCCTCATTGTGGCTATGAAGTTTACATGATCATAACTTCTAGAATTCTTACACATGAAGAATGGTACGAATGTATAGCATGGATTAGAGAACACAACATAGAGTGGACATGCTATTCCTGGAATAGTCCATATCAATTTACTTTAATTACCGACGATGCTAAACTTATAACTTACGCAATCCTTAAATGGGAAGCCAAACCAGAAAAAGGAATTAGAGCATGGACTATAGAAGATGATCATAATCCCCAGGCAGGATGACAACTATAGAGATATTATAGATTGGCTTACTGCTCACGTGGCTCCCAGTTCCAGACAAGGATATGAACCCCATTGGGGCAGTCAACACTCAAAAAAGGTAGAATGGCAGGCCCAAAATCATACTTGGAGAATATTACTAGATGATCGAGCACGAGAAATTTCCATCTCTGTCATGGACGCAGAAAAAGAAAATGCCCTCAGAGAATTCCTCAAAGAAAAGAGTTAATCTACTTACTTGGTCCATGAACTCTTGGTACTATAATAGATTTAACGATAGCGAAATATCCAGCACAGACTCACGTCTAGCAAATTTAATAATCAAGCAACCTTGGTTCAATTGGACACAAGAAGAAAAGATGAAGATAGAAGCAGATAGTCATTATTCTCCTATGGAAGATATGAATACCTATATCGCCTATACTACAATGCTACCACAGCAAGAAACATATTGGTTACTCAAATGGGGACCTAGTCACATAAGAGATCCAAATTGACTAACGAATGGAGATCTTGGCCTCAGGTACAAATAGATATTACGTACCGCTACGAGGCTGTGGAATGGCTGACAAAGAACTGTCCAAAAGATGAATTTGTTCCAGTCTATCACGGCTCCATAGCTTCGAAGATTGCCATTAAGAGTGACAAGTATATTACATATATGCTAATAAAGTATACTGCTGAATTACTTCTTTGTGAAGATGATCAAGAACGAGATCGCAAAGAAAAAAATGCAGCAATGGACGCAGAAATTAAAAGGCTTCTCAAAGAAATAACAGAGAAGATTAAAGATACAAATGTAACTGATAATATTTTTAGGGAGAATATAAAAGAGCGTTTGCTCTATAGTAAAGGTAAAATAATTGGAGAAAAGAATGTTAAAAAGTGAAAAGATTCTGCTGAGTGCGACAGCAATGACCACGCTACTGGCAATTGGATGCTTCATCCTTGCTGAGCCAAAGAAAAGCGAAGAGATTGCTAAAGAAATGCCCAAAGCAGCAGATGTTGCTATTTCACGTAATCCATTTGGACCAGTCTTAGTTAATCTAAAAGGTGATAAACCTAAGACTGAAGAACTAGTCCCCGAGAAACATACTGCTCGTGAGGTTATTAAAAATGTAGTGGCACACATTCCAACACCCCCACATAAGCCTAAATTCAAACAGGCCTATCAAGCTATTGCTGCTCACTTCAAGACTACTAAAGATGTAGAGCCACAACAAGAGCAACCACAAGAAGCCTTGGCATACGCACCCCAAGAGAACTTAGCAGAAAAACTATTTGGAGTGGTACGTAGACTTACACAACCCGCAAGTGATATACAGGCCCAACCAGGTATGGCTGTTTATAAGATTACAGATCATAAAGTATATCTCCCAGACGGTACCCAGATAGAAGCACATAGTGGCCTAGGACAGATGCGTGATAATCCACGCTACACCCATGTTAGGATGCGTGGACCTACACCACCACACATATACGATCTATCATGGCGTGAACGACCCTTCCATGGCGTGAAGGCCATTAGGCTCAACCCTGTTGGGGGCTCGAAAGAAATACATAATAGAGATGGCTTACTGGCCCATACATATATGCTGAACCCCGAGGGTGCTAGTAATGGGTGCGTATCCTTTAGAGACTATACCCCATTCCAAAGAGCATTTGAGAAGGGTCTGATTAAACGATTGGCGGTAATACCATAATGACTCAACCTATTGGATGGGAAAACTGGCCCGTGGCTTACATTCTCTGTAATCAACATTGCGAATTGGAGATTAGAGACTGGATGAATTCTCAAACTATCAGCGATAAATTCTACGAGATTCATTCACCACGTTGGACTACTAATCCCGGTAGACGCGGTGTTGCTAGTAGTCGTATATTCTATAGAGTAGGTGATAGTAAATTACTAAACTTCATAGTGCTTAAATGGGAAGCCACTATCGAACCCTCCCATAACGAATATAAACAAGCCACACATAGGATAGATATAAACACAACAAACAAATTCTATCACGAAGACAATTACGTCAGTTGGGATGATATTATGGAAGAAGATCACAGAAAGGAACGGGGCACATGATTAAGATTATTGCTGTTATATTACTAGCCATGATGTGTTTTCTAATAACAGAGAATCTCACAATGATATACAGCAAACCACAAGAATTCTTTATGTGGGGCTGGATTTCCAGTATTGCTACAGGGTTTCTAACTAATTGGTTCATAAGGTCTCTTGACAGTGATAGTTGATAAATTCCTCTTTAACTATAGCACCACCCATATTGAGATGCCCCGTGGTGCTAAGATACTTAAAGCCATTGCTTGCGGATCCAATAGATTCGCACTGTGGGCCCTAGTAGACCCAAAAGCACCCCTAAGAAAACGAGCCATTAAACTATATAGTACTGGACAAGAGATCAACGACGAACTAGCCCTCACTGGATACTACATAGATACACTAGAAGATGGACCATACATATTACACATATTCGATCACGGCGAGATGATGGAGGTAAAATGAATGCCCGAAGACCAATTCGATCACCATATAGCCGAGAGGCCAGAACGGTTAGAAGACCCCGAGATAATCGCAGACCCCACAAAAGAAAAGCAAAAACAATGTACCTAAACGATAAACAACTATTCCTATTAATATTCTTCCTAGCGGGCATATGGATGTTGGCAATAGCATATATGGCTTGGTTGGCCCTTCAATGAAACTACGCCACCCCATCTCCCTCAAAAGTCAAATAGTCTATATACAGGGCAGGAAACCCAAATTCCTATATGTAGAGTTTGAAGGTGACTTTGCTTACATATGGGCCGACATCAAGGTTAAGAAACCACACCACCCACGTAGAATCGGAGTATATAAAAGTCCCCAAGAATACGGTACACAAATACCCTGCACTAATAATACAGAATGGTACTTCTATGATGAAGGTAGAGGATCCACAAGAGAGTTCAATAGAGTAAGATGGCCCAACAAGGCTCCTATGCCGCTAAATACCGAACACAAGGAGACACACATATGGCACCTCATCAAATCACTCTACACGAAGTTCTCACGAATCCTCAAGCATTGGAAGGACTTGCTATATTAGCAGGCTATTTCGCTTGCTCTACCCTACTGTTTACTGTTATACTAACACGTAAGATAAAGGATCCCGAATGAAAACTTGTAAAGAATATCTAGAACAACATATCAAATTTGGCGTAATAGATACAGATAATGCCGTACAATACGGACGTCATCTCTACTTTAAATTCAAACCAGAATGGGATAATAATATACCCTATTGGGGACCACTTATACTAAAAGTAATGCAGAAGAATCTAGAAGCAGAATGGCGACTATACGGAAATAAATCAACTACAAGTTCTCATAGACTTATTGACTAAAAATATCTAGACACACATGGCAAATCCATATATAGTGTTAACACAATTCAAACACATTTAAGGAATTGCCATGTCGAACATATTGCCATTTAAACAAAAGAATTCTCCTATACAAGATACAACCCTAGAACCAATCAAACTACCTACTTATAAAGAATTAACAAAACCCGTACATATACTAAGACACGCTGCCACATTCTTCTCCATAGTGGTTATAACTTCTACTGCTATTGCTGTAGGTGGCCCAATAGCCTTCTTTACAATAGCACTGTCTCTAGCCTTCTACTCACTTTGGAAGATGACATAGCCCCGAACAATACGAAGTACACGGCACGCAAATTTTTATAAATACCCCTAATAAAGGGAGATTACCCATGCCTAGAGAACTGGTCCATAAACTACACAAATATGCAGATATTATCGAAGCTAACGAATCAGTACAATGCGCTTCAACTTGCAGACAGGCTGCTTATACTATACAGGCGCAACAACAAGAAATAAATCTACTCAAATTAAAACTTAATAAGGCAGATCCCACACTCAAAGAAAAAGTCAACCTGTTCATAGGTAAATTGAAATTTAAGGCATTCCTCCTAAAAAAACAATGGAAGAAGAATGTCAAAAGATAAAGAACTACTCGACGATCTATACATTATGGCTATTGCTCTGGAAAAATGTAACGAATCTAGAGCAAACAAGATCACACGACGAGCCCTCACAAGAATTAAAGAACTAAAACAGGAAAATACCCTTATTAGACGTGAAAGTCTTGCTATACACGCCCTAGACTTCGTTATGCCCCCAATATCACATGCTGCTTTTAAAATCATATATAAAGCACTATCTAAACATAAAAATAAGAAACTGTTGATGAAATATGTCAGAACAATCCTCACACAACGTTGATATTGACGATCTTAAAAACGGTATATTACCTTGGCACATGATGTTGCAAAACAGTATTGAGGCTGCTAAACTACTGAATAAAGCACGTAATAACATGCCTGGAGGTATACAAAATGAACACGAAGAAACTGAAACAACTACTCAAAAATCACAATTCCCAGATGAGCCTTGCTGCTCTTGACTATATACAGCGTCTAGAAGATAGAGTTACTGTATACGAACATAACATTGATCTAAATGCTATTAATAACGAAATTAACACACTTAAAGAACAACTTAAAATAGCACAAGATGTAGTGAAATTGACTCCTATACAGCAACCATACGTTATACAACGTGTAAAAGACTTGGTGAATGAGAACAAATATGATGCAAATTACAGAATTAAAAAATCAACTGAAAAATCAAAATACTGAACTTAGTCTAGATGCTCTTGCTTATATTAATCACTTAGAAGAAGAACTACTTACTTACGAACATATGGATATACAAAATATAGTAGGATACTCAAAAAACTTAGAAAAAGATCTAAATGAAATAATGCACATAGATAAAATAGTAGAATTTGGTGATGACTGAACAGTCTAAATCATTGATGCTGATGCTGGTCATACTGGCCTTTATTACTACTATTGCTAACATCATTATAGGGGACCCAAATGGAAGATCTAATAACAATGACTATAGAACAACTAGAAATAACTTCAAATAATACACTAGATGAACGTAGTAATATTATAGATAGACTTAACATACTAAACAGTAAAGAACGCTATAGATTGAGTAATGAATATAGCGAACTTATTGATAGTCTTAACATACTAAACGAACGCTATCATAGAACACTTGCTATACTAAAGAAAAGAGTAAATCCACAATGATGAGCATAGAAGAAATAGCACTATACAATCTTATACTAGTACCAAAGAAAGACAGACTAGTAGAACTTTATAGGGAAACTAGAGCACTAGAAGCAGAAGTTGAACAACTAGAACAGACACTACTAGATCGTATAGAAGGCACAAATACATATACTGATACTCTACATACAGGCCCCGCTGTAACATAATGAACGATCTTAAAGACTTCTTTAAAAAGGCTAATCGTAAACGTAGTAGAGGTCCCGTTAAAACATATGCTGTATTTAAAGGCCCCGCTGTAACAACTGGTACTTACTTTATAAAAAGAACAATCCCATTGGTGGTACTAGCAGGAACTAAATGGAATACTACTGGCCCCGCTGTGCCGCCTTTGGATATACATGCAAACGACGATAGAGATCCTAATGCATAGTGGCCCCGCTGTGCATCTTAGGAAAGCTGTGGGCGCTGCTATAAGCACACGAGATCCACAGTAGTCGCTGGCTTGAACGCGGCGATTAGACAGGCGAACTACTATAGAGATAGATTGTCGATATAGTGGTGAATAGGAAGAACTTGGACAAAATCGGAAAGATACCATTTGAACTAAGCCTGTCGTCACCACGGTCAACCACTATATCTAGTGTATAGATCTACTATATCTAGCATTCAAAACACGCCAAGACCATGGTTGACAGGTACTATATATCGTCGTATAGTCTTATTATAGGGAGTCTAAAGCATGAAACGTATTGTGATTGCCACTATATCTAGTGTACTAATAGCGGGAAGTGCTCACGCCCAATATTATCCCGGAGCGGGACCGGGATATCCATATGCTGCGCCACAAACAGCATTACCGCCACCGGGATATAATCCATATGTGGATTCTATGGAAACCTTATATCCACAGCAAGTAATAGTGAGGAGACGAGTAGTAGTTCCTCAGCCACCTGTTGTAATAGAGACTCCGCCTGCTGTAATAGTTCAGCAGCCACCTGCTGTTGTATACAGAGATCGCATTATAGTAAGAGATCGCGTAGTCGTCAAGCGTCGTGTTGTATACAAAAAAGTCCCTGTTCCGGTTCCGGTAGCAGCGCCCACCACAGTTAATGTAAACGTATGCACTCAGTCTGTAAACACTGGTGAAGTATGTAAACAGCAGAAGAAGTAGTTAATGTATACTATAGTGAATTGGTATAGTATACATTCGCCTGGGGTGATCTTCTAGGTCGCGATTTTGTTTATGTAAACGACCTGGAGGTCAGAGTTCGGCGGAACTTGAACCCATCACGCGATCCCTATTGGGTGTGCGCTTTATATTGTTATATTAACATCACTAGCGGGTGCGTCAACCTGGCAAAACTGTGATTTGAGAGATTGGCCATGAACGAGTAAATGACTCACCTTTATAAAGTCTAAAAGCCACATAACCTCTTTTGGCACATTCCTGCCTTGCGGTATGTTCCTGCTTCCACTGTGATTCTCTACCATCTAGTATAATAACAGCGCGATCACCACAAGCTTCGAGGAGACCTTTGGCTGTTTGATTATAGAATTGAGCATAGTGCATATCACATATCCTCCGGGTTGTATTCGTAAAAGGGGACTTGATTGCGCCAAAACTGTTCGTCGTTATCCCACATGAAGTGATCCGAAAACCAATTGAGGAGTTCCTCTTTGGTATAGTTATATAGATAGCGACCCTTGTAGCCATAGAAGTCCTTGTGGGAGTCATAGAGCATTGTATACAATTCTGTCCAGGATGTGGATTCAATACGAGCAAAGGCTTCTGAGTAGGACAGTTTGCGCATTGGGATCTCCTATTGCTTATAGTATGATAATAAGGTCACAATTTTATATGTCAACCAGGGACTATATGTTGTTTATGTAAACGACCTTGAGGTCAGGGTTCCCCGAAGTATACTCCCTAGCGAGTCTGCTATTGCTGGTTCGCTTTCATAATTCTATAATAGCGTCTATAGATATAGTGTCAACCTACTATATGTAGTCAGTGGGTAACTATATGTAGTCCACTATATCTAGTGTTCTGAGTGACTATATCTAGTGGTTGACTAGTTTGGAATTGAGTGTATATTGTTATTATGAAAGCAGTAAGAAAAAAGCGAGTGGACCGTAATCATATCGTATATTCAATAACGATAGATGGAGACCTATATGTTGGCGTCACGGCGAAAACTGAATCTACTGTTCCAAAAAGCCTCTGGTCGCGTCTTAGTAAGCATTGGTACCGGAGGAATGATCCCGCCCGGTTACATTGGTCACTTTATAGCGCTCTTCGGTCATTGACAGATCGCCGTGAAGCTGTTATAAAAGCAGAGTATATAGTGCGTGGTAAGGTTGCTGCTCATAAATTAGAGCGTGAGTTAATTCGTCAATATCGTCCTGTATTGAACACAGACAAGAGGGGTTAACATGAGCTTCAAGGACTTTCAACTCAACTTCTTAGATTACCTTGATCACATTAGGGCTGATTATGCTAAGACGGGTATGTATACATTAGAAGAAGCTGAACGCAAGGTTGATTTCACTAATGGAAGTAAGTATGTCAAGGTCATTGTAGACCGTAGTGTTCACTCGTTCATTGTCAAGCAGGATGATGGCAAGTTCAAGCAGGGTGACATTCTAAAGGCTGCTTCTTATGCGTCACCTGCTAAGAACTTCGCCCGCGGTAATATACTTGCTCGCAATTGGAATAGTGTAAGGTGGTCGGGAGTTTGACTTTTGGGTCGTTTGTGTTATTGTAAGCTATAGCAACACAGAGAGGCTATCATGCGCGACTTTGAACCTAACATGTTTTATCTCAACGTAGCTCAGGACTTAAACATTGTCGACAGCGACGACTTAGGTTATATAGCTGCTGACATTGAGAATGTTATAGAGCATCTCCAAACCATTGTTAAGTCGCTTCGTGCTAAGGAATTGGCTCACGCCTACGACTATTATACAGAGCATCGTTATGACATTGACGGTGTCTGCGATGAGCTTGAGAGCTATTACTTTGAGCTAGACGAGCAGGTAGAGTATGCTATATCTGAAGAAGAATTCGAGCCTGAGAGCGAATAGAGCCAAACTGCTTGATCTTTGTCATATGCGCTGTTATAGTATAAAGACGCTGTAGACAGCGCATTGACAAAGGAATAGGCAATATGGCATTTACTCATTTAACAGTTTCTCAGGTAGAGTTTCTTGAAGACTATCTTCGTGGTACTGGCCGCACATTGACAGAGGCTCAAGCTCGTGCTACATATGGCATTGGCAACCTCCGTGCTCGCATTAGCGATCTACGTGCTGTTGGTTTACGGATTCGTCGTGAGAAGACTCAAGAGGGACGTGCGAAGTATGCTGTGAGTGCCCGTGATATCACAGGTAGCCGCGCTAAGATCTTCGCTTAATAAATAAACAATAGTGGGCGGTTAATCTGCCCACTCTTCATCTAGGGAGGGATATATGTCTAGTGGAACAGCATTTCAGCAATTTGTTAATGAGTTGAGAGCAGTCGGATTTCCCATTGACAAGGTCACCGGAGGTGATATATACTCAGCATACCATGAGGGACTTAGTGTTCGTGAAGCAGTATATAGACTTCACAGTGTAGCAGAGTTCCGACGTAAGATGAAGCAGCATATAAAAGCGCCCGAATAGCTCAGCTGGTAGAGCAACTGATTTGTAATCAGTAGGTCGGCGGTTCGAATCCGTCTTCGGGCACCATGATTCCGTAGCTCAGCAGGATAGAGCAGCTGACTTCTAATCAGCAGGTCGAACGTTCGAATCGTTCCGGAATCGCCACCTAGCAGGCTAAATAGTTTACCTTGCAAGGGAGAAGAAACTATGGTAAAACCAACAAATCCAACATTAGTACAATTATTTGAAACACCCCTAGTACCTGATGCTTCACATGACATTTACAGTGTCACTTTGAATTTCAGTATACCTAAGGGTTCAGACATTGAACAATTATTAGCAGACATGATGACTGGCAAGTTCGCTAGTACTCAGCCTCCATTTGTTCCAGGAACTTCTATCACAGACGTAACTAAAATAGGTTAATTGAGGAATAGCATGGCTCAACCAAAGAATCCAGAATTACTCTCAGAGAATCAGTATCTAATGACACAGGTTCCTGCGGGATTAGATGCTACAGTATATGACATCACCATTCGTTATGTATTCAGTAATCAGATCAATCCAGAAGATGCTCTTTTAAATTGGGCTCAGGCTGCTAGTTCTGTTGCTGCGTGGCAGGGAAGAATATTAGATATTACCCCAGTTGATAACAACACTCTTCCGGCTTCTGGAGAGGGATGGAATAATTTTTCTCCATTTGTTAGCCCGTTGGTTATGTCAGTAGGAAAGCCAGTAACTCCACCGCCATCGAATGTGCCTGGTAGCATCCCACAATCAGTTCCACCTTTAAAGTTCTAATCAATAGCGTCGGTTGACATAATTCAATTCGACGCTATTATTGTGACTATAGGAGAGCATATCATGCGTGAATGTAAATCAGAGATAGACTTCACTATAGACGGCAATGCTATTTGGGTTGTTAACTTCTGGGAGGATGACGAGTTTGCATTCGCTGTGGGCTATAAGGATATGTCAACAGCCAATGAAGCCAAGCGTCGTTGGCTCGTGGGAACTGCTATAGATTTTAGTGACTTAGCCGAGGTTGACAGATTCCGGGATGATGTTATTATATAATCATAAGCAAGGGAGACAACGATGTTTATAGTAGGCGTGTTAATTGGTAGTGTGATTGGTTTGTTCGTCTCCTATGCTTTGATCAACCTATGGGACTTGGTTGACAGAGAAGACTAAGGTGCTATAGTAATATCATAAACGCTAACAAGGAGCCTACAATGGGCACTCGCAGCTTAATCGGTGTTATGGACGAGAACGGGTTTGTTAAGGGCATCTACTGCCACTGGGACGGTTATCCAGAGCATAATGGTCGTATCTTGCGGGACCATTATAATACTCCTAGTAAGATCGTTAATCTCATAAAGCTAGGGGACTTATCTGTGCTAGGACCAAAGATTGGTCGTAAGCATGCCTTTAGCCAGTTTGAAGTTCCTGAAGCAGAGCGTGCCGCATATGAAGCCCGCACCGAGAACTGGTGTAAAGCGTATGGACGCGATCGTGGTGAGACATGCACAAAGGCTCACAAATATAAAGATATCTATGAGTTCCTCGCAGATGATCGCGGGCAGGATTACTCCTATGTATATGTAAACGGCAAGTGGGAGTGCCGCAACAGCGATAAGGAGCTGGTTGACATACCCGCGTAAGGTGCTATTATATAATCGTAAACTCTAACAAGAGAGGCTGCTATGCCTAATTGGTGTTCAAATACACTTTATCTTAAGCACAAAGACCGAGCCATGCTAGAGAAGGCGGCGGCTGGTTATAATGGTGAGGGCTTGTTCAAAGCCTTCCTCCCTACTCCCCCAGAGCTATTAGAGGGTGAAGGTTGGTATAATTGGAACCTAGAGAACTGGGGCACCAAGTGGGATGTTGAGCGTGGTTTCGATAGTCCTGCTGCTATAAGGTTTGATCAATTGAACTTATCATTTGAGACTGCTTGGTCACCTCCACTGGCGTTCTATGAGCATTTGGTAGAGTTAGACTTTGAAGTAGATGCATTCTACTATGAGCCAGGCATGGACTTCTGTGGTCGTTGGACTGATGGTGAGGACGACTGCTATGAAGGCACTAAGGATATTCCTGAAGACATCGATATGGAGTTTTCTATTAGTGAGAATAATGCTATGTGGGAAGAGGAAGAAGAGGAGTCAGAATAATGTTTACAGTCAAGATTGGTAAGGTAACTCAAAAGTTCGACAATTGGGAAGATGCCAAGGCTTTTGCCGAGAAGGAGTCATGGTTGCAGAATTCTCAGGCTGTGATCTTTAATAAGAGGGGGGATGCGGCTTTTATCAGAGTGCCTTGATTGTAAACAAGCAGGGGTTGACAATTGGACAGCCCCTGCTATACTAAGGGCATAAGGAGAGAGCCAATGTATGCGATCCTACTTGCTGCTGCATTAACTTTGATCAACCTTAACGAATATGGGATGGTCATAGCCTCGGTTTGGTTATTCACTGGCTTGATGTGTTTCAAGATTGATTGGGTTCGCAATATGATGTTTGGATTCTATATTGTTGCTGGGTTTTGGTATTTCTTAGCTGGTTGACACTATCGAATAAGGTGTTATAGTAAGGTATAGGATGAGAACTAAGGAGTTGGATATGTCTACTGTTGCTGCTCGTAATGCTGCTATCAGCTTCATTCAATTCGAAGCTTCTAATGATGAACTTAATATGCTCATCGATGCTATGAAGTATCGTAGGGCTCAATTGGCTAAGCGTAATACTTCTATGGTGCGATCTGGCTCTAAGGTATCGTTCACTAACCGTGCTGGTCAGAAGTTATTTGGCACAGTAGAGAAGGTCATGCAGAAGAACGTGATTGTGAATACGTCGCGTGGGAATTATCGGGTGCCGGCTAATATGTTAGCACCTGTCATAGATCCGGTTATGGCTTAACCGGTTGACAGCACTCATAGAGGTGCTATTATAGGACTATGGGCAATGGTGCCCAACACACACAGAAGAGGAGTTAAGTATGTTTACAGTTGCTGGTCTTTCACGTCAAAATGGTGCTCTCAAGCTTCGCTTTGCCAATGACTTCGTTACGCGAGTCAAGGTGCTTCAGCGCAATGGTCATAAGGACATTGACCTAGTTGAGTTGCCTCAGGCTATGTCAAAGGACGCTGCTGTGGCGTATTTGTCCACGCTGGCACTATTTGAGAACACAGAGGCTCAGTCGGTGTTCGCGGATTATGCTGCTAAGAATGTAAAGCAGACCCCTAAGGTTGCTGCTAAGGCACCTAAGGCTAAGACTAAGGCGAATATCGCTCAACCGACTTTTGTTCCTAAGGCTGAACTCGCTTAAAGAATAGGGGGAGAAATCCCCCTTTTTTCTTGACGAGTGCCTCTACTCACTATATACTAGAAAATAGGAGGCAGCTATGGAGAAGCAAGAAGTTTTAGATATGCTCAATAATGCTTTCGAGATTATTGAAGGTTTAGAAGGCAACGAAGATGCTTTAACTAAAGCCATGGAACATATCGATCAAGCTATTGCAATCATAGAGAAGTATGCTGCTGAATAGTCCTCATAGCTCAATCGGTTAGAGCATCGGTCTCATAAACCGCAGGTTCTCAGTTCAAGTCTGAGTGGGGGCACCATGTCCGCGTGGTGGAATTGGTAGACACAAGGGACTTAAAATCCCTCGACTTGTTCGTGCCGGTTCGAGTCCGGCCGCGGATACCATTGGTTGACACAGTCCAATTAGATGCTAATATGTATTATAGGAGGACACGATGGGAATACCAAAAAACGAAGTATGTGCTATTGTAAACGAAGCACTCTGGGAAGTATTCAGGGAAGCATATCGTGAGAAGTATCATTGCTTACCATCCTCCCATATGTGGACTGAAGAAGATGTAGTCCAATGGTTTGATCGTCAATACTTCTACAATGAGGAACAAGACTATGCGTAAAGTCTTAGCCACAACGGTCGTTGCTGTTGCCCTAGCAGCAACACCTGCTCATGCTCAGTTTTGGGGATCAAGCCCTATGTGGGGCTATGGCGGTTATGGCATGGAAATGGGAATGGGGCTCATCGGGGGTATGATCGGAGGCGCTATTGCTTCTCGTGCTATGGCAGCACCTCCCCCTCCACCCCCAGCAGTCATGGCTCCGCCTGTTGCTATACAAGAACAAGTCGAGGTTGCTCGACCATATCGATGCACTAATAGTCGTGGATGGGACGAACGCTATGGCTGGGTTCGTAGACAATACTGCCGATAGGTTGACAAGCCCTAACATTATGCTATTATAAGGTATAAACAAAGGAGCAGAGCATGTCAGAAGTATCCGTTTTTGAGCGCTTTCAAGACGCTGTTAACCGTCGTTCTAGCCAACTTACCCACACAGGGTTTGACTATCAAGCGGGCTTCTATGAGTCATTCCTTAAGGGATTGATCGAGACTCATCCTACTGTTGCTGCTCAGGTTAAGTCTGCTACCAAATTGCTCGAGGATTGGGCGGCTGAACAAGAAGTTCGCGATAGACTTCACATGGGGGTTGACGCATAGAGTATAGGTGCTATAGTAGCAGCATAAGGAGAGAGCGATGAGTAAGTATAACCCTTATGCTGCTGCGTTGAGCAACCCGCTCTTTCGCAAGCGTATTGTTAAATCCAAAAAAGTATACAACCGTAAGAAGGATAAGACGAATGTCCATTCTCATTAAGTTCTCTGAGGGCACATATAATATCAAAGGTGAGCCTCAGAGTGTCGCTGGTATGGTGTTTCCACTCGTAGAGGAGACTAAAGAAGATGACAAGGGCTATTATGTCACGGTTGATGCTCGTGCTGTTCGCGGCTTCCCTGATCGCAACATTCGCATCCGCGTATCCCAAGCAACCGGTACGTACTCGATATCAAACGGCAACATTAGCGATCATATAGAGAAGCATATAGCAACGGAGACTGACAGTGAGATTAAGGAACGACTCCGCAGAAGGTTTAAAATCTTATCCGATATCACACAGGCTGCCAAAGAAGGTAATGTACGGGCTGTTATCGTTAGTGGACCACCGGGCGTCGGTAAGTCCTTTGGTGTCGAAGCCCAATTGGCTAAATCAGACCTATTCAACACCATCGGTAACAAGAAGCCTAAGTACGAGATTGTTAAAGGTGCGATGAGTGCTTTGGGCTTGTACGCTAAACTATACGAGTACAGTGAAGCAGGTAATGTTATCGTGTTCGACGACTGCGATAGCGTACTCTTAGATGACTTATCACTAAACATTCTCAAGGCTGCTCTAGACTCCAGCAAGCGTCGTTACATTAGTTGGAATACCGATAGTCGCTTGCTTGAACGTGAAGGTATTCCAAATCGCTTTGAGTTTAAAGCGAGTGCTATCTTTATCACTAACATCAAATTCGATCATGTCAAATCGAAGAAACTGAAGGATCACCTCGATGCTCTTGAATCCAGAAGTCATTATGTTGATCTCACTATTGACAGTGAGCGCGATAAGATACTACGTATCAAACAGATTGTCGAAGACGGTATGCTACGCGACTATAACTTCGAACAAGAAGAAGTTGACGAGATACTAGAATTCGTCGACTCAAACAAGAAGCAACTCAGAGAGCTCTCATTGCGTACTATACTTAAACTAGCGGACTTGAAGAAGTCATTCAAAGACCGTTGGCAAGACTATGCTATTGTTACATGTCTGAAGTAGGAGGTATTATGTCAATCAATAATCAAATGCAAGAAGCACATGAAAGTCTGGAGATGACTTTCTCCAGAGCCGAGAGTGCCGTACATGCTCTCAAACAAGCACTATGGGATCTTTCTAAATTCCCCCACGAAGATATTAATCATTATGTGGAAGAACACGTGGGCTTAGAGAATATGGCTGCTTGGCGAGATCAAATCTTAGAAGATTGGTTCAAGGTTGACAATATGGACTAAGGTGCTATTATAGCATCATAAGCAATAGGAGTTGACGATGCTGTACATACTCGTAGGATGTTTACAATACGGTGAATCAGATATGCTGGGCGTTTATCGCACACTAGATGAGGCTCGCTTTTGGGCTAGAGAGGTAGCACTAGAACAGGGAGGGTATGACTCCTACGAGATAGTTCAAAAAATGCTCAGTGAGGAAGCAGGACTTCCCCAAGTGGTTGACACACTGAACAGTGATGCTATATTAGCAGCATAAACAAAGGAACGTCAAATGGCTAAGTTCATCGTAGAAATACAAGAGATCGTCCGCTACGCTATCGAAGTAGAAGCCAAGAGTGCCAAGAAGGCAGTCCAGAAAGCAGAGAAGCAGTTCTTCGATGCTACCCCTGAAGAACGTTCTAAGAACTGGAACTATGAAGTAGACATTGAGTTCAGTGATGGGGACTTGATAGATTAAGGAGAATCAAATGGGCTATACTGTTCTTCCCCATATCGATCACGGGTTTGGCCCTCGCAAAGGACTAGAGGGCCCGTTTACATACGCCAACGGTAGAATCCTTTACTATGATCCGCGTGAAGGGCAGTATTGGGATCCCCGAACTGACATATATGTTGACAATGAGGAATTGTCAACACTACAACAGGGCTTGGTTGACATACTCCGCAAAGGTGCTAAAGTAAGAGCATAACAAAGGAGCATACGATGTCAAAGGCAATGGATAGGTTCTTAGATAGTGCTGCACCCCGATTCACCCAGGTTCTCAAGACCAACGATCCCGCCCAGCGTGATGCTATGATGGATGCCCTGCTTGTAGAGTTCCTGAATGTAAACATCAGCAAGCGTAAACCTGCTGCTCCTAAACGCAAAGTCCGCAGAGGTATTGGGTCCTATTGACAACGCCCGCAGAGGTGCTATAGTAAACTCATAAACAAAGGAGGCTACTATGTCAAATGTATACGGAGTGTGGTATCGATGGGGGCACTTTGACGAGTTGATGGGTTTATATACTACTCTTGATCGTGCCCGTCGTGCTCGTATCCGCTATCTAGAGACTGATGGAGATCCCGACAATCTCTATATCACTCGCATGTCATTAGACCAGGCTTGTAAGTTCTCATTTGACATCAAAGGTGAAGTGGTTGACAATGTGGCAAAGTCTGTTAAAGTAACAGCATAAGCAAAGGAGAGTCAAATGGCTAACATGTCTTACTGCCGCTTTCAGAACACTATGATGGACTTCCGTGATTGCTTAGACATCGTAGGGGAAGCCGTAGACGATGGCAAGACTATGGAGCAGTTCCTCGCAGAACTTAGCAAAGAAGAACAATATGCTTTCCAGCGTATGTTGACATACTGTCAGGACTTTATATATAACGTCGAAGCCCTCGAGGATACGGTTGACGAAGAGGCATAAGGTGCTATTATAAACTCATAAACAGAGGAGCACACTATGGGCAAGGAAACGACCGATCATATGGGACAGGTCTGCGAGAAGTGCGGCAAGGGTCACTATGAGGAAACATCTATACACGACGATTGGGACGGTGTGCTTCATTGCTCAGAGTGCGGGCACGAAGTGAAACGACATAGTTGACAGCACCCGCAGAGGTGCTATTATAAACTCATAAACAGAGGAGCACAATATGGCAAAGCCAAAGTCCTTCCAAGCCCAAGTTTCGAACACACTCGCCGCCCTAGCCGACACTGTTAGTAAACGCAGAGATGGAAGCATTGTCATCCGCAGAGGCTTCTACTATAGACACGGCACAGATGCTGAGACATACAAAATTGCTGTATGTAAACGACTCAACGAAGCAGGAATGAACTATCACCTCAAGGACTACGGTGAGAAGTGGACTTCATTCCGAGGTGGTGCTAGCCTAGCAAGCCAAAGCCACTGGTGGGTTGAGATTTGGCCCGGGGTTGACGTACTCGCTTAAGGTGCTATTATAAACTCATAAACAAAGGAGCATGATATGTCCCGCAAGCACTTCAAAGCAATGGCAGAAGTAATCGCTAAGATGGAAGATCGTAAGAGCGCTCTAGATGCTGCTGAAGCATTCGCTATCATTGCTAAACAAGCAAACCCAAAGTTCAATCGTCAGCGCTTCTACGACGCTTGCGGACTGTGAGGTTGACGAATACGGACTAGGTGCTATTATAAACTCATAGACACTAAGGAGCATGATATGAACTATTCCGTTGCTGAACTCCAAGACATCCTCCAAGAAGCTCAAGCCATTGCTCAAGATGCTGCTCACAAATTCTTTATGGAGAAGCTGGGCGGTGTGGATCAATATGCTTGCGGCTTTGCTTGGGTCGACATCTACGGCATCAAGGGTAATACTAAACTAGGTAAGGCTATGAAGGCTGCGGGCTTCCGCAAGAGCTATACTGGCTCATATCAAATTTGGAACCCTGCTAAGTTCCCCTGTCAGAATATCGACACACTAGAGGAAGGCGCAAGAGCTGCCGCTGAAGTATTCAAACGCTATGGCTTCACTGCCTACGCTGGCTCGAGACTGGACTGAGGAGAAAGCAAATGAATCTTGCTAATTGGACTCACAAAGAGGTAGAGGCATCTCTCGAAGCAAATGGCTACGAGAGCGAGATAGTTGAAGCAAAGTTCGCGGGCGTTAATGCAAGCGGACAAGGTATGTTCGATATCACATTCTACAACGACGATGCCGAGTATGGTGTTGACACAGGTAGAGTGTTCGTGGGCTTTAACAAAGATGGCATACTGGTAGGAGACTTCTAGTGGATCTCTCAAAATGGACTCGACAAGAAGTACTAGAAGCATTAGCCGAGAATGGCTATGTAGATGAATTCCTACAAGTCGAGTTCCAAGGTGTAAACGAACGCGGTCATGCTATATTTAAAATAGCATATGAAGACATAGATAACTCTATCGGATACGGTAGAGTCTATGTGTATATCAATCAAGATGGCAAACTAGTAGGGAGCTACTGATATGACCTGGTTTAAATTCATACTGGATAATGGCGAGGCAGTTAACTGCATAGCTCGCACATGGACACAGGCTGCTTTAGCATTTGATGCATGGGGTATCGACCCACGACACATTATAGCAATAGAGGAGAGGTAATATGCCTTTCTTTATCTTATCAATAATAGGTGGCGCTGCCTTTACTTATATACTTAGAGAGACTGATACAGTTATACCAGCCTTTATAGTGTTTGTGGTATTCACTTGTCTACTCTATATATGGCCCATAGGCGCATTCTACTTTGCTGCTCTCGTTATGGGGCTGCTGGCGCTGTTACTGGCTATTGCTTACTGGGAATTGGTGGCCGGAATTATACTGTCCTTGATGCTATTCATATTCTTCCTCTTTGGCGCACTACATGCGATAAATGTACTTGCCAAATGAAATTCTTTCTAGCCATGCTCACAATCATAACTGCTACTACAGTTATCCCAGATCGGGATAATTGGGCTAATCAAGAATGTCACTACGAGGAAGAATGTGAATGAGATATCTTATAACAGGTACTAATAGAGGACTAGGTAGAGCACTAACTGATCAATGTAGACTCACAGGACACGAAGTTTGTGCTATGACCCGCAGAGAATGGGACGTGAGACAATCATATAGATTTGGCGACGCAGATAGATTCCAACGGCTGATTGTTAATGCTGCTGTAAAAGATGGCGAGAATACTCTATACTCAAACCCAGATACTATACTAGATGTAATCAATGTCAATGCTGTGGGCGCACTGAGAACGGTACAGTCAGCAGTCCCACATCTAGAACCCGAGAGTCGTATTGCTGTTATTAGTTCAGAGATGGGTAGCTCTGTACTAACAGGTGGCGTTACTGTATATGGCCGCTATGGTGAACATCATATCGATCCCACATACAGTCTAGGATATAGAATGAGCAAGGCTGCTGTACATAAACTGGTACAATGTTTAGCAGTTGATCTTAAACCCAAACGAATATTTGTCTATGCAATCGATCCAGGTTGGGTCAAGACAGATATGGGAGGTCAATTCGCTACACTAGAACCCACAAGGTCAGCAGAAGAAGTTTTGAGAACTTTAGAGAATCTCCCTGAAGACTTTAGTGGACGGTTCTTCGATTGGAAAGGCAATCCACTCGAGTGGTGACCGGTATGAACAGAGTGGGGTGGCCGGCTTAGTAAGCAAGTCTATTGTTTACATACAAACAAGCCTAGTGGGTAAAAATCACCACCCGGCCGATAAACTTTCCGTATATTTAAAAAAATGCGCGACCAATTTTTTTCCTGTGTCTATAGGTCGGGTCCCCTACAGTTATAAGTAGTCTACTTCTAGATGTTCCATATAAGCAATAAAGTAATAAGCATCATCTGCGTATTCAAAAGCAATCACGTAATTATTATTACTAGCATAAGCAACGTGTGATTCGTCAAAGGGCTGATCTTTAGTTGTCAACCAATCACGTATTTGTTGTGGAATAATAATGTTTTTATTCATCTCCACTGTATAGATATAGTGGGAAAAGGGTCTAGTATATGCTTTCATGGTCACCCAAAATCTGGTGCAGCAGCAAATTCACGTTCTATAAATTTTGGGCTCTGTATTGTTTTATGAGTAATAATACCTTCAACAAACTCTGTTTTAAAGTCTAGAGGAATCTTATAAGATATATTATTCACTATTTTGTTAGTTAGTATAGCATGATTAGTCCAAGTCAAATGATTGTATTTTCCATCCATACCAATTATATCATGTATACGTTCAAAGTACCATTTTTCATATTCATTACTATGTACATTAGTTAAGGGCATATTGGGCCAGTGAAAGTTATTAAATTTATGTCTATAATCTGTATTCAACCATTCGTATTCGTAGTACATAAGTGGTAGCAGTATAGTATGTAAGTTTTTTTCTTTAGTTAAGTGATCAAGATTGTATAAGAAGTCTATACAGTAAGTTTCGTATAATTCCTCATGATTTAGATGTATCAAGTAGTATTTTACAGCCTTCATAAACTCTGCGCTTGTATGTTGTTCTGATATTGATTTTTTATTATTAAGCATAGTATTATTCGGTTTATCTTTAATAAACCATCTTCTAAACAAATTACTTATACCCACTATCAAAATGTCATTATCTTGTATATTATCGCGTTCTTGTCTAAACATATGATATGTATAATCTGGGCTCGAACCTGGGCATCCATGATTAACAACTGATTGATTTAGTTGTTCTCCAATTGCTCTAATCCAAGGTTTAATACCTCGTTTCTTTTGTTCTGATTTATAATTTAAATTTTTAAAATCGCCGATAAAGCTATCGCCAAACGCCCATATAGTCATGTTATTATTTACTAGATCTATCTACAAAAGTATCCCAAGCAAAACCAAAGAATTCATCGGTATAATCTTGTTCATCTTTAAATCCTATATATTTTTCGACAAATCCTTGTGTTAGATCAATATCAGTACCTTGATTGATATGATTTATAATTTTATCTGCTAATATAATATGATTTGATTTAATCATATGATTAGGTCTTGGGTCTCCACGTTTATCATAAGCAAGACTTTCGTAGTAGTTTTTAAATTCGTCAGTCATTTCTTTTAAGTATAGATCGTCGTTCAACAGTCCTTTTGCTATATGTACCTTTGGTATTTTATTTTTAAAGTTTTCTAATATTTCTTCAGTATCTATACAAACGCATAGCACCATAGTTTTAAGATTCAATTTTTCACTAAGTTCATTAACTGTATAGAGGAAATTAAAGAAGTTAATTCTATGTGGAACATAGTTAGTATCCAAGAATGCTCTATATCGTTTAATACTTTGAGTTTCGCTATACTCTCTTCCAAGATCGTCAGCAGCAAGATCAGGGTTACATTCAAAGAACCATCTTCTTGCTATCACAGTAGTTGTTATAATCAGTATATCGCCATTTTGTATATTATCACGTTCTCTGTGGAATTCGTTGTAAGTATATTCTAAATTAGTTCCACAAATTCCAAAAGTTTTCAAATCTGTATTATAATGATCAGCAATGATTTCCATATATTGTTTTTGATTTTCAGATTTATCAATAAGCGTAGCAAAGCTATCGCCAAACACCCAAACGGTCATTATAAACTCCAAATAATATTGTGTTTTAATTAAATTTGTGTTATATTTATAAGCACTAATATGAGGAGCAATTTTATGGATCAATTGCGGAATGTATTCAATACCATGTATAGTTGGGATGGTTCATTAGGTCGATTAGAGTATTTCATGTATGGTTTATTATCGTCGTTAGTCAGTTGTATTTTATTAGCCTTGATCAATCCAGTATTAGATTCAGAAGGCTCTTTCTTTGTAGTATTAAGTATATCTTTACTGTTATTAGCCTTAAGCAACGCCGCATATACATCAGTAGTGTTAGTAATCAAGCGTCTACGTTCCATGGGGCTTGACACTGTACATATATGGTGGATAAGTGGATTATGGTTAGTAACGAGTATACATAGTTATGGGGAGCCCGAGAGTATTGTGACTTATTGTTTAGTTGCGATTGATTTGTTAGTATCTTTGTGGTTACTCTTTACGCCCGCAAAAAAGTAATTAAATGCATATATATTATGCATAGAAATTTTTGTTTAAAAACCGCGCTACCGCTTCGCGGCTGTGCGGGGGCTTGGGTTCCGAGGAGAGAGACTGATGTGGTTATACCATGAGGATGATGATTGGGTTGAGTGTGAGTTATTGCATGAATTTTTAGAGCACTATCAAATTAAGTATCATGACAGTGATTTTCATCATATAGAAAAAGTAGTATCTAGGGATGATATAAAGGAAGTAGTGGATTGTGGGAAGTATCAATTAACAACCAATGGATAGAGTGTGAAGTTCTTTCTGATTTAGGGGAGGATTTTCGTATTGTTTATTTTGATCCTATTCTTAATCTTGATCGTGAGCGCATAGTCAAGAAAACACAAGTCAGACATCGTCAACCAAATTGATGGAAGTTCCAAAGTTCTTCATTTAAGTGTGCATTATATAATTCATTTATACTGTATTCTTTGTTAGTTAAATTGTGTTCATTCAGCACATATTTGACAAAAGTATCAAACACAATGGGTTCTTGATTTTTTATATTATTCACGATCTTATCTGCCAGTATGATATGATTTGATTTAATCATATGATTGGGTCTAAGATCATTTCTAGCATATTTTAATAATCCGTAACTCTGTATAAATTTTAAATCAAATTCCTTATAGCTTACATCAAAAAGATGTCCGTTGCTGAAGTTTATATATGGATAATCTGCTTTACCTTGTTTAATTATATTATCTATAACTTCAAAGCAAGGAATTACAATAATATGACAGTTTAATTTTTTTCTTAAGTATTCTAAATTTTCCACAAAGTTAATAAGATATGTAGGTATTATCTCGTTATTATTTGCGAGATATAGTGCGTAATATTTGTAAGCATCATTAGTATTTTGATAGATATCGACAGCATTAGCAGGTTTATCTTTAAAGAACCAACGACGATTAGTATCAGTTAGTGCCACGATTACAACATCGTTATTTTTAATATATTCTCTATTAACATTAAATTGATAATATGTATATTCTATAGCTGATCCACCTTGGCCAAAGCAATTCAAATTTTGATTTAATTTTTGTGCAATCAAGAGGGGCCAAACGTTTCCCCTATTAGGTTGTATATCTACAAAGCTATCACCAAACACCCAAACAGTCATGTGTTATTTAAAATAAATACATTATGGATAAAGTTATTAATGAATTTGTAAAGTTTGTTGCCAAGAAGTTACGTATGGATAAGATACCAGAAGTACGTATAGACAACGACCCTAATTTTGCCACAAGTAATAAAACTTTTGGGATATATTATCCAGATAAAAACTCAACAACTGTTGAAGTGTATGGTCGTAACATAGTTGATATTTTGAGGACCATTGCTCATGAGTTAACCCATCACCGTCAGAATGAAGTAGGGTCAACAAAGAGTCATGTTGACCTAGAAATTGAAGCCACGTATGCTGCGGGTATATTAGTCAAGTTATATTGTGCTAATCATCCAGAGTTATACGGCTCTAGTGAAATAGAATAAATACTATATGCGAGCACGAGAATTTATAAATGAAACAACCCGTAAGTTGGATTTTACTGATCCATCGTTAACCCGTGCTACATATTTTCCGGGTATGGATCAATATTATAGATTCTACCGTATGAGTTTAGACATGGCACAAGTAGGTTCTGATGGTAAAGTAGAAGAACCATCATTAAGTCAGCCATTACAAGACAGTCCTTGTATGACTGCTTATACTAAAGAAGAAGCCAAAATGATTGATGTTGTTACCAAGTTAAGAGGCATCAACCATAAAGAATCTAGTGCAGGTGATAGTAAAGAGTTACAAGGCACTAATACCAAGAGTCCAGTAGCAAAGTTTAAGCCTACTAAAAGACCATCACAGCGAGATTAAAAGTTTCGTTTTTTATCCAGTTTTGATCTTTAATTTTATCAACAGTAATGACATTTTTTATAAAGCCATTTGTTAAATCGATTGATATATTATTATTGATATTATCAATTATTTTCTTTGCCAGTATGATATGATTTGATTTTATAAAGTGATTAACTCTAATATCTTTAATACCTGCTGAAAAGTCGTAATTATAAAAGAAATCTTTAGAGTATTCATCAAAACTAGGAGTAACCAATTTATCAATACTAAACTGTATATTGGGCCACAGAGATTTTTTATTTTTAATCCAATTATCTGTATCGTAAAAATTAATAAGAACGATAGTGTGGAGATATTTTTTTTGTGTTAAGTAATCTAAGTGATATAGAAAATTAGTAACATATTCTAAGTAAGCATCTTCGTTATAAAGATATTTTGTAAAGTATTCTAATGCTTCGTTTTCTTTTAGATTATTAGTGGGGCTAGTTTGTGTACAAGTGTAACCTTTAGTATCTGTATCCGGAGTAGCAGTATGTTCGGGATATGATTTAAAAAACCATCTTCTGCTATGTGTAGTAAGTGTTATTATAACGATATCTTTATAATTGATATTTTGTTCGTATTCGTAAAATTTTGTATAAGTGTATTCAGCACTAGATCCAACCAGTCCAAAGCATTTAATATCTTGATCGAGTTCTCTTGCTATTCTATTCATCCATTGGTCTTGAAGACCGGGATATTGATGAGCATAACTATCGCCAAACACCCATATCATTGAAACAGTTCGTTTTTAGAAAAGGTTGGATCATTAACTGCATCTTCAGACATTAAGTGTTTTTCAAATTCAGTTGTAAGATCGATAGTAGTTTTATTTTTAACATTTTCAACAATTTTTTTAGCAAGTATCAAATGATTAGTTTTCAATAAGTGATTTAATCTACGATCGTTATCACCGTAAGTTTTTCCTTGATTATCTTTATCAAAAAATTCGTAAGTATATTCGTACATACTAACATCGAGAAGTATACCGTTAGCAAAGTTGAATAACGGGAATCTATTTCTTTTATCTAAAAGGAAGTCATATACGTCTAAAAAGTTTGCTATTATAATAGTATGAAGATTTAATTTTTCAGTTAGTGCATGTACATTAAAAAGAAAATCGATTAGATAAACTTTATGTACATCGGGATTAAAGTCTAAGTGTTCTCTGTATAGTTCTATTGCCTTAGTTTCTTTCTTATCACCTCTAGGGCTAGTATTACTATTATGTCCAGGAAAATCTTTAAAGAACCAACGACGATCTAGTCCAGTAAGTACAAGCACTACAACGTCATTTCCTTCAATCTTTTTTCTAGCAATATTAAACCTATGATAAGTGAATTCCAAACTAGATCCATTAAGTCCCATCGACCAAGGTGTAGTTCCTAGATCTGTTGCTGCTTTCTGCATCCATTGTTCTGGAGTATTATCTTTCATCTGTGCAAAGCTATCACCGAATACCCATAGTGTCATTTTATTCTCCTCGAGCTTTTGCCATAAAGCCATCAAATAGTTCATTTTTAATAAAGTCAGGATCTTGTATAACTTTATCATCTAATATATTAATAATAAATCCTTGTGTAAGATCTATAGGTTTTTTATATAGTATATTATCAATTACTTTATCTTTCATAATGATATGATTTGATTTAATTGCATGATTAACTCTCACATCATTTTTAGCAAACCATCCTGGGCCATATTTGTTTAGGAATTCTGTTTTCCATTCTTCCTTTGACAAATCCCCAAATTTACCAATTGGAAAGTGTAAATTTTTTAATTCTTTTTGATATTTTCTCACTATATTGTCAGCATCGATAAAATTTGGAAGTACTATAATATGTACATTTTTTTTTAAAGCAAAGTAATCTAAGTGATATAAAAAGTTTGTAAAATATACTTCAGTTATTTCTTCTAAGAACCACAAGTATCTATAATAGTTTTTAATTGCTTTTGTCTTTTTCTCTGTTCCCGGTTCGCCTGGATCTAAGATAGGATCTTCAAAAAACCATCTTTTCTCAAGGGTATTAAGAGACATTATGATAATATCATTTTCTTTTATATCTGATTCTTTTTGATTAAACCTATAGTAAGTATATTCTAAACTTGATCTAGTTTTAACGCAACTAATTACTTTTTGATTTAAAGTAGTAGCAACATTCTGTATCCAACTATCGGGCAAGTATTTAAAATATCTAGCGGGACAATCACCAAAGATCCACATAGTCACTTTATTGCTCCTTCGAACAATTCGTCTTTGAATACTATGGGGTCTGTTAGTAATCTATTATCAAGTACACCCTGTATCATTTGATTGTTTAGATCAATGGGAGTTTTATTTTTAATATTATCAATAATCTTATCTGATAGAATTTTATGATTTGATTTAATTAAATGATTAAATCTAATATCACTTTTCATAAACCAATCAACACCACTCATGGCTACTATATCTGATTTAAATTCATAATCGCTAATAATTCCTATTCTTCCTCTTGCTATATGTAATGCTGGAATTTCATTATTTCTATATAGATCGGCAAGCAGTGAATCAAAATCAAAAAAGTTTGGTAAGATGATAGTATGAAGATTTTTCTTTTCTGTAAAATGATTTAAGTTGTATAAAAAATTGATTAGAAATGTTTTATGCATTTCGTCAAAATGACTTAGATATTTCATATAATTTTGAAATGCATTAATTTGATCTTCAGTGAGATCTAAAACTCTAAATGGATAATCTTTAAAGAACCACCTTCTTATTAAAGTAGTGACTGTAATTATAACAATATCGTTATCTTGTATATTGTCTCTTTCCTCGTTAAATTTGTAAAACATATATTCAAGAGTTGACAGTGGTTTAGAATAAGATTTTACATCTTGTTTTAATAATTTAGATGTTCGTTCAACCCAACTATCGGGTAAATGTTCAAAATGTTTTGAAAAGCTATCGCCAAAGGTCCAAATAGTCATTTTGATTGTATTCCAACTGCTCTTGTAACAAATCCATTAAACAGTTCATCTTTTTGAAATTCTTCATTATTAAGTAGATCTATATCTATAATTTCTTTTTTAAATCCATCAGTAAGATCAATAGGAGTGTTATTATTAATAAAGTTCATAATTTTTTTGAATAATATTTTATGATTTGATTTAATCATATGATTAACTCTAATGTCGTGAAATATTAACCATTCGTAACCTTGTTGTTCGAGATGTTCTGATTTCCATTCATTTCTTGCAACATCACTATATTTTCCATGAGCGAAGTGTATATAGGGATATTGATCTTTAATTGGATCTAAAAAATTATTAACAGTATCGAAAAGGGTAAAGACTATTGTCTTTAAGTTTTTTTCTTTCGAAAGATTATTTAGATCTATTATAAAGCGAAGTAATTCTGATTCGTCTAATGTATTTTCAATAACTGACAAGCATATAATAACTACATCATTATCTTTAATATTATTTTTTTGATGATAGTATGCAGCGTATAATATATTCAGATCTCCAATTACTTTTCCGTAGATAAAAAGATCTTGACCTAATTTTTTTGACAGTTTTTCAATCCAACTGTCTTTAAGCATTCTAAAATGTCTTGTAGCACTATCGCCAAAGATTTGTATAGTCATGGGAATATTTATAGATCGTCTTCGTTATTATTCAAATTTCCTAATAGTTCTCTTAATTTGCTACTACCTGTTGTTGCTCTAATTTTAGCCATATCCTTAATTGGATCATTTGCCGGAGTATTTGGTGTTACCGTAGTTCTACTTTTAATACTATCAGCAATCTTGCTACGACCACCTGACTGATTCATATCGTCATCGTCATCGTCGCAATCACTAATTCTCAGTGTATCTGGATCAAAAGCTAGATCAACTTTCTGTCCAACACCACTAGAGGATCTTGTCTTCATAAATTGAATTTGATAACGTCCACGTTCTCTCATTGCTCTACTTGTAAAGATACCAATAACATTATCTGCTGTCTGTATCTTACTAAGTCCGCCACTAATATGACTGTGATCAAATTCAACTTCTTCAACTGCTGCTCTGTTTAACTGACTTGCTGTTACGAGTACTGCCTTAATCTCCATGCCAAAGTTTCTAAGTTCTTCTGATACATATTTGTCTTTAATAAACAAGTTTTCAGCACTAACTTTAACGCCCATTGGCATTAATAGATCTAAGTAATCGATTAAGATAGCATCGGGCATGAAGCCTTTTCTAATTGAATATTCTTTTACATATGCTCTTAAGTCATTAACATTCTTACCACTGGGCATATACTTAACTTGTATTGCTCCGCCCTTTTTACCTGCGACTTTAACTTTAATTTCAACGTCATCAATCTGTTTAAAAATTTCTCTAGTAGTAACACCGGTAATCATACTATCAATACGCATAGATGTAAGTTCTTCACTAAGTTCTAATGAGACATAAAGAACATTAAGTCCAACTGAAGAAAAGTTAACAGCAAGATTCTGTAGGAACAAACTCTTACCAGCACCAGAACCACCTGCAAAGATATTCAGTTCTCCTCGATTAAAGCCGCCATAGAGTTTTTGATCTATAGCCTTCCATCCAGTAGATACCTGTCCATTATTATCTTTAAGTTTCAGAAGTCTACTTCTCGGATCAAAGAAATAATCAGTGCCCATATCTTTAGCAAGACTAATTTGTACCGCAGCCTTAATCTTTGCTTCTACAGGACCATAATCGCCTTTTCCAAGCAAGTCTGCGCATTCGAGGATTGCACGTTCTAAGGCTTTATGTCTAGCAAACTTCTCAAACTCATCAAGCAGCCATTCATAATTTTCCTTAGGAACATCTGTAGCATCTTGTAAGTCAAGTCCAGTATCTGCCTTAATAATTTTTAGTTCAGGCATTACCTTATATTTGTCTACATATACTTTAAGTTTTTCTGCAACTGGTTGTAGTTTACGATCAAATGACTGTGGATCAAAGATGTTTTGTACTCTCACAAACGATTCTGCGTCTGCTAAGAACATCTCCAAATAAAGTTTCTGTATGTCGTAAGAGTACTCTGCCATATTGTATTATAGTACCTTGATTGGTTTAAGTAAAAGATTATCTTTTCAAAGTGTTTGCATGAGTAAGAACTGGTACGTTATAGTGTTTTCTAAATGCCTCAGCATCAAGACTATCATTAACCATCGGTTTACCTTTAATGTTTAAACTAGTATTGAGTAGCATTGGACAACCTGTTTCTTCATACCATGCTTCGAGAAGTTTACGAAATCCAGTTCCGTTATCGGGAACGGTTTGAACACGACTAGTATGATCAACATGTATAATAGCAGGAAACTCATTTGAGCGTAAGCAAGGTACAGCATATTGCATAAACCTAGATGTGTGTCCGTTTAATTGGAAGTAATCCTTAGCATGTTCTTCTAGGATAGCAGGAGCAAACGGTCTAAACTTCTGTCGTCTCTTAATTTCATTTACTTTGTCTTTAATTGTATTTGATCTTGGATCAGCAAGTAAACTTCTATTACCTAATGCTCTAGGGCCAAACTCTGCTTGTCCATTTGCTACACCAACTGGTAGACCTTTTAAGAGAACTTCTAATGTTTCTTTAATGGGATAGTGACCTGGAATATCGTAACCCCAATAGCAATGTTCCCAATCAATTTTTTGTTTACGATATGCTAGTACTGTACCTACACTTGATCCAGCATCACCTGGGTTGGGATAAATCCAAACATTAGTGAATACTTCTAGTGCTAGATCGTTAGCAACACAATTAAGAGCACAACCTCCTGCGAGTGCTATTTTATTAGCACCTGTTAATACCATTGTCTTAAGTAGCAAGTCTCCAAATTTTCTTTCGTAGATTGCTTGTGTTGCTGCGGCAATATTAAATATATCTTGTTCGCTTGTTAATTCAGGTGCCCACCATTTACAACCACGATGTAAATTATGTTTTAATCTAAAGTCATCATTCCAATCGCCTGGTTCAAAGAAGTCTTCTAGTATACGACCGTATAGTTTATTTGGATCACCAAAAGCAGCCATACCCATAAGGATATATTCTTCTTCGTTAGGTTTAAGACCTATACGTTGAGTCATAGCAGAGTACCAAAGTCCTATACTATGAGGATATACTTGTTTCCAAATTTGTTTAAGACCTTTATCTTTATTTGCTGTCCAGATAGAAGTAGTAATCCATTCACCTATAGAATCAATGCATAGAACAGCGCAAGAATCAAAAGGACTAGTATAAAATGCTCCAGCGGCATGTGCTTCGTGATGGTTGGAATATTTGATAGGAGCATGTATACCGTAACTAGCCAAATAATTTTTAATATTTCGATCATTCCAGCACTCTTTTACATTCTGACCGGCATATACTTGTCTAGCAAATTTCCAATTAGGATTTTCGTACCAACATACTAGATCTGGTTCACCTGCTAGTTGTATAGCATATTTAATCATTTTATAGTCTAAATGACCATCGTTCTTAATTCCACTGAATCGTTCGCTATGACTAGCAAAGAGCAATCGATCATCATCAAATACTGCAAGTGCAGCATCATGACTGTTAGCAGATATTCCCCAAGTGATCATTTGTAATTAAATGGATCTTTCTTACGTAGTTCTTTAAGACGTTTTCTAAATTTATATTCGTCTCGGATAGCATGCCAGGGCCATGTAATAATTTCCCATAATTTTTTCATATCTTCATCCTTAATTTAATTTTAAGTGGATTACTTTCTATATTCATTATGATACTTATCAATGTAGTTAATCTTCCATATCTTTTCACAGCATCAGCAGCATCTTTAATATCTTCTTCCCAATTAGGAAAAGATACGCTCCATCCGTATTCTAAAGCATGTTTAATTAGAGTTTCACCTGCGGCATCTTGATCTGGAACAACGATAACCTGTTTACCTAAGTTATTAATTTGTAATGCTTGTTCTGGACTACATTCATTAGTCATTACACTAACACCGTCTAACAATAAAGCATCAATATTACCTTCAAACACTAGTACAAACTTTTTATCCCAAGTTTGTTTATCTAAATTGAATACTATAAAGGGGGGATGACTTTTAATATATTTAGGACCACCGTCTGTAATCTTACGAGCAACAAATCCCATAAGTTGTCTATTTACAGTAATAGGTATAATCAATTTATCATGCCATCCATTTCCTTCACTCCAATATAAATCATGATCATAAATGTTTAATCCACGACCATCTAAGTATTGAACAACGGGATGCACTCTCTCGTCATTCATTACTAGTTCTTCTGTAATCTTATATGAGTTGTTAGGTAGTGGACGTGGAATAAATTCTGGAATAGCAACTATATGTTCTGCCTTTTGTCCACTTTCGGTCTTTAAACATTCAAACGCAATCTTATTAATTTGATCGGTACTTGCGCCCATCCATCCTAGCAATTCTTTCATTCGTTTGCTAAGTCCACGTCCTGGTCTCCAACTTGCCTTATATCCACAGTTAAAGCAATGATATGTAGCACCGCCGTCGTCGGTTCTCTTTATTCCTCCACGTTTCTTTGTATCGCGATTCTCACCTTGATGGACACAACAAGGAGCATTGAAACTCACCCAACCGTTAGGCGTCTGTTTCTTGTTTGGAGCAAGAGCAAGTAAGTCGTCATAAAGACTCATACAAGCATATTAACTTCGATAAAGGATTTTGTCAATTGTTCCAGTATTGCTTAGATCAGGTATCATACGGAATCTAACCCAACTATAGATACCATTGAAGTTATCATAAATGATAGTTTGATCTGGAGTTACTGTAATAGTTTTTAGCACTGAGAATTTTATAATATCGGTATGTCCATTCTCGAGTGTTACTTGAATCTCAACCTGTCCTGAATATCCTGTACAATACAATGCCGCAGTATGAAGAGCTGTATTACTATTGAGATCAGGATGACCGTTAAGCGAGGAAGTATAGAGTGAATTGTCTTGGACCACATAGTTAACTTGCTCCGCAGTAATAAATTCTGAATGTAGAACTTCCTGCGAAGGTAGAACATTTGGAAATGCATTTTCTATTATCTCAACAGGAACGCTTGCGCCAAACTGTGAGTCTCCGTAAAGTATAGTTCTTTTACCTGTAGCATCTTGTAGGTATGTACTATACATATAATGTCCACTATTAAGTGGTTCTAAATCTCCTTCCGATAGAGAAAGAGTAACAAATGAATTAGGGGCAGTATTACAATCGATAGCCATGCTGGTAATAAATTTAAGTTCTGCTGTATCGCGATCTAATATCTGAAACCAAAGAGTTTGTCCTTGATTTGACAAGTCTAGGAGTTTCTGATCCCCATTCATTAGTTTCATAGTAAATGAGTTATCAATACCCTTATAGAGTTTCAAAGTTCTTGCGTACACCTTCCTATACCCCATCCATTTTGGATCCAGATCAGTATAAAGTTCCTGGACGTTTTTGTATAAATACGCTGGTTGCTTATGCATGTTAAAAGGATCCTTGTAAATATTTATGCTATTAAAAGAACAGATAGAAGACGATTTTCCGTTCATCACAGTAATCACATATGGTAACCACGAGTATGTTGGGATAATAATTAACCAAGATAACAACATAACGAGCATATATGATTATAATATATTAAAAGGTGATGATCACAAGAAAGCGTTTTTACAATTAGGTGATGTATGGTGGTGGGAATCAAACAGAATGATTCCCATTAATATATTCTTACGAAAAGAGATGGAAGTCTTTCGATATGCTATAAAAAACCTAACAACTAAAGATGTTCAGATATTAATAGGTCCAGTAGTAAATTTACACAATATTATGTTAAAAAGAGTAAAACGTCGTTCTGTACAATTAGTTAGGACACCAAAGCGTTAGATTGTTCTATTAATAAATTCATTTGTACTACAATGGCATGAGCATATGCTATAGCATGTGATTTTTTAAAGAAATATCCTTCTTCAGATTTAGTCCAAACTTCGTTATTAATTGTATTCCAATCACTATCTACAAGATATCGTTTAGCAGGGCGTATAATTGCTAATACAGCAGCAAGTTGTTCAATTGATTTAGGTTTTAATTTATTAACAATATCAAAGTGACCATTAATATGAAATAGTTGATCTACAATTTCTTTGTATTCGAGAAAGTCCCAATTTGGTTCTTGTGTTAGTAGTTTTATAAGATGTTCTTCATCCTTTACACCGTCATACATACTAACATTAAGAAAGTCTATTTTAAAATATCCTCTTTCTTCTGCTTGTTCGTAGTCAATAGTTGAAATATTTGTAAATGGATTGTGAGGAATTTCTGTAAAGTAAACACCTGTATTATGTTTAACTTCTTCTCCTTTTTGATGCCTCATTGCTAAACGATGAGGTAAAACATCTAGTGCTTTGTTTCTATCAAAGAAGTCAATATCAATATCCATTAGTGTTTTGTATCGCTATTGAATAATAGTAATGGTAAAGAGAAGTCGATGTATTCAACAAAATTATCCATTTGTTTTTGATTATCAAATCCTGTAAATTTTAAGTAGACAGTGTTATCTTTTTCATCGGAAAAGATTTGATATTTAAGGTCAACGGCTTGATAATTTCCATTGTCTTCATTGTCGGGGATATCTTCAAATTCTTCACTCATATCTTTGCCTCCCTTATTAATTTTTTAGCAAATTCTGTATCTGCTTTATGTTTTTTAAAATGATCGGACCAGAATTCAATGTCTACCATGGGAGCAATGATTTGTAATTGTTCGTCGTTCATATTCTGTAATGATCTAATACCATTATCACTATTAAGCATAATCCACGGCGATATTTTACCATCTCTTACATCGTACACAATCTTATTTACATTAGCATAACTAAAATAGTGATTCCAACCTGCGCTATGTTTTTCTCCCCATTGTACCATAGTTTGAATAGATCTTTCTGCCGCAGTCTCAACATGTTCTGTTCTAATAAGATCAATAACATATTTGTCATATATTTCTTCTCTGCACCATTTGTCTAGTGCAATGCCACTTTTAATAATCCAATCAATATATTTGTCTGGGTATAATGGATTAACATTACTCATAAAGGATCCAAACTTTACAAATGCATTGTAATAGGGACTCTTTATAAATTCTTCATATTTCTTTTCTTTCTTAGCATTTTGTGTGATTTTATAAAATTTATTATAAACATAAAATCCATTCTGTACTCTACGTTCATCACGTTGCATATAACGACGCTTTGGTTCACACATATGAACCATTAAGGTCTTTTCTTTAACAAAACTCTTGCCGCAATGCTCACAAACGTAGTTAGAGATTTTTAATCTCCTTTTCGGAATATCCCATCTGTCTCGCAAGGTCTTTAATGCCAGCGGTTCCATTTATTTCTGCCAATACTTCTAGTTCGTCGTCTTTTAGATGAGGATATGCTTCTGCTAATATTTTAACACGTTTATTGGAAGATTTCTTTCCTAGAGGTATCCATTCATGAAAGAATGTTTTCTCTTTATCCCAACTACACATACAAAGTAAAATCCAAAGTAGTTTAGGATGTTTCTGTAATTCAAACCAATGTTTATTATAAAGTTCATTTACCATAGTAACAAAGTATTCTTGTTGCTCTCTATTATTAGTTTTAACTGAACTTATGTACCTGTTTAAGTTCCAAAGATCACCTTTAATTTCTTTTCGACCTTCGTCCGTAGCAGCATCCCACAGGTCTTTAATACCCATGTCTACACTAGGAATCATTTCCTTAAAGAGGTCTATATGTTTATTCTGTCCCATCTCTTACAGTATAGTATATTAATAGAAGATTATCAAGAGCCTTCTTCACCGCAGGGTTTTTATAAGATAGGTCTATTATTTTAACAAATTCAGCATAATGGAATAAATCATTAGGTTCTGAAGATATTAACAATTCTCTTGTGATACCACCTATCTCTCTACGATAAACAGATTTACCTCCATCTGGACTTTCATATATGTATGTGTCATCTTCATATTGTTTTACCATTTAATCTCTCGTAGAATAATCTTTAATCTTTTTAGCTGAATCAAAAAAACTATGTAATCTAACACAAGTATAAGAAGTTTGTGTTAAGAATACTGCTCTTTCGCAGATAGATCTGTCAGCAGTAAAACATCCTTTTTCTCTAACAAAGTTAATTAGTTTAGTTGCTCCGTAAGGAGTCAAAATATATCCATATGCTCCTCTAAAATATCCACCGGTTATTCTTTTTTGTTTTAATTCGGCTCTTTGATAATATTCAACCTTTAAGTCTTTAACTTTTGAAACAGATTCATCATAATTAAAACTATAAGGATCGTTTGGATCTAGATGACAAACATCTTGTATTTGATTAATAATAGTTTTAAAGTCGTTAATAATAACCCCATCGTGTTCTAAAATTATTATTGGTTTATCTTGTTTTGAAGCTATTTTCCATAAACTATAATGACTACAAAAGCATCCTATAGTTCCTAAAGATGCTTTCATTTTTTTATCTTTAGCTAGGATTAAATTTTCCGAACTTATAAAATCTAATGCTTTACTTTTATCAATAGCATCAAAATATATTGGATTAAAATTAAATTTTAGAGATGATTGAAATACATCTTTAGCTAACTGTTCTGAAAGTTGATTTCCTTTTAATCTAATAATATATGTATTAAACGTCATTTTTTGCCTTTGGCAAAACCATGAGTTTCTCTAACAATGTCATCAGGGTGTTCATCAATAAGCAACATAGGCCAATATAATTCAAATGCTATAGTATCTTCTACTGCTTCAAATTGATGGAATTCGCCGGGCTTTGCTACGTGCCAATCGCCTGCTTCTAATATAGTTTCATCAATAAGATCGTAATCATTTTTCCAAGTACGGATTAGAAGTTTACCACTTTCAACAAAGAAGCCATTCCATTTATGTTTGTGTTTATGTTTACTACAAACACCACCTTTTTTAGTATCGATACGATGAAACTCTAATATTCCGTTGGCATGGATGAGTTCTGTTACTCCCCAAACTTTTCCCGATTTCATCAAAATCTCCTAGAGCAATTTAGAATATTGTATTATTTCGCTCTGTCTACTTATCTCTTTAACAAAGTAAGCACAAAGAGGATCATCTCCAGTTGATAAAGGAACTGTTAATATTTGTCCATTACGCATCTTTGGAAAATACCATTTAATATCCATATAGATATTTGTAATTTCAACATCTAGAAAACTAAATTTAAATCCACTGAGAGGATTAAAAATAAAACAATCAAATCCTCTATCTGTTAAACTGGTAAGAGGAATAACTTCTAAGTCATTTCCGCTTTCTCTACAACCAACTACTATGCTCCAATCTAATGGCATTTCTAATTCATATTGTCCTATTTTTAGTACAACTGCTGGAGCATTAAAACTTTCTAAAAATATAAGTGGTTGAAAAAAGAAATCAGGTTCGTTAGGATTAGAATTATCTAAAACAGAGAACCTCATACTATCGTCTACTTCTTCTGGTAAATTGTTTAAATCAAATGCTTGATTATCTAATGTTAATATTTTCATTATATGTCTACCTTAGTTAATGTAAAGGGATATTTGGCCTCCTTATAATATCTTTTACGTTCCGTGAGGTGACGTTTGGCATACTTACAAGTTGATGTTATGTCCCATATTTGTACAAAGTCCTTATCTTCGGCTTTACGAATTCCTCTACCAATACTTTGAATTACTCTTACAAACGATTTTCCAGGCTCAAGTAAAACAAGATTAAAGATCCTAGGAATATTAATGCCCACGGCTGCCACTCCATATGTGGCCACAATGATTTTGTCCGTTGCCGTTTTAACCTCATCATATTCCTCTTTGCGATCCTTATTCTTAACTTCGCCGCTGACAAAGACTGCTTCCGGTATTTCATCGATTAAGATCTTTCCTGATTCAATTCTATTAACAAGTACTAAGGTATTTCCAGTTTTAGCAATATCTTTAATTGTATTACCTAGCCAATGCATTCTATCTTCATCTGTAACTAGATATTTGTATTCGTCTGCATATGCTCTAAATTCTTTTACATCTGTTGTTTGTAATACATTAACATGACAATTGCTTAATACACCTTGTGCTTGTAATTCGTGTGCTTGTATTCTATTAATAACATCACCTAGACTACATCTAATAGCCTCAAATTCAAATCTTTCTTTTGGAACAGTACCAGTTAATCCCCAACGTATTGGAGCATTAGCAAGATTAACTGTGAGTAATTTCTTTAGAACTTCTGCTTTTGCTTGATGCACTTCGTCTACAATAACTGTACTAACGCCTTCTAAGAATTCAGCAAGTGTAAGTGTTTCGTCATAATGGCTCTTCTTGTCTAATATGTTTAGACTCTGCCAAGTACAAATTGTATGGGTCTTGTTTAATTCTTTACGATCACCATAATAAACACCAACATCTAATTGACAGTTGCGGAAATCTTCTTCTGTTTGTTCTACAAGTCCTTTGTTTGGAACGATAGTTAATGTACGTCCATACTTCTCGCATATTTTACAAAGTGTAGCAGTAATGATTGTCTTACCAGCACCGGTAGCAAGTTCTTGTAATGCTGTAGATTGTTTGAGGAAATTGTTAACAGCATCTACTTGATAGTCACGTAGTACAATTGGTTCACCTTCTTTAACGTGACCTTTAGGCCAAGTTAGTTCTCCCCAATAGTTTTGATCAATATCTTCGAATTGGATAGAAGAATGGGTTCGGTGGTCTTCTACTTCAATATCATAGTCCATCGCCTCTAAGAGTGGGATGATCTCGTCTAGTTGATTGATGTATCCGGTGCCACCGACCCCAAAGAACGCCACGGTACCGTCCCAGCGCCCTAACCTATATGATGGTTGATATCTTGCCCAAGGAACTTCGAACTTAAATTTATTAGCAAGTTTGCGACGTGCTTCTAAACTAAGTCCTTCAAACTTAATGTTTACTTCATCTTTAATAATAAGTTTACAGGATGGCAATTCTTTTGTCCGAAGTATCTTGTTCAGTATAATACAATACTAACGGATGTGAGTCAACCATTTTCTGATTAGTATAATGAACATAGAATGTACTTGTGCTTATAATTATTTTAGGAACAAAATTTATTTTATATATTATTTTGGGTACTTTATGTTTTATGAAAACAACCTTTGTATTAATATCAACAAGATTATTAAGTTCTTGTTCTTTAATCATATTATTAAATTCTGTAGTTTTATCACTACGAAATAGAACAGATATTTCTTTATTGCTTATACCTATACTATTAAAACACTTAATCCATTCGTTAAAATCAGAATAGAGTTTTTCATTATCGTCTATAGAAACTAGTATAGGATAAAGTTGTGAATCCTTTAAAATGTTAGTAACATCAGTTTTAGTATAACCTCTTTTATTTGACATAGAAAATTTATTTTTATTTTCTCCCAAAAGTTTCTTAGAAATATTGTTACATTCAGCGTTTGCTAAAAGCATTGATATATTAACTGTAAAATCTAAGTTCATTGTTTTTGCTAAAAAGACATTAGCAATAAGATCTTCTTTCTTATTATTTTCGTAATATTCTTCAAGTTTACGTCCACAGTTTCTAAGTATAAGATTACCATTTATAAAATCAATAGTGGGGACATATTCTTCGGGGTTCTTCAATATCTTTTTAATATCATCGATCCATTCTTGTATCTTAGTATCAATAAGAAAATTATGAGATTGAAAATAATTACTAATGGCTATAAGATTAACTTCGTTTAATTTATATTTGTGACAACGTGAATTAATATCGTATATCTTACGTCCAGGAATTCTATCTAGAAGTTTATTAATTGCTGCATCAAACGGAAATTTAATTCCAATAGTTTCTTTATCAAATAGAAATATTCTACGACTTATATCAACAACACGAAATGTATTCTTATAGATAGGAAACTCTAATAAAGAATTTAAGGTTGATATACTTTCATAAAGATGACGATTCTCACTAATAATCTTAACTGCTAACGTACCTTGACGTTCAGTTAATGAGAGAGGCTTCTTAAGTTGTGAAGCCATACTGAATAATATACTTCTATCGCGAGGCGGTAAACCTTTACGATCGAAACCATTCATCGGGTCGTAGATGTAGAGTATAAGGTCTTCAATTGTTGATGGAAGCATTTTATAACTATACAGTCAAACGTGACGCAAGTCTATCTAAAGGTTCGCCTAATGCTATTTCTTCTACAGTCCACTCAGTATACGCAAGGTCGTTTGCCCATTGTTCTCTATCAGGCATTATTGGATTTTCAATCTTAGACCAATCTAAATTTCCAACAGGAGCAGCATAACTATCTGGTCCAACAAATACAGGAATGCCACCTAATACTGCTACAGTAGCAGGATTACTGTTCCAATTTACGACTGCCCAAGCATCTTGTAGTGCATTATCAAAATCAAATGAATCATAAGTACCTGGAATTTTATTTGGATAATGAACACTAACAAATGGTTCATATCCTGTATAATTTAATGGTACTCGGGGATGTGGTCTTACTAGTATCTCACGGTCTGTAACGTTTCTTATATCAGTAACTACTTTTGATAGCCATTGATTTGGATCAGGCATATTTTTCCATTGTTGACTCTTAGGGTGTTGTCCACAAATTATAATCTTATTACCTTGCTTCCAAGGTTTTAAATTTAAGTTCTTTCTTCTCCTATCGTCGTTACCTGTTGGTCCAAAATAACCAGAGCCATTAATACCGTTAATTGATACTTTCCATAAATTACCTCTATCAAGAGCACCAACTTCTAATATAATTACAGGTCTATTCTTCTTACGATAATGTTCCCATATTCTATGATTCTGTGCCATACGTCCATCCCAAAGAACAGACCATATAACAGCAACATCACAATCTGCATTTTGATGTAACACTTGCCAACCTTTTCTTTTTATAGATTGTTCAAATGCTTCGAATATAGGTTGACTGTTTAAGGCACCGAATTTGTTAAATATTCCGAACTTCATGGATATATATAGTATCATGATAATAAAATGGATAAACAATCTGGGGTTAGATCGACAAATAAGATTAATACAATGGGGATGTCATATTTTATCTATTCCTACAGTAATATACGCCCTATGGAATCAAGAATGGCAATGGCTTTTAGTTTCAGTACTAGGGTGGATAATTTTTGGTGGTATTAGTATTGTTGTAGTATTACACAGATTAATTTGTCATAGATCATATAAGACTTGGCCTTGGTTAGAAACAATTTTTACATATATGACAATTCCTTCTACAGTTGGCCCAACAATAGCATGGGTAGCATTGCATAGATACCATCATAGATGCTCTGATACTGAACGCGATCCACATTCTCCTCTTATTAATGGAAAATTTAATTTTCCACAAGCATTAAATGTTTGGTTAGGGTGGGATTGGAAAGTGAGTACTATTCCTATTTCTTTTGGTAGAGATTTATTAAAAAATCCTAGACATAGATTCATTTATGATCATTATTGGAAAATGATGTTTGCTTGGTGGATATTTTTAATTATTATAAGTCCTAAGCTTTGGTTATTTCTTTATGTTGTTCCGACTAGTTGGAGTCTTAACTCATTAGGGTGGTTAAATGTAGTTGGGCATTGGCATGGTTATCGTAGTTATGATATTAAAGATAATAGTACTAATAGTTGGTTAGCAAACATAATTGCGTTCGGCGATGGATGGCATAATACACATCATGCAAGACCAGACAAATGGCATTTAAAAGAAAATTGGTGGGAATGGGATCCCGCTGGTGATTTTATTAAACTTATTAAGATAAGTGATAAAGACGAAAAGCGATATGGTAATTACGGATGAAATATGCTGTAGTAACAACTTTTCATAAAGCCGGTTACGATCTTTATGGAAAGAGAATGATACAAACATTTATTCGTAATTGGCCTAAAGAAATAACTTTATATGTTTATCATCAAGATGTTATTCCAACTGAAACTGCTTCTAATATTGTTTACAGAGATTTAAATTCAGTTAATGAATTAACATCTTTTAAAAGAAAATGGAAAAATGATCCTAAGGCTAGAGGATGGACTAACGACAGTACTAAGCAGCATAACGATAAAAGAAAGAAAGAAGGATTTAAGTGGGATGCGATTAGGTTTGCTCATAAGGTATATAGTATTTTTCATTGTGTTCGAAATTGTGATGTTGATACGATCTTTTGGATGGATGCAGATAATGTTTGTCACAGTCCTATTACTATTGATTTTATTTCTAGAATGGCACCTAGTAGCATTGATATTGGCTATTTAGGACGTAAGAACAAATACAGTGAATGTGGTCTTTATAGTCTAAATCTTCGTAGTGAAAAAGTTCAACAATTCTTAAAGGAGTTTCAACATGTATATGACGATGCTGAAAATGGTATCTTTACTATGCGTGAGTGGCATGATAGTTTTGTATTTGATGAAGTACGGTCTCGTATCTCTAATCTCAAAGAGTATAATTGGAGCGATGGGATTATTTCTGGGGAAGGGCATCCTTTAATTAATTGTGAATGGGGTGCTTACTTGGATCACCTCAAAGGTGACGAACGAAAGAGATTAGGTAAGAGTAAAACGCCAGATTTAAAAATGATTAGAACTGAATCTTATTGGCGTAGATAATTACGCATATGTCTCCAAGTATCTCCACGTATTAAATCTACATCATTCCAGTGACATTGTGCTAATCTTTGTACCCAATCTTTCCTCTCTGGCATTAATGGGTTTTCGATATCAATTAAATTTAAATTAGATACGCTAGTTGATTGGCTATAAGAAGGATCTAATACAAAACTTGGAACACCTTCAATAATACTTGCTACACTCGGACTGCTATTATAAACAACAGATGCCCAAGCATTATTTAGATCATCAATAATATTTTTTTTATTACTTAAAGTTACATTAGGTCCAATAAGTTGTCTCGAATATTCTAAAGCCTTTTTATCTCCGGGATGTGTACGAGCAACAATAGGACGATCTGTATATTTTCTTATTTTTTTAACGGTATCTATAAAGAAATCAACAACAGTCATACCCTTCATACTCCACCCCCCGTTACGTTGTAAACATATTAAAATATGATTACCATTGTTTCTCCAAGGTTTTAATCTTATTCCTAAATCTGTTTGAATTTTATTCCATCTTTTAGGATCAGGACTATTATTACAATACTCTCCTGTATTGGGAAATATACCATCATAACTATATCTCAAATATCCTTTAGTATTCCCAGGATCTCTATATAAAAAAAGATTACTATCAATTATTATAGTTCTATTCTTATTAAATTTTTGAAAATCTAATACATCTTTACGAAATTGCAGATGAGGGGCATTCTTACCATCTTCGTGAACAAACCCCTGTATAACAGCAACATCTGCTTTTATTAACTTAGTATCGTTACTTAAAATACCAGTATCTCCAGCAATTTGTACTCCAGAGATAAAATTTGTTAATGCTCTAGGTTTTTCTAAATTATTATTACTAGCAGGTATTCCTCGTAAATATGAGACAACAGTAATCATTATGAATACTTGTTCAATATTTTCCAGGCAGTCCCGTCACCTAGTTCATCAACATGAAATTGTCCGTAAGCAAGATAACAACACCATTTATGTACTAAATCTGGATCAGGATAATATGGTGTTTCTACTTTTGATAAGTCTGTTGAACACATGGAACTAGCAGCATTGGGTGCAAGAGTGAATGCTGGAATTCCATAAGCAACTGCTTCAACTGCTGCAATAGAATTATAAGTTACGAGAGCAAACACATCATCTTTATCCATTTGATCGTATATTGTAAAATACTGTGCTCTTTCAATTCTTGTTTCTGGTTTATTTCTAACAATTATAGGTCTATCAGTGTATTGTCTTAAAGTCTCAATAGTAGTATCAATCCACTCTTGGGCGTTAATTTCATAAAACTTACAAGGTTTATCAGAAGGTGTTACTAGTAGTATACTTCTACCATCTTTCTTCCAATTAGGCCATTTTAGTTTAGGAAATTCTTTTTGTAAACGTTCCCAACGATTAGATGGTCTATCTTGAACTTCTCCAATATGTTGTACATTATTTTTAACAATGCGATGCCATCTTTTAAATGCTTTAGGATTACTTTCTGTAGCATAATTAGCAAAATAACCAGTATCCATAAAGTAGAATAATCTATTTGTTTCCCAACACTTATGTATTAATTTTCTTTTTTGTATTCCTCTAAAGGCTATCGGAACTGAGAGATTTTCATTGAAGTTAAAATCGTTTCGTATAACTTCTCCTCCTGAACCATCAGAAAAAAGTTCTAGAACACCATTACCTTCTCCCATTGTATAAAAATTAGGTTTCATCATATTAGTTAATTCCTTAACCCAAACATTCTTATATTCGCAATTACGATAATTTTTAAACCAAGGACCACCTAATGTATGATGAATACCGATAGGCTTTCCATCTTTAGGTTCTTGATATACTCCAACTAACCAATTCCATTCATGACTAAATTCACCAATCTCATGATCTTCTAGCCAAGCAAATCGATGTAAATATGCACCTGTTATCTCAGGATCATTAACTAATTCAGGTGTTAATTTAGCGTTACTTGGATGTCCACAATTGATTAACATAACCGAACTCCAATTTTTTCTTGGATAAACAGTTTGTTCTTTACCATCCATTTTAACTTTTTCTTTAACATCATAATTATGTTTAACACACATAATAGCATATTGATCATCTGCTAAATCAAAAAGTTTTTGTACATCTTCTAAAAATATAATGTCGCAATCGGTGAACATTGCCCAGCCTTGATAATTCATAATTGCTGGAATTAAGTATCTTGTAAATGTAAATTCTGTACTTGATAAAGGATCTACTGGACGAGAATATAACCCAACAGTTCTCAAATCTTCTTGAACTAAAGGAACAACATCGGCATTGGGTGATCTAGAAATAATACTATATTCACTAACTTGATAGGCAATATCTTCTCTAGGATCCCATCCTATAAAAACTTTATTCTTCATTATTATTCTCGCATTATATGCGTCTATTTATAATGAAGCATCTTCCATGCCTGCTACCCTGAGTTTTATCACATTAGTTAATTGCCACTGCTTAATATCTAGTGATTTTAAGACTCCTAGCCATTTATTACGTAACAAAGCAAATTCATTGATAATCTTTTCATAATCACAAACGTCTTCTTCACCGTCAACATATTTTTCTACGTCACGACTGCTGAGTGCTCTCTGATAATTTTCTAAATATTTTCTAAAAAATTGACTTCTAATTTTTCTTAATTCGATATTAAGGTATTCCAAGATTGCTTCTAATTCCTGTAACTGTGCGTATCGTAGTTCTACAATACCGGGCATGTTAGCAGAAGCCTTCTCAATATTTCCTGATATCTTTACTTCTTTACGAGCATCTAATAACTCTGCTTCGAAGTATGCCATTGCATCAGGAAGATTTCCTATATCTTTGCTAACCTTGGAATACCAACTCATATATCACTCATTGTCATAATCGTTATAGTTGTCTTCTTCTTCATAAGGATTAATATCTAATAAGTCTTTTATAGCATCATCTAAGTCATCATCGTGACCTATAACATGTTGTAAATCACGATCACTTGCTCCGTGGTCGCTCACTAATTGAACATATTTTTCTGCTATTACTGGTCTTTGTTTCTTATCGGTATAATCCTTGAATAAGTCCCACATCTCTACAATTAATGATTCATTCATTTACAGTTTCCTCAGTTTGTTCTAAGACAACCATTTCTTCATCGACTGATTCTTCGACAGTCTTCTTCGGCTGTAAATGTATATAGTCTTCCATTACAAAATTTAACAGATCACTTTTCCACTGCTTACGGTATTCTAAATGTTCTTTACCTTTTGAATCTATATACTTTAGTCGGTTGCCTTGTTGTGTAATTATACCTTTCTTCTCGAATAGGTCTAGAATTCCTGAGTGAGGATCCATACCAGTGTCATAAGGGATCTTAATCTGTACACCTTCAAAAGGTTTAGCATAACGTGTCTTCATGATCTTACATGAGGCACGAATACCATTTACCTCACTAACCTTATTACCGTCTTCATCTTCTTTTAACTTTAATTTACGCATCGCAACAACAATCGAACTTGCGTAGATAAAGCCTTGACCACCACTGATCTTATCGTCTGGATCAAACATATCTTGTGAAGCATATGTATGATTAGTCGCTACAAGTCCAACATTATAATTGCCAAACATATTAACACAATTACGAACAAGAGCAGTAAGAGCCTTTGGCTTTCTACCCATATCACCTTTTAAGTCACCTGCTTCAAACTGATTAATATCTGTAGGTGTAAGCAACATACCAAGTGAGTCAACTACAAAAAGAACCTTTGGACGTTCTTCTTCTGCCATTACTTTATATTCCTTCATAAACTCATGAATAGTTTTAGCAACATCGTCGATCATTGCCATATTAAGTTTAAGAAGTTTTTCTTCACTAGTATCAACACCTAAAGCATGTAACCATGATTCATCTAATGCGTTCTCACTATCAATTAGAACAACATAAATTCCTTGTTCCTGTGCATTCTTAACTATGTTACCAGAGCAAATATAACTCTTACCGGCACCTGACTCACCAGCAAATACTGTAACCTTACCGAGAGGAATACCTTTGTAAAAATCACCGCTAATCAAATAGTTAAGAGCAAAGTTACCTGTTGAAACCCAATCTGTTGGATCATTAAAGCCTACACCTAAACCGTCAATACTCTTTGTTAGAGTTTTTCTAAATTTTGTTATGTCAAAAGTCTTAGCCATGAGAATTCTCCTAAAGAAAAATGGGGGAGATTAACTCCCCCTTGTTATCAGTTCTTGTTTTGACGTGCGCGAATCATAGAAAGGATATCTTGTGCCTTGCTATCTCCGCTTGTGCTTTTTGTTTCAGGAGCCTTAGGAGCAGCCTTTGCTACTGCCTTTGGCTCATCATCAAAAGGGGCGTCCTCATCCTCCACTGGAGCAGCCTTAGCGGCTGATCTTGTGTTTGGATCGCCTGTTGCTGCACTCATACCACTTGGACGATAATATTGACTCCACTTCTCAGCATCAAATGCCTCACCATCAACAGATGCTTCAAACATCTCTTTAATGACTTTAAGTTCAACATCAGTTGGCTTCTTTGGCAAATAATCATTTAACTTAAACAAACCATGTGCCTTAACAGCATTCTGTTCATCTTCAGTTAAAGCACGTTCACGACGTGACCATTTGGAAGCACCGTAGTCAGCATATCCACCCTTTGATCCTTTGCTGATACGGAAGTCAACACCGTGGACATAATCTGTCGGAAGATCTTCCATCTCTGGATCAAGTAATGCTGCACGAACAATTTGGAATATCTGAGGACCAATGATAAATCTACGAATTGGATTCTCAGGTGTAGTTTCTTCTTTAAGAGGATCATCAGTAACTAGACCTTGGAAGAGATACGAACGCTTCTTCCAATACTTACGACCCATATCTTCAAGGCTCTTGTCCTTGAACCAACCACGCACTTCACTTAGAATTGGGCAAGTCTCACCCCACATTTCAACGCATGGAACTTGTACCTGTACAGGCTTAGAGTCTCCACCTTTTACACCTTGGAATGGAAGTTTAATCATCGCACGTTCAACCCAGAAAAATGTATTATCGGGATTGCCATCTGGGAGGAATCTAACTACTGCTTCCTCGCCTTCCTTAAGGTTCCAGAACGGATAAATTCCGTTATCTCCGCCACCTTGTGAATTGCCTGATGATTTAGTTTCTTGCTCGCGAAGTTTTGCGCGAATTTCTGCTAATGATGCCATTGCCTATCTCCTTTATAAAATGCCTTGGCTGTGCCTAAAATAAAACTGCACTATATTACTATAATGCAGTTCTATTTATCATGTCAATATATATTTTGATATTTTTAACTTACGCCTGCTAACTTACGCATACGCATTATATTTTCGTCAAAGCTCTGTTTTAAATGTTCAATTACCGATTGGGCAACTGGAACTGCTCTTTCACCAAATTTCTTTTCGACGCTTGAAAGGACACCAGTTTCACCACGTGGAAAGTTTCCAGTATGGCTATCATATAGGCTCTTAACAAAGTCTTCGACTTCATTTATTGGTTGTTCCTTTTCTTCTTTTGGAACTTCCATTTCACTTTCTTCTGGTGCCTTTTTAACGGGCATCTTTATGCCCTTGACCTCTAATTCACTCATAATGTCAGGAGCATGTTCCTGGATCCACGCAACAATCATTTGTCTTGCATCACCAGCAGCATCTTCCTGACTCATTTCCATAAACTGTTTAAACAAGTTGCCGTCATCTATGATACCGCGCAAACTTTCAATTGCATTTACTCCGTTTGTCCCTACTGGGAATTCGTCACTCATTAATTGATTTAGTTCACCTAGTGCCCTTGCTTTGACGTCTTGATCTGTACTTAATATATCACTTTTTTCATGTATTGTTGCGTCTAAAAGACTTTCGTATTCACTGACAGGGTCAACCTTTTCCCCCTGCATTGGTCTTTGTTGTACTGTACCGCCTAACATACCTTCGAGTTCTTCGAATGAGGTGCTCTCTGCTGAGAACATCGGTACGTACTTTGCCTTCTTCAACATAGCACTAATCATGCTGTTGACTTCTTGACGTTCTTGCTTTGACATTTCACTGTAAGCATCTGCTATACGAGAAAGTATTAAAGAAAGTTTATCGTCTTTAACATGCTTTGAAAGATGGTCAATAAATAGACCAATCTTTGTTACTGGGTTACCTGCATGTGTTTCAGCAGTTCCCATACGAGCCTGAAGTAAGCCTAAACGTGCCTGTGCCTTCTCGAGACCATATTGCATCTTTTTATCTTTTGGATTATCTGCAACACCTCTCTCGTAATCTTTAATTTCAGCATGAACTTTGTCCATAGCCTTCTGTATTGATACTTTATCAAATGGTTCAATTCTTACTTCACCCATTCCTTTGAGTGCCATATGCAAGTCACCAACGTCATCACCAGCACGACCCATAAATGGAATCTTACCAATTGGCTCAGCAGCAGCATCTGCATCTGTTGGTTCATCTGCTTTCTTAATATTAGCAGGAGCAGCCTTTGCCTTAGGTGCTTCTTCTACTGAACTGGATGTTGAAAGCATCTTACCAATTTCAGCAATACCACCTTCTGTAACAGTTTCTTCACCAATTAAATCGCTAATGTATGGGAATAAATCAACAAGTTCTTCATTGAACTGTTGAATTGTAAATCTATTCTTTAATGCTTCAAGTGTAGCATCATCCAATGCTGCCTTTTTATATTCTGTAAAGTTTTCTTTAATTGCTTCATAACCGCTTTGTTTCTGAAGACGCTCAATAACTTTCTTAAGATTTACTGTCTTATCTTTAGCAGCAGATGCAATATTTGTAAGTTCGCTGTTTTCAAGGAAAGCATTTCTATGCATTAAATTGTTAAACTTACGAAGATTATAAACTTGTTCACTGAGCCCTACAATATACTGTCCAAAGTTATCATATGGATTTCCGCCATTAGCAACGTGTCTCATCATTGCTCTAGCACCGCTTAGATGATTAAATGGGTAACGGAATCTTTCTCCAACAGCATTTTCTACATAAATGCTATCAATATTTCTTGTGCGGCTATTAGCACTACCTTCGTCTACTTTTTGTGAATGTCTAATAATTATTCTAGCATTTTCAAGTTTTTGATAACTTGATTTTGTTGAACCGTAAAGGGATGATTCAGTCATTTTGTCTTCCTCAGATTTTCTTGGGCTTGCTTCTGCCGACATTTTTTCATAATCTCGTTTATCTAAATTCTTCTTAGTTATGTCAGTTGGTTCAAAAGCCATTAATCTCTTTTTAGCAAATAATCTCATATTCTTGAGAAAATCAAACCATTTCTGCTTAACTACATTATCTTGACTTTGTAAAATATCATTACTATAGAAAAGTTTTAATACACCATCCTCAGCAATCGATATACTTACTGACGCAATTTTCTCACCATTAACAACAAAATCAAAATCAAAGAATACAGCCTCTTTAGGATCAACCGTAGATTCTCCATCAGCGTTACCTAGTTTAATGCTAGGGAACCTGCTCTTCAAAGTCAAAAAAAGGTCACTACCTGTTATATCAGCGGCTGGCATAGTATGTTATTTATCAAAAGTAACTGCTGATGTATATCGGCATGGGCAACTGGTCTTCATCAAGTCTGTCACTAATACTTTGATATATTGCAGGATCAAAGTCTGCTAGAACTGCTGCCATTCTACAAACAAGTAAACAAGCAGAAACTAAATCGTCATGTTCCCCAACTTTAGCTCTAAAACCTATTCCACTTGCTACATATGTCTTAAGTTCTGAAATTAATGGTTTACTATAAATGATCATCTTACGTGTTTCTATAAGATGTTTGAGTTTTACACCCGCAGCCATTTTGGTCTTGTGGGTAGTATTAAATCCTTTACGAAATCTTCTAACATGTCCTTTACGTATAGGTTCACTTAAGAATAATCCAGGAATATGTTCTTCTCCTAGATCTTTAATAGAAGTTAAACATGCTTCACCTATAGCATTATTTTCACAACTATAATAAACAGTAGGTTCACCTTGTGATCGAATATATGTTGTGATATCTCTTAATAGGCGAATTTGTTGGCTAACAGGAGTTGTATTGTGATGCCATTCTCCTATTTGTTTAAATGTTGGCAATTCAAATATTTCTATAGCAGCATAGTCTCCGCCTGTTCCTGTAGCAGGATCTAATGCAACAAGATAAGTTAATTCTGGTTTAATTTTATCATACCATCTAACTTGACCTGTTTTTTCTTTAGGCTCAATTCCTTGCATTTCTGCTAAACAAACTGAACTAATAAGTGTTTCATCAAATACTAAGAATTCACATTCGTATTCGCGCCTAAAACGTTCTTCACCAATTCGTCCTAATTCTTCCTGCATCCATACTTCGTCGCGATCAGGATGTTCAGACCAGTGTGCTTTATATGGATAAAATCCGTTTATACCTAATTCTCTTTCATTGCCAAACTCGTCAAACTTATTATTTGCTTCGGTCCATATTAGAGCAAATTGATCTTCATCTGAATTAGGTGTTGATGTAATAATTGCTCGACCACCAGTTGATAATGTAGGAGATATTGAAGTCCAAAACTCATTAGCAATAGTAGGAGCAACGAACGCAAACTCATCGCAGTATAGGAGAGATATAGACATACCACGCCCTGTGTTTGATGTAGTAGTTGCTGAAACAATTCTACTACCATTATCAAATTCTATACTACCTTTATTATATGATATAACACCACAACGTATATGATCAGGACAGAGTTCATAAGCATAGCGAACACGCTGCATGATTTCTTGTGATCCGGTATATTTGTGAGCAGCAATTAGTATTGTTGCGTCTGGAGTAAACATTGCGTACCATAATAAGTATCCAGCCGCAGTAGTTGTCTTACCACTCTGGCGTGGAAGCAAATTAATATTAAATCTGTGATTGTGATAACTGTCAACTAATCTTGTTTGATAGTCAAAAGGTTCGAATACTAACTTACCTTTAACAGGATGTTGTATATAAAAGAAATTTTCCATGAAATAGTGTGGACCCGTTACCGGATCCATACATGCTGCTATTTCTTCAATTTGTTTCTCAGTGTAGCGTTCTTTTTTATTTGCTTTTTTCGTAAGAACGCCGTCAAGAGATTTACTCATGAATTATTTATGGATATTATTCACCGAGTTTAAACTTTTCCCATTCAGACATAATAGTATTTTCCATAGCCATTGGGCTGTCGCCTTGCTTATAGCTTTTTGGATACATTGTCTTTGGCTTGTTTAAACCACCAGCAAGATCCTTAGTCATATATTCAATATCACTATATTTTGGATCTGGCTCATTCTGATAGCTTTCGTCTTTTTCACTACCATATTCTTTATTTTTGCTTGATAGTGCTTGATCGATTGCTTTTAGACGATCGTGTATTTCTTTGAAACTGCTATTAGCAGTTAGACTTTTATTATCGTCTTTAGCAACTGGAGGTTGTATAACACCTGGGTTATCAGAAGTTGGCATAATTGCACATTCATCTTCAACATCGCCTGGCTCGTCTCTCATACGATCAAATTCGTCTGGATCACTTTCCTCATCGTCGTCTCCCCAATCTATATGATCAGGACCAGCAAATTGATTTAGATTTGGGCCTTCTTCCATATCTGGTGGAGCAACTTGTGAACTTGTTGAAGGTCCACCTGTTGGTGCTTCTGATGGATCAGGCATCATTACTGATTGTCCAATTGCTTCAGGAGCAGTATGTGGTGCCATATCACCTGGAGGTGCTGGAGGAACTGCTGGACCATCTCCCTTACCTACAATGTCAATAGCCTTCATCATTGGCATTGGAGGAGGGGATGATACCGGTGGCATCATGTCAGGGGTAACTGGACGTGGGCTTGAGAGGTTGGTTACCTTCGCCAATACCTCACCTACGTCGCAGGGTGAATCACCACTAACATTGATGCTTACATTAACGCCTTCGTTAATGTTACTCTTTTTATCAGACTCGAAGATCTGTAATAGTTTTTTCATATCACTCATTTTTTCTTACCTCTCAAGTCTGGCAATTTGTGATTCCCTAATGGAGCATCAACACTATCTGATTTATATGGTTTATTCATTTCAGTGTCTAGCTTAGTATTTTTATAACTTGTTAAGTCCTTAAATAGACTTAAAATTCTTTTCTCACCAACCATATCCTGTGCTACATCGCCATATGGATTTTCAAGTTCGGATTCTAATTTTACAATATATCCTTCTGGTGCAGGTTCTTGATACATTTCAGTTGGCTCACCGGCAATACGAACAACAAAGCACTCTGGATTTATAAGAGCTGCTTCATGAATCTCTTGCATAATTTCTGGAGGAGTTACTGGATAATTTGCTGTTATCTCAAAAATATGAACTTCTCTATTTTCTAATTGTGGAAAGTCTATTGGTAATTTTTGAATAGGTGTAGTTGTCTTTTCACCTATTGTTACATCCCACTTAGCTAATATATTTTTTAGAGTAGACTCAAACTTTTCAGGAAGATCGCCTGCGACCTTAACCTTAAAATTCCAAGTTTTCTTACTCTCTGTTAGATAATCTTTTAGATTCTTCATGGTTATTTCCTATGAATTATTTATCCATTTTTTTAAGTTTCTCAAGTAGACTATTGCGATCAGTAACTACATATCCCGTTACATCAATGGGTCCATTATCGTCACTTCCGTGAGCATCCTGGTCTAACTTTTGTTTTTTAAGTTGTAATTCTACAATTCTTAACTTTTTTTCCATCTTTGCTGTTTTAGCATCAATAGCGTTTTTAAGCATGGCAGTAGCAACTTCAAATAATTTACCGCTATAACGAGTTTCAACATTCATGCCGAGATCCATAAGATCGTCATATGCTTTAGTTGCTTTTTCAGCAAGATCATCAAATTCTTTATCTGCTATCTGTCCTAAACCTTCTACAGGAGGTAATGCTTGTGATATTTTATCAAACTCACGCATAGTGTGTTCAATTTCTTCTTGCTTGGCTATTGCTTTAGCCTGTACCTTAATTTCTTGTTCTACTTCCTTAACACTCTCTTGGTATTCGGGAAGGTTTAAAAGCTCTTCAAGTTTCTTAGTCATGTTCTTACTTATTATTTTTTCTTTCCGTTGTGGAAAATATCGTTTTCATTTATAACTCGAAAGATTATTCCTCGTTGTTTACACCAAGCCTTTGCTGCTTCCCATTTAGCCATATTCTTTATATATTGAAATTGATTTACTTTATTTTTTCCAACTTTTTCAAGTAATTGTTGATTACTTGGTTTAATTTCTACTACCTCTGCATGTTGTTTACCACTTTTATCGTGATAAACAATAAAAAAATCTGGAACATAAATTGTTTGTTTTCCGGTTGTTGGATCTCTATAAGGGATTTGTACTGCTTCGCTTGCCCATTGTGTTATTGCAGGATTGTTATCACAAAATTGCATAAAAACATGTTCCCATCCTGATCTGTACTTTGGAGTTTTAGTTCCTACATATTTTTCTGGATTTTTAGGTTCAAATTTTCCTTGAGCAAATCTTCCCATTAAGGTAAAACATTCCTTAATTCAAAATTAATATTATCAACATTATGAAATCTTGTACCTAACGTACTTATTCTTAATCTGTTATTATTTAAAATTTGTTTAACAACATTACTTAATTGAACACCGTTAAGAGTTTTTAATGTATCAATAAATTTTAAAACATTAACATTTTGTATTTTAGCTTGTGAAATTAAAACTGTAGCAATAGATTCTGCCGCTGTTTGATCAAATCCTCTACTAGTAAAAAATGCAACAGATGTATTTAATACGTCACTAGACACATTATAACTAGTTTGATAATATGTATTAAAATATACTCTACCAGCATCAGAACTATCTTTAGATTTTACTGGAGGTAAATTTGAAATAGGTTGAATAGACATTATTTTTCCTTATGCAAATGGATTTACAGGAATATCTGCTGTAGATGGTTGTGGATTATTATTAATTATTTCTGATGTTGAAATATTATTACTAGTAACAGCATCACCTTGATTGAAATAACTTATATCTACAGGACCTGAAGTTTCAGAAACAGATACACCGTTATTATAACTATTAAAAATTTTAGATTCTGTTGATGCTAATGTTGTTGTAGGTAATGAAGAAGAATAAACGTCTGAAATTACAGGAGTAGCATTAATTCCTACTGATGAAAATTGACTGTTAATCCCTTGTTGAATAACACTAGGTGAATTATAAATGGAATTATCAACAGGTGCTGTTAATATAGTATTACCTAAATCACTAACTGTAGCTAATCCTGTATTAGTAGTCCCAGTAGTAACAGCAGATACAGTTTGAGCAGTTGGAAAAAGATAACTTTGAAGTCCACTAGTTGTAACTGCACTATTTGCATATGCTAAAGGATTAAGATAAGATGCAGATCCGTATGATAATAATCCAGAGGATGTTGCAGCTAGACCTAATTGTTGTAATCCAGAAACTCCGGCAGTTACTGGAGTTAATGGATTAAATGCAGGAGGTTCAAAAAAGTTTGCAGGAGTTGTTTCAAGACCACCAAATGTTGTTGACTGTAAAAGAAGTTGATTAGGAAGATTGAGAGGACTCATTGAATTATCATAATGTAAAACAGCAAATCCTGTAGGATTATCATTTGTAATAACACCACTAGAATATATAACAGCATCATATACAAGTGTCATATTATTTTCTACAACACCATTACCTTCTGATTGATCCATTGTATCATGTTCCCATGATGTAATTTTAGGATTACAAAGTAGGTAACTAGTAAATTTACGTTTTGATAATGTAATTAATTGAACACTCTTAAAAAATGGATCTTGAATATCATTATCTAAACCATAACGATAAGACCATTGATCTTTACCGTCGTATGTATGAGGTTTATATGCAGGTGGATTAGTATCTGTATAAGGAGATGCTATATTCATTCTATCTGCAATATAATATCCGTAGTAAAGTGCCCATAAACTATTTGTAACGCCGATATTATCGTCGTGCATTGTTATTTTAACTGGATCATATGATATACTTGTATAAGTTTTAGTTTTTCGATTATATTGATTTAATTCTTCAACATTTAAAGTATATCTAGGTAAATCCATCTTTTTAACTAGATAATTTAATTCTAATTGACTCTGTTGCTGAAATTGTGTTCCTTGTGGAATAGCATTTTGATTTATATTAAAAACAGCATAATGAAGAAATTTTGGCTTCGGTGCTAATCTATATGTATCATCAACATATAGTCTTGCAGCATGTTGCCAATCACGTAAATTTAATCCAATTGTAAAATCAGTCGACATGTAAGTATTTAGTCAATAAAAAAGACCAGTTTTTATACTGGTCTCTTTTACTGTCTAGGATGATATTACTAACTATTAACCGCCACCTGTTGATAGTACACCAAATGTTCTTAGTAGAGGTACGCCAATACCTGCTCTATCATAAGGTGTCTGTATGCAGTTATCAAATTTAATTGAAAGTGTGATTGTAACTGGATCGCTAGTAGTATATGCTAATGAATTGTAGTTAGCATTTTGAATGTAACAACCATACATTTCAGTTGTTTCAAGAACGTTTGGAATATTAACGCCATTACCACCGTCAAGTATTTCAATTCTCAGTGCAAACTTATAATCAACACCTGATGCAGCTGATGCTTGTTCGTAGAAATCAAATTGTTTCTGTAACTGTTCGCCAACTAATTGCTGGACTGCTCCGCCAGCATCCTCACGGACTGTGAGTGTAATTGGATCCCATGCTGGTTTACCTGCTAGATAAACACGGCTATTGTAAGTATCTAATGTGATATCATCAAATGTTACGTTTGGACGAGTTACATCAACAACTTGTTTTGTTAGTTCTGTTGATACTTGTGTTGGACCTCCAAAGTTAGCTAAAGTAACTCTAAAACGATACTGTAGCTTTGGCATCAAAAGCGTTTGGTTAGGCGCTGTCACGTTTGATGCTAGAGGCACTGAAAATTTTGATAATGTTGAAATTGCCATCCTAGACTCCTAATTTCTCTTTGTATTTATTCCCTTAATCATTTGTTAAATTGCTGGGTTAGGCAGTTAATAACCCAGCAATTGATCCTGTATTCTTTAATCTAAGTGGTATATAGATGAACTCGATTGCCTTAACTGGTTCAATAGCAATGTCTAACCAAAGTTCATTACGATCGATTCTAGTTGGCGTATTATTTGTTTCATCACATACAACTAAGAAGTCATAGATTGCTCTCTGACCTACAAGCTCTAGCATTAAACTATCTGCAGATGCCTTAATTTCATCTCTTGTTATCTTATCGTTTGGTTCAAAGATGTATGGTTTGCACAATATATCAAGTCGACCTCTTAGATAAACAACAAGTCTAGCTACATTAACTCTATCAAGTGAACTTGCTGCTGCATAACGTGTCTTCTGACCAAAGATTGTTATACCTGCACTTGTTAAGAATGTTATTGGGTTTACACTAACATTATACAATGCATCTCTTTGACCTTCGTTTAATGCAATACTCTGGAATTCACCAGTTTGAGAATTAATATATCCGATTGCAGTTGCATTTGTAACGCCTCCTCTACGTATACCTGCTGGTGCAAACCATGGATAACTAACAGCGTCACTAAGTGCTATAGTCTTAAGAACCATATGACTTGGCGGAACAACAATGTTATTACCGAGATTATCAGTAGTGTATCCTGATGGATAATAAACAGCCAAATATTCGTAGTATGTTATTAATCCGTCGTCGCCGTTATCTAATGCAAGATTAACATTTGATCCCCAATTAGATAAGCTTGTTGCGTCTGATGTAAGTCTAAATGGACTATCACCGATAATGAAACTATGCTCTCTACGATCTAAGTTTAGAACTCTCATATTAGCAATAGTCTCACAATAACCTGGGCAAGCAATTAACGTAAATGTATTTCTTTCCCAATCACGTATTGGTTGATTAGTGTCAATCATTGATTTAAGTGCTTTAACTACAACTTTGCGTTGTGCCTTACGACCAAAGAGTCCTGCACCATTTTCAGCATTGCCACTTGCATTGACCCAACGATGTGGGTAATAAGTATCCATGCTCTCACCGTAAAAACGAATGTTATCTGTATTAGGATTAATGTGATTAAGAGAAAATTTCTTAACATTAAATCCACTTCTACGTGTATTGAATAACATTATTCCACGTGGATAAAGTAAAGGATCTGGAGCATCAAAATCAACAAAGTTACTTGTTAAGAGATCAGTAATTGCCCCTGGTAAATTACTATTTGCTCCTGATGTATTATATCTTGCATCAGCAAATACAATACCAAGTTCAGTTGTTTGATCTGTATTATCAACAGGTGTCCAAACTAAATTAAATCCATCCCATCTATACATTGATGGATAATGCTCAAGATCGCTAGTATCAATCCAAATATCACCATTTCTTAATGTAGATCCATCACTTTGTGTAGTTGGCTTTGTTGACATAATAATTGGACCATTAGGATCTGTTTGGAAATCAGGATCAATATTATAGTAAGGTGATGTATGATCCAAATAACCTACCCATTTTAGACCATTGTGAATCATTATATCAACTTGATCTAGTATTGAATTATACCATAAACGACCGTTTGCAGGTAAATTCTGTGGAGCCATATCACTAGCAGTATAAATTAGTGGCTTCCAATTTGTAGCAATAAACCAGTTTGTAGGATAGTATTCTGTTGGAATAATACCCGGAATTGGTGTTCCAACAATAGGATCGTTTGGATCTTGGTATAGATTTGCTGTTCCTAGTGCTGTACTGTTATTCCAAGGTGTGAAGCCTATATGAAGTAAAGGAGTATTAAGACCTTCTCTTAATCTCATGTCTCCACCAATTTTATGAGTAATAACTACTCTGTTATAAGAATCAACAGTTGCTACAATATATTTAAAAGCACCCTGTGATTGTCCGTTAACTATTACAGAGCCTGCAGAATTAATTGCATTGGCAAAAAACTGAGAATCTTGTGGAGCACCGTGTGCTGTAAATTCAATTGTTTTAAATGCTTGTAATCCCGGAACACCTGCTTGTGTTTCAGCAAGTAAGAACTTATATTGAGTACCATTAATAAATGTAGATGCTGTAATAGGAACTGATACAATCTGTGTTGGGGAAGGAACTGTTCTTCTCCAAATTTTAAAATCTGCAACACGTGGCATTGTTCCAATATCATAACTTTCATCAAAGTCATATTGTACAAAAACTGTTCCTGTTGCAAGATTCTTTCCGCCGCCTACTCCGTCTAATTCGAATGTTGCATCTTCAACACTTGAATATAAAGGTGCTGCTACTGGATCCCATGCTTCTGTATTACTATTCCATACTTTAACTCTCCAACGAGCGCCTAAATTAACATCTGTTGTTTTAATCCATACAGAACCTGTTGGACGAGGAGCAGGATCACTTGATTTAAAGCGAGGAACAGTTGTATGTGGACTAATTTGCATATAAGGACCATAATATGTTCCTATAGCAATACCTACACTACTATCGCTTTGTGAAAGTGATACTAAGTTTCCAGTACCTGCTGCAATAACAATAGCATTTGATTGAGTACTGTCTAATTGAGGACTGTCAACAGCACCGTTGCCGTAAATTTCTAACTGATAATCAACTACTGCTGCACTTACACCTCTAATACCTGCATTGGTGATTCGATCAGCTAAATCAGTGAGTAAAGTTGAATTCGCCTGAACTTCAACACCATTAATAATCATGCTGCTACCACTTACAACAGATGGATTTACTTTTGATCCTTTAATTGTTGGCCAACTTGCAGCCCAATCGTTAGAACCAACTTCAACCCAAGTTCCTGCACGATTTTTAAAGAATAGTCTATTAATATTAGTTACTGAAACAAGTGCATATTCTCCTGCAGAACCAATTGATCCTAATGGTGGACTATAAGTAAGTTCTGCATTAGAATAATCAAGCATTGTTGGATCTGTAATGATCATTGGAATTTGATTTGTAAACTTTTGTCCACCAGGAACAGTTGAACGGTCACCGTCCCATTGGAAGATACCAAGTCTAGTATTTGCTGTATCTAACCAGTATGTTCCGGAATTTGGATAAGCACCTGGCTCTTCGTACTGTGCAACAAGTTGAGTAAGATCAATATCTGCACGAATAACATATGCTGAATTAGCAATTCCTAAGAAACTATATGCTGCTTGTAAACCATATTCATTAAGTTCGCCACCGTGTATTGGATTTGAATCTGGATCTTGATAAAAAAGAGGAGTACCAAATGTAGAAACTAAATCTCTCTGACTAGTTATTAGCCAAAGTTTTCCGGCATTCGCATCGAGCGTTCCAGGTGCAATGCCTGTTTTGCTGCCATTTGGTTTATTTGAGGCAGATGCTACTACAATGAGTGGAGTTGTAGATGGGCCATTTGGAACGTAAAAACTTTCGTCAATTACTTGCACCTCTACGCCGGGTGAATTTAATGTCATTTTTAATCTCCTGTGTTATTACAGACTTCTTAGTAATATTTAGTCGTAGGGTCATAAAAAACGTAGTTACAATACCGATAAAGGTATCATAAAGGTATCAATTAATAAGACTAAAGGTGTCTAAAGGTGCCATAAATATGGTATGAGAGAATTGTGCGAACGATGCGGCAAAAATCCTAAAGCAATTAATTATAAAAAGGATGAAAAGACTTTTTACAGGCGCTTATGTGATCCATGTATAATAGAAAAACGTAAAAATATAAAACCTCAATGGCAGCAAGATGGATATAAGAAAAAATTTAAATGTGAAAGTTGTGGTTTTGTTGCCAAATATCAAGAACAATTAAATGTAATAACATTTCAAGAAAAATATAGAACAGTTTGTCTCAATTGTGAAATATCATTTAATAAAACTAGTAAAATTACTATTCTTAAAGGAGACTTAAGATCTGATTTCTAAGATCGTCAATAGTTCCTTCATTTTCTATAACTTGATCAAATCTCGATTTAATCCATTTAAACTCACTAGGATGCACATCTGGTGGTTCTATATTTTCGTTAATAAAAGAATTAACCCAATCTGGATCAATTCCTCTTTTAACACGCCAAATTTGTCCACCTACTGATCTTATCATATCTATTTCATTTGGAAATCTTGTATCAGGAATAACCCATTTTTGCTGCGGAAATCTTATTAATTTCTTTTTAACAAAACTAACCCAAATACCATCAAAAAATCCATCTCTCATACACTCAGTGCCAACAAGTTGTAAAACTAGTCTTGGAGTAATTTCTTTACCAATTTCATTAGTCCAAAAAGTATCTGGAATTTCTCTCCATTCGCGACTTTCTTCAGTATCGCCTTCGAGAAGATTTCTTGGCCAATCAAACATTGCTGCTACACCGTCTTTTAGAGAATCAGCAAAACTGAGCTTTTTAAAGCCATATTCATCTACAAGAAGATCTGCAACAGTACCTTTGCCGCTGCTAATAAGTCCACAAATTCCAATGATCATACTAAAATTTACATTAAAAAATGATTCTTGTCAATCTAAATATTAGTATTCGATTATAATAGCGCCCGTAACTCCAACGCCTGGACTGGTACTATTAATAGAACCGCTACCGCCTGCACCATATCCATTGCCAGCAACACCTGCACTTGTAGCAGCACCTACGCTAGTTCCGCCAACACCCCACCCAACAGTACTTCCGCCTGCACCGGAGATTGCTCCAGTGATTGTAGTAGATGTTGATATTGCTTGCCCCCCTGCTCCACCAGAGAAGTTAATATCTCCTCCAGATGCAGTACCACCAGCACCACCTGCTGCTACACTACCTGCGCTACTATAAACAGTTGTTGTACCTAGTGTGCCAGCACCTGCTGTGACTGTAGAGATAGTCTGTGTACCACTTGCTATAGATGTTGCTGATGCAACTCCACCAACTGTAACTGTAATTGTATTACCTGGAGTTAATCCTGTTAACCATTTAATAGCAACTGCACCTGCTCCACCTCCGCTTCCAGCATTAGAGGCCGCGCCGCCGCCACCTGCGCCGCCGCCAATAACTGTAAATTTGGCCTTTGTAATACCTGTTGGTATAGTCCAAGTTCCGTTTGCAGTAATTACAGAAACCTGTTTAAATCCTCCTTGATTTCTAACAAATGATGTTGTTGCCGCCTGAGTACTATTATCAGTTGAAGAAATAGTTGTAGATGTTGTTAATGTTGTAAATGCTCCACCGGCAGCAGTATTAGCACCAATTGTAACATTGTCCATTGAACTTAATGTTGCTGGATTTATTGTAACTGTACCTGTACCTGTTGGTGAAATGGTTGTATTTACGTTAGATCCATTAATAGTTACAGCACCTAAAAATCTTGATATACCACTTGCTACATAGAGAGAATTTCTATTAGTGATTGTAGTGTTAGTTCCAGCACTAGGAGCACCACCGATATAAATGGTAGCAGCATCAGTAACAGTTATTGTATTGGTAGATGCTAGTGTTTGTGTATTAAATCCATTAATTGCCGAAATTGCTACAGTACCTGTACTTGAAGTATCCGTAAATGTTGATCCTGAAACAGATTGGTGAGCAACACCGCTTGTAGTCCATGCTGGTGCTGAAAGACTACCAGATCTAACAAATTGAGGTGTTGTTATTTTTGTAAAAGATCCAGTGGCCTGAGTTGTACCACCGATAGTCATATTATCTATTGTACCAACAGAGTTGGAATTAATTGACACTATTCCTGTTCCTGAAGAACTGATAGTAACATTACCTGTTCCCGATGGACTAATGTTAACATTACCTGTTCCCGATGGACTAATAGTTGTACTTACATTAGATCCAGTTATAGATACAGGACCTAATAACTTAGTAGTTCCTGCTGCTACATAAAGAGCATCATTATTTGTAATAGTTGTATTAGTTCCAGCAATAGGACCACCTGCAATATAAAGAGTAGCAGCATCTGTTACTGTTATTGTGTTTGTAGATGCTAATGTATGTTGAGAAAATGCATTAATTGCTGTTATAGGTACAGTACTAGTACTAGATGTATCAGTAAATATTGACGATGATGATTTTATTCCGATACCGCTTGTAGTCCATGCTGTTGCTGATGCATTTCCACTTCTAGTAATTTGTGTAAATGTAACCGCTGGTGGTAATGAATATTGTACTGCACTAATAATACCATTATTAATTGTGATAGTTGAGTTATCTACTTGAACACCACCAAGTTGTGTTGTTGATGCTATAGCAAGACCAATAGTACCATTTGAATTGGTAATACCGCTTGTAGCGACTGCTGGAACAATAACACCACCAAGTTGTGTTGTTGATGCTACAGCAAGACTAATAGTACCATTTGAATTAGTAATACCACTTGTAGCAACTGCTGGAACAATAACACCACCGAGTTGTGTTGTGCTTGCTGTAGCAAGACCAATAGTACCATTTGAATTAGTAATACCACTTGTAGCAACTGCTGGAATAATAACACCACCCTGTTGTACTGTAGTTGCTGGCGGCAAAAGATAGTCAATAATATATAATAAATCATTCCAATGAGTTACACCATCACCTATCTTAATTCTATGAGTATCGATTTCTATTCCTGGTTCGCCTAGGGCAAGAATTGGATTATTAGTACTCCAACTTGTTGATGTATCTCTTCTAAGTCTTATAGTTGTTGACATTTTTGTAGTCCTGATTATGTATATTTAGTTTATTTAATTTATTAGAATGAGGTTTTGTTAGGTGGAGAATTACCAGTTAGATTCTAGGTCAATTTTATTAATCATGTCGCCGTCTGTTAAACTGTTAATTTTATTAGATAATGTAAATTCAACATCAAAAAGACGTTGAATAAACTCTCTTACAGCGTTATTAATTTTGATGAGATCTTCTAAAGATAGAGGAACAAAATCTCCCTCAGCGGTTTTCCAATTAATATTCAACTCTGAGTTATTTTGTAAAGAAATTATAGCACTAATATATTTACTTTGACTATTTGAGTCTGTATAGTATCCGTGATTATCAACTACAACTTTACCGTTATATTCTTTTGACCTTCTAATACTAGCAAGTTCTAAAATCTTCTGTTTTTTAATCTGATCCAATTTAATAGATTTTGTTTCGTCAGACATATCAGTAATGATCCAAGATTGCACCCATTTATTATTATCATAAACTGGTATAGATTCTATCACATTTTTATCATACGGAACGCTATTAGGAACAGTCGGCCAAACTTGAACATATGGATCAATAGGAATAAACGGAGAAGAAAATGATGTATTTGGAAATTCTTCTATAATTTGTTCTTCTGTAATTGGATATTCAACTACCTTATTGTTTATAATTTTAGCATACATAATATTTTTCCTTTTACCACACTAATCTAACAACACCTGGACCACCATAATTTGATGCAAGATTATTGCCGCAGCCTCCGCCGCCAGATGTTCCTCCTGCATAACTACCACCAGATGTAGCATATGCGTCTGGAGAACCTACATTGTTAGGACTATAAGTTCCAGTTGACCCAGATCCACTAGCACCGGCACCGCTAACTCCTGTGCCGCCGCCTCCGCATCCTGCTTGAGCTGATCCTGCTCCACCTCCTGCAGCACCCCCAGAGCCTGCTGATCCAGGTTGTATAATGTTACTAGGTTGTCCTGTATATACTAACTGGTTTCCGCCTGCTCCACCAGCACCAGTATACCCGCCTGCTCCACCGCCTCCAACATTGCTACCACTATTCCATGGTCTACCGTTTCCGCCGTAGCCGCCGTTACCGCCAGAATTTGTTGTAGTTCCTATAGAATTAGCTGCGGCACCTCCAACACCTCCTAGACCAGTTCCAACAGGATTAAGACTATTTCCGCCGGCTCCGCCTTTTCCTCCTTCAGCTTTCCAAACAGTTGTTCCATTAATAACGATTGTGCTATTGCCACCATTACCGCCTGCTGCCTTAACGCTACCTGCATTACTACCACCTCTACCGGCTGTTATAACTAAAGTTTGCCCTGCCGAAACAGAAAGTGACGGTGTAATAGACATTGCACCACCTCCGCCGCCGCCGCCACTATAAAATGGACTAGCACCTTCCGGAGCGCCACCACCACCACCACCTCCTGTTCCGACAACAGACATAGATGTTAGTCCAGTAGGTACAACTATAGTTTGACTTACATCAGCAGTAGTAGTTCCTTTGAGAACAATTCCTCTAACGGTATTTAAAGTCCAATTACTACTAATCGATCCTATTGTTACTGTAGCTGTTGAGCTCACTGTTGTTCCTAAAGTTCCAGTTACTGATGTTTGTTGTAATGTTAATGTACTTCCATTAGTAATTTTTCCCGATGTAACCCACGATCCTCCGTTAATTTGAAACTGAGAATTATTGCCACCACTTATAGTAATATTAATAGGATCAGAGGATTCTGTGTATATGGTAATTGTAGAACTTTGTGTAATCAATCCTCCTAAATAAACATTAGATGCAGAAAATTGAACACTACTCCCTAATACATTTTTTCCTGCCCTTAGTGATATAGTTCCTAAAATTGGGAAAAGAATTTGTCCATTTGTAAGATTTCCAGGTGAGATTGTACCTGAATATTTTTGTAAGGTTATAGATGTAGCATATTCTCCATTATTTGTAGAATCAGTTATATTAAGATTGTTTGAAAATACTCCAGGTCCTGTTGTGTTAAGATTACCAGTTTCGCTACCAGATGCAAATGTTATAATATAATTTTGATTGCTATTTGTTACTAAAGTAGGTTGTTGAGGAGAATTAGAGTAACCAGAAAGAGTATAAGTTGATATGTCGTTAATTAATGGTATAGTTGTATAGTTAGAAGGATTAAAGTTAAAAGGCCTAAACGTATACATAAAAACACATCCTGCTGGAGTAGAAGTATCACTATATGTAATTGATGTTTGTGATGTTACTGTTGGTAATACTTTTACTGATACATAATGATTTGAAGAAGAAGAAATATTAACTAAAACATCAACCCAAGGAGAAACTGCGTTAGACCATCCAGAGTTTAGGGGAACACTTTGAGCATTACACATTTCAATTAAAACTACAGTATCACCTGATCGAGTTCCAGTTGGAAAATTTATTGTAAAAGGAACTGATGCTATTATTCCACCGCTTGATGTTGATCCAATATAAGTCCAATATTCTGCAGGAGATCCAGTAGAATTTAACAATCTTTTAGAAACAATATCCATCTATCTACCTTTAACTTGCATAGTTTATTAATGATGATGCTCTCCAAATTGTTCCAGAATTTGAAGTAACAAACATAAAAAGATGTATTTTTCCTGTTGTTAATTGTGGTGATGAACTTCCTGGCCAAACAACCGAAGTAGGCCATGTAATATTTCCCGAATTATGAGTCAGTTCTAGAGTAAACGAATATGCAACACTCGACGGTGCATTAGAAAAAGTAAAAGTACTATCAGAGGCAATAGTTTTAGTAAAATAACTACCAGTTGAACAATCGATGTTTAAAGCAGAAACTGCTACAATTGGAACAGTGGTAGTTACTGGACCAGTTGGTCCAGTTATACCAGGTCCAGTCCATCCTGTAGGTCCAGTCCATCCTGTAGGTCCAGTAACTGTACTTGCTGCTCCAGTTGGTCCAGTTACACTAGGTCCAGTCCATCCTGTAGGTCCAGTAGGTCCGCTAGCCGGTCCAGTTGGTCCGGTTGGCCCCACAACTGTTCCACTTTTTAATATTGTTTTAATATCGACCATTATTCTGTTCCTAGACTGAGTTTTTCAAGTAATATTTATTTTAGTGTATTGCTATTGCATATGGACTAGCACCAGTAGCCAATGTTGCCCATGCCTGGGTAACTGCACCAGCAGGAGTAATCTTGGATACAGTATCAAGACCTACATTAGTCGTGTAAACATTACCAGAACTATCTATTGCTATTCCTTGTGGATAAGCACCAGTAGCCAATGTTGCCCATGCCTGGGTAACTGCACCAGCAGGAGTAATCTTGGATACAGTATCAAGACCTACATTAGCAGTATAAACATTACCAGAACTATCTACTGCTATTCCATATGGAGCAGCATCAGTAGCCAACGTGGCCCATGCTTGGGTAACTGCACCAGCAGGTGTAATCTTGGATACAGTATAGTTACCATTATTAGTCGTATAAACATTACCAGAACTATCTATTGCTATTCCAACTGGATTAGCACCACTAGCCAATGTAGCCCATGCTTGAGTAACCGTACCAGATGATGTAATCTTAGACACGGTATTGTTATTATAATTAGTCGTATAAACATTACCGGAACTATCTATTGCTATTCCTTGTAGATTAGCATCACTAGCCAATGTAGCCCATGCCTGGGTAACCGTACCACCAGGTGTAATTTTGGATATAGTATTGTTACCACCATTAGCCGTATAAACATTACCAGAACTATCTATTGCTATTCCAACTGGACTAGCACCACTAGCCAATGTGGCCCATGCTTGGGTAACCGTACCAGCAGCAGTAATCTTGGATACAGTATCAATACCATGACCATAATTAGCTGTGTAGATGTTACCAGAACTATCTATTGCTATTGCATCCGGACTAGCACCACTAGCCAATGTGGCCCATGCTTGGGTAACCGTACCAGCAGCAGTAATCTTGGATAAGGTATCGTTACCACCATTAGCCGTATAGACACTAGGAATAAGTTTAAAAAGATTAGCAGCAAACCCAAATGCCTTTGCTGACATTGTTCCTGTTGTTATAATACTTGGCATTTACAACTCCTAAGCGAACTGTGTTAATGAAGCAAGAACGGTATAAGCAGCAGAACCTGTTTTTACTATAGTGTACGTATAAATATCTATACCGTTAATATTACCAGCACTAGGTGCGGATCCTCCCTGCCATTTAGGAGTTACTGATGATCCATCGATTTGAAATCCTGTTTGATAATATGCTGTTGATCCTTGGGTAGCCATGAAAACTATTGTTATTGTTCTACCAGTAGCAACTGCTGTATTAAATGTAGATCCCGACCATCCAACATTTAATGTCCAGTTTCCGGATGCATTTGTTGTATAGTAAAGTACAGATTGTACATTAGGATAAAATGTTATAGTTCCTGTAGCAGCCGTAGCAGATGTCGTAGTAACTTCCATTACACTTGTGGAAATCATATTAGATACTGTAACAGTTCCAGCAGTACCTGATGCTGCGGTTCCTACACCTAAACTATTAATTTGTAGATTTGTACTAGTAGTTATAACTGTTCCGGTGGGTCCAGTCCATCCTGTAGGTCCAGTTACACTAGGTCCAGTCCATCCTGTAGGTCCAGTCCATCCTGTAGGTCCAGTTACACTAGGTCCAGTCCATCCTGTAGGTCCAGTCCATCCTGTAGGTCCAGTCCATCCTGTGGGTCCAGTTACACTAGGTCCAGTCCATCCTGTAGGTCCAGTCCATCCAGTTGGACCAGTAGGTCCGCCTGCTGGACCAGTTGGACCAGCAGCACCTGTTGTTGCAGTTACTTGCCAAGTTGTTCCGTCGTAAATTAATTCTATAGTTATTCCACTTATCGAAACTGTTAAATCTTCAGAAAGTCCTTCAATTGTACTTCCATTTCTAGTAACAATAAGATTATTTGTTTGCCAATTTCCTCCGTCGGTGATTTGAACATATGTCCCAGATGATGGACTCGATGGAAGTGTTATATTAAAACTTCCGCCACTAGTATTTGCAACTATACGATCTCCGTCTATAGCAGTATAATTTGATGTTTTTAATGTCCAATGCTGTAATGCTCCGCTTGGTCCAGTCCAACCTGTAGGACCGGTCCATCCAGTAGGTCCAGTTGGTCCACCAGAAGGTCCAGAAGGTCCAGTTGGTCCTGTAGGTCCATTACTAGAACCACTAATAACACCACTACCATTTATAGTGATTGTAGAACCATCTACCTTAACACCACCTAATGTACTTGTTGATGCTATTGGTAATGAATATTTTACAGCACTAATAATACCACTGCTGGCTGTAATAGTTAGTCCATCTACTTTAACACCACCTAATATAGTTGTAGTAGCAGAAGGTAAAGAATATTGTGTTGCACTTATAGTACCACTACTAATTGTAATTGTAGAACCATCTACCTTAACACCACCTAATGTACTTGTTGACGCTGTGGGTATGGAACTACTAATAACACCGTTGTTAATTGTAATTGTAGAACCATCTACCTTAACACCACCTAATTGTGATGTACTTGCTGTAGGTAATGAATATCCTCCAACACCTGCACCCGTATAATAAAGTTGACCATTATTATTAAATGCTAATGTTGATCCATCTATTTTAACAACACCTAATTGTGTTGTACTTGCTGTGGGTAAAGAATATGTAGCACTTATAATACCACTACCATTTATAGTAATTGTAGAACCATCTACTTTAACACCACCTAATTGTGATGTACTTGCTGTAGGTAATGAATAGGCACTAGAACTACTGATAACACCGTTATTAATTGTAATTGTAGAACCATCTACTTTAACACCACCCAATTGTGATGTACTTGCTGTGGGTAATGAATAGGCACTAGAACTACTGATAACACCGTTATTAATTGTAATTGTAGAACCATCTACTTTAACACCACCCAATTGTGATGTACTTGCTGTGGGTAATGAATAAGAACTACTAATAACACCACTACCATTTATAGTAATTGTAGAACCATCTACTTTAACACCACCTAATGTACTTGTTGATGCTGTGGGTATAGAACTACTAATAACACCGTTGTTAATTGTAATTGTAGAACCATCTACCTTAACACCACCTAATTGTGATGTACTTGCTGGCAACAAAATATAATCGATTATATATAATAAATCATTCCAATGATTTAATCCATCGCCTACTTTAATTTTATGGGTGTCAATTTCTATTCCTGGTTCACCTAATGCAAGAATTGGATTATTAGTAACCCAACTTGTTGATGTATCTCTTCTCAGACGAATAGTTGTTGACATTTCAATATTTATCCTTAATTAATTAAAGATAGATATTACCTTTTAATTAGTTTTATCCATTCACTAAAATTGCCAACCCATCTTTTTTCTCCAGAGTGTCCACAATTTATACTTGGATCTATGTAAATTTTACCACCCAATTTTGTCCATTTATTACAAAAAATAATATCCTCAGACCAAAGTTCTCCGTCAACAACCTTAACATCAAATACCATTCTAGACGGTGTTTCCTTATGTATTTCTTTATATTCTTCGCTTATTTCCCAAATTTTTTGAAGTGCATCTTTACGAATACGCATCATCCCAGTACCTATTCCGTCAACTTCAACAAGTCCGTTATCTAAAACCTTATATTCTCCCAATAATTTTACATTATATTGAGGAATGTCATCTTTTTTAGGTACTGGAGCAGCAACTATTTCTACATCATAATTTAATAATTTAAAGAAATCATTTGGATCCCAATCTTGATCACAATCAATAAAAACTAAATCATCAACATTAGTTTCAACTGCTAATTTAAAAATATCATTTCTTGCTCTTTGAACTAGAGAATCAAATGACATATAAATTGCCACTACATTAATATCTTTTGTTAAGCCAATTTTACAAGTTTCACTTAAAGCAGAAGCATGCCATACATTAACTTTGCCGTCGTGGGAAGGAGCAGCAATCATAACAGTTCTCATCTTTATTTCCTTTAAACTAATAGGATATTTAGATGTTTCCCATGTTCTTAATAATATTTTTTAGACGCTCAACTTCGGTAGAAAGTTCTTGAACTGCTTTAACTAGAATTGGATAAGATCTCATATAATTCGCCTCTAACCTATCTAGATTTTCTTTGTATACTAATTGAGTATAATCTTGTGAATCAAAATCTTGTTCTAGTTGATCTAAATCTTGAGCAATAAAACCAAGGTCCTTTACGCCAACTTTAGATCCATCACGAGAATTCCATTCAAATTGAACTGGTCTTAATTTATTAATAAAATCTAAACCATAAGTGATGTTTGTAATATTTGTTTTATCTCTCATATCAGATAGAGATGTAATAGTAGTTACTTGACAACGAAGTGTTGCTATGCTAGAATTACCTAGTGTTATTTCGTTAGTTGCTGTAGCGGAACTTGCTTGTGAATTATAACCTATAACAGTATTATTAGTTCCAGTTGTTATATTACTTCCTGCACTATATCCAACAGCAGTATTTTGATCACCTGTAGTATTAGCATAAAGTGATTGATAACCGAAAGCAGAATTATACTGTGTGCCATTAGCGGCAGTTAATGCTTGATAACCAACAGCAACATTATTTTGACCAGTTTGATTTGTGAAAAGGGAATGCCAACCGATTGCAGTATTTTGAGCACCTGTAGTATTTGAATAAAGTGCTCCTATACCATCAGCATGATTAGCATAACCATAAGTATTTGAATAAAGTGCTTGGTATCCAATCGAATGATTATTATATCCAGTAGTATTTGAATACAGTGATCCTTGACCAACAGCTGTATTACCATAACCGGTAGTATTAGTATAAAGTGCTTGATATCCAAATGCTTCATTATTACTGCCGGTAGTATTATTATAAAGTGCTGCATAACCATCTGCATGATTAAAATTACCAGTAGTATTTGAAAATAGTGCATAATAACCAATCGCGATATTATTGTAACCAGTAGTATTTGAAAATAGTGATTGGTAACCTACCGCAGTATTGTTTGCTCCAGTAGTGTTATTATAGAGTGCTTGATAACCAAATGCATTATTATAATCACCAGTAACAACTGAATATAATGCTTGATAACCAACTGCGGCATTATATTGTGTTCCGTTAGCAGTATATAATGACTGATATCCAACAGCAACATTGCTAGAACCATTTGTATTAGTATAAAGTGATTGATAACCTATTGCTGTATTATTTGATCCTGATAAATTAAAAAATAGAGATTGAGATCCAAAAGAAGAATTTCCAGAACCTATAGTATTACGATATAATGATTGGTAACCAACCGAAGTACTATTACTACCAGTTGTTAAAGCAGATAATGCTCCAGATCCTACTATTACATTTTGAGTTGCTTTATCTGGACTAAAACCCGATATAACACCACTACCATTTATAGTAATTGTAGTACCATCTATTATAACACCACCTAATTGTGTTGTCGATGATGTAGCAAGACCGATAGTACCACTTGAATTGGTGATACCACTTGTAGCAACTGCTGGAATAATAACACCACCTAATAGTGAAGTTGTACTAGCAGGTAGTGTTGCACTTATAACACCACTACCATTTATAGTAATTGTAGTACCATCAATCTTAACACCACCTAATTGTGTTGTTGATGATGTAGCAAGACCGATAGTACCACTCGAATTAGTAATTCCACTTGTAGCAACTGCTGGAATGATAACACCACCTAATAGTGAAGTTGTACTAGCAGGTAATGTATATGTATAAGGAGAACTTATAACACCACTACCATTTATAGTAATTGTAGTACCATCAATCTTAACACCACCTAATTGTGTTGTTGATGATGTAGCAAGACCGATAGTACCACTCGAATTAGTAATTCCACTTGTAGCAACTGCTGGAATGATAACACCACCTAATAGTGAAGTTGTACTAGCAGGTAATGTATATGTATAAGGAGAACTTATAACACCACTACCATTTATAGTAATTGTAGTACCATCAATCTTAACACCACCTAATTGTGTTGTTGATGATGTAGCAAGACCAATAGTACCACTTGAATTGGTGATACCACTTGTAGCAACTGCTGGCACAATTACACCACCTAATTGTGTTGTTGATGATGTAGCAAGACCAATAGTACCACTTGAATTGGTGATACCACTTGTAGCAACTGCTGGAATAATAACACCACCTAATTGTGTTGTTGATGATGTAGCAAGACCGATAGTACCACTCGAATTAGTAATTCCACTTGTAGCAACTGCTGGAATAATAACACCACCTAATACTGAAGTTGTAGCAGCAGGTAATGTATATGTAGCACTTATAACACCACTACCATTTATAGTAATTGTAGTACCATCTATCTTAACACCGCCTAGTATTAATGTTGATGCTGTAGGTAATGTATACGTAGCACTTATAACACCACTACCATTTATAGTAATTGTAGTACCATCTACCTTGACACCACCTAATTGTGTTGTTGATGATGTAGCAAGACCGATAGTACCACTCGAATTAGTAATTCCACTTGTAGCAACTGCTGGCACAATTACACCACCCAATTGTGTTGTGCTTGCATTTGGTAATGAATATGCAACTGCACTACTGATAACTCCATTATTAATTGTGATAGTTGTTCCGTCAATCTTAACACCACCCAATTGTGTTGTGCTTGCTGTAGCAAGACCGATAGTACCACTTGAATTAGTGATACCACTTGTAACAACAGTTGGAATAATAACACCACCTAATACTGATGTTGTTGCTGATGGTAAAACATATCCAAGATTATATGATAAACTATTCCAAGCAGTAGAACCGTCACCTATTTTAATTTTATGTGTATCAGTTTCGATACCAAGTTCACCTATCGCAAGAACTGGATTGTAGGATGTCCAATTTGCTGCTGTATCTCTTCTTAATTGTATAGTTGTTGACATTTAGAAAAATTCCTATCCTATAATGAAGGTGTAACCTTGACCGCCTGTTACTTGTTGCATCAATTCTGCTTCAAGTTTTTCCATCATTTCTTTTGCTTCAGTTTTCATTGCTGTACCGTTTAGGCTCGAGCCACCTTGTGGTCCGGCAATTTGAGCAAATTTTTCACGTGCCTCTCCGATCATTAATTTACAATTGGCAAGTGTATAATCACGTATCCACTGTTTGGCATAGATATCTTCGAGGATAATAAAATCTGGACGATAGTTATATGTCCAAAGTAGAATTTGTTCTTCAGCCATTGGGCGCTGTAAAATCATTAGAGTTTGTGTAGATTGGTTATATCTATAGTTGATAAAACTACCAAATATTCTACCTACCATCTCTTGATATTGAGCAAAGATTTCGTAAGTAGCAATACCACCCATATTTGAACTCGATAGTAAGTAAGTGTTAGTATAAGCCATATTAAACGGCTCAAATAGTGTACCACCGTCACCCATACCTGTTCTTGAACCTATTGATCTACGGAACAATTCTCTAACAGTTATTACTTCTTTGGGTAATTTGTAACTATTGACATTTGGTTGAAGTGTGAGGAACATATAACTTTCCTCAACTGAACTATCACCCCTTTGTCTGTATTTGTCAAAAGCACGTTGTAATGCTATATCATAATGTTTGGGATCTAATTCTACATCAATCATGCCTCCGCCCAACATGGCGTCAACATATTCAAAGATTTGCGTTTTAGCGTCGTCTAATTGGCTCATACAGTATTTATAGATTTTTGTCTTTATAAAAATCTAGGTTTTTCTTCAATCTTTCTTCATTTGGAAATAATTTTACTGCTTCTTCACCATATCGAAGTGCTTCTTTATAATGTCCTGTATAATACGCACCTAGTGCTGCTAGATCATATGGTTCCCAACCCCACGAAGCACTATCGTAGATATAACTCATAGATCTTTCTGTTATATCTATGGCCTTTGACGCAGCCCAATAACAAGTACGCCAGTCACTTAAAGCATAAGCAGCACGAGCAACTTCTACCCAAGGCTCTCTAGTATTATTACATTCTAAAAGGCCTTTCATTGCTGCGTCTACACTTGTTTGAAGGTTACCCATACTTCTATAGCATTTAGACATAAATCGTAAACTAGCACATCGTTCTTCATTCCATCTAGCAGTTGGTAATGCTAAATGTCTTTCAAATTCTGTAATTGCTTCAATCCAACGATTGTTGTACATAAGTTCTCTAGCATAATAATGACACATGCGATCATTTTCAGGTGCTTCTTCAACAGCCATTTTAAGTAAATGTAGATACTGTCCTCTGCTCTTTGTAGGATCTGCTCTATGATGTAAAATAACCTCAGGAACAACTTCTTTTATTTCAGGTCCTTTACCTTCCCAATAAAGTGTTTCGTGACAGGGATGTCGCCAAATATATCCGTTTCTATGGTGGAATTTATCTGTAAAGAATCTTATGTCAGGAGTAACTCCATCTTCTTTCCAATTCCAAATATAATCATAGGTAATTCTAGTTAACTTACCTTCGCTCTTTTGCCAAGCCTCATTCACTGCTTCTCGCCAACCTGGTTGTAAGTATTCGTCTAAATCAATACTTAAACATAAGTCGAAGTCTTTTGGTACTAGACTTAACGCTGTATTTCTTGGAACATCAAATCTCCAAGGTTTTTGTTTTATATTATAGACAGTTGCTCCATATCTTTCTAATAAAGGAACGGTCTGATCTATTGATCCTGTATCACAAACTATTACAAGATCAGCATCTTTGCTTGCGTTCATAAAACGTTCAACATGTTTTTCTTCGTTAAGAGCAATGGTATAGATACAAACCTTAGGAGGATTGATCATTTAATTTTTCCTTATAGAATTTTAAGTTATGTATTAATCTAGTATCATCTGGCATTAATTTTAATGCCTCTTCGCCATACTCAACTGCTTGTTTAGTGAAACCAATATGATAAGCAGAAAGAGCAGCATAGTCATAAGGTAATGCTCCCCACGCTTTAGGATCTTGCGTAAATCCATCTCTCTTTATTTCTACTGATAAACATTTCTTAGCAGCAATATAACATTGTTCCCAATCTTCTCTATTATGCCAATAATCTGCATAATTAAACCAAGATTCTCTTTCGTTGCTATCAGTTACACTAATTTGAAACCATTTTTCTGCTGAGGTATAATCTTCCATTGCGACATAATTTTTAGCAATGATTTTAGCAATATATGATTTAACAACAGGTCCATCGTCGCATTTTTCATAACTAATTAAGCGTGTTTTAACACATTCTTTCATGTTTCCTGTTGATTCATATTCACCAGCAAGGAAGGCATATGTACGCCAATTCTGATCATCTTCACTAATTTTCTTTAGTAATAAATTAAGATAACTTCTATTCTTTGTAACGTCTTGTTTTTCATCTAAGTAGAATTCATCGAGCCAAATTGCTTTTTCAGGTACAGACCATTTGAGTGTTTCATGTACAGCACCAGTCCACCAACAATTATGTCTAGCATGTATTTTGCTATGCCACTGCCAAGGATTATCGTTATTTCTATAACGATGATTTGCTATAGTTGTATCCTCAGTCCAATTATCTTCTATTTGTTTTCTCCAGCCTTCTAATAAAGCCTCATCTAAGTCTTGCCATATACAAACATCAATGTCTTCTGGAACTAGATTTAATGATGTATTTCTAGCAACATCAAATCGCCAAGGGTTTACTGTTATATCATAAACAGTAACACCTTTAGATTTTAATAATTCTACAGTATTGTCTGTTGAACCTGTATCGCAGACTATTCTTAAATCTGCGTCTTGATTGGAAGCAGCCCACCGTTCAACATGTTGTGATTCGTTTTTACAAATAGTATAGATAGCTATTTTAAGTTTTAACATCATGTATATATTGTATGTAAAAAGATCAATTATATTTTTATGTTAAAATCTAATCTTGCTAGTAATTTGATTAATCAAATGACCAAGGATCTAATATCCAAACACTATCTATCGCATTCCAAGTTGCTGTTGCAATAGACTTTGCATTATTGCTTATTTTGATAAAAGGATACCAAGGCCACACACCAGTTGAGTATCCAGTATTAGAGTCTGGGTGGTATGGTTTATGTAGATATACACGAATATTTTGTATATCAGTTATGCCAGTATTAGCATTCTGACCTTGTGGAAAAAACTGAATTTGCTGTCCATCATACAGTCCGGCAGATAGTGAATAACTTGCACTGATATTGTGTCTGCCTGCTAGAAATACTTTAGTACTAGTTACATCGATAACTGTGGCACCAACATCTGTATTATCAACTGTACTAGTATAACGATTTATACTAGTATTTTCTCTTAATAATGTATAAACATCAGTAAAATTCTGATTTACTAAATCAAATGCGTGACGAACTGTGTCACCGTCCTTTGTATTGGGTCCTGTACCTATGTTTATAAGTTGTTGCGCCATGTTTTTCACCTAAATAGACTTCTTATCGTATTTATCGCTACCGATAAATACTAACATGCCACGTTTAAGTCTTTATAAACCCGAAAAAGGTAATGATTTTAAGTTCATAGATCAACAAATCTATGAGATGTTTCAAGTAGGCGGTACAGATGTTTTTATACATAAGTATCTAGGTCCTGTTGATCCTAGTGATCCCAATAAAGCCTTAGATCCTACTACAATCCAAGATGTACTTCTATTAGAAAATAGAGATAGAAAATATGATACAACAGTGTATCCTATACGCGGTGTTTATAATGTACAAGATATTGATTTTAATCTAAGTCAATTTGGATTATTTTTACAAAATGATACAATATTCTTAACAATTCACATTAATAACAGTGTCGACACCTTAGGCCGTAAGATTATCTCAGGTGATGTTATTGAATTACCTCATCTTATAGATCCATATGCATTGGGAAATTTAGCATTTGCTCTTAAGAGATTTTATGTTGTAGAAGATATTAATAGAGCAGCAGAAGGTTTCTCTATGACATGGTGGCCACACCTTTATAGATTAAAATGTAAACCTTTAACAGATAGTCCAGAATTTAAAGATATTCTTAATATTCCAGTTAATGCAGACATGTTTGCTGGAGACTTTGATGCAACTAAACATTATTGTCCCGGAGTTATTGTGAGATATAACGGTCAATTATATGAAGTGATTGCAGAATCTGATTCTAGTCTAAATGTTCCACCTGATACTAATTTCTTTCGTTTATTAAATCCAAACGAAGTTACAGGAAGTGGACTTAGTGATTATCTTACTATTCTAGCAATCAATAATAGTGTTGTAGCACAAGCAGAAGCAGATGCTCCTAAAAGCGGATTTGAAACTCAACAATTTTGGACATTATCAGTTGATAGAGATTCTGGACAAGTTGATTTATTAACGGTTGATCAAACAAATATTGCAATTGATGATTCTGATACAACAGATGAAACCATGGTATCGCCCGACAAGGATGGTTATCAGGGATACTTAGTAGGAGACGGTATACCTCCTAATGGTGCTCCATATGGGTTCGGAATACAATTTCCAGCAGGTGCAGCATTAGGTGATTATTTCTTACGTACAGATTATTATCCAAATCGCTTATTTCGTTTTGATGGAAAACATTGGATAGCATTTGAAGATAACGTACGTATGACTATGACAAATAATGATCAAAGACAAACACAAAGAACTTCATTTATTAATAATACACAATTAAGTGGTGTTGGTTTACTTAATATAGATGTATTCACAGTTGCAGATCCAATGGTATTCCGACCAACTGATCCTACGTTAAGTCTCAATCTTATAACCAATACAATTGTTACAAAAGATACATATAATACTATGTATGGTGTTGAAATGTTCCAAAATGAGAATAGAAACCCAGTTACTAGTACATTTAATGAAGGTGGAAAGCTTGCTTTTACTTTTCAATATTCTTTAGCAGTTGGCGACCGAATACAATGGTCATTATATGAACAAACTGTACAACAAAGACAGGCAGTATCAAAAGCACTTAGACCGAGGGCTGATTTCTAATGCATATTTATAAATTTACTCATATAGAATCAGGAAAGTGTTATATAGGACAAACAATACAAGATCCTAATCAGCGTCGTCTTGAGCACATTAATCATTCTAAACGTTCTTCTAGAGAATATCATTTTCATAATGCTTTAAGGAAATATGGATTAGATTCTTTTTTATTTGAAGTTATAGATACAGCAAACTCGTTAGAAGAATTAAATTTGTTAGAAGAATTTTATGTAGAGAAATTTGATTCTATCAATAATGGTTATAACATTAGACAACCTGGAAATAATAAAATACATTCTGAAGAAAGCAAACAACGTATGAGAGAAGCACAAAAGGCTGCTCATGCCAGACGCCGAGAAGAGAATAATGGTGTAGAAAAACATTCTAGTCCAAGAAGTCATAAAGGTAAAACAGGTTTATGGATAAGTAACAAACGGGGTAAAGAAAGTACGAAATGGAAAAATAAAGGGTCTATGAGTTGGAAGTTAATAAACGGTAAACGTGTTTGGTTTATAAAGGAGAACGACAATTCAATGGTTCTATGACGGCCAAGTACGCCGATATCTTTCTCAAATAATTAGAATGTTAAGTGACTTTAAAATTAAAACGGCTGACGGTGTTGAAAAAGTTGTTCCTGTAATTTATGGAGATATGACTAGACAAGTTGGAAGCATTTTAAAAGATGGATCTGAAAACAAGTTGCTCTCAACTCCTCGTATTGCTGTTTATATGACAGATCTAGTATTTGATAGAGATCGTCTAAGTGATTCAAGTTTTGTTAGTAAATTTAATGTTAGAGAAAGACAAATAAACTCACAAACAGGAAAATATGATACAGAACAAGGAATAAATTATACAATTGAAAGATTAATGCCTACTCCTTATAAATTAACAATTAAGGCAGATATCTGGGCATCAAATACTGATCAAAAATTACAAATATTAGAACAAATTTTAGTATTCTTTAATCCTAGTTTTGAAATACAAACTACAGACAACTATGTTGATTGGACTAGTCTTACAACAGTTGAATTAACTGATTTAGTTTTAACAAGTAAAACTGTACCAGTCGGTGTCGATAGTGAGATAGATATTGCAACTATGGAATTTGAAACACCTATATGGATAACTCCTCCAGCAAAGGTTAAAAGATTGGGAGTTATACAAACTATTGTTGCTAATATTTTTACAGAACCAGCAGGCGAAATTGATCCTTATTTTTTACTTGGACAACCAGATTCAACTCAATATATTACACCAGGTTTTTTTGGATTGCTAGTTATTAACAATACAGCAAGATTATTAAATCCAGGAGAGAGTATTAGTAATGAAGAAATACCTCAAAAATATGGAACAAATGTAAATTGGTACAAATTACTCGACGAATATGGAAAATTTCGTGCAGGTACAAGTAGAATGTTTCTTAAAAAAGCAGATGGTACAGAAATTGTAGGTGCAATGAGTATTCATCCTACAGACGAATCCCTTGCTATAATTAATTGGGATCCAGATACATATCCTACAAATACAATTATACAAAACAGAGGAACAGTTGATGCTATTATAGATCCTCTAACTTATGCTCCTCCAACTAATATTGCTCCCGGTATTAGATATCTATTATTAGAATCAATAGGATCAACTATAAATTCTGATGGAGCAGATGCTTGGAAAAATAGAGATAATAGTGATTTCATTAGTGATGCTAATAATATTATCGAATGGGATGGATCAAAATGGAATATAGTATTCAATGCTGCATCTACTACAGACATTACCTATATAACTAATTTAAGAACTAGTATACAGTATAAATGGGACGGAGAAGCATGGACCAAGAGTTTCGAGGGAGAATACAGAAACGGACTATGGCGTCTGATGTTGTGACAAAAAAAATTCGTGGTAGTGGTGCTTTATTTCTCAGTCAAAATACTAAAAGATTTCTTTTATTACAAAAATCATCAGGAAAAAAAGAAGGAATTTGGGGATTAGTTGGTGGAAAAACAGAAAATGATGAATCTGTTTGGCAAGGCCTATGTAGGGAAATTAATGAAGAAATTGGATTCATGCCAGAAATAATTAAATCAATTCCTTTAGAAACATTTGTTAGCGACGATACACATTTTAATTTTCAAACCTATGTTTGTATAGTAAAAGAAGAATTTATTCCAATATTAAGTAGCGAACATAAAGGATGGGCATGGTCAGAATTAGATTCGTGGCCAAAGCCCGTACATCAAGGAATAAGAAATACACTACATAATAAAGTTATTAGAGCAAAAATTGATACAATTTTTGAATTTTTATCTCTATTATCTTAGGCTTGTGCTTCACCCCAACGAATAACTAAGTTAGCAGTAGCGGTTGCTGATGTAATATAAACATTAACAACAAGTATATCTGGACCGTTTGGAAACGCACCTCTACCACCAATTGGTGTATTAGTTAATTCTTTTAACTGAGATAAATCTAATGAGTCCTTGTTACTTGGTGAAGATATAAACGAGAAAACAGTTTCACCAGGAACAGCAAAGTTGTTTGCTTGGAATATTAAAGTGTTACCGCTAGTAACTGTACTTAATATATTCTGATTGAGTGTTAATACACCTGTACCTGTATTAATATTGGTAATATATGTATTTGACGAGATTGCACCACTTGAAGTTGAATTATATAGATAGATAAGTGTTGTTGGATTAGATGTCTGAAATGCTTGTAAAGTTGCTGCATTTGCTGAACTTATAGTAACTGTATTACCAGTACTTGTTGTTACAGCAGCAGCGTAACTAGTATTTAAACTGTTGTTCCAAACAAAACTAGTTCCTGTTGCAACCTGAGTAAAACTTGGTTGTCCACCTGGAGTACTGAGAACATTAGTGGAAGGAGCAAGAGAATACCAAGTTGCAGAACTGTAATTCTGAGGATTAATAACACCTTCAATAATAAATGCAGAGTTAGTACCAGCAGTACCGGCAGTAATTTCAATTGTTTGAAGTAACAACTGGGCTCTGTTAATTAATTCTCTATCTCCTAAATCTCCAACCTGTCCGTTTGATACACTAGGTGCTAATCGAATGCCAAATGCTGCCGCTCTAATAGGATTTGCTGTAACATTAGTCTGTTGGTAATTAAATATGTATCCACGATCACTATCAAAACCACCGTCTGTCATAAATGCAGATCCCCAGTGACTTATTTGAGGTGTAGCAGTTATACTTACTAAGGTAACTCCTACACCTGCTGCATGAGAACTAGCCGTACTGGCAGTATAGTTTCTTGTTTGACCACCAGAAAAATTACTTAAAGTTGCTGCTCGACCTAATCCGCTTATTACGCCAGTAGATGTATTAATAGAAGTATAAGAAATTAATTCATAATCGATATACAAAGTACCACTTGGTGGAAATCTATAAGCATCTGATGACTGAATTGTTAATGTTGTATCAGTAGACCCTATAGCATTAACTAGAGTACTTCTTCCACCTTCATTAATAACTTCATATCGAACAGGTTGGTTACCTGATCTCATATATGCTTCATTATTAACGTTACTTTGTTTCATTCTATGAACTAAAATAAATCTAGATTCTGGACCTCTTAAGAAGAATTCAATAAATCCAGCGCCATACCATGACCATTGCATTCCAATCATCTGCATTTTATATGGTGTTAGATTATAACCACTTGGATTAAACGGACCTGCACTACCATCGCAACGATCAACGTTCCATTGTGATTGAGGAACTATAATATCTCTAACTCCTGCTGCAATAACTCCAGTATAAGAATTTATACCACGATAGTCTGGAGTTATATATAACTGTGTTTGAGATGCAATATTTGTAACAATATGTGTCATTCCTTTGATTACTATACGATCACCCACTTTTAATTGATCTTGGAATCTAGTACTAGATCCTACAATACTATTTGAATCTGGGTTTACAGCAATAGTTCCTGCAATTTGATATGTTGCTGCTCTTCTTCCAACATACATTGATATTCCATCAAACATCCAAAACATACCATTTTGATCATCAAATGTTCCTGCACGAACTGTTGATCCATGCCATCCTGTAGTATTAACTAAACAAGGATTTTGCAATATTGGAGAAACTGATCCTAAAACTTGATACGCGGTAACAGTAAATGTTCTTTCATCAACTATGCTTTGAACAGTATATTGTCCATTGTATCCGCTAGTTACTATTTGTGATAGACTTACCGAAGCACCTACTTGTAAACCGTGATCTAAGTTATCAGTGACTACAGTTATTGTACTGCCGATCGCTGTGCCTGAAGCTGTAACGGATCTAATGTCATAATTAGGTGCAAATAAAGCACCAGTATTATACATAATTCCTTTACCTGATTGATAACGGATATATTTTTTACTTTGACGTATAGCATGTGCGCCATGAGCAGGTCCACCTGTTCCTAAAGCAACACCTCCGTCTAGAGGTCTATGAATGTAATAACAATCGGGTCTTGCATATAAAGCCGAAACTATAATTGTTCCTGTAATTGTTCCTATGCCTCTAGCACTAAATGATAGTGTAGTTGGACTGTTTATTTGTTCTATCCAAAATCCGCCTTGTGCCAATGTGTGGTTATTTGTTCCGTTATCTGAACTCACAGTAACGAGTATAGTATCTCCTGGAATAAATCCATGAGGATTTGCTAAACTTAATGTAATTAATGCTGCACCATTTAATCCTGTACCATTTACATATGTTGCAGTCGGTCCTGCACTACCGACACTTGCTCCTGTATAAAATGCTTCTCTTCTTAATTGAACGATACCACTATAAAGAGTATCACCATTGTTATTTCCAACTTTAGATTTAGAATAATATGTAAAAGTTGTACTTGAAGGAACTGTATAAACTAGGAAAGAACCTTCTGCGCGGTTGAATCCAGGAACAGTATTTAAAAGACCTTTAATATTAATTGGAGTCAATGCTGAATAACCGTGTGCAGTTGAAGTTGTAACTGTAATTAATGATGAACCAAGACCACTAAAAGGAACAGAAGCATCAGTTGTTACGTTTGTTACTGTTAAATCTGATCCAGGAATTTCATAAGTTGATGGATATCCTCTTAATTGGCTAACTGTTAGCCATTTAGTTGGTTGTAGACCGTATTCAAAGTCAGCATCGAGCATTGATTGTGGACTTGCAACACGCATACGTTCGATAGCATCTGTACCAAATGGCCAAGGGCGAATTGTTTGTGATTCTTGATCGACAAAAATTTGTAAATTTTCTGTACTAGAATATGAAGAAGTATTAAAATTAGTAAAAGTTAAAGTAGTATATCCATCACTGTCTTGTGTTATATAAGGAAAGTTTGTGTTAGTTCCAGCAGTAAATGTAACTGTTGCACCAGTTGTAGAATCAGCAAAATTATAAAGTATTTGATTTCTTACAGTATTAGTAACTAATAGAAATTGACTCAAATCCCATCTTCCAGGAATTTGTATATTTCCTACTCCTGCTGCTCCTGGTGTAAAAACATATGTTCTTATTAGTCGTTTTGCCATTATTAATTCCTTTTAAGACAGTGCAATCGATACTGCTATTGATTTTGCATCAACATACTTTTTATTAACAAGATGTGTTGCAGATGTTGGTAAAGTTGCTTGAATTCCTATTCCATTAATTGTTAAATTATTTGCTATATTTAGTGAATCACCGATACCCACCCCTCCAGAAATTACTAATGCACCAGTGGTAATTGTAGTTGATATAGTTGTAGAACTAATTATATGTGTAGCCGATGTATTCGATAAGGTAAGAAGACCAGTTGCTGCTAAAGTACTAAAATTACCAGTACCAGCAGTTACGGTACCTATATTTGTATTATTAATTGTTCCCACCGATGTTGGTGATAAAGATAAGTTTGATGTTACAGTTAAAGAAGTAAATGTTCCTGCTTTTGGAGTTATTGATCCAATATTATAATTATCTAGTGTACCTGTAGTAGCAGCAACAGATTTTAAATAAGGAATACTAGAATTATCTGTTAAAGTTCCACTAATAGTAACATTTGTAAACGTAGCAGTTTGTGGTGTAGTGGAACCAATAGCAATATTGTCCATAGTTCCTGCTGCATTTGAATTAATTACTACTGTACCTCCAGTTCCAGAAGTAATATTAACCATACCGCTAGTTCCAGAAGTTAAGGTTATTGATCCAGTTGATGTTAATGTTAATTGAGTTCTTGCATTAAGAGTTACAGTTCCTCCACTTGTAGATACTGTACCATTTACAGTTAATGCAGTTAATGTTCCTGTTTGTGTTAGACTGCTAAAAACAATGTTGCTTGGTAAAGTTGTTGTTGATGCTGTAATTGCAGCACCGTTAACTTGAAATTGTCCTGTAATATTAACGTTTCCGTTTGTATCAACAGAAAATCCTGGAGAAATGAATCCATACTCGGATTTTAGTGGTAACTGGTTAACTGACATGATTTCCTCTGGTTAGTGTTATATTTATGCTTTACTCAAGCATATATATAAGCATCCCCATTCCAAACAGCCTTAGTAATACGGATATTACTAAATCCACTATATGTTTGTGTAGCGTCAACACTATAAAAACTACTATCAAGATATACAGTATTTCCTGTTCCATATGATGCGCTATAAAGTAATGTTGACCCATTCCAGTGTTTGATATTTCCGCTAAGATCATAGGAAATATAAAACCTCTTTGTGGGATCCCAACCTGTGCTAACGTTATTACTAATTCCGTTATTATATACTATATAAGAAGTCTGTACATAAGCATATGAAGTATAATCTAGAGTTCCATAATTTGCATCAGTATTTGGATCAGTATTCCATCCCATCATAGCATAAGAAAGTGAATTATCAGTAACACCTGCTTGTTTAGTAAACTCTATTGTACAAGGAGCAGTATACGGAGTGTTTGAATTTATTTGATTATCCCAGTTGTTTGCTCCACTTGTTTTAAATGCACTTATAGTATTAGTTCCGTTTCCTGTAACAGTCATATTTCCACTAATAGCATTAAGAGTTATAATATCGTATAGAACATACGGTTTTTTAGAAATACCTAATTGATTTACGCCTCTCATTGATGATAATAATGTCATGTTATAATACCCATTATGCAAATCCTGGATTTTGTGATCCAAGAACTGTCCAACCACCGCTTCTTCTTATAAGAGTAAATGCCCATATATCTGTTTTATTAGCATTACCTATAGGAGTAGTAAATCCTCCTGCCCATTTAATTGTAGCAGCAAGTCCTTCGATAGTACATCCAGTTATTTTATAAGCAGTTGATCCTTGAGGAACAACAATAGTCATCGAAATAGCTCTACCACTAGTAGTAGGTAAATTAAGGAATGATGCCGTCCAGTCTTGTCCAGGATTAGATGTATGATAAAAAATTGATCCAGATTGGAAGTTGTATGAAACTGTAGCACCACTTGCTACATCAAAAACTGTTTCAGATGTTCTGTTTAAATCACTTAATCCGGTTGCATAAACATTTGATGTATTAACATTGTTTGTTACTGTTATACTATCTGTAAAAGAAACAGTAGTGAAAGTGCCGCCTCTAGGAACAATTGAACCAAAAGTCATATTGTCAATTGTACCTACTGAAGTTGGATTGATAGCAACTGTTCCAGTTCCCGATGGACTTATAGTAACATTACCAGTACCTGTTGGACTTATAATAACATTAGCACTTGCAGGACTTAGTGTAGTAGTACTAAATGATTTAAATCCTTGTAAAGCATTTAATGTATTTGATGTATCAATTGTTACAGCATCTGCTCCACTATTTGTAACAAATCGAATATTATTTGATACAAATGTTCCTATAACTAAATCGCTAGAAGCAGATGCAAGATAAACAACTCCCGGTGCATTAATGCTAGATGTTCCTAAAGTTCCAGTCCATCCGCTACTGTTAATGCCCAAATTACCATAGTTTGTAGTAGCAGTTCCTTGATTATTGCTTACAATAAGATTAGCAGTTGCAGATGTTCCTGAAGAATTATTTTCTATAATAATTTGATTGTAACTATTAGGAGATGACGTGAAACTTGCTAATATATTCACATCAGTATATCTTATGTTTCCATAATTAAAGGCTCCATAATTATTAAGTCCTGATACGTCTATTGTAGAAGTTATATTTGAATTAGAAGTTATTGTTCCAGTTGATAATGTAGTTCCGTTCACTGCTAATGAAGTATTAACTGTCGTTCCGTTATTAAACGTTGCGCCATTGTTAACAGTTAATCCATTATTAACTAAGATTCCAGTATTTGCTGTAATCAAACTAGATGCAGTAATTGCTCCAGTAAAAGTTGATGATCCTGAAACTGAAAGTGTAGGTAATGTTCCTAATCCGATATTAACTGTATTACTTGATGCATTTGTTGTAAGAGAGATACCGTTGCTTGATGAATAAGTTAAGCTACTACTAGCAGTTGCAGGAATTAAAGTTGGTTGTCCTGAAACTTGAATATTTTGAAAGAATGGAAATGATGAAGTAATTGTTACAGATTTCGAAGTACTATTAGTTGTAAGACTAATTCCTGTTCCAGCGACAAAAGCAAGAGTGTCACTCGAAGAAGTTGCATAAACTGTTGACTGCCCAGAAACTGCAATTTGTCCAAAAGTTGTAGGAACTGTGTTAGTTGGGGGTACAGGTATTGATCCAGGAGGAAGATTTGTTACTGTGGTAGGATATGATAGGGGTTGCATTGTTTCATTATAAGAAACAGAGAAACTTAATTTTGCTCCAGAATATCCTGTATTTGCTGTAGCAGATAGTGTTAATTGACTATTTGAAACTGTAGCAGATAATGTAACTAGTTGATTATCAATACTTGTTCTACCATATATTGAATAAGTTGCTTGTGCTGGTCGAGCAATAACTAGAACATGCATACATTCTTTGTGATTTGAATCATATTCAACTGTAATAAAATATGATGCGCTTGAGAAGTCACCTACATACCAAGTATCTATTGTAGTATTTGAATAAATTTGAATCCAAGGATTTTTGAAGGATATGTCCTTTTGTAATTTAATAGTATTTCTTGGACCTTGCAAAAATAGGTTGTTTAGATTAAGACTGCTCATGTATTATTCCTCACGTATATTTATCGAGGTAATAGAATAAGAAACGATGGTAATTTATTTAGAATATTAAACTGCAAAAGTAATTACAGAATATGAATATTGATCAGGAGCAGTACAAATAATCGAATAATAATAAGCCGTAATTCTACTAGTTGCTCCACCGTTTCCTGTTCCAATAAGAGTAGGTGTGATTCCGTTTACTATTAATGTTGGGTTGTATACTGTACCACCTTGTGATATTAATACCGTTACTGTAGTTTGATAGTTAATAGAATTAGGTATTCCTGTTATATCTAAATACCAAGTCGATGGAGCGTTAATAATTTGAGGAGTAGTTGTTTGTATATTTGTAACTGCTCCGTTTGCAGGATTACCACCACTAGTTGTTATAGTAAAAGTTGTAGAACTTGTTATACTTGTAATAGTAGTATTACTACCTAAACTGCCGCCGGCGCCGGTTCCTGTTATAGCCTGTCCAATAACTAGTCCTGTAGTTGTACCATTTGTAAGTGTAACAGTTGCGAATGTTGTTGATTGACCAAATACTGTTCCTAAAAGACCTATAAGGCTTGTAACAGAAGTTGTTAAATTAACAATAGTTCCAAGACTGTTAACAGGAACACTGATATATGTATAAGTTGTAGCAGTTACCGCCGCGGCTGCTGTTGATAAAACAACTGGTGGCCCACCTGGAGTTGCACTAACTTGAAAAGTAGTTAAAGTAATTGATCCAAGTATTACATAATAAACGATACTAGTACTCAATCCACCGATAGCAGAACCAAATGTTATTGCTTGTCCTTCTCTAACGAAACCTAAAACTGCTGCTCCTGTTGTAATAAGGTTAGTAGTTGCAGTTGTATTTGTAACACTTATAGATGTTGTAGATATAACGGGACTAAGAGAATAAACTCCTTGTTGTATTGCTTGTTGTTGAATTATTGGTGCTGTACTGATTCTAGGCTGTTTTCTCATTTTTACCCATCTTATAAGTTATTAAACTGGTTGAGCATAACCAAATACAGAGTACTGATTAGGTCCTGTGCATAAAATTGTATAATAATAAGCATTAGTTCTACTTGTTGTTCCTGAAGCACCACTACCAATTACTGTTACTGTATAACCGTTTACTAAAACTGTTGGATTATATGCTGTGCCACCTTGTGGTATTAAAACAGTTATAGTTATTGCAAAGTTAATTGATAGTGAAACACCAGTAAAATCTAAATACCAAGTATTTGCTGTAGGAGCGTTAGTCATCTGAATCAATGTTCCTACAGTATTAATAGGAATAGTAGCATATGTACCATTACCTGGTGCACCTAACGGATAATAATAATATCCTTGTTGTATTGCTGGTAATTGTATTATCGGTGCTGAACTAATTCTAGGTTGTTTTCTCATCTTTTTCTCTATAATGTTAATGTTGTGGGGGAACTAGTCCCCCACAATCTAAATTATTATACTGATTCTTGGATACCTATTGCTACCGCAGTTACCTGTGGCTGATTACTTGAAACATACAAGTAAGTATTTGGAGGAACAAGTATACCTGTTCTTTCAAATGTACCGTTTGGTGATAATGAAACATCGTGCTCAATAAAGTCAGTATATGACGGTAGTGAGTTGATTGTCATAATGTTTGTACCAGTAGCATAGTTACCTGGAACAGTACCAGATGCGTTTGTAATTGGCCAAGTTGAACCATTTAGTGTAGCCGATAGCATAATTCTTCTGCTATCAAGTACTGCTTTAACATAGTAATGTGGTATAGCATAGAAACCACCAACTGTTGACTGTGAAGACCAAGCAGCGGAGAATGTTACTGCTGTAGTGCTTGGCCAACTTGAAGCAACTGTAATTGTTGTAGTTGAAATGCTAAGAACATAATATGTCACGAATGGTGATACACCAGTTGAAGATGTAATCGGTGATAGTGGGTTTGTAAACACTATCGGTTGACCTATTACTAGTAAACTAGCTGCAGATGTGTTCAATGTAATGTTACCGTTTGTAGCAACTGCTGTTACTATGAACGGAGTACCTGGAACTGGAGCACCGTTGAATGTACTTGTACCTGCTGTTGCACCTACACCAAACGTTGTACCACTATATGCTGTAAATGTTACAGGAGTGTTTGGTACAAAGAATGTATTTGTTGCACCCTGTGCTTGAGCAAGTGTAACAATGTTACTTGCAACGTTAACTATAGTATTACCTGCTGTTTGTGTTACAGCGGACGGTACTGTTAATGTTAAACCACTTGCAGTTGCAGCAGATGTTGAAATCTGGAATGTATTTGGAGTTGGTGTTGCCAATACAAAGTAAGTTGAGTAAGGTATTAATGATGAACCTAAGTTACTTACAATTTGCATTGTTAAAGTATTAGTTTCAGTTACCCAAGTTATTACAGTACCACCTGGTGTTGCACTTAGAGTAAATGTATTATTATCTAAGATAGCCTTAATGTAGTAAACTGTACCTGGCTGTATAGTACCACTTGTTTGGCTAGTATAACCATAACCTGTGAACACTACTGCTTGGTTAGCACTTAATAATATTGTACTATTTGGAGTATATAGATTCTGTCCGTTAACAATAGTTACGTTAATCTGTGCTCCAGTAAATGCAATTGGTTGTGATGGACCAATTACGTTTGACATATTTGTTAAGTAGTTTGCAGTTGATCCAGTCATAGTCATATAACCATATGTTGTGGTTGAGATTGCAAGTGATGTGCCTGCTAACGCATTAGCTAACGATGAAGCTAATGTAAATGTTGTAGAACTTGGAATCGAAGCAACATAAAAAGCTGGATTATATGCAACGGTATAGCTACTAGTAAATGAAATATATCCAGTTCCTGTAACTAACATTGGTTGACCTACCGTCATTAATGCTGTCGACGGTTGAAGTGTAACAGCACCAGTACCTTGTGTTAGAATAGCAACTTGACCACCCCAAGTTTGTGATACTGTAAACTGTGTTGCGTTAATAATTTGAACAACATAGTATGTTGTAGCAGATGCTAGTGAACCAATAGCCGAACCAAATACAACTGGCATACCAACTGCTAGTGCAGATGTACTATAGCAAGTGATATAGTTTGTACCGTATGATGTATTTGTAACAATAGTTAAGTTACCAGTAGTGAACACGTTTGATGATGTTGTACCACTATAAATTGGCATTGGCTGTGTGATCATTACGTTTGACGCAACAGTCCATGTTGATAGTGGAACCATTATCATAGCCGCCGTAGTACCAGTATTGTTAACTGCTGAGAATGTAAATGCCGAACCGCCAGGTGTAGTTGATACTGACAATGTGCCACTCATTGGATTAGTAAATGTAGGGTTAACATAGTAAATTGTACCCTGTGTTAAGCCTGCAATCATTACACCACCAATAGTTGGATAAAATACAACTGCTTGGTTCTGTTGTAATCTTGCTAAACTTTGTACAGCTGACATAGTACCTGTTGTAGTCTGTTGTGTTAGTGCAACACCGTTTGCTGTCTGTAGAACAGTTGTACCGTTTGTTGCAATACCAATTGACCCAACTGGTGCAGTAGAAATAATAAATCTTTTTTCGTCATATACAGATACTACATAGTAAAGAACGTTATTTGATAAAAATCCGATCGATGTACCTGTAAACGATAGAGCCATACCTGGATACATTGCAAATGTGTTACTTGCTGTAACAAGCATCTGACCACCGTTAATTGCGGCAGTAGCAGTTACAGAAAAACTTTCAGTTTGCAGTACTGAAGTACCGTTGTTAGTTGAGTTAAAACTAAGAGATCTATAAGAACCAACTTGTGCCATCATAAAGCTTGGTGCTGTAGCAGTTGTTGTTGTGAGTGATAACTGTGTGCCTACACCACCTGACTGAGTACTGACAACAAATGTTGTACTACTTACTACGTTAGTTACATAGTATGTTACAGCATAGTTAGAAGCAGCAGTCAAACCACCTAATAATGTACCAGTAAATGTTACTGGTTGATTAATCTGTAAGAATGATGTTATTTGGTTCATTGTAGTACTACCGGAACCTGTAATAATCAAGTCTGGTCCGCCAAAGAACTGTGAAATACTAAATGTGGTAGTTGACTGTATCGAAGAGATATAGTAAGTAATACCACCTGTAATACTACCAGTATTTGCAGCAAATGTAATTGGTTGTCCAAGTACAAATGCTGTTGTACCACCTGATGTTGATATTGATATCAAGTTTGTACCTGATGCACCTAGTGAAACGCTGTAAGCCTGTGTAGTTAAAATGTTAGTACTTGTTGTTGTAGCACCAATAGCAAGAGTTGGTGTTACGTTGTATGAATAAGCAGTAGCAATACCTGTTGCACTTAACGGAACAAGAATACAGTTACCACTAGCACCTGTTAATACAACTGGAGTACCTGGAGTTGTAGTGTAAACGTTAAATGTAGTAGAACTTGCAATTGCATTTACATAGTAAACAGTTGGGTTAATAAGACTGTTAACTGAAGCAGTTAAACCACCAAATGTTGTACCAACAAATATTACAGGTTGTCCAACTGTAAGTGATGCAGTACTTGATATTGTAATATAATATGGACTAGATCCTGATGTAGCAGTTACTACAAGTGGTGCAACTGCTGGTAGTGGAAATAGTCCTAAACCAGACTGTGTAACACTTGAACCTACTCTTGAAAGTATAAGTGATGTTAAACTTGGTGTACTTTGAACTACCCAGTTCTGACCATTAGTATTATATTGCTGACCGAATATACCTTGCTGTCCTGCAAACTGTGTTGAAGTAGTAGTTAAAGTAAGTGCAGATCCACTTGGAGTAGCTGATACTGTAAATGTTGTTGTACTTGGTGTACTTAATACATAGTAAGTTGTACCAGCAACAACACCACCAATACTAGCAGTACCTTGTGCCATATTACCGAATACAATTGGCTGACCAATTATTAAGTTGTTTGTAGTATTACAAGTTAATAAGTTACCTGATGAACTTGTACCAGTAATAGTTACAGTTGGTGAGTTCAATATAACAGTTTGGTTAGCGGAGTAACCAGATGTTGCTTGTTGAACTGACATCGTACCACTACCTGTTGTTAATGCTACAACTGGACCACCATATGTAGATGAAATATTAAACTGTGTAGTACTTGCAATTGAGTTTACATAGTAAACTGTATTTGCAGATACACCGCCTAATAATGTAGTACCTGTGAATATAATTGGTTGTCCAACTGCTAAGTTAACTGTATTAGCACAAGTTAGATAATATGTTGGACTTGTACTTGATGTAGCTGTTACAGTAACAGGATTTGTTGTGTAAGCAAATACGTCAACAATGTTATTAACAATTGGGTTAGCAAGAATTATGTTACCACCTGTTACAGTAGCAGTAGTTGCAGATGTACCGGCAACGTTTTGTGCTGTTGAAATTGTAAAGGTTGTAGTAGACACAATACTGTTAATAAAATATGTAGTACCAAATGTAATACCAGTTGATGTTGCTGTACTAAGTGGATAAGTAAATCCTTGGAACTGTATTTCTTGGTTAATGTACAATAGTGATGTAGCCTGTTGTACGTTTACAGAACCTGTTGCTGTAGCAAGAGCAAATGTATTTCCACCTAGTGTTGGTGAAACTGAAAATGCTGTTGCTGTTGGAATACTTGCAACATAGTAAATCATACCACTGACTAAGTTACCTAAAGCACCACTGAATACAACTGGCATACCTACTGTTAAAGCAAATGTATTTGATACAGTAATTAAGTTAGTTGTAGCTGTAGTTGCTGTAACTGCATAAGTCTGTGTTGCTAACTGGTTTGATGAAACACTTGACTGAATTGTTATTACTGGTCTTGGACCAATTAATGTTGGCATTGTACCAGTTGTTGCTGTTAATGTAGAGATCTGTCCAAATGGTGAAGTTGAAATTGTAAACTGTGTTGCAGATGGAATAGTTCTTACATAGTAAGTAGTATTAGTAGTAGTACCACCGAATGCTGTACCTGTTACATATATTGGTTGCCCAGCAAGAAGGTTAGTAGTTGCATGTTGTACTGTACTACTACCTGGAATACCTGCTGTTAATGGAACAATTGGACCACCGTATGTTGCAGATATCTGTATAGAGTTAGTTGGGTTATCATAATATGTGATGTAATAAGTTGGAACACCAGTAAATGATACTGTAGCAGTTGTTAGTGTAAGGTTTGTACCATATGGTGTTGTTGATACAGTAATATTTGCACCTGAAATCGATGTAATATAATAAACTGTACCTGTAATAATACCACCACCACTAGCACCAAACACAATTGCTTGACCAACATAAAGACCAGTAGCACTTGCTAATGTAATTACGTTAGTTCCTGATGTAGTTGCTGTAACTGATACAAATGCAACAATACCGTTCGAATTAGCAAGTGAACCACCGATAAAGAATGTAACTGGCTGACCTGTCATAAGTGGAACTGCAGAACCAATAACAACGTTAGTTGTAGTAGTGCTGCTTATTGAATATGTTGAAGTTGTATAAGTGTTGTTTAAAGGATAAACTGTACCAGTTGCAGTTGATGTTCCTAGTGTAATTGTAGGAATAACTGACTGGAATGTAGCAAGCATAGAACCTGCTGCTACAGTAGTTAATGTAAGAGGAGTTGGCGCACCATGGATGCTTGAAACTACAACTTGTGTTAGTGAAGGAACACTGTATACATAGTATACCTGTCCTGGAACTAATCCAGAGAATGTACCTTGTTGAGCCGTTACGGAACCTGAAGCATTGGACATGCCGTATACAGCACCACCCGATGTTTGGCTGATAGTAAATGTAGTAGTACTACCACCTGTAACTGCTGACACATAGTAAACTGTACCACCTGTAATAGTACCAATTGTTCCACTGAATACTATTGGCTGGTTTGCTACAAGATTTACAGTATTATTACAAGTAATTAAATTACCAGTTGACGATGTTGCTGTAACTGAAATTGTTACGGTAGCAAACTGCAACGGTTGGTTTGTTGCTAAACCAGTAGTTGCTTGAGACATTGCTACAGACTGACCTGTAGTAGTGATTAGAGGGAATGCTACACCGCCTTGTGTTGTTGAAACAACCAATTGTGTTAAACTGTAAACGTTTAATACATAGTAAACAGTATTAGCACTAAGTCCACCAACAGCAGAAGCAAATACAACTGGTTGTCCTGGAACAAAGTTTGATGTATTTGTTACAGTAATTAAGTTTGTACTTGCTGTAGTTGCTGTAACAGTTGTTGAAAAAGTGTTAAAATATGGTAATGCTTGGGCAGTTAATGTACCTGTACCAGATGTTAAACTTAATGCAGTACCACCTTGTGTTGCACTTACCTGGAATGTAGTTCCACCAAAACCACTTACAACATAGTAAGTTGTATTAGCAATAAGACCACCAATACTAGCACTGAATACGATTGGTTGGTTTGCTACTAAACCAGTTATACTAGTAGCAGTAATTAAGTTTGTACCAGTAGTTGTAGCACTAATGTTTAGAGTTACACCTGCTTGAGAACTACCAAAAACAAGTTGTGGAACTGTTGGAGGAACAAACGCCGATGCAACCATTGTACCTGTGGTAGTTGTTAAAGGAAATACTGGTCCACCTGGCCAAGTTGAAACAGTAAATGTGTTATTACTTGGAACTGTTGAAATATAGTATGGAGTATTTGGAGTAATATTACCAAAAGAAGTACCAGTGAAAATTATCTGCTGGTTAGTCTGAAGGTAGTTTGTACTTAGATACATTGTAACACCACTGATACTAGCATTAGTTGCTATTGAGAATGGATTACCGTTATAAGAAGTACTAACAGTAAATGTTGTAGAACTTAATACTGAGTGAACATAATATGTAATGTTAGCATAAAGAGCAGAACCAGTAACTGTTGCGTTGAATACAATTGGTTGTCCTGCTGTTAAGAGGTATGCGTTACCACTAGTTGTTAAATAACCAAAACCTAATGTACCTGAAGCAGCAGTTGATGCAGTAATCGAAAATGATGCTGTAGTTAATACGTTAGTTGATGCTGTTGATGCTATTACAGTAATACCTTGTAAAGTATTATAGTAGCCTGACTGAGCAGTTGTATTAAGTGCAATTGCTGAAGTCATTGCAGTTGGATACTGAGCGGTTTGTGGGTTAGCAACTGGAGTAACTACTGGAACGCAGGACATTGTACCAATTGCAGAAATTAAAGGTAATGTTGGACCACCTGGGAATAATGAAATAGTAAATGTTGTACCATTTGAACCACCTGGTAAACTTGCAACATAATAGTTCATGTTATAAAAAGCATAACCAAATGTAGTACCGTGGAAGTTAATTGGCATACCAACTGACAGGTTAGTTACAGTTTGTTGGACAATCATAGGAAATGTACTAGTAGTTAACATTTGAACTGGTCCGTTCCAAATTGGAGAAACAGTAAATGTTGTTGAACTAGGAATAGTTAGGATATAATAAACTGTACCTGCTGTTAAGTTACCAACCGAAGCACTGAATACAACTGGTTGACCAACTGTAAATGTTGCAGTACTTGATACTGTAATAACGTTTGTATTTTCAGTAGTTGCTGTAACAACATATGATGCTGTTGAAAATGCATTAGTAATTGCTGATGCAGTATCAATTGTTAAAACTTGTTGTGTTTCAACAAGTGTTGATGCTGCACTCTGTTGTGCAACAAATGACTGCGATCCATGAACGTTTGAAACAACTTGTGATCCAATTGGGGTATTAGTTAAAGCAACTCTAACTCTGGCATCATATGCTGCTCTGTTAGTGATGTTGGTATTAACTACGGTATTTGTAGTACTTGGGTTTGTACTTGGTAGTGGAACTAACTGTTGGTAATTGAATGGATTACCGTTTAAGTCTTGTGCGCCATATTTTGCCGCTGTTGTCATTTATTATACTCCTAATATATCCTTGCGCCTTATTTACCAGGCATTTGTCCATAATGTATTTAGTGATAATGTACTTCTAGCTCTAGTCAAACTTGAAGAAGCAGCATCAATTGCTGTTTGAACGTTTGTTGCTGCTAAACCGGATGTTGCATTATTATAGTAAATGTCTGATGCTGCTGCATTGACCAGATGATAACCTAAACTATTAACACCGCCGTTTATGATTTGATAACGAAGATCAATATATGTTGTTCCGTTATCTAATGTCTGAACAGCACCCGTTGAGTTAATAACTACAGCTCCAATCCAAACAAAATCCATGTTAGGTAAACCAACAAGACTTGTGTCTCTTGGTTCAGTTGATGCCGACTGTCTTGCAGCGGCAAGTGATGTGAATACTTTTTGTCCTACAAGTTTCATAACACCACCACGTATTTTATCACTTGTAGCAATAAAATATGTAACTGTGTACTGACCTGTTGTGAGTGTTGTTAATGCACCCGAACCGTTATATTGTGCAGTACCACCTGTTAAATAACCAAAGTTATTATCAGCAGTACCTACAGTCCATACTCCAGCAATATTATACAACCAATAGTTAGTTGATAGTGATGCAAAAGTATGTGTTAATTCTTGTACTGCGGTAGAACCTGCTACTGTATTAGTATATGTGGTAGCACCTGATGTTGCACCAACAACACCTAAACCAGTCTTATATACAGCACCAGTAGAGTTAATCAAATAACGGTGAACTGTACCTGGCATATTAATTCCGAGTGTTTTTCTCGAAAATACAGCAAATGTGTTAGTGCTATCTGTACCTGTTGCAACTGCAAATAGTGCTAAACTTTCATAATATGAGTCTTGAATAGTTCCAGATGTATAAGATACTATACCACTTGGTCCAAAGAAGAAGTAATTAAGATTGTTTAGACTTGCGTATGTTCCAGTTATCATTGATGTATAAGTGTATTGAATACCACTTACCCATACTGTAAATGAAGTCTGTCCGCTAACTGGATATATTACAATAGTTCTAGCACTTGCAGCTCTTGCATATGATGTACCAGTACCAAATGTTGAGTCTGCTCTTGTAGTTGCAGTTAAGTTTTGATCTATCTTAACAATGTTAACACCGTCATTTGAAATTTCAACTATACCAATGCTAGTAAGACTGCTGAGATTGAAACCATTTGGTAAAAGTGTTGTTGTACGACCATTATCAACATACGTCTTAACAGCAGATTCAGTAGGAACACTAAGGCTACTATTATTAACTAAAGTTCCATCTGTAGAGAACTTAGTGATAGTTGCTCCAGTTAATGTACCAATTGCACCTAGTTGTAAGGATGATGCACCAGTTATAGCAAATGCTGCTGGATTAAGTGTAGCAACACCTGTTTGCTGATTAACGTTAAAATAACTACCAATTTTAACGTTTCCGTATTCGTTGATTGATTCGTAGTATACTCTACCAGGTAATCCTTGAACAATTTCGTTTGCTGGAGTTGGACCTGATAACGGAGTTCCTGGATAGTTTGTATTTGTTACACCACCTGTACCAACATAGAAGAACTCATGTGCTTCTGCTTTAACAACTGATGTTTGAGAACGGAAAGATGCTGATGTACTATTTGCATATGTTGTAACAGTAGTGGATGCTAAAAGAATTGTTATTACTGTTGACGAGTTAACCCAAGTTCCGTTAACTGCTTGAACAACATAAGAATCTGTACCGTTTAATGTAATAACACTACCAGCAACAGGTTGTGCAGTTAAAGTATTCAATGTAAATGAGTTACCTGTTTGATTACTTAATGCACCTGTAGTTACTGTACCTGTACCACCACTAGTAAATGTTAGCAAGTCATTAACATTAAATGTTCCTGTAGCACTAGTAACAAATACTTTATTTTGTGTTAGTTGGACACCGATAACTGTAGCAGTACCACCACTAGTTACTGAAGTAACAGTATCACCTACGTTAATATTACCTGTGTTATATGTAAAGTTTAATTGTTGTCCAACAACATTACCAGTAATTGCAGTTTCTGAAGATAGATAACCTCTAGAAGTTAAACCATAAGTACCCCAGTTTGTTTTACAATTGTTAAGTCTTATAAAACCACCATTTGTAGCAGCATAACTGAAATAGCAATATGATGTTGCGCTTGTAATTACTTCAGGTCTTGCATTATTTGTAGCCCAAATACCAACACCTGTATCACTTTGAACGTTAAAATAACGGAAACTTGCTGTTTTTAATCCAGTAACTACTGAACCATCTAGATAAGCACCGATTGCTCCTGAAGCCGTACTTGTTGTACAATTTGAAACACTCGGTGGTCTAGTAATTGCTCCTGAATTAAATCCAATATAGATACCTTTAGGAGTTGATGTTGTAATGTCGTTTGCTGTTCCACCTGGAACCCAACCAGTCATATTCTGGAATGTCATTTCACGAAGAGAAGTATTATCACTTAGTTTAAACATTGTTGATTGATTGTTTGGAATTAAACCAGTTAAGTCACCGTATTGTGTAGCACTGATTGATCCTGTAGCAGTTCCTGGATTAAAAACTGAACCACCTGATGTTAAACTTACTTGGAAAGTAGTTGCACCAAAACCACTTACAATATAATAAACAGTACCTGCAACAAGATTACCTAGATTAGCACTAAATGTTATTGGTGCATTTGCTATGAAACTTGCTGTACTACTTGCTGTAATTAAGTTACCAGTTGATGAAACTTGAGTAACTGTAGTTGTTACGCTAGTTCCGCTAACTGGATTAACAAATGTTGTTCTAACGTTATCACCAATAACTGCAACACCTGCTGGAACAGTAATTGGAAGAAATTCATTATATGTTCCTGATTTGACAAAAATTGTGTATCCTGAACTTGCTTGAGTACAAGCATATCTAATACTTGCAAAAGGTAATGCTAAACTTGTACCATAACCACCTGAAACACTATCAACACCACCTGGACCAACATAAAGAACATTAGTAGAACCAGTTGGGTTCAACCAACTAAGAGATGCACCTCCCGATGCAACTGTTAATGCTGTTCCTGGAGTTGAGTATGATGGAGGAGAGAATGAATTATATTGTACAAATATCTGCCAATAACCCGCACCTAAATCAGTACTAAAAGTACCGCTAGAAGTATTATCTTGTAGTGCAATATAAACAGATCCTGATGGACCAACAACTAAGTCGTTTACATAATAAACAGTAGAAGAAGCCCAAGTATTTCTCCATGCTAAGCCACTAGCAAGTATTTGCCATTTGCTTGCGCTTAAATCTGATGAAAAAGTACCTGATGTATGTGCTATTAATGAAATGTATACATTTGCACCATGTATTACAATTTCGTCAACGTTATATGATGTTGAAGTTACCCAAGTACCTCTGTTCTTAATACCAAAAGATAATTTTGACCAATATGTAGTTCCATATTGTGTAGCACTAATTGAGACAGGTCCTGCTGTTGATAAACTAAATGCTGTACCGCCTATTGTAGAACTTACTTGAAATTGTGTTCCTGAGAAACCTGATAAAATATAATAAGTTGTACCTGCTACAAGATTTCCAACACTAGAAGCAAATACTATTGGCTGATTAGCTGCTAAACCTGTTGTGCTACTTGCTGTAATTAAGTTTGTACCAGTAGTTGTAGCAGTAACAGTTATTGTTACATTACCCGGTGTTTGATTAGTATTGTCTGATAGTGCTTGATATAGAGAACCACCAAATGTAATAACCTGACCTAATTTATATGCAGTTGATGAAGTCCATGTTCCTGCATAGTTATATCCATAATTAAATACTGACCAATATGAAGCTGAAGTGCTTGGTGTTTGACCTGTATTATCTTGTGTAGCAATATAAATGTTTGCACCATAAGAAGCTAAATCATTAACAAAATAATTTGTTGAATTTGACCATGTTCCTCTATTAGAAAGACCTGACGATAATACCTTCCAGTTTGATCCTAATGCAGAAGGATAAACATTGATATTTGCTTGTAATGCATAGTAAGTTGTACCACCATAAACAACAATATCGTTTGGATTGTATTGTGTTCCGTAACTAAATGTTCCTCTAACATTTAGACCATATGCTACTATTGACCAATATGTAACATTAGTTGGATACTGATTAGTATTATCAAGAATAGCAACATATGTATTACCACCGTATTGAACAACACTACCTACTTTGTATGTTGTTCCGTAACTAAATGTACCTTGATTACTATAACCAGTTGTGTAAACTGACCAATAACTAGGGCTAGACGGCGGAACTTGTCCTGTATTAGTCTGCAATGAAACGTAAGTATAACCACCATAAGTTACAATACTATCTGCTGAGTATTGAGTAGAATTGTTCCATGTATTAACAAATTGAGTTCCTTGTGCAAAAATTGTCCAATACGAAGATTGATCTGTAGCAAAATTTGAAGAACTAGTATTTGCAGTTGTACAAATAAATGTAATAGCACCAAATATAATAATATCATTAACATTATAAAGTGTTGCCGGTGTCCAAGTACCTCTCCAAGAAATACCACCTGCTAATAAATTCCAATAAGCCGAGTCACCTGCAAAAGTTGCGCCGGAAGTATTTCCTGTAACACAAATATAAGATTGACCACCATTTCTAACAACGTCACCTATTTTGTATGAAGTTGCTGTTGTCCATGTTCCTTGATAAGAAAATCCATCAGCCATTAATGACCAATAACCACTAGCAAGATCTGTATAGAAAGTGCCGGAAGTATTTCCTACCAAACATACATATGTTTTACCACCGAATCGAACAACATCGTCTTTAACATAGCTAGTACTAGTAGTCCATGTTCCCTGCCATACAAATCTCAATCTTCCTATTTTAAACTCAGCCATTTTCTTATACCTTTATCTTGAAATTTTGTTGATATTTTTATTTATCAACATTTTTTTGTATTCAGTTGTCATTATTTATACGTTTCCTGCTGAAGGATATGTATGTACCTGTCCTATTACTGCTGTTAATTCACCATTTGAGTCAATGTAATAATACATACTTCTATTATCCCAACGATATTGTTCATAAGTTAAATTAGAATAAACTAGATTATGATTTACATCTCTACCCTCAAAGAAGTCTGTACCAAACTCAAATTGATCATAATTTCCCGAAGTAGGTCCAGGATTATTAATTGTAATTGTATCAGATTGTTCTAACTGATCAATTCTAACAAAATAAAGATCACCTTGATCTGTTCTTCTTAACCCGTAGAAATATCTAGGTTGTCCACCTAATAAATCATTTTGAGTTATTGCATTACCACCAAGAAAATAATCAGTCATGTTCTATATCCTTATACTATCTGCACATAAGAAACAATAGCATCTATAGATGTCGGACTATCTGCTATTGCCGACAATACATTTGATGCTCCTAAAATTAATTTTTCACCGCCATTTACAATTTTCATACTGGTTCTTGGAGGTACCATTACATTTTTTATATAGTATCCTGTGTGACTAGAAGCATCTGTAAGAGTAACACTTACTTTAACTAAACTTTCTGTAGTGTTAGCTAAACTTAAACCAATAATAGTAATCGAAACGTTTGATGCTGCTGACACTAATGTTGTTGAGCTTGTTCCGATATTTGGTACTACTGAAGTTAAAAATGTTGTTGCCATATTTTTATCCTAACATTAACGCTATCTGTACTGCAATTTGCTGGGCATCGTTATAGGAAACACCGATAGATGATCCACCTGCCGAAACCCATGATGCTCCGTTCCATACTTCAATACGACCATCGTCTGTATTATATCTGGAAAAACCTATTTCTGGTACTGAAGGTCTTCCTAGACTGTTTCCAGAAGGTATAACAAAACCACCAGTACCACTTATTTTAAAATATCCTGTTCCGCTTTGTGAAATAGTTGTAATACTATTGGAAACAGTATTAGTAATTGAACTACCATTTATTCGAAAATATTCTATATTAATATTTCCAGATGATGAATTAATAGTTAAATCTGTATTTGATGTAGTTCCTATAACGTTGTTACTGATGTATGTATTACCAACAGTAACTCCATTAACATTAAATCTTGTAGAATTTAAATCTGCAACTTGTGTATTACCTATATAAAAACGGAATGTTTGATCACCTGCTCCAGGTGTTAATTCTGGTGTTATATAAGTTGTCTGAGCGACATCATATAATCCATTTAATACAATCCAATTAGAACCATTATAACCTTCATAATTATGATTATCAGTATTGTAACGGATCATCCCTGCTACAGCAGTAGGTCTTTGTAAACTTGTTCCAGATGGTAATTGTAATGATCCTGTTGAAGATATATTAACTATTTTACCTGTACCAGGTGTAATGATAAAATCATTGCTAGAAGATACAGAAATAGTATTTTGATTTATACTAAAACTACCAATATTAACAGATCCAGTTCCGTTTCCACTCAAATAAAGATTCGAACCTGTAGAAATTGTTTGAATATTATTATTGGTTATATTAACATTTGATATATTTGCAGTTTTAGCGTATATATTACTCCACGAATATGAAGAATTACCTAAATTATAAGTATTATTTGCTAAAGGAATAAGATCACTTGCTATGCTGCCAACGAAATTTATTGTATTTGAAGACGATGATCCAAGTGTTATATTTCCGTTTATATTTGTAGTACCTGAAACAGTTAAAGAACCTGTTACATAAGTATCATTTTGTAAATTAATAGTATTATTAGCTGCACTAAGATTAATGTTACCTGATGTACTACTAATTGTATTATTTGCTACTGTTAAATTTCCTGTAGTAATTTGATAAGGAGTAATACTTGACGAATTAGATCCATTAACTAATGTTATGCCGTATGGTCCATTAACTCTAAGATTAACATTATTAAATGCAACATCATTAGTTTCTTGATTTACATAAAAAAGACCACCTACTCTAAAATCACCATTGTGATTAGTATCAGTATAAACTATAAGAGCATTATTAAGACTTACAATTTCATTTGCTTGAATTGCTGTTGTTGGATCATTGCTATCATTATTTCCAGAACCAACATAAAAAACACTCTGTGTTAAAAGATCAATATAAACACCAATTCCGTTACCAACTACACCATAATTTCCGTAGAAGTTTCCAGAACCTACTGCTCTAATTTCTGCTCCAAAATTTCTATAATCTGCTAAAGTTATATATTGAGCAGTTGCTCCAGTACTAAATCTAATATCTTGTGTTTGTAAAATTCCATTAACAGTTGTTGCTTGAACAAATCCAGGAGAATATCCAGAAATATATATTTTTCCATCTGTTCCTATTGAATAGATAGTTCCGGTAGCTACTACTGATCCACTTACATAATAACTTATAGTACTTCCAACACTATAAGATCCTGTTGCACCACTAACTCTAAGAACTGTGTATGCATTGCCAGCGCGACCTTGTGATGAGGAAACATAAGCATAAATTCCTCTATTACTATAATATGTATTTGAATTTACAATTTCTAAACGAACACCGTTTGTTGCGGTTATACTATCCACACCTGGAGTTATAAAATTAGTGCTATCTACTAAGCAAGAAACATAATTGCTAGTTGAATCAGCAACTGATCCATCAAAATATATTCCTTTACCTGCATCTCCAGTTAAAAATCCTTTAGGATCTGAGTTGCTTGTAACAGATCCAGATGTAATAACAAAAACATTTCTAATATAAGGTGATTTTGTTGTTACTTTAAATCCATTTTTTAATTTAAAAGCGTATCCTGTATTTGCAGAGGAATTATAATAAAAATTCTTTATTGTTAAATCTTCAACAGTTGTTTGCCCATCTATTAAGAATACGTCATTACTGCTTGTAGAAGGTGTCGGAGTAATTATAACAGTATTTGGTTCAATACCTTTAATAGAAACTCCAGAAGGTATAGATAAAGGTAATATTTCTTGATAAGTTCCTGGATATATGTAAACTGTAGTTCCAGAAGTTGCTTGTGATAAAGCATATTGTAGTGTTGCATATGGACTATTTTGAGAAATACCGTTGTTAGAATTACTACCATTTGTAGCAACATAGAGAATATTTCCTTGTCCTTGTAAAATGTTAATACCGTTTATTGTTAAACTAGTTGTGCTAATGGTATTAGCATTAATTGTATTAGTCCATAGATTATTCCAACGATTTGATGTTGATCCTAAATCATAAGTGTTTGTTGTCTTAGGAATAATATTACTAGCAATATCTGCATTAAAAGTTACGATATCTGATGGTTGATTACCAATAATAATATTACCATCAGCAGTAATATTACCTGTAGCATGTATATTTCCTTGAACAAGCATATCAGAATAAACTGAAATTTTTCCTGTTCCGTTAGCTACTAATTGTAAATCTGTATTTGTAGTATTTGTTGAAATAATATTTGATTGAATATTAATTTCACTTACTGTTAAGTTATTTTGATAGATAACTCCACCAGATGTTGAACTTAGTGTTAGTGTTGATCCACTAGTTGATAAAGTATTTCCGCTTAGAAGAAAATTTGCCCCAACAGTGAGAGAAGTTAATCCATCAATGTTAGTAGTTCTTAATGTTCCGTTTACATGTAAATCGTGTGTAGGTGAACTGGTATTGATACCAATGCGTCGGTTATTAACGTCTAAATAAAGAAGGCTAGTCTCAAAAGCTAAATTAACTCCATCTCGGAGAAGATTTGCTTTTAAGAGCGGGCCTGAGATACGACCAACGACCGTCATCAACGCTCCTCACCACCGAGTTTCACGGCTAACCACCTTACATTGCGGGTTTCCACAGTTTAGACATCCAGACTTTGTTGGTATTGTCCGGCGTTAATAATATTTATCCAGAGGGTAAATTAACCTAGTATTAGAGACCAAATATCGGATAAATTGGTAATGTCAGATGTGCTAGTAACAATCGATCCTGCAGATACTACCCATGCTGTTCCATTATAAACTTCCATATATCCGTAGTCTGAATTATATCTAGTTGTACCTATTTCGGGTGTAGGTTGTCTAGTTCCAACATTTCCTGATGGTATAACTATTCCTAATGACCCGGTAAATTTTAAATATCCAGTTCCTGTATGATTCCATACTAGAGGATTATTTGTAAGGTTAGTAATAACATTATTATTAATTTTAATAGAACTATTAAATTTTACTGATCCTGTTCCGTTGGCTTGTAATGTGATATTAGAACTTCCAGAAGTAAATGAACTATTAGATAAAGTTGTAGTACCAAATTGTATTGCAGGTACATTAGTTAATCCTAACGAACTTACCGAAAGTAATGTATTTCCATTACTATTAAAGTTTATTTTTTGATTTGTAGGATCTAGTTGTACATAAGTAAGTCTATCAGAAGAATATACACCACCTAATGTAATTCTTGCTGTTGAGTTTGCTCCTGTAAACAAATAAATTGATGAAGAAACAACATCATTTGGATTAAAATCTATCAAAGGATTATTACTGACAAAGATTATATAATAATCTAATCCAAAATCATTATAAGGACCTTGAACATTTGTAATAGTTGTTCCGGAGGCAAATTGTGATGGATTAGTTAGAGGAGATCCTATACCTAAACCACTTGATTCCCATGATATTTTTGTAGCTCGAAAATAATTCAAAGAAGAAGGTGTTGCTAATCTATAATCATTTGGTATTATTAAATTTACAGTTACAGATTCAGATATTATTCCGCCTGGTGTAATTGGATTTGGAATATAACTAGTGGAATTTTTAGGTAATACTAGTGCAGTATTGCTATTAATCTTTAGAGATTTTGCACCAGTTGAAAGAGTAATATTATCAGTAGAAGTTATACTAGTACCAAAACTTAATGATCCTAGATAAACTGTACCTACTCCATTTATTAACAAATTTAAATTACTATTTGTAATAGTAGTCGATATAGTACTTCCAGAAATTTCAATACTAGATAAATGAAAATCGTTACCCCAAACTGATAACCATTCTGAGGAAGAAGAACCTAACTTATAAAAATTATCATTTTTTGGTATTATATCTTGATTTAATTTAGGATTTATAATAATATTGTTAGTTGATAAACTACCTAGTACTACATTACCTTGTGCATTAAGATTTCCAGAAACATAAAAATTAGTTTGAGCAGAAACATTACTTTGTAAGTATGTTTGAGTTGAATTAGCAGAAAAATTTAAAGATCCTGAAATAGATTCTAAAGTATTTCCTGTTAATAAAATATTTCCTGTAGTAATTTGTGTACTAGTAATAATACTAGAAATATTTGAAGAATCGATTGTTATAACTTCGTTAATTGTATTATATACAGACCAATTAATACTTGTTGTTTTATTAATTGCATCTATATAAAAGTTATCACCGATATTAAGAACACCAGATTCGTTAATACTTACATAAAAAACTTTTCCAGAATTTGTTTGAAGAACACCAGTTGTATGTGAAACCAACGAATCATCATTATAATCATTCTTTCTACTTCCAACATAATAGAACATATGATTATTAAGATTTATTAACGATCCTAAACCGTCTGCATGTGCGCTGTAGTTTCCGTAACAACTCGAAGAATTAAAACTTTTTATATTAGTATTATAAATTTTTCCAGTTACATTAAAACTTGTTCCAAATGGAATATCTGTTACTAGATTATTACTAATATAAACAGTATAATAAGAAATACCATATGATGTTTGTGGTCCTTGAACACTAGTAACTACTGTTCCTGGAACAAAATATGTAGAATTTGTTAAAATAGATCCTACTTTATACCCACTTAGTTCCCAACTACGCTGTGTACAAAGAAAAGATCCTGCTATACTACTGTTATCGTTAACAGTTGAATTTGGAGTAGATGATGCATTGCCACCATCGAGTGTATTAGAATAGTTTCCGTGTGATGTTGATCCATCAACAGTTGATATACGATATTGTGTAGGACTGCTTATAAGACGACTATCATTAGGAGTATTTAAAGTGACTGTTCTATTTCTTCCAGGGCCTAGTGGTACATAATAACTTCTATTAGCGTAATAAGTAAAAATATTTTTAAGTTCTGCTGTAGCACCGTTAATTAGAGTTACAGAATCAACACCTGGTGTAATAAATGTACTATCAACTACAGAAATGCTTGCTTGTATTGACGAAGGATCTGCTACTGATCCATCTAAATAAATTGCTTTACCTGCATCTCCCGTATCAAATCCTCTTGGATCTGAAGCACTTGTAATAGATCCTTTTGTTATTACAGAAACGTTGTAGATATAAGGAGATTTATTATTAAATGTAAATCCAGATGCTAATTTAAAAGCATAACCAGTATTAGCAGAAGAATTATAATAAAAATTACTAATAGTAATATTCACAACTGACGTATCAGTATTGAGTAAAAATGCATCTTGATTATTAGTTAATAAGCTTGGAACTAATATACAAGTTCTAATATCTGATCCTTTAATTGTAACTCCAGAAGGAATTGTTAAAGGAAAAGTTTCAGTGTATGTTCCTGGATAAACATAAACAGTATCACCGTAAGATGCATTTGATAATGCTAGTTGGATACTGTTAAAAGGTGAATTAGGATGATTTCCTGCATTTCCAGAACTGCCATTTGTAGCAACATACCAAATTTTTCCTTGTATTACTCCAAAATGAGTTCCATTTACTATTAAGTCTTGCGACGAAGTTAATGAAGAATAATTTGTTAAACTGTTAAGGTATACTGTTTTCCATTTTAAAGAAGTTGGAGAATTTTGACCTAAATCATAAGTTAATGTTGCATTTGGAAGTAATGGAGTATTAACATCTGCATTAAAAGTTATAGTGTCTTGATTTGTATTATCTCCAAAGATTACATTATTATCAAATGTTATATCTCCTGTAGCATGTAGGCTACCAGAAATATATAAATCATTAGATGGAAGAAATAATTTTCCTGTTCCGTTTGGAGCAATTTCTAAATCTTCACCAGGAGTATCATTATGAATTTGATTAGTAGTAATACTGATATGCCCAGCAGTTAATGTATTACTTGTTGTAATTAAAGATCCTGCTGATAGATATAATGGGCCAACAAGTGTTGATATAGTATTATTGCCATAAAGTATAAGATTACCAACAGTTATAGAATTGTCTATAATTAATCCTGTACTATAAAAAGAACCATTTAAGTGTAAATCTTTAGCAGGAGAAGTATTTTTAATACCTATTCTGTTATTAACAACATCTAAAAAAAGTAAATCAGTATCAAATGCTAGATCTACACCGTCACGTAGCAAATTTGATTTGAGCAACGGACCCGATATACGGCCAACTTGTGTAGACATTTAGTTCTCCAGTTCTTAATATTTATCGGTAATCTTTGGAGATTTAGATATCAAAATTATGTAAAACTGTTATGAGTTTCGACGGAGGAGCTTCATCAAAATTTATATACCATCCTCCAGGTAATTGAATTAATGTGTAGTTTACTTGAAATATTTGAAAAACGTTTTCGACAAAAACAAATATATTTTGTCCAGCGGCCGGCACTGGATTTAATGGTCCAAAACGTGTTTGTGAGTAGTTTCCGTATCCAAGAGTTTGTTGAACAATTTGTGTAGATTCTTTATATCTTAATTGTTTCCATGTTCCTTGAACATAAACTTCCATATCGTTTATATCTGTATTATATCTAATTTGTCCGTTTTCAGGAGCAAGTGGACGCCCTGCTAAATTTCCTTTTGGAACTAACAAAGTACTATTAGATCTCATCTCAACACGACCCGTAAAGTCTTGAGAAACTGTACGATCAGTTCTTCTAAACTTGTTTAGATTCTGTGATTTTAAAAATCTCATTAGATTGCCACCGTACTAATTGTGCATGAAATAACTGCTGGACTAGTTGTATTTGCTACAATAGTGTCACCTGCTTGCAGAACAATTCTTTCAGTATCAAAGAAAACAGTTTCTCCTGCTGGAATCATTAATGCATTTACTATTAAATTTGTATTTGATGGAGAACCAGCCGAACCAGAAACATTTGGAACTAAATGAACATTTAGATATGTTGTATTAGAATCTATTTGTAATGGATTTGGTAAAGCAGTATTACAAAAAATCATTGTAGCGATCATTTGATCATTTGTCGCTGTGAAAATTGTTGTATTTGATGAGTTAACTGCTATGCTTTGTATTGCCATAATTATTACCTTACATTAATATGCTAAAGGCAATTGCCTTCTTCTTACTTATCAATTCGTCTCTTCTATATCCTGGTCCTGGACTAGATGTAGGACCAACATAATATATACCAGTATTTCCTGCACCTTCGATATCACTATAAATTTTTACTGAGTCATTTACATAAGTTGGTGAAGTATTAGTAGGAGTAACTCCAAGGTGTTGTAACCTTAGATCATCTTGTATTTGTACACTACTACCGATACTTCCTGAAATTAGAATAAGATCTGTTCCAGATGTAGTTGATATTGTAGTATTACTAAAATTTAAATTAAAAATATCTACATATCCACTTCTAAAATCGGTAATTTTATTGCCATCGACATAAGAAATAATACTGCTAGTATAACCATTAACATAAATTCTATCTGCTTCGTTAGGTCTATTTGAAAGTGTAACAGTAGTTGTTAAAGATATTGTAAAAAATAAGTCTAATAAGTTAGCAGTAACAACAGTCCAAGTTCCGTCAAGTCCTGAAATTTGCGAATTTACGATAGTAATAGTACCACCAACGTAAACATTTAAATCTCCATTAGTTGCTAGATTATGATTTACAGTAACAATATTATTTGGAATACCTCCAGTATCATAATTTGAGATTGAAGAAGCAATATTGTTATCATAAACAACTATTCTTGTATCATCTTTTTTAATTTGACTAGCAGGATTAGAACTGATTTGAAGATTTATCTTATCAATGACTGCTTGCATATTTGGAATAATATCTTTATCAAATGGTAAAAGATTATTATTATAATCTAAAACTTGTCTTTCATAATTAGTTGTTCCGGTAACTGTTATAACTCCAGTTCCTCTGTTTATTAAAGCAAGATTTTGACCATTTGTCTCAATTGAATTAGTTTTTATAGCAGAAAGATTTCCATTTGTTTTTGTTTGAAAAATAAAATAACCATGATCTTGTACATTGGTTACAGGATTTTGATATGGAGTTTCAATCCAAAGTAATCGTGCGTTACCATTAGAAGCAATACCTCTATCAATTTCAATTCCTGCTTCTAATAATGTTACACCACTTCCTGATTCACCTTTATTGAGGACAAGAATATTGTCCTCAATAGTCATGTTAGTTGTATTAACTGTAGTAGTATTACCTTGTACAGTTAAATCACCTGTGATATACACTAATCCTGCATTAGTACCTGTATCTAAAAAGATATTACCACCAAATGGAACAGACAACTTGTAATCATTATTAATTCTCTTAACATGAGGTGTTGCTATAGAACTTAGCGGTGGATTAGGTATAGTCATTTATATTCCTTAGCTAACTTGAGTTAGAACAATATAATCGTTTGTTGAGTCATTGTCAAGGAACCATGTATAACGGTTTCCATTCCAATCTGTTGCTAATCTTTTTTCTAATTTAGAAAGAACAACTTTTGTTCCTGAATTGCTTCCTAAATAACCAAAGAGTTGCATCTCACCATTATTTGCCGGAGTTCCACTTACTAATTTACAAACAGCAGTCTGTGCTCCTGCATACTCGTAAACTTTATATTTGCGAGCACCTTTTTGATTCATAACAAAGCAATCAGTATATAATCCACCATTGATGTATGCTGTTACTCTAAGACCAGTTGCTGTTCCTGAAGGATATTCTCTACAACGATTTCCTAATACGTCATCATATAACGGGCGTCCCATTTTTTTCTCCTTATTGCCGTTCTAGGGCTACGGGGTAGGGTTCCCCATAAACCATTCGGTAATAATATTTATCTTTTGGATAAAGATGCTATTAGCAGTATTTTTGAAAACATTTTAATAGTATCGTTAATATCCCTCAACTTGTCTTTTCTTAATTGTTGAAAGTATATAGAATCTTTATGTTTTCGTACTTCAATATCTAATACAGCAAGATCTCTTACTTTTACTTCTATATTCTTACACATACGATTATAATCAAAAATAAATTGTGGGAAAGGCCTAAGCATTTTCCTTAATTTTATTTGTACTTTATACCAATCTTCTGGATCTTCTATCTTTAATTCGTCCATTTGGTATTTAAGTCAAAAGAAAAGCGGGCATAAAGCCCGCTGATCTTATAATGTTTCCTAAAGATATTAGGAAAACTTTACAGTTCCGTTTGTTACACCAACTAGTCCGAGGTAGTCAGCAGCGTTACCTAATGATGAAGCTGCATTGCTGAGCTCTACATATCCGTAACGTGTCATGAAGCTAACAACTGGTTCGAAAGTTGATGGATCAAGTACAACACCGCTTGACATTAGTGGAATGTATGGGCAGTAGAACGCAGCAGCGTCTGATTCACTTGAACCTTTGTAACCAATGAGAACTGGTGTGCTGTCTGATGCATAAGCATTAACATAAACTCTCATTGAGCTGTTGAGTGTACCAACGAACTTGGTGTTTGTTGGAGCCTCAAAAGTACCTTCAGTAGTACGAGCAAATGCTGAAGTAGTTGCTGACTGAAGGATAGTTAGAGCGAACGGAGAAACAACTGCCCAGTTACCAGCACCGCGACGTGTACGTTGAGCGATGAGGTTAGCTACACGGTTGATCTGAACTGCAAGAGCAGCATGTTCGTCACCAACGAATGTTGCAACACCACTTACTACTGATTGGTCGTATGTTTCAACGGCTGTACCAGCAAGTGTTTGAAGTGAACTTAGGATTTCCTGATCGATTTCAGCAGTAATTTCCTGAGCAAGTGCTGCCATGATTTCTGCTTCAATATCGATACCTTGTTGTGCCTGAGCATCCTGAGCAGCTTCGAAAGTCCAACGTGCGCTGAGCTTACGTGATTTAGCTTCTACGACCTGCTTTAAGATCTGGATGCTTAGACGCTTACCAGCTGTACCTTCGAGTGATGCAGTTGAGTTAGCTCTTGGTGTTGCACTTACTTCGTTACCTGAGTAAGCAGCAGCAATTTTGAATGGGCTTAGAGCCTCTTCGCCTGCGTTTACACCAGCACCTGATGAAGTGTCAGCATAACGTACGCGAAGTGTATGGATCTGGCCAACTGGACCAGTCATTGGCTGAACGCCAACGAGTTCGTTAGCAATAACTGTCGGCATAACACGACGAATTACTGGAAGAATAACTCTGTTAAGAGTTGCGACATTACCGGCAGATGTAGCACCAGCTGTGGCTGACTCTGAAAGATACTTACGTGTATTTTCAAGAGTAACTGCCATTACTGACTTACGATTTCCTTGAAGGCCTTCGAGAAGTGCCTCTTTAGTGTCCTGCCAGCGGCTTTCTAATAGTTCTGACATAGCTTAAAACTCCTTATTTTAATCCCGCTAGTCTACGGATATCAACAATGTTGCTTTCAGCAGCATTGGAATTGATATTTGTTTTATTTCCTGTTATTTCTTTTGCCTCAACTAGTGCCTGCTTGGTTGCCGAATTATCCGACATAACTGCCGGTAAGTATTTGTCAAATGCAGCACGAAGCTTAGATGTCTGAACACTCTCTAAGAGATTTGACATAACTTCACGCTTATCTTTTCCGAGTGGTGAAAGAAGTTCACTAATAACTTCTTTACGAGCAGTTAAATCACGCATAAGAGTGATTTCTTGTTCTTTACTCTCGACTAACTTTGACTTTTTCACAGCGATAGTTTTTGCTTCAACTAATTCTTGTTCTTTTTGTTTAAGAACATTCATAAGTTTAGCAACTTCACCCTTTTCGCTGAGATAACTGTGGGTGTATTCCGAAGCAAAGGCTTCGAAGATTCTACGACCAAAGTCATTTGATCTAGCTGAAGTAATATCTTCCTTTAGCTGATGAATTTCTGACTTTAATGTCTTAGCAACTGTTTCTTCAACGATCTTTGCAGAACGCTTAATGAAATTAGATTTAACTGTTTCAAGATGATTTTTAGCTTCTTTAACTAGTTTAACCTTAGTTTCAATAACTTCTTTTCTATCAGTTGCGAACTCTGCAATTTCCTTAGAAAGTTGTTTTACAACAAATTGTTCTAATTTTGCAAAGTTATTTGACATAATCTTTTGGTCTTCATGAAGTTCTGAAAGTTCTGATTTTAACTGACGTGTAACAAATTCCTTCATTACATCAGCATCAGACTTCATCTTCTTTACATAGTTTGCTTTAGCTTCAGCAAGTTGCTTCTTGTCCTCTACGAACTCAGCAATTTCGCTTGCAAGACGGTCAGTCATTAACTTGTCCATTGCTTCAACAAGTGCTGCCTTCTCATGCTCAAACTTACCAGCAAACTCTTCACGAAGTTGTGCAGTAACCTGGTCACGGTTTTCTTGGATTCTTTTGTTCCAAGCATCTTCGATATTTGCCTTGATCTCCTCGGAAACCACATTGTTCTCAAATAATTGCTTTAATACATCCAACATATGTGTATCTCCTAACTTATTGGAGGCCTCGTATGATATTTACGAGTTGGTCTTGTAAAAATCTTTGTGCCTTTGGATCGCCTTGTAATTCTCTTGCCATATTTAAAGCCTTGTATCCACCTTTACTATTCATAAGGTGTTCATAAACAACCGTAGGATAAGCCCCAGGAGCAGAAGGTTGAGCAACAATATCAACAGTTACAATTTCAAAGTCACTAACTTGACCCGAACCGTCCTCTTGAACATTGCCGCTTCCTCTGCTACTAACGCCTAGCTTTACGCCTGATTCTAACATTGTTCTAATCAACTGACCCATTGGAGTTGGTAAAATCTTTAACTTACCATATCCGTTAGGACCATCCATCCACATCTCGGTAATCATGTGTGAAACACGATCTAAGTTGATTCTTAAGTCTTGTGGATGGTCTACTTCTCCAAGTACACTGTATCCGCCACTTATTTGATCGTTAAGTGTTTTGACAGCCTTAGCGATTTCAGGAACAGGATAAACTCTTTGATTAGCATTTTTTACACCACCTTGGATGCAAATGCCTTTCATATAAAGGTTTTTCCCGTCTTTATCATCGCTCTCAACGACCATTTTAGCTTGGTCGAATGATAGATGTTCTTGAAGATATAGCATCTATATTAACCCTTCTGTGGCTTTAAAATGCTTTTTGTATTTGCAGCAGTTTCTCCAGCGCCTTTCTTTTCAGCACCATGTCCTTTAGAAACTGAACTTAACTTTGTAGCATTCTTAGCACCAGGAACGTTTACGTTACCAAAGTTTTCTTCTTTGGTTGTTGGATTTAGAAGACCACCAGCAGTTCCTTTTGTGCTTCCTTCGCCACCACGTGCGATGTTAGCAGTTGTTCCGCCCATGTCATTCTTTGAAGCAACTGTGCTCTTTGTATTTGCTCCCGATGGTTCTGAAGTACTAGCAACCTTGCCACCTTTATAAGCATCACCAATCTTTTCAACGTATTCTCTCATTTGCTCAACAGGTGAAAGGTCAATGTCTTCGATATCTTCGAAGTTGAAAGACTCGTTTTCATCTTCCTCTTCCTCTTCACCTTCTTCGCTATCACCAAAGTCTGGATCATCAACACCGTCGTGATGCTCTGGCTCATTCTTTTCGTCTGCCATTAGAGCATCAAACTCTGCCTTAAGATCTTCAAGTGCATCTTCGAGATCCATTACACGATCTTCAATGTCACCGTCGGCACCCATATCATCATGATCGTTACCGTCCATGTCATCCATGTCATCATCGCTATCATCACTTACATCATGCATCATATCGTCTGTTGGATCACCACCAACTGCTGGCTCTTCAGAGAAAGCAATGAATGCTTCTTCAACAGCATCCTCTTCCATTTCTTCCTCTTCTTCCATGTCTTTGTCTTTGCATGAAGCTTCATCAACTTCAACGTCTTTCATCTCTTCTTCAAAGAGACCTTCGTAAATTTCACGTGACTTATTAACAACTAGTGCGTGAAATAGTTCTTCTGCTTTTTCCTGCTCGCCGTTAACAATGTACTCAAGCAATTGTTCAAAATTTTGTTTGGCCATGATAAATCTCCTATAGCTAAGGCTGTCGTATTATTTACGGATTTATTTAATCAAATGGCGGAAAATAGGTGAAAAATCGCAGATTTGGAGTCGTTGGGGAGATTTATCGTAATTTGCTCCACATTTCTTCGTAGGATATTTGTTTCAAGTTATTTATCTCACGCCAATTAGATATGTTATCTTTAATATTTTCAATAACTCTATAAAAGAAAATATGTTTAAACTCACCAAATAATGTTTCTGTTTGTGATAACCAATTGCCGTAATATGTTGCACAATCTATTGATCTTTTATAATTAGGAGTATCAGAATAAACATTATTAAATTTATCGGTTATTCCTACATAATCAAATCCTAATATATATATTTCTTTATATTGATCAATACAAGCCTTATGTAAGGCCGTTGGTCCACTTGACCATCCCCTAGGACTTTTAAAAAAATTTAAATTTTTAAAATTCTTATATGAATTATTAGGATTCGTCCATACTTCGTGCTTTAATTGATACTCTTTTTGACAAATTTCTGTAATCATTTTAGGATCTACAGCAATTAAATAATCTGGATCAAAGTCTCTATACAAAGCATTACATCCATAAATTTTTCCGTGCTTCTTTAAATCTTTAGGATCAACTACTAAACGACTTCGACCATTTCCTAATACAAAGGCTCTAAACATTAAGCAGTTGGCTCTGCAGGAGGCTGTGAATACATCTTACTAATAGCCTCAACGTCATTTTTTTGATCTAAATAATGTTGATCACTTGCACGTCTAAGTTGATTTATCTGTTTTAATGTTAATCGAATCTTACGTGTATCACCCTTTTTAAGTTCAGATTTATCATTCTCAGGATCATAATGATTATCCTGAGTCATATCGTCATTTTCCTTGTTAAAGTAAAAAAGTTCACGTAGTATCATATTGTATTTATCTTTATGTTCCAGGTGTTGAAGGTAATGGTGCTGCTGGAGCAGTAGTTGTTGGCATTGCTTGTGCTCCTGGTTCACCTTCTATTCCTTCTTCACCTTCTGGTGGAGTTTCTAATCCTGCTTCTAATCCTCCACTAGTAATGCCCATTCCACGGAGTTCTGCTTGTGATCCTGATCCTGTATCTAAAATATCTTTATTTTCTTCTCTCCAGAGTCGTTCATTTTCTATTATTTCTTCTTGGCTTAAACCAAGATAACGCTTCATTGCAAATCTTTTACTCATATAAGGAACTTCTTGCATTGTTGTAAACGTTTGAACACGAGAAGTATCAAGTTCACTAAGTCTATAAGCAGCAAAATTTTGTGGAGGATTAAATCTTAAATCAAATAACGAATCATCAATTACAATACCTTGATTCTTCATAAACAATTTAAATTCAAGATCAAACTCACCTTCAATTAAACTTTGAAGTCTTTCACAATATTTGTTAAATCTTAGTTCTTGAATATAAGCAGTACCAACACGACCATCACTAAAAACAGCAGAAGAATCGTCTGGACCTGTTGGCAAATAACTACTTGGAATACGTAATGCACGGAATAACTTATTAGTAAAGTAACGTAAGTCGTCAATTTCACCTAAATTAGTACCACCTGGTAATGTTTCTACTTTAGATCCACGTCCTTCCGCTGTTTGAGGAAAGAAATAATCCTCATTTATACTTAAAGGATTGTAACTTGAATCAACTACACTTGTTCCACCACCTGTAGAACTAGGAATTCTACGCTGATGTATCTCATTTTTAACTCTTTCAACAAATTGCATAGCCATATGTGATGGCATATTACCAACATCGATGTAAAATACACGACGTTCTGGTGCTCTTTGAACACGATAAATGATAATTGCATCTTCTAAAAGCTCTTTTTGCTTATAAACCTTAAAAACTGATTCAAGCAATGAATTTCCAAATGGATAATTGTTATCTAAACCTTCGCTTAGACTAAGATGAACCATATGTTTTGCTTCAATAGCAAATTCATTCTGTGCTACACTGAATCTTGTTCCTGATTGCTGCGGATAAGCACCAGTCATACCACGTGCTCCGGCTCCACCTGTAACATAAGCAGTACCACCAGGTTGCGTATTTTGGTTGCTTGGATTAATTTGTGTAACTGTTAGATTAATAAAATTAGGATTAATATCACGAATTATGTATTGCTCTGGTTTTTTACCATCGCTTTCATTAACAATAATTTTAACTAATTTACCTGGATCAATGTAAAACCATTTTAATGTTTCTGGATCTCTAATAAAAAAACTGTCTCCATACTTCATCACATTACGAAATATTCGAAACATACGTGTTTCAAACTTCTGTAATCGGCTCCATTTTTGCAAATAATCACGTATTAACTTAATCTCAACACTAGATGCTTTGTCTCTAAAATTAATAAAGAAAGGAGTTCCATTCTCTGCATTTTCTTGAGTTGAAAATTCACTAATAATATCAAGAGCAGCATTAACTTCTGAGTCCATATCCATAGTATCATACTGAAGATAACGTTCAATTCTATTAGGACTACCAGTATAAACATCTGGAAGATATGATGAATAATTAGTTTTACTTGCAGAACTTCCACCCGAATTAGAAAATGGACTTAAATTACCACTTGAATTAACGGGAGTAAAATATTTCTTCCAGGACATTTAGATCTTTCAATTAAACTGCGCTTCTACGACCTTTAACAGAGTCAGCAGTATCTTTAGTATTCTGCTTCATCTCTACTATATGTATTATCAATTCGTCTATTTTATTATTTAGTTGTTTTTGTAGGTCATCTGTGGTCATTTCTGAAGTAGGATTCGATGAAGCAATAACTCTAGTTGACGGTGAAGCAGTATTATCAACTGAGGCTTTAGCAATACTAGGCATATCTTTTAATTGTTTTTCTAATTTAGTTAAACTGTCAGACAATTTATCAATTGATTTTATATAATCATCAACTCCTTTTGATTGATTTGTGAGATTATCATTTATAGTAGTATTAACTTTGCTAATTTCTGCAATAGAATTGCTTACAGCAACCATGTCAGAATTAGATAATTTAGATATAGTTGCTGCAAAAGAAGATATATTTTTATTAGCATTATCAAAATTAATTTGATTGAGATTAACAAATGATTCTGTTAAACTATTAGACAAGTTTGATATTTTAGTAACATCGACACTAGAAAACTTTGAAAGTCCATCTACGAACCCGACAAAAACTTGTACAGAAGAAGGTGTTAATTTAGAAATTGATTCGGACGTATCTTTGACAAAACTTATTAGAGAATCTTTTACAGTATTCATAGAGTTTGGCAATTTTTGAGAAACATTAGTATCTAAAAATGGTTTTAAAGATGTTAATAATGTTGTAACATTTCCAATAGAGTCAAGTTTAGATAAATCAATTTTTCCTAGATTTGATAAAGAAAATACAATTGATTCTATACCTTTTCCTCCGGCAAATTCCTTAATTCCGTCGCCTAATGCTTCTAATACTCCACCACCTGTAAAAGATGCTACTCCTTCATGAAATGCTTTTAAGGCTGGACCAGCTTGTGTTAGTTTTTCTATATTAATATCATTTATTTTCTTAAGAGAATCAACTAATTTATCTATTCCACCACTACCTAAGAAGTTTACAATTCCACCTGCTCCTAAAGAAGCAATGGCTCCTCCAAGTAAAGTAATAGCACCTGTTCCTTTAATAATTTCATCAGCATTTATTTCTTTCATAGATTTAAAGAAATCTATGACTTTACCAAAACTATCACCAACAGATTTTATGGCTTCAGAAACTGCCCAGAATGCTCCACCTAAAACTCCAACCGGAACTGTTAATTCCCAAGCAGGAGCAACTAATTTTTGTAATCCATTTGCTAAAAATCCCATACCTGCTGCAAGTCCTGCTCCTGCTACAACAGATCCTACTGCTGTTACACCAAAAAACTTACCTAAATCTGCTAATGAAGGAACCATGCTTATTAAAGATTTTAATCCGCTAGTCATTTTATCAAACATACCACCAACATCAGGAAGTGCTAATGCAGGATTTTCTTTACGCATTTTTTCTTGTTCTTCTGGAGTTGCTTTTTTATATGCTTCTTTTTGTAATTGTTGTTCTGGAGTTTGTCCTAATAATCCACTAATAACAGCACTTATACCTTCTGTTATAACATTTATAGCACCTGAAAATGTTTGTCTAACCCAATTCCATAAATTTTCAGGTTTTAAATCTCCTCTTAAGAAACTATCAATGAAATTTGAAATACTATCAACAAGTTGATCAACCCAATCAGCAGCCTTATTCATAACTGGTTCTAATTTAGATATAATGGCAGGGGCTTTATTTTGTATAATTTCTGCAAGTTTATTAAAAGCATCTTGAATTTTTTTCATTGTGCCACTGCTAACAAATGCTTTAAGAAAAAGATTTTTAACTCTGTTAATTATTTCTCCAAAACTTGAGAATAAACCGATTATTCCATCCATGGCTTGCCTTCCTTCAAGTTCGGCTTTGCCATTTGATCCTGTAAATTTCTTAATAGATGCAAGATATTCTTGCATTGCTTTAAGTTCTGGTATTCTAGCAATTTGTTGTTTAGAAAATCTTCCTAGAAAATTTTCAATTTGACCAACTTGTCTTTCATATCCTCGTAATTGTTGTTCAATGTCTAATCGACCTTCACCTAATGCTTCTTGAAATTCTAAGATTCCTGGAGCAGCTACAGTTAACATTTTTGCAAATTTATCTCCCGGATCGATAACTCCACTCATCATATTCTTTAAACTATCAAAAACTTTAGGATCTAACTCAGCATTCATTAGTGCTAATCCATCTCTAAAGTTTATTAAGGCTTTACCTGTAAGTTTTGTTTGTAAAGCCATCATTCTACCATCAGAAAGTTGTTGTAATACACCTTCTTGTAATTGATCTGTAGAAACTCCAGTAACTTTTGAAAGAACATTTAAATCTTTTGTATATTCTTTTAATTCTTTTGTAAATTTTGTTTTATCTAATTCTCTTGATCTACCAGAAATCATTTCTGTTTGCAATTGTCTTGCTAAAATTTTATTAAGATTTTCTGAATTGTATCCTAAATTGTATAATTCTTTGTTAAGAGTAGGATCAGTAAATTGATCTCGTATTCCACTGAATGCTTTTGCACCTTCAGTAACAGTTCCACCAAATGCAGCAAGAGCTTTAGAATTTTCTGAGATAAATTGAGTAAATTCTTCAATTGGCATTCTTGCTTCAGCAGCAGTTTTCATTAATTCTAAAATATTATAATTAAAACTTGCACCAACTGAATTTGTTTTTTCAAATGCATTAAATCCTTTATTAAAAAAATCAACTAACGATTTTCCAGTAGAACTGATTAATGAAAATGTTCCACTTATTGCCATTCCACTAATATCATATAAAGTATTTCCAAAAGATTTTGTTTTTTCACTTAAACTTTCTAAATCTTTTATGTATTGTTTATGTTTTTCTGACGAATCTTCGATATATCTAATATTTTTTTCAAGAGCCTTATTAAAAAGTTTTTGTGCTTTATCTCCTGCACCTTTTTCTTTTGAGTTAAGTGCTTTAACTAGAGATTTAAGTGTTTCTTCTGTTGCAGCATTTTCAAAAATTGCTCCATCAAAATCACTTCCTTTAACTACAACTTTATCTTTATTGGCCATTAATTTTCACCAGTTATCTACGCATATAAATATAAGGAATACGCACATTATTTATTGGAGTAAAAAATGAATTTTCCACTTCCTCCTAGTTCGGCTTCTAATCAAGCCCCAGCTAATCCTTTAAAGAAGTATTTTAGACAACCTAAAATTTATCTAAAGTTACCAAGTGGTGGAAACTTTTATCCACCTGGAGCAATTAAGATGACTGAAAGTGGAGAAATTCCAGTTTATGCTATGACTGCAAAGGATGAACTAACTTTTAAGACCCCAGATGCTCTTTTAAATGGAGAAGCAACTGTTGATGTTATTAAAAGTTGTATTCCAAATATTATAAATCCTTGGGCAATGCCTAGTATTGATAGTGATGCTGTATTGATTGCTATTAGACTTGCTACCTATGGAGAAAAATTAGAACTAACAACTAAAGTTCCCGGAACAGGTGAGTCAAAAGATTTCGAAATAGATTTAAGAATACTATTAGATCAACTTACATCATTTCAATTTGAACCACATATTAGAATTAATGATGAAATTATTGTTGAAATTAGACCAATAACTTATAAAGAATTTACAGAAAACAGTCTTAGAACTTTCGAAGAACAGAAAATTTTTAGGTTAGTTAATGATGAGACAATTCCAGACGAACAAAAGCTACAAGCATTTGCTAATAGTTTTAAGAAATTAACAGATTTAACCATTAATATAGTCACTAAGAGCATAGTTTCTATAGATACCCCAGAAGGTAAAGTTACTGATAAGGCATTAATATCTGAATTTTTTAGTAATGCTGATAGAGAAATGTTTAGCTTAATATTAAAGCATCTAGAAAAAATGAAAGAGAATAGTTCGTTAAAACCTATGAAGGTTGTTGCAACCCTAGAAGATATTGCTGCTGGTGCACCTGAAGAATATGAAATACCAATAACGTTTGACCAATCAAATTTTTTCGGATAAGACTCCTTAGTATGGATCTCCCTGAGATCCTCAAGGAAGTAGAAAAACTTGATAAGGAGTCAAAAGATATAAAACAAGATTTGATGAAAATGTGTTGGTACATGAGAGGCGGTGTATCTTACGAAGATGCACATTATATGTGTATTGAAGATAGACAAATTATTTCAGGAATAATTAAAGAAAACTTAGAAACTACCAAGAAATCAGGCTTGCCGTTCTTTTAGCGGCAAGCAATTACTACATGTGTTAAAGTTGATTCAGAAATTACAATTTTATATCCAAGATCTTTCCAATAAATGTTATTTTCTTTTAAAAGATTGCTTGCTATAATATAATTTGCACGTTCCATTCTTAAATGACTTAATCCTTGTGCAGCTTTTGCTAATAATGGATTATTCATTCTCTTAAGAACACTCATTGCCGCAGCAGCACCTGATTTTGCTTCAGGTGATCCTTTACGATCAGACAAAAATTTAATCATTTCTCTAGCAAGATCGAATTTTTCTTTATCACTTGTTGCTGATTTAATATCTTTTGTCCAAGAATTAAGATAAGAACTTATAGAATTATTACTTTTTTGTACAGGTGATGCTGTTTTTGCTAAAGGTGCTTTTGTAGGAACATTATTAGGTGCTTGATTTGGAGATTGTACCGGTGGTGCTTTTGTAGGAACATTATTAGGTGCTTGATTTGGAGAAATTAAATCACTTTGTGGTTCAACTCGACCACTCGGAGATCTACTAGCAGATTGTTGAACAGCTTTTAAGATTAAACTATCTACTTCTTTACCAGTTAAGATTCTTTCATATGCTAAAGAGGATTCTTTAATTACATTTGTTATATCGTCAGGTGTAAATCCTTTTGATTTTAAAAAATCTGATAAATTTTCTGAACTAGGATGTTTTTGACCAATTTGACCAAGGTATTTCATATATTGATCTTTCCAAAGATTAGCAACACGACCAGTATCAAGTTTACCTTTTGCTTGATGTCCTATACTTCCAGGAATCTTAGACAATATTTTTTGTCCAAATTTATTCAACATTCCCATTGGTGCTTCATTAAGATCATTTAGATTCATTGTTGCTCTCTTGTAGTGTATATTATTTATTATTAAGTGATGAGCTAACGCTCATCAGTGATTGCTTTCGTAAACTCAAGCATCACATTTTCTTTTTGATTTAAGAGATAATTTCATGTAGATTATATCAGTCAGATGGAACCTACTACGGTTCCACCAATCTCGATAACTTCATGTGAGTTACACCAGCCGAGATACGGAAGTAGGTATTTTTACGCTCCACGGGCTCTGTGCTTTCCCAACCTACCACGACACATCTTGCGATGCCTTGGACTCGTTCCTAGTTTCCAAGGTTTTTAGGAGCATTGTTTAACGGTACTCAAAGTCTGACCACAATTGTGGACTCGATGAGGGTCGAACTACTTCGACCAAACAGGACCTATAGCCTATAAATTAGAAACTGAAATCTGGATTGTGTTTGATATAATTTTCAAACTTAAATCTTGATAAATTATATGCCTTGGCTGCTTTTTTAATTGAAGTAAACGTGCCTAAAGGTGTTTTTATTGTTTTGGCATTCCCTGGAACATTGCCTTTGTGAGAATCACTCATTTTTTGTTTAGTATTCTCTGAAAATACTTGAGATTTTCTTTTATCACTAATTTTTTCTTTAGTTACGTTAGATAAGGATATGCCTTTACGAGCTTGAGAGATTTTTTGTTTGGCCTCTTCGTTGTGTGGATGTTTTTTTCCTGTATTGCTTTTACCAATTTTAACTTTATGATCAGCAGATAATACTCTACCAGATGCAGACGGGGGGTGAAACCCACCTTTGTTGAGATTCCAGCCTATATTTTTAATTGGGCGGAGTTTCTCTTCATAATCGTAACACTCTTCTTCGCTTCCTTCGAATAAAATTGTTTGAGTTAGATTGTTAGAATATTTTTTAATAACTCTAGATAGGTAAGGGTTGCAGTGATTATCTTTTTTCACGTCGTTGCGGTGTTCCCAGAGACGGTAAGATGGGTTTCTAGAAACTCCAACATAACCTTCTATATTTGCGTCAGTATGCTCAGGCAGATGTAACCAATATACATAAGTCAAAGCGTTCTTACCTTCACAGAAATCCATTTATTATACCACAACTTCCCATCTAACAATACATCAAAATCGAACTGGTATTTTGCTTCGTAGTACGATAGTTCGTTTTTTGACTTACAATACTTTAGTATCTCTCGAGTAAACTTGTCTGCCCCTAAAGATATAACATCATCTTTTAGTTCCGTAGAACTTGACCAATATTCTTGCCAATCAGAATCTACTTTTGATCTGATCTTTTTTTTAATTTTTTTCCCGTTCTTCTGCGTAACCGTCTTGTATTTTGTTCTGGAAAACTTTGCTAATTTTTTACCTATATACTTTCTACCAGTGGTTGTATTGGTTATGCAATAAACAAATCCAACACAATCTTCTGGTAGTTCCTCAATGACGGCACCTTGATAGTGCCAAGTCAATTACTTCGCTTTTGCTTCCTTGCGGGCGTTCTTTTCTGCTGTGATTTCGTTACGACGAGCCTTAATTGCCTTGCTCATTTCTCCAAGGGCCTTACGTGCTCTAGTACCAGCAGCAGAATTACCACCTACAAACTTTGCATCTTCGGCTTGCCAAGCAGCAAAATGATCTGCGATTGTTTTAATTGTTTCACTCATTACTTTTACCTTTCTGTTTATCTGATTTTTTTACTCTTTTTTTTCTTTTTTCTTGTATTTCCATTCGTCTTCTTCGGGCAACAACTCTTAATCTTCCTAATGCATTTCTTGCCTCAAGACCTTTATAGTCCCATCCTTTGGTTTCCCATAATTCGTTTGCTTCAAAGTATTTGACAATTTCAATCATTATCTGATCGTGTAAATCTTTTTCTACTTTAACTTCTCTATCATCAACACGATATATACGCATTTTAATCAACTATATCTATACAATTTGAATAAGAAGTAAAACCATTTTCTTTAATGACTTTTAGAACATTATTCACTCTTCCTACAAGTTCATCCTTGTGGGAGATGAGATATATATTCTTATTTCGTTCACGAGCCATCTTTTTTAGGATTGCAAGTGAATTTTCTACACCAGCAGCATCTAACCCGTTATCGATCAACTCATCAATAAACAATAAATTAATAGGTTGATATAGATTTTCCCACATATCACGAAACGCCCAACTCAAACTTAGAATAAGTCTGTTTCGTTCTCCTCTTGATAGATTATCAAAATCTAAATCTTGTCCAAGTTGAGTAATTTCTGTACTCAGATCATTTTGAAATGTTACTTGGTGTGGCAATCCTGTCTTATCAAGATAATAAGTTAGACGTTGATTTAAGTAACTTAAATTTTGATCTATAATTTTCTTACGAATAAATGAATCTTTATTTGTTAAAAGTTTAAGTAAGAACTCTTGATGGTCTTTTAGACTTGTAAGATCATTTACCTTAGTCCAATCGAGTTCTTGAACAGCAGTATTCTCAAGTTCATTTATTTGTTCTTGGTAAGGATCTACAGAGTTCTTAACTTCTTCAATTTTATTTTTAAGATTTTCTAAATTATTTTTATGATCATATGCATCTTCTACACGGTCGTAGAAAGTATTAGGACGAGCATTTATCTCTCCTATTTCTTCTAATGCCGTACCGATATCAACAAGTTTATCACTTACTTCTTTAAGATACTTTTCATTATCTTTAAGTTCTTTAGTAAGTTTTTTAACCATTTGTTCACGTTTTTCATCGTGAAGTGTTTGACCACAGGCATGACAATTATGGTCTTCGGTCTTTTTAAGATCTTTTTCGCTTTTATCTACTACTTTTTGTGCTTGGATCATAGCACTTTCAAGACTACTTTTTTCTTTATTAAGAGCCTTAATTGCGTCGTTATTTTCTAACCACAATTTTAATGCTTCGTGATTTTCGAGTTCGTTTTTAATATCAATTTCTTCTAATTGAGTTATTGCTTGATACATTTTATTACATTCGTCGTTTTGTTTATTATACCAAATTGACTGCTTTAGTTTCAAACTCTCAATAGTAGTTTTAATTCGATCATTACTTGCTTTTATTGCTTCAATTTTAGCATTTTCTTGAACAATATTATCTTTTGTAATCTTTACTTGTTCTTTAAGTAAGTCTGCTTTTTCAGATAGAACAGTAATACCGAGAAGTTGTTCAATAACTTCTCTTTGATCATTTGCTCTTAGACTCAAGAATGGTTCTGTATAGGTATTAAGTGCTACAATGTGTTTGAACATTGTATGTGTCATACCTATGAGATCATTAATTGCTTCTTGAGTTTTACGACTATCGCCTTGGGATTCGTCAACATCATCGATTTCTTGTTCGTGATCATTGACATAGAATTTTAAGAGGGTAGGTTTACGTCCTCGCTCAATTCGATAAGTTGTTCCATCTTTTTCAAAATTAATTGTAACCAACATATTTTTTTGGTTAATCTTATTAATTAAGTTGTCTTTTTTTATATTGGTAAGAGCTTGACCAAAAATGCTATAACTGAGAGCATTAACGATAGTAGTTTTACCAGTACCGTTTCTAGACCCATTATCATCTCCTCCTTGATCTAAGTTTTCTCCAAGAACAAGGGTTAGTTGCTCTTTTTCAAAATCAACTCCTTGAGTTTGATTACCCACACTCATGAAATTTTTAACGGTTAAATTCTTAATACGAATCATAAGTTGTTATAAATCTCCAGCAATATTTTACTATTATAGTTTTCACTCTCAATGTTTACAATCTGATTGGTAACAATTTGATCAACTGATTCAAAATTAGTAATTTCTAATGTTGAATTTCCTTCTAATTCTTTTTTCTCAGGAACAAGAGTACATTCTCTAATATCATAATTTCCCATAACAGTTTCTTTGATAAAGTTTGCTTCTTCAAAACTAATATCAATGTCTAGTGCTACACGTAGATGCATTTTAGATTTTAACATGGTATCCATGTTGTCAATTAATTGACTTAACTTCACAGTTCTATAAGTCGGCATTTTTGGCCAGTTAATATATTTTGGTGTCCCGCCCCATTCTAAAATCATCATACCACGGTCATCGTCTCCGGCATCGGCATAATTGTGAGGAAAGGCATTACCGATGTAATGAACATTATCTCTTGCCTGCCTATGATGGAAATGTCCTGAAAAAACAATTTCATTATTTCTTAAACTATCTACTTGTAATTCTCCATGGTCGGGCATTTGAACCATCGCGTTCATATAAAATAACGGTAGTTCAAAATGTCCAAACATGTATCGACTTTTTACCTTGGCTAAGTTTTTCCACTCGTCGCCTATAAGCCATGGAACTAATGCAACATCATCTATAACAGTAGGTTCAGTAATCATATTAACGCCAGGAATATGTCTACCAAATGCTACAGAAGTAACATCTCTTCGGTCTTTGTAATAGAGGTCGTGATTACCAGGAAAGAAAATGAAGTTGTCAAATGCCTTTCCTAGTTTCTCTAACGAAGACAAACCAGCATTCATGGTAGTAATATTGATTGTGTTTCGATTGTGGTTCCAATCGCCGCAGAATATTGCGGTATCACAATTTTCTTTCTTGGCAGTTTCTATAAACCAATCTACAAATTCTTCACAGTCATCATTATGAATCTTAGAATTACTTTTAAGGCCAAAATGGATGTCAGTCATCGCAGCAATTTTCTTGAAAAGATTAGCCATTTATATTTCCCATGCTTTGTAGCCGTTAAAAAAATTACCTAATTTAGTTTTTTGAATAATAGTATTAGCCCACTGGCCAGTTTGCCTTTGAAAGTCACTTTTACTTTTATAGTATAGCAGAGTACCATCTTCTAATTCAACTTTTATTTTTTTAGAAACTTTTTCTGCTCCTTTTATAGAATTCTTTTTATTGTTGTTGAGTAAAGTATCTCGATTATGTTTTTGCCAATTAGTAATACCTTTACTTTTTTTAGATTTTTCTTCTGGATTTTCTTTATAAAATTCTTTTAAGGTATTAGATCTTTTTTCATAAATCTCTTGAGTATGAAGATGTGCTGTTAACTTTTTTCTATCTTCTTTAGTAGTATTAGCCCACTTTATATTAGTGTTATAATCTTTTAATTTAGAACCTAATTTTTCTCTAATTTTCTGTATTTCATCTTCTGTAAGTTTTGAAAATCCCGTGTGTCCTAACCCATCTCCTCCTAGACTAGAATTAAGACCATTCTTAAAAGAATTATATTTTTCAATGTATTCGATTTCAGATAGTGCTAATGATCCTAAAGAAGAAAAAGAATCATCAATTACTTCATACTGACAATTTTCAATTCCTACTTCTTTCATGATAATATGGATTTTTCTTTTAGGATTATCTTTTAACGATTCTCGACAATGATCTTTCCATCTAGATTTCTTATATGTAGGTTTAGTATCAAACCCTATATATACTTTTCCGCCCGCTGTAATTTTATAGATAAACATATTTAACTCCGAAGTATATATTTATGATTATACACTTCGGATTAAAAATAATCAATCTTTACTTTTGTGCCGTTCAACCGCTTGATTCCATTCGTGATTACTTTGTCGTGTATAACTAGGATTAAAATTATTCATCTCAAGAATGTCATCACGAATGTTTTGATTCTTCTTTTCTATATTAATAACTCGAACAAAGCTATTAGTAACGGCGGCAGTATAATAAGCAAAAGGATTGTTTGATTTCGACTCATCGAATTGTAGTCCTATCTGTGTTAGTTGTAAAATTGCTTGTCCACGCATTTCATCGTTGTATGTGTAGCCTCTTACATTACTACGTGTAGCATATCTTTCGCATAATTTCATAAACATTTTTGCTAGTTTGTTAGTGAATTTTCCATGTTCTTTGGAGAAGTGACCATTTTCCATACCACCAATCCAGTGACTTTTCCCTACACAAATTAATACACCATTATCATCAAATTTCCAGTGTTGGAATGGAGGGAAATTTACTTTTTCGTGTGCATCTGCTCTAGTTTTAGTTTTCTTTTTACGACCAGGTGCTAAAGGAATATGATCAAAAGTCATAATGCGAAATATAATATCTCCCTTTTCTATTTTTCTATAGTCTATTTCACATTCGCTAAGTTTTACCTTTTTATCTCCTGCTAATTTTCTTCGTTCAAATTCTTTAGAAGTTAGTTTTTTTGCTTTATTTTTCTTTGCTTCTGCTATTGTACGTATGTTTATTTTTTCTAAACTTGGTAGTATTAAATCGTAATCGCTATAATTAGAATCTATGTAACTGCAATATGATATTTTACTTTTATGTATTTCTTCTAATAAATCTTTATTATTCAAATAATTTACTTTGGCCATATGAGATCTCCAAAAGTATTATAATATGAGTACTTAATTATTGCAATAAATATTTAAGGAGATTTATTATGGCTAATATACTTACAGATGCACTTGCTGGAGTTTCATCAACTATTGATTCTACAGGACAAGTCCTCAGTTCGATAGGCAGTTCTGTAACTGGTGGTTATTCTTCAACTTCAGTTAATACTGATCCTAACGCATTAGCAACTACTTTTCGTTCTAATGGAATTCCTGCAGGAGCAGAGCCTTCTTTAAGTACTGCATTTGTTTCAGCACAATATTCGAGTACAGCAGCATCAAAAGAGTGGAGAGTTAGAATTTCTTGTGATTTAATAGTAGAAAATAGTAATGTTTTTACTCCGTTTATAAACACTGATTTTAGCATGGTTTTTCCATATCTACCTCAGATAGTTATGAGTCATACAGCAAATTATCAACAAATGGATATTTCTCATGTAAACTATCCATTTTATGCTTATAGAAATAGCCAAGTTGATGAAATTCAAATAACTGGGAAATTTACAGTTCAAAATTCAGATGAAGCAGCGTATTGGATAGCCAGTGTACATTTTTTAAGAACTGTTACAAAAATGTTTTTTGGAACAGGACAAAATTTAGGAAATCCTCCACCTATTTGTATTTTAAATGGTTATGGAGATTTTGTTTATAATAATGTTCCTGTTATAGTTAAGAATTTTACAGTTAATATGCCTAACAATGTTGATTATATTGCATCTACAGCAGGCGGACCTGGATCTAGTGTAACATATGTTCCTACATCATCGGAAATTTCAGTAACAGTACAGCCAGTTTATAGTAGAACACAAGTTAAATCTTTTAATTTAAACGACTTTGCAAATGGTGTGTTGTTAGATCAAAATGGATTAGGATGGGTATAATGCCAGCAAAATATGCAAATTATAGTCTGTACTATCAAACTCCTAAAAATAAAAATTACTTAGATATATGGGTACCTAGGATAATACCTGCAGATCCTGATGACTATGCTTATAAAATACAACCTCAATATACACATAGACCAGATTTATTAGCCTATGATTTATATGGAACTTCTAGGCTTTGGTGGGTTTTTATGCAAAGAAATATTGATGTTATATTTGATCCTATAAATGATTTTCGTGCAGGAGTAATTATTCAATTACCAAAAAAGACACCTTTGTTAAAATCATTAGGATTATAATATGGCTTCGTCACTAACATCTAGTAGTACTGCTCTTTATCAGACTCAAGCTCAAGCACCTAATCCTTTAGATGACTTTCAGTCATTTAACAATCTTTTTACTCTTGCAGGATGTACTAAGCCACAAATTAACGGTAATAGAATTCAAAAAACTGATATACAAAACATAATTTGTAGATCACAAAGTATTGGACCCGATGGCGGAGTTCAAACAGATTTTGGAAGATTTGATTATTTTATAGATGATGTAACAATAGTTACTATACCTAGAAATAGCGATAAAACAGGCAATTCATTTGCAACAAAAATTTCATTTAAAGTTTTTGAACCATATAGTATGGGACTTTTTATGTTATCTTTAAGAACAGCAGGAGAAAGTTCTGGATACTCAAATTTTAAAGAGTCACCTTACATTTTTATGATAGAATGGATAGGATATATTGATAATGCACCAGGTGTTGCTACAGATAATTTAACAAGAATTATTCCTATTAAAATTATTGATGTTAAATTTTCTGTAGGAACTACAGGATCAACATATGAAGTAGAAGCTATACCTTATAATGAGTTTGGATTTAGAGAGCAATCAGTTAGAAATGTTTCAGACGTTCAATTATCTGGTGCTACAGTTAAAGATATTTTATCATATGGCCCAGGAAGTTTATTAAATCAATTACAAGGCCGATATAGTCGAGAAAAAGCAACAAAACATATTGAAGATTTAGATGAGATTGAAATTCAATTTCCTAACGACTATACAGATGATGATGGATCAAAAAATATTATCGGTGATTCGGAAGTATATGTAGATTATAATAATGGTGGAACACAGCCTTTTCCTGATCCAATTGCATCAAAATTGTGGTTTGAAGGAAAGCAAATTTATAGAACTTCTCAGTTTAAATTAGAAAAAGATAGAAATTGGCACTTTACACAAGAAATATCTATTCCTGACATTATTAATGAAGTTGTTATAAGAAGCAAGTACATAACTAATCAGGTAGTTGGAAGTAAATTTAAAACAGATGATAATGGAATGGTAAATTGGTATAGGATTGATGCTAGAGTACATGATGATCAAGAAGTTAAACAATTAGGAAGGCAAAAAAGAACAATCATTTATAGAGTTATTCCTTACAAAGTTCACATACATAGATTTCTTCCTCCAGGAGAAAAACCTGAAGTAGGTTTTGATAATTTAAGAAATACAGTTACTAGAGTTTATAATTATATCTATACTGGACAGAACACTGAGATTTTAAAATTAGATTTACATTTTGATATGGCATTTTTTACGCCAATATCTGCTGATATTACTAACAGAGTTGGACAATCAAATCCAGGAGGGAAAGGCATCACAGCAGGTGGACAAGAACCAAACTTTGTCTTTGGTAATGCTGATGTAACTGGAGGAACAAATCCGACTCCCCCAACTACGCCTGCATTAACAACTCCTTCTAGTAAAATTGGTACAACTGTTACACCTTCTTTTACTGAAATATCAAAAGAATGGAATCCGGTTGCAGTCGAAGCAGCACAAAGACAATATTTTTATAAAGGGCCAGGTGGATCAGGAACAGATGATGCTCCTACATCACAGGGTAGAACTATGTTTAAACTTTTAACTAATCCTGGAGATATGATCAATTTAAACATGGAAATTATGGGAGACCCTTATTATATTCCTACTAGTGGAATGGGAAGTCAGTGGATTGATAGAGGACAAGGAAATTCATTATCTGATGGATCAATGAATTACCAAGATAGTGAAGTTATGATAATTGTAAATTTTAGAACTCCAACAGACTTTGATCCTAACACAGGTCTTTACAACTTTGATACAGATATTGAGATGTGGAGTGGGCTTTATCAAGTAATACAAGTTGAATCTAAATTTAATAAAAATATGTTTACTCAAGTTATTGAAGGAATTCGTCTAAGGGCACAATTAGGTACTAATGCACAAACAATCTTTGTATATGAAAATAGCAATAATAGTGGTACACCTTCTACAAGTTCAGGTCCAACAACTCCTGCAAGCGGATCTACACCAACAACCCCTTCTTCGTCAACTCCAACAACACCTACAGGATAATAAAAGAATAATAATTATATAACAAGGATTAACAATGTCAGTAGACAAAAGAGCCCCCAATTTAATTAATACAACACTTCTTCCAAATCCCGGTCCTTATCTTGCAAGAATTGTTAGCAATACAGATCCTATGAAACAGGGTTCTTTAGAAGTTGAATTATTAAGACCTATTGGAAATCAAAAAGAAGCAACTCAACAATTATTTGTTGTAAGATATTTAAGTCCTTTTTATGGTTGCACTAGTGTAGATTTTATGGGAGCGTCACCATCAGAATTTAATGACACACAAAAAAGTTATGGTTTTTGGGCAGTTCCACCTGACGTTGGTGTTACTGTTATGGTTATTTTTGTTGATAGCGATCCGGGACAAGGATTTTGGATGGGTTGTGTTCAGGATGCATATATGAATTATATGATTCCTGGTATTGCCGGTAGCACTTATCCACAAGATCAATTAAGAGTTAGTTCTGATACAGATTGGTTAGATGTTACAGGAACAGAATCTCATTTTGGAACAACTTTTTTACCGGTGGGTGAAGTTAATAGACAAATTTTTAAAATGGGATCAAAATCACCAAATCCAGATGTAGAGGCTAATAAAAAACCAGTTCATCCTATTGCTGAAAGATTATTAGAACAAGGAACAATTAATGATCCTTATAGAGGAGTTCATACTAGTTCTGCTAGAAGAGAAAGTCCTAGCAATGTTTATGGATGGAGTACCCCTGGACCTATCGATAAAAGAAATGGTGCTAAAAAAGGTATGGTAGGTAGAGACAGTCAAAAAATTAACAAATTTGTTAGTAGAATGGGCGGTCATTGTATTGTTATGGATGACGGTGATGAAAGATTTTTAAGGAAATCGAGACCTTGGGAAGGTCCTCCAGAATACGCTGATTTAGAAAAAGGAGAGTCTGGATTAGTTGATTTTCCTAAAGATGAAGCATTTAGAATTAGAACAAGAAGAGGAGCACAAATTCTTTTACATAGTTCGGAAGACTTTGTTTATATTACAAATTCTAGGGGTACTGCTTGGATGGAATTTACATCTAACGGTAAAATAGAATTTTATGCTGCTGAAGGTGTTCATATGAGTTCAGGTGCAGACATACAAATGACTGCTGGTAGACATATAGCACAACAAGTTTATGGTAATCATGTTACTAATGTTTCAGGTAATACTGTAAATGCAACTAGTGGTGATCACAGTGTAAAAGTTACAGGAAGTTCTTTTCATCATACTGAAAATGATCATAGTACTATGGCAGGAAATCATTTGTATTCTGAAGGACAATCAGGAAACCATTTAAGAGGTGATTCTATTAATTTTACAGGTACAAGTTATGAATGGACTATTGCAGGTAATTTATTATTAAACGTTCAAGGAAATTTTGAAGTAAGATCGCAAAATGCTTTGATAACTTCAGATATGCAAACACATATTTTATCAGGTAGTGATACTAGAATTGCTGGTAGAGATTTACATCTATTAGCAGGACATGATGTAGTAATAAATGGTTATAATGATATTAATGTAAATGCTGATTCTAAAATAACTATGGCATCAGGTACACAAATTACACAAAAAACACCTTTGATAGTAATTCAAGGAACTGGTGCTATAGCATTAAAGGCCGGCGGCGGCGGATATATGTTACAATCTGCCGGAACATTAGTTTCAACATCATCTGGTAATACTGTAATAAATTCTGGATCAGAAGTTCATTTTCAAGATGGTAACAAATATTCTGTCAACGATGCACCATCTACTCCGTATCCTGCTAGAGAACCAATCGAAGCAGATCAAGCAACTGGTGCGCCAGGTATGCAAACAGCAGGTGGAGGTTATTCTACTCTTATTAGTCCTAATTGTTTTCCAGCAGAAGGGTGGGGGTCTTGTATTAATAAAAGAGTTCCAACTTGGGAACCTTTCCAACACGAGAATTTAAATCCAGCAAATGTTCATGTAAGATTATTAAATATGGATGACAAAAGAACTGTAGTATATCCAGATGGAAAACAATTTACTATAAGAACAGTTCAAGACCTTGATGGAATTTCAAATAGTTATGGCGGATATTCTGGAGGAAGACCAGATACATCAAAATATTCAAGACATGATGCTCCAAATTTAGCAAATTCCTACAATTCAAAACCATTAGATAGCAATTATACCGATGACTATCCACCAAATTGGACAAAAGATAGAGAATTCTTATCTAAAGCACAACAAATTGCACAAAGACATGGATGTACATTAGCAGAATTATTATCAGTATTTGCTGCCGAGGCCGGATTTACTATGAATCCAAGTATTCAAAATAGATATGGATATACTGGATTGATTCAGTTTGGAAATTCTGCGGCAGCATCGGTTGGAACCACTACTGGTGCATTAAGATCTATGACTAGAGCACAACAATTAGATTATGTAGAAAAATATTTTCAAAAGAATGGTAATCCACAAGGAGTAGAACAAATATATCTGTCTATTGCTGCTCCTGCAAAAATGAAAATTCCAGAAGGACAAGAAATCTACCCCACAGGTGGTAAAGCATGGGCTGCAAATCCTGGATGGAGAGAATATCCTAATGGTCCAATAACTAAAAGAGGTCTTAGACAGTTTATCGGATCAAAAAAAGGAAGAGTAGAAAGAATGTTACAAAGTGCTGGAATTAATTCAGGCGGTGGACCATCGTATCCAACTTCTCCTAGCTCTTCTGGTTCCAGTCCGTCAGGATCTGGATCAGTATCAGTTGGTCCTACTACACCACCATTAGTTCCTAGTCAGCAAGTAGGCAGTGGAACTAATCCAAAATAAAGGATAATTAATAATATGTCTACTGTAGGTTTTGAGAATATAAGATTAGGACCAACTACTACTGAAGGTCAACAATTACCGTTAACGTCTAGAACTTATAGAGGTTTTAGTACAGTAAGTACTACGATTGAAAACACTGTTTTATATGATTTAGAATTAATTAAACAAGATCTTATTAATAATTTTCATATTCGTAAGGGAGAAAAACTTGAGAATCCTGAATTTGGAACTATTATATGGGATGCACTCTATGAGCCATTAACAGATGGTCTAAAACAGGCTATAGTTACTGATGTATCGGCAATTGTTAATGCAGATCCTCGTACTCAAGTTGTAAAAAGTACTGTAACACAAGTAGACAATGCTATACAGATAGAAGTAACACTTATATATTTGCCATACAATATACAAGAAACCTTGCAATTTAAATTTGATCAAGCAAACGGTATAAGTTCTAATTAAACACCCACATATTTTCAATAATAAATAAAGAAAACAAGGTAGTTAATTCAATGTCAACAACCGGACGTCAACAGAATCTTTTTCTAGCCGAAGATTGGAAAAAAATATATCAAAAATTCAGCAATGCTGATTTCACAAGTTATGATTTTGAAAATTTACGCCGTGTAATGATTCAATATCTTAGGGAAAAATATCCTGAAGACTTTAATGATTATATTGAATCTAGTGAATACCTTGCCTTGATTGATCTTCTTTGTTTTTTAGGTCAAAGTCTATCTTTTCGTATTGATTTAAATGCTAGAGAAAACTTTTTAGAACTTGCAGAACGTCAAGAAAGTGTTTTAAGATTAGCACAATTAATTAGTTATAATCCTTCTAGAAACGTTTGTGCAAATGGATTATTAAAAATAGACAGTATTACTACAACAGAAGAAATTATAGATGCTAATGGTAGAAATTTATCAGGTCTAGTAGTAGTTTGGAATGATCCAACTAATAATAATTGGTTAGATCAGATTACAAGAATTATGGATTCTGCTATGGTTGCTGAAAATAATTTTGGCACGCCAATATCTCAGAGTGTAATAGGAAATATACAAACTGAGCAATATAAATTTAATTCTAATAATTCAGGAATTCCATTATTTAATTTTAGTAAAGCTGTAAATGGAGTAACATTACCTTTTGAAATTCCAAGTACAATTATTTCAAATGGATATATTGTTGAAGATGCTCCATTAAGAGGAAATAAATTTTCTTTCATTTATAGAAATGATTATAAAGGTTATGGGAGTGTTAATACTGGTTGGTTCCTACATTTTAGACAAGGTACACTTTTGTATAAAGAATTTAAAATGAATAGTCCTACAACTAATGAAATTGTAGATATTACTGATATCAATATTAATGATAATGATCTCTGGTTATACAGTTTAGATTCTTCTAATAATGAACAAACATTATGGACAAAGGTTCCTTCTATTACAGGAAATAATATCATTTATAATAGTCTTGATAAAACAATTAGAAATATATATCAAGTACAAACCAAAGCAAGCGATGCTGTTTCTTTATTATTTGCTGATGGTATCTTTGGTAATCTACCTAAAGGTAGTTTTAGAACATATTATAGAGTTTCAAATGGACAAACTTATTATATTAATCCTAAGGATATGGCTGGTGTTGTAATAACAATTCCTTATACTTCTAAAACAGGATCGGGTGAATCTTTAACAATTACATTATCTCTTAAAAATACAGTAACTACAGCCTCTGCCGCAGAGAGTCTTACTGAAATTAAAACTAATGCACCTTTAACATATTATACACAGAATAGAATGATCACAGGAGAGGATTATAATTTAGCTCCTCTTAGTGTAAGTCAAACAATTGCAAAAGTTAAAACAATTAATAGAACTGCTAGTGGAATCAGTAGAAATTTTGATTTAATTGATGCTAGTGGAAAATATAGTTCTATTAATATTTTTTGTACAGATGGAATCATTTATAGAGAACAAACAGAAAATAATTTTACCTTTACATTTAATAGTCGAACTCAAATAGATTCAATTTTAATGAATCAAGTACAACCGTTATTAGAAGCGGAATCAATGAGAGACTTTTATTATGAAAATTATACTAAGATAATTTTGCCAGATATTACTATTGCATTTACTCAAGTAACAACAGCAGTAAGTGAAAGTACTGGATATGTTACTAGTACATCAGATACTACAACACCATTTAAGGTAGGATCTTATACTGAAAATAGTTTAAAATATTTAGAACCTGGTGCATTAATTAAATTTATTCCACCGTCAGGATTTTATTTTACTCAATCTGGTACATTAACAACAACTGCATCGTCAACTACAATTGATAGAATTTGGACAAAAGTTGTAGCAGTAGTAGGAGATGGTACTGCTACTGGATTAGGAGTATTATCATCTGGATATGGTCCTATTGTGTTTGATAAAATCATTCCTTCTACAGCAATTATTAATCAAGTTATTCCTAAGTTTAATAGTGTTTTTCCAACAGACACATTATCAGTTGCCGTAGAACTTGTATTTAATAATAAAAATTTTGGATTAAGATATGATATTTCTACTAGAGCATGGCAAATAGTTTATGATAGAAATTTAGATCTATTAAATCCGTGGAGTCTTGGTAAGTCTGGAGATAATACGGGATCTAAATTAGATGCTAGTTGGTTAGTTGCTTTTGAAACAGATGGAACAACATATACTGTTACATATAGAGGTCTCGAATATTTCTTTTCTTCTATACTTGAAAATAGATTTTATTTTGATGGAACTAGAAAAATTTATGATTCAAATACAGGAAAAGTAAAAAAAGATGTTGTCAATGTATTGAAATTTAATACCCTTCCTAATACATCAACATCTTTAGGACAAGATTATATTTTTAATATAATTGGAGTTACAACTGAAGTTGATGGATATGCAAGTAGTAGAACAATAAAAATAACTTTATCAGATATAAATTCAGATGGTGTTGCAGATAATCCGGATCAATTTGATATTATTGTAGATCCGTCAATTTCTAATCCAAATCGATATGTATTTTTTGAAAAATATATTACAGAAGCATATGTAGAAGATTATCGTTACATTGAAAACACTAATAATATGTTTCTTATTTTTGACTCAGAAAATTCAATTTCCTCATTGAGTTCTTATACAAATGGACAATTATTTTATTTTTATATGTCTGACATAGTTAAAATATATAATTCAAGTCTTCAAGAATTAGTTATTACAACTGATTATTATGCAGCAATAGGAAGAGCAAATATTAATTTCTATTATTTGCACAATGCAGATCAAAGTTATAGAATTGATCCTAGTGCAAGCAATATTATGGATACATATATATTAACAAAGGCATATGATTTAGATTATAGAAATTGGATAGCAGGAAATTTAGATACAGAACCTCTTCCACTTAGTTCAACGGATCTTAAGATTACATATGGCGGAAAATTAGATCAAATCAAAAGTATTAGTGATGAAATAATTTATCATCCTGTAAAATATAGAGTATTATTTGGATCTGCGGCCTCTACTAATTTACAGGCAAGTTTTATAGTTGTTAAAAACGGAGAACAAGTTATTACGGATAACGATGTTAAATCTAGAATTATAGTAGCAATCAATCAATATTTTAGCCTTGATAATTGGGATTTTGGTGATACTTTTTATTTTACAGAAATGGCAACTTATATAGTAAATCAACTTGTTCCTTATATTACAACTTTTTTAATTGTTCCTACTAACAGTGATCAAGTTTATGGAAGTTTACAACAAATAACATCTCAGCCAAATGAAATTTTTATTAGCGGAGCAACAGTTAATGATATACAAATTGTTGATGCAATTACTGCATCTAGAATTAAAGCACAGGGATATATTGTAACTTCTGATACTTATAACATTAATACAACGAACTTACAAAGCATATCAAGTTCATTATAATTGGAGATTTAGAGTTAAATGGCACAACAAGACTACAATGAATCACCGTTGCCGATAGGTTCTAACAATAAAAGACAAAATAGTAATCTTCTTCCAAACTTTTTTAGAAGTAATTCTAATAAAAAATTTCTTGGAGGAACAGTTGATGTTGTAACACAACCAGGAACATTAACTCGAATTAGTTCTTATATTGGTCGTAGAGACATTCCTAATTATTCTTTTGATGACAATTATATAGAAGAAACATCAACACCAAGACAATATTATCAATTAGAACCTGCATTTATTAATCAGGATTCTGTAACAGGTAATATTAATTGGTTTGGTGATTACATTGATTATATTAACAGCCTTAAGTATTTTGGAGCTAACGTATCTAATCATAGTAAACTTAATAAACAAGAAGCATATACTTGGGATCCACATATTGATTGGGATAAGTTTGTAAATTATCGAGAATATTTTTGGTTACCGTCAGGACCGGATCCAATTACAGTATATGGACATTTAGAAAATATAGTTTCTGAGTATTCTGTTACATCACAATTTGAGGATAATAATATTGTTTATATTTTTACTCCAGATGGTTTAACAGCAAATCCTGCATTAACTCTTTATAGAGGAGTAACATATACATTTAATATTAATGCACCTAATACTTTGTTTTCAATTAAGACACAAAATGAATCAGGCGATAGTTATTTCTATGACATTGGTGTTAGTGCAAGAAATGTTGAAAAAGGAATATTAACTTTTACAGTACCATATGAAGCACCTGATATGCTTTATTACGTTGATAATACTGTGAGAGAAAATAACGGTGTTCTTGATGAGACAGTGGGAATTATTAATATTAAAGATATTAAAGATGCTGCTTTTCTTGATGTTGAAAAAGAAATAGTAGGAAAAATAAATTTTACAACTAGTGATGGTATTCAATTTATTAATGGGCTTGTTGTGCAATTTTCAGGACAAGTAACTCCTACAAAATATGCATCTGGACAATGGTATGTTGAAGGAGTTGGAAGTAGAATTGTTTTAATAAACAAAAAAGATCTAGAGTCTCCTGCAACCTTTATTTCAAATATTGATATTCCATTTGACGATCAAGGATTTGACACATTACCTTGGGAAAACGCAGACAATTATCCTCTTGAAAAAGATTATTTGGTTATTAACAGGGCATCTAGAGATAGAAATAATTGGTCTAGAACTAATAGATGGTTTCATCGATCAGTAATTGAAATTTCTGCAACAGCAAATGGTACAATACCTTTATTAGATCAAACAACTCGAGCTCTTCGTCCTATCATTGAATTTGAACCTGATTTAAAATTATATAATCATGGCTATTTTTCAAAAGCAGATATTGATTTAGTTGATACAGTAACAACAGACGTATTTTCATTAATCGAAGGTAGTACAGGTTATTTTATAGATGGTATAGAACTCCTTCCGGGTTATCGAGTATTATTTTTAGCAGATAATGATATTTTAGTTAAAGGAAAAATATTTGAAGTTCAACAAATACAAAATGTTTATGAGTCTTCTAATCAGGACATTGTTGTTATTTCTACAGCCCATATAGTTAACTCTGATCAATCTACTAAAGATATAATTACTGTTCCCGACACTAATACTTTAAAACCAGGTATGACTGTAAAATTTTCTGGAAATTTAATTGGAGGATTATCTCCTTCAACAGTATATTATATTCTTAAAACTAATTTTACTTCAACATCATTTTCTGTAGGATTAACAGCAAATGGCTCAGCAGTTACTTTAATTGATTCTACTAATCTTACAATGAAGGTTTCTGTTGTTGGGTCAGGAGTTACTAGAAGAAAACAACAATTAACATTACAAGAAGTACCAGATACTGATCCTGTCGAAGGTGAAATAGTTTACATCACCAAAGGAAATTCATATATGGGATCTTCCTTTTATTATTTGAATGGAACTTGGGCACAAGCACAAAAGAAAACAGCAATAAATCAAGCACCATTGTTTGATCTTTTTGATGAAAATTTTGTTAGTTATTCTGATACAACTGTATATCCTTATAATAATTTTAAAGGAACTAAAATCTTCAACTATCAAACAGGTACAGGAATAAATGATTCTGAACTTGGATTTCCTTTAGTTTATCGTTCTATAGATAATGTGGGTGATATTGAATTTGAATTTAGTTTAGAAAAAGATACATGGAAATACACATTAAATAAAAGTGTAGTTACATTAAATGCATATCAAGCATTTCTTCGAAAGTGGAATCTTAACAATGCGTTTGAATATAAAAATGGTTGGATAGAAACAGATAGAAAAACTGAACAAAATGTTGTTAGGGTTTTAAAAGTTGAGTCTGCAACTAGTAGTGTTCCGATAGATGTATATGATGATGCACAATTACTTTATGCTTTAGAACAAGCTAATCAAATATTATCAACGAATCAATTTTATATTTCTATTCAAGATAATTTAGGAAGAGATTTAACTAATACTGATTATTGGTTACCTTTCAATTATAACACATCTTATCAAGGAATTTGGAAAGGAATTGGATCAAATTATCATCAAAGAGATATTGTTTTATATAATAATTTCTTTTACATAGCTCTTGAAGATATTATGGGTAATTCTGCTCAAGTGACTCCCCAAAATACAAATTATTGGAAATTATTATTTACGGGGTATATATACAAAGGTGAATTTAATTTAATAGATAGTTATTTTGTAGACGACATTATTAGTTATAAGGGATCTGTATATATTGCAATACAAGATAATATAGATCATTATTATCCAACAGATATAATTTATTGGAAAATTTTAATAAAGGGACAGTCACAATTTAGAGGAGAATATAATACAGTTAATGGATTTTTTAAAGGACAATATAGTAGCAATCAACAATATGTCATAAATGATATTATTAAATTAGGAAGTTCTTATTATATTGCTTTAAGAAATAATATATCAATTGGTGTAACTGATACTAATAATTGGAAACTTATAAACACTAATAATGTTAGTAATTTTAATAATATGAAAATGACTGTAGTTTACAATAATAAAGATATTGTAAGTTACGGTTTGTATCTTTATGTTTCTAATGTTGATAATAATACAGCGAGTCCAACAGACTTAATGTATTGGACACAATTATCTTCCGGTTCTGTATTTCCAAAATATTATAATAATCAAACTTTATATCGTGAAGGAACTATAGTTGTTCCTGATGTAAGAACAAAAGTTGATTATAGAATTCGTGTTTATGTTAATGATATTAAAAGATCTGATTTAAATCTTGGTGTAACTGAAGGAATTGCATATATTAATTTTGGAACTCCTTTAGCAGCAGGAGATAAAGTTGTTTATAAAATAAGATCAATCTCAAATAAAAATCTTAAGGGGTATTATGAAATCCCCCTCAATTGGCAAAACAATCCTTTCAATAAAACAGTTGACAATTTTACCTTCGGAGAATCTATTGATCATGTTAGAAGTATAGTTGAGAATTCTTCTGGTTTTTCAGGAAACTATCCTGGCCTCGGTAATTTATCAGAATTAGGAAATGTTTCTAATCTTGGTCGCAAATTTATGCAACATTCTGGGCCTTTGAGTTTATCTGCCTTTTTAATGATTGATAAGAATGTTAATATTGTTAAAACTTTACAATGGGCAAGTAAAGAATATACTCAATTTAAAAAAGATACAATATTTAGATTAGAGACAAAAGGATTTGATGGAACACCTAGAGAAATAGCAGATCAGGTTTTACTTTCTTATTCACAATCTAAATATTTAGAAAAATCACCTTTTTATTATTCTGATATGGTTCCTTTTGGAGCAGCGTCAGTAAGACAATATACAGTTGATGATCCACGTTTTCCAGTTTTTATCATTGATAGTATATTCAATCCAAAAACACAAACAAAAAGGTCGATTTTAATCTATGTAAATGAAGAGCAATTAATATATGATAAAGATTATACATTTGATACGACTGATGCTTTTGTAACTATAACTTCAACATTATCCGTTGGAGATCAAGTTTTAATTAAGGATTATGCAAGTACAGACGGTTGTTATGTTCCTTTAACTCCTTCTAAATTAGGTTTATATCCCTTATATGAACCTATGATTTATATAGATGATACACATAGAACTATTGTTCAAAACTTTGATGGAACCGAATCTCCAGCAGCAGCATCGATAACAGTAATCCAAGGACACGATGGTAGTATTTTTACAGCATATGGAGATTATAGAGACGATGTTATTTTAGAAATTGAAAAAAGAATTTTTAATAATGTTAGAGTGAATTATGATCCAGATATTTTTGACATAAATGATGTATTAACTGGTTATTATCGTCGAACTGATTTTACAAAATCAGAAATTAATGATATATTAATTACTGAGTTTTTAAGATGGAATTCTGTTCCTGAATTTGATTTTAATTCTCCTTCTTATACTGTTCCTGGCGACTTAACACCTAGATATCAATGGATTGATGGTGATCCATTTACTTACAATTATAATAAATCTATGGCACCAAATGGTATAGAATTTTTATACGGGTATTGGAGAGGTGTTTACAAATATTTCTTTGATACAGATAGACCACATTCGCATCCTTGGGAAATGCAAGGATTTTCAATAAAACCAACTTGGTGGGAAACTATATATGGTCAAGCGCCATATACAAGTGAAAATAAAATTATGTGGGATTCTATAGAAAAAGGAATCATAAATGATCCCAAAGGTCGATCAATAAATTTAAAATTTGCTCGTCCGGGGTTAGGAAACTATCTTCCTGTTGACGACGCCGGAAACTTAATAAGTCCTTTTGAGAGTGGACTATCTCAGAATTTTTCAAAATCTAATTCACAAGGAAGGTATACATTTGGAGATCAAGCGCCTGTTGAAACAGCATGGAGACGTTCTAACGAATATCCTTTTGCAGTAATGATTGCTATGTGTGTTCTAAGAGGATCAGAATTTATTGGCAAAATGTGGGATAGATTTACTATTAAAAGAAATATAGCCGGACAAATTTATTCAACTATAACAAATAAAAAATTAAACACGGCAGAATTAGTTTTTGCTAATGAATTACAGTCAGATGGAACAAGAACAATAACCAACGGGTTGACAAATTTCATCGATGAGTATATTTTTGTTAACACAAATATAGATTACAATTATTATAAATCTTTAATAAGAGGATTAGATGCTAAGTTACGATATCGTTTAGGTGGATTTTCGAGTAAAGAAAAAATTAAAATATTACTTGATAGTAGAACACCTAATTCGTCGGGTACTATATTTTTACCTAATGAAAATTATAAAATTTTCTATAATAAAAGTGCTCCAGTTGAGACTGTAAATTACAGTGGTGTAATTATAGAAAAAAGAACAGATGGATATTCAGTTAAAGGGTATGACATCGAAAAATATGTTTTTGAAATATTTCCTCCTCGTACGTCATCTAAAGATCCAGTAATAAATGTAGGAGGAATATCTGAAAGTTATATTGAGTGGTCTAGCAATCAATATTATACTGCGGGTCAACTTGTAAAAATTGATAGTCTTTATTATAGAACATTAATAAGTCATACATCAAGCTCCTCTGCTGATATAGATATTGCAGCAAAGAAATTTCAATTATTACCATCTTTACCTATAACGGGCGGAAGAGATGCATATGTTAGACAGAAATTTATAAATGTTCCAATTAAAGTTCCATATGGAACAGTATTCACAGATATTCAATCTGTAGTTGACTTTCTTTTAGGTTATCAAGAAAGATTAAGAGACTTAGGTTTCCAATTTGATGATTATAGTAGTGATTTACAATTACCACTTAATTGGCTTACAAGTGCTAAAGAATTTATGTTTTGGACTTTGCAGAATTGGATTGCAGGCTCTGTAATTACATTAAGTCCTGCTGCCAATAATTTAAAATATTCACCAAACATAACAGCATCAGTTGATACATTAAATAGTGAGTTTTATGGTTATTCTATATTTAAAGCCGATGGGTCTCCTTTATTATCTGATCTTACAGATATCTATAGAGAAGATAATGGATTTACTATTCAACCTACAATTAAAACAGCAGATGGCATATACAATATAAGAACATCTTTAGTTTATCAAGAGCATGTTATAATTTTTGATAATATATCTGTTTTTGGAGATATTGTATACGATGTTATACCAGGATATAGACAAGGCAGATTAAAACTTGTTGGTTTTAAAACTAATAATTGGGATGGAAGTTATTATTCACCCGGATTTATGTATGACAATGCCGATGTTCAAAATTGGCAACCTAATATAGATTATAATATTGGTGATGTTATAAATTATAAAAATTCTTATTATACAGCACTTGAAAGAATTTACGGAACAACAACATTTGATTATACAAAATGGAGTAAATTATCTAGTAAACCAACACCAAAATTAGAACCAAATCTAGATTATAGAATAGAGCAATTTAGAGATTTTTATAGTTTAGAATCTAGTAATTTTGATGAAAGTCAGGTTAATTTAGCAAGACATTTAGTAGGTTATCAAAAGAGACAATATCTCGAAGATATTATTGTTGATGATGTATCTCAATACAAGTTCTACCAAGGTTATATTAAAGAAAAAGGAACACTTAACAGTGTTACAAAATTATTTGATGCACTACGTTCTAGCGGATATAGTACATTAGATCTTAAAGAAGAATGGGCATTTAAAGTTGCTGATTTTGGAGCATCGGATGCATATACTGAACTAGAATTCATTCTTGATGAAACTAAATTCCTACATAATCCTCAAGATATTGTGTTATCTTTAGGATCTAAAAATCTTAGTGATTTGTCTATCTACAATCTTACAATAAGTGATGTTGTTAAAAAATATAACACCTATGACGCAAATCCTTTTGTAACTACCTCTTTAGATTTCAATCAAAAAAATTATGGAGTATTCAAATATAGAGTTGCAGGATATGTTAATCCAAACGATGTAGATTTAATTCTTTATGATGAACCTAGTTTATTAAATTATAATCATACTTTATTAAAAAACAAAGATAAAATTTGGATCGGAAATACCCCTAACGGTGATTGGAACGTTATGGGTTATTATGATACTAAGTCTTTTATCACTAGTTGGGAAAGACAGGGTAACTTATTAAACTTATATCTTAGTTTTGTTCCGATGTTATCGGTTGGTGATATTATAGTTGTAAAAAATATAGATTTAATTAATGGTGTATATAAAGTTATATCTATATACGCTCATTTTATACAAGTGTTTACAAGTAATAATTTATTAGTCAACAATCTTGTAAGCGATAGTACGCATGGAGTTCTATTTAAATTTGAATCTGTACGTTATAAAAACCCAGAATCGATAGATAATAGTCTTTTTAACAATTTACAGATTAGCGGAGAAAAAATTTGGATTGATCAAGATAGTCTAAATGAATGGAAAGTTTTAGAAAATTCTAAAGTCTTTAAATCTAGCACTTTGACAATTCCTATTTTTCTAAGAAAAGATAATGTATTAAGTGGTCATGAAATTAAAATAAGTCAAGACAATAAATTTTTGTTTGTTAGTTACATAGGTTACCAAAATGGTACTGTAATAGTTTATACAAGACCGAATAATACTACAGATTGGGTGTTCCTACAATCTATTTCAATGCCTACAGATTTTAATGTTCTTTCAGGAACAGAAAAATTTGGAACAAGTATAGATATTTCTTCGGACGGTATGGTACTAGTTATTAGTGCTCCAGATCTTAGTAATATTAAAAGTCATTTTACTGGAGATTTTAGTGTAAACGGAATCTATAATACCGGAGATGTTGTTAGATACAATAATCAGTTATGGATAAAAATTAATCCCGATGTTGACGGTACATTTTCAAAAATTACAGATTCTTCTCACAATTTTGAAATTGATGGCGGATCTTCAGAATCTTATCCTCAAGCAACAATTGATGGTGGTAATAGTGTGTTTCAAAATTCTGTTTTTTCAGGATGGCAACTATTATCACAAGTTTTTGAAGTATCTGAAGAATCATATATAAGTGGTTTAAACAAACAAGGTGCAGTTTTTGTTTATAATTATAATATAGATCAAAGACAATTTAATAGAGATAGTTATGTTTACGAAAAGACATTATCTACTGTAACCTCTATAATAGGTACATCTCCTAATTATTACTTAACTTGTGATAGTACATCAAATTTAACAGTTGGACAACTTATTAAATTTATAGGAACAACATTTGGTGGTATTGACACAAGTACAATTTATTATGTAAGTTCGATCTCAAATGAAACTCAATTTAATATTTCTTTAACATCTGGTGGTTCTGTTCTTCCATTAACTTCTGGAAGCGGATCAATGACAGTCACAAATGGCGCTTATATTGCAAGAGAACAAATTATTTGCTCTTATAATCCTATAGCAAATGAAAGATTTGGTACTAAAGTTAAGATATCAAAGGTAGGATCCGAATATTGGTTGTATGTAAGTAGTGAACAATATTTGCAATCAGGTTCAGTACAAGTATTTAGAAGAGATAGTACAGGTGCTTGGAATTATAATTTAGATCAGCAGTTCCTTAATTTCAACTACATAAATGATGGTGTATTTCCTTCTCCGTATGTTCCGGGGGTTGGAGATCTTTATGGATATGATTTACAAGTTTATAACAATTTTGTTATAGTTTCTGCACCTTTCATTAACGGTGGTGCAATTTACATATTTGAAAAAACATCGACAATATTCTCGTTAATTCAAGTTATTGACAAATATACTATTGAAAATATACCTGGAATTAATAGTGTAGGAACAAGTGCATTGATTAATGATAGCGATAATTTTGGTTATTCTATATCAATGAAAGGATCTGACCTTTTTGTTTCTTCACCTAATAATGACGTAGAATATATAAATTCTGGAATTATCTATAAATTTGAGTATACAGAGGGAGTAATTCCTCCGTTTACAGTAACACAATTAATCTATCCTCCGTTAAAAATTCAAAATGAAAGATTTGGAATAAAGATAGACACAAATTCAGATCAAAGCATCTTAGTCGTATCGTCAGCAGGCGGTAATGTTACTCTTAATACCACGTTTGACGTACACATTGATAGATTAGTTTTTAATTATGATTCAACAAGAAATTATACCCTCGATCCCAATAGTTCTTTAGCATTAGTATCAACATCATTTGATCAAGGAGCAACTGGGTTTTATGATAGCACACCTTATACTGGATCAGTATATGCATATAATAGTTTTGACAATAAATTTGTTTATGCTGATTATATAACACCTCTAGATACTTTAGTAACTGCTGATAATTTTGGATTAGCATTAGCAATATCTAATGATTGTTTAGTAATAGGTGCACCTAATCATAGTGTTAATGGGGTGCATTCTGGATCAACATATATATTTGATTATAATACTCCAAGTTGGAAAGTTATAGCATCTGGATCTAATGTTGTAGATGTTAGTAAATTTAAAAAAGCATTTATCTATAATACAAATAAAAATGTTTTAATTGAAGAATTAGATTTTATTGATCCTCTTAAAGGTTACATAGCAGGACCTGCAAATCAAGAAATCACATATCAAACTATGAGAGATCCCGCATCATATGATTATACAAATTATTCTCAAACATTAGTAGATAAATCATCGCCGTGGAGAGATGATCATATTGGTGAAGTTTGGTGGGATCTTTCTACAGTAAAATGGATTTGGTATGAGCAAGGAGATAGTAGTTTTAGAAACACTTATTGGAATACAGTATTTCCTGGATCTACTATTGATGTTTACGAATGGACAGAAACTACCCTTTTACCTAGCCAATGGGTCGCTGCTACAAGTGGCACTAATTCTTTAGCAAATGGATTTAGTGGAGTTCCTGCATATACAGGTGATTTAACTTATAGTACTAAACAAAAATATGATCCTATATCAGGAGTTTTAACAACATATTATTATTATTGGGTTAAAAATAAAGTTACAATTCCTAATGTACATTTTAGAAGTATGTCTGTATATGATGTTGCTAGATTAATACTTGATCCAAGTGCTGAAGGGTATAAATTTATTGCAATAACAGGATCAAATAGTTTTTCATTAGTAAATGTTAAACCAGACATATATCATAGAGATGTAAATCTTAATTTACAATTTTATGAAATAGATAATACAGATTTAATAGTTCATAGAGAATATGCTTTGATTGCAGAAGGAGATCCTTTTGCAATTATTCCTACAGTAATTGAAACAAAATGGATTGATAGTCTTTGTGGAACTAATGTTAATGGAGGATCAGTTCCTGATACTAGATTATCTAAATTTCAAAGATATGGTGCAAGTAATGAACCTAGACAAACATGGTTTGTTAATCGCTATGAAGCATTAAAACAATATTTTGAATATGTAAATTCTATTTTACTTCAAAATCAAATTGCAGACAAAATTAATTTTGTGAATTTACTTAAATCTGATCTAGAACCTGATCTAAATTCTGGAAAAATTGATCAAATTGTTGATATACTTGATGATCTAAGATTTATTGGAACAGCAAAACTTAGAGCAGCAGTTTTATCTCCTGTTATTAAAGACGGACAAATTATTAGAGTTACAATTGTTGATTCTGGTTATGGATATAAGGTTGCTCCTGCCGTACAAATTTTAGGTGTAGGTACAGGAGCAAAAATAAAATTAATATTAGATAGTAATGGATCTGTTTCTGCGGCTACTGTTATAAAAAGAGGTCATGATTATGACACATATTCTACTAAAATTTATGTAAGAAATTATACAGTTTTAATAAGGTCTGATTCAGATGCATTAGGCGGATGGACATTACATGATTGGTTTAGTAATACAGGAAATATAGGAACTTATTATTGGAGAAGAATTAAAACACAAGGATGGAACGTTCAGCGTTATTGGAATTATGCTGATTGGTATGCTAAAGGATACAGTTCAGAATCAAATATAAAGTTTCAAGTAGATAGAACTGTTAATCTTGAAGGATTACAATCATCGGTGGGAGATTTAGTTAAAGTAACTAATGTAAGTAATAACTGGTTGCTTCTTCAGAGGGTATCTTCTACAGAAAATCCAGATTATACACAAGTATACGAAGTTGTTGGAAAACAAAACGGAACTATACAATTCTCAGATAAACTCTATAATCTTAATAGTGATTTAGGGTTTGATACAATTTATAGTTATGATAACAGTCTCTACGATCAAGGACCTAGCATTGAATTAAGAATTATTCTAGAATCAATAAGAGATAATATTTTAATTAATGAATTAAGAGTTGAATATATTAGTACATTTTTTAATAGTGTAAATTATTCATTACATGAACAACTATATGTTGATTGGGTCTTTAAAACTAGTTTCTTAAAAATTAATCATAATGCAGGAACATTAAAACAAAGAATAACTTATCAAAGTGACGTGCTTCCAAGTTATCAAAAATATATTGAAGAAGTTAAACCATATAAGAGTAAGATTAGAGAAATGTTAGACTCTTATAATTATACAGATCCAGCATATGAGTTAACTACAGACTTTGATTTATTTTCTTATTATGATTCAAATGTTGGAAAAATAATAAGAGGATCATTAACATCATCATTTATCAATACTTACCCTTGGAAGAGTTGGTATGACAATTACAAGTATGGTGTAATAGAAATTAAAGTGTATGATCAAGGTGACGGATATAAAAGTATTCCTGATGTTATTATTACAGGAGACGGTACCGGTGCTAAAGCAACTGCTTATATTGCTAAAGGAAAATTAGTTAGTATTGAAATAGATAATCCAGGAACTGGATATACATACGCACCGACAATATTCATTAGTGGCGGAAATGCTAAAGGTGATCCAATAGCAAAAGCAGTTGCAATAATAGGTAATAATCAGGTTAGAACAACTAAAATAGGTATCAAATATGATAGAATCTCACCTAATTATACAATACAAGATTTTTATTATACAGATACATTTTCTGGAACAGGAAGTCTTAAATCATTTAAATTAACTTTTGCACCTGATCCAAAGAAAGTTAATTTTAATATTTTAGTTAATAATATTGAAATATATGGATCTTTATATAGCATATCAATTGTACAGAATTTACATGATACATATTCTGCATTAGAAGGTTATGTTGTATTTAAAACAGCACCTTCATACGGTGTTAACAATATTACAATTTCTTATAAAAAGAATATTCAACTTTTTGATTCAGCAGATAGAATTAATTATGGATATTCTCCAACAGAAGGAATGCTCGGTAATGAATTAGGTTTATTAATGACCGGAGTTGATTATAGTGGAGTTCAACTAACTAGCATCGACTTTAATGTTGGAGGTGGTTGGGATGTAATACCTTGGGATTCAACATCATGGGATAACGTTATTAATTCTACTGATGATTTTGTTGTTATACCAGATCATTCAACAGTAATATTTACGTTGCCTTATGTTCCAAAAAATGGAGAAATAATTAATATCTATGTCAATGGAATACGAGTTGATGATCTTTATTATTCTCACTATGATGGTAGCACAGTACAACCGAATGGTCTAACAAGTTCTCCAAAAAATACTATCATGGATACATTTGTTGGAGATGGAATCAAAAATCAAATTACTTTACCACATGCATTTACTTCTAATGATACAATTACTTTCCGTAAAAGTACAAGTGATGGAGCAATATTGCCCGCAGATTTAACTTTAATTGATTCTTTAGTTGATGGCGGCGACTTAGCATATACTACAGCATCCGGTGTATCTGCTGAAGAAATTATTATCGACGGTGACGGATTTGTTACTTCTGATACTAGTTACGGTCCTGAAGAATTAGTTCAAGGCCAAGTAGTTGATACATTAGAAATTAATGTTTATCATACTCCTTCATCTGGTGGTCCTAATGTTATTGTACATAATTTCTTAGGTGACGGTGTAAACAGTTCGTTTACTTTACCATCTTCCTTAATGCCAAAAACACGAGAAGGTGCTCTTGTTACTGTAGGTAATAGAGCAATCGATCTTGCAGTTGATTATAAAGAAAATAAAATTACAATTCTTAGTTACGATTTTACAACGGGACAATATCATCCATATATTCCCGATTTAGGAGCACAAATTGCTATAACTAGCGTTGATACTGCTGGATATGATATTGCAGATCAAGTTTCATTTATAGGTGACGGAAGTACAAAAGAATTTTTAACTTCTGCACGTTATAATAATGGAAATGTAACACCTTTAGTAATACTAAATGGAGAATATTTGGGTTATGAAATACTTAATACAAATTATGCACAAGGTGGTGATACAGTAAGCATAATATTATCAGATTCTGATATTTCATCTAGTACAGATTATTCAAGTAGTTATAGTCCAACTGATGCACCTGGAGCATTTATATCGATTGTTGATGGAACAGGTATAGAACAGTTTGGTCTTATAGAATATTATGATCCAAAAAGTAAAATAGCTTTAGTAGTTAAAGAATCCTTTATTTGGTTTCCTGTAGTACAGTGTGATAATATCAAATTTATAGTTGATAGTACAGCAACACTTTCAATAGGAATGCCTATAATAATTAGTAAGTCGGCTCTTGGTCCAAGTTTTGCTGGAGTAAACAATAATACAGTTTACTATGTAACATCTGATAATTTTACAAGCACAACATTTTCAATATCTTTAACTTTAAATGGACCACCAATTTTATTATCTCAAAGTTCAGGTGTAATGTTAGTAAAAGGAGCAGGATGGGATACGTATGCACAAACAATATCACCAACACTTGATTCAACAACAAAATATATTATACAAGTACAAGCATCATCCTATAGAAACAGTATAACTGTTAAAAATAGTACAATAGCAGAATACGGAGTTCCGGGTGATGTGGTTATTGAGTTTGAAAAAGCACCAGGAAACGGTGACAAAATTGTTATTATGATATTCAATGGATTAGTGCAAAAATTTAGTAGAGTCTTTGCTGATACTATTCCTATTGTTCCCGGACAATATCAATATACCTTAAATAGAGTTCCTGCTAACGCAGAACCTCTAAGTGCTTCAATTTTTGTTTTAGTTGATAGTATTAAAATTAGTCCAGATGGATCACAAACAGTTGTTAATGAGTTCGTGCAAGCACCTGCTTACAAGTATTTTACCTATGAAGGAATCGATATACTTGATATACAAGAAGTTCGATTCCCACCAAACTCATTAGTAGCTGATGATATAAGTTTATATCTTAACGGTGTACAATTAGTGCCAGTGAGAGATTATTATTTAGATAGTAATCAGGTTTTAGTTAATTTAACACCAGGTGTTGCTAAAACTGGAGACGAAATTATTGTAGAAATAACAAAATTATCTGATTATAAAGTTATTGGAGATCAATTGATTTTCAATAAAACAAATTTTCAAATACAAAATCAGATTCTTATAGTTGTTAATACATTTACTAATCATGATATAGTTAAATTTAGAAGAAGTAGTTATGGATTTAAATTTACTACAGGATATGATGTATTGCAATACGAATTCACGCAATATGATATTTTAAGTTCTTCAGTTAATACTAGTGGTATATTTGATTTACCTAGACTTGTTTCTTCAAAATCAAGTTGTTTAGTTTCTTTAAATAGACGTTTACTAATACCTAACGTTGATTATGTAATTCTAGATAATTTAAGTCAGGTTAAAGTATTGTTACCTGATATTTTAAATAGTAGTGGATATATTGAAATTTTAACAGTTAATGATCGAACTGTTAGACCTAGTTTTGGTTTTAAAATTTTTAAAGATATGCTTAATAGAACTATCTATAAAAGAATTGATAGCAGTTCTTCTACATATCTTAAACAAGATTTTATGTATTTAGATACTCAAATTGTAGTTAATGATACAACTAAACTTCAATTACCAACACCTAATAAAAATCTTCCGGGAGTTATTGAAATTGAAGGCGAGCGTATTGAATATTTTTCAATGAAAAATAATACATTAAGTCAATTAAGAAGAGCAACATTAGGAACTGGCGCAAAAAATTATTATTCAATTGGCACTGAAGTTTCTGATGTTGGACAAGATCAAACAGTTCCTTATTCAGATCAAGAAGATAAAATAACTTATTTTGGTGACAATCATACAACTATTTTTAATCTTGATTTTACTCCAAAGAATTCTTCGTTAGTTAAATGGTTTAGTAAAAAAGGATTCAAATATATAGGAAATTATGATTATACACTCTCCTATAGTAATGGTGATATTGTAGTATATAATGGAATTTATTACACAGCAATTTATCCAACTATTGTTGTTACAGGTTCTACAACAAAAACAAATATTGTTATATGTTCGAGTACAGCAACATTGTCTGTAGGTACAAGTATTATATTTGGATCAAAATTTGGAAATGTAAATGCTGGACAAATTTATTATGTATATTCTATTTTATCAGACACTGAATTTACAATTACAGATCAGCAAGATGGTAAACAATTGGTTTTAACAGCAATTACACAAAATGTAATTTTAAACACTATTCCATCTAATGCATTATCTAATCAATCTAGTTTCTGGCAAGAATATGCACAAGTCATTGATATTAATTGGTACATAAATCATACAAAAAGATGGTATACTGCTCAAACATATTCAAAGGGTACAATAGTTTGGAATAATGGAATTTATTATCAAGCAATAAAAGATGTTCAAACTTCTATAGATATTACTGATACAAATTATTGGGTACCTTATAATTTACCTATATTAGATACTGATTGGTATAGAGACACAATAAATGTAGTTTCTCCTGCAAATCTTGTTGTAGGTCAGCAATATACTATTACAGATATTGGTCTTACTAATTGGTCACAAGTTGGTGTTCCAACTGGAACTACTCCTGTACCTGGATTAACGTTCATTGCCACAGCAACGACGCCAACTAATTCAGGTAGTCATCCAGGATTAGTTATTAGTAGCGGAATTCCTGTAAGTTACGGTCAATGTGATCAAATTGAAGTTTATGTTGGAGGAAGAAGATTAATTAAAAATCCATACATAGTACATAACTATACAAAATCTATTGATAGTTATCAAGGTACTGGAGATATAACTTTACAAGCAGAATTTGCAGTAAGCGGAATTGATAATACTATTAAACTCTCTACTCCACCTGCTGCTGGAGAATTGGTAATTATAATCTATAAAACTGGTAGAATTTGGAAAAAACGAGGGGAATCGGTGCCTCTAGTATATAGTCAAACAGATATTGCTCAGTTCTTAACAGCAAGACCAGCGATTTTACCTAAATAAATAAAGTGAGTTTATTATGGAAAAAGATATTAAAAAAACCAAAGAAACTATAATACAGGACAAAGAAATGACTACTAAACAGCCAGACGAAAAAGGGCCCTTTCATATAGAAGGACATATTAAAATTTTTGATCCACAATCTGGAGAGATTTTTGTTAATAAAAGAAACGCTATTCATTATGAAAATATGAGTATAGCATTAGCAGAAAGCTTGGCTAATTCTGGAGTTGGAACCATTTATCAAATGGCGTTTGGTAATGGAGGAACTGAAGTTGATCCTACAGGAATTATCACCTATTTAACTCCTAATACAGTAGGTATAAACAGTTCATTATATAATGAAACTTATAAAAAAGTAGTTGATTCTAATAGTTCTGCTAACACTGATCCTACAAGAAATTACCTCCAAACTCGTCATATAACTGGTACTAGTTATACAGATATTCTTGTTTCTTGTTTATTAGATTATGGTGAGCCTGCAGGACAAGAAGCATTTGATAACGTAGCAAGTGCTACAAGCGAATATGTTTTTGATGAGTTAGGATTAAGAGGATATGATCCTAATGCTACTAATTACGAAGGAAAATTATTAACTCATGTTATCTTTCATCCTGTTCAAAAAAGTTTGAACAGATTAATACAGATAGATTATACAGTGAGAATACAAAGTTTATCGGGGTTTAACGGATGAGTTATACAATTAATTTTACTGATTCTCAGAATAAACAGCCTATTACTGTAAATGATAGTACAGTTAATACTGACACAAGTTTATCTATACCGGGAAGAAATCAAAGAGGATATGCTGTTACCATAGCAGAAGATTTCCTTCACTTACTTGAAAATTTTTCCAACTCATCATCTCCTTCTAATCCAGTCCAAGGACAACTTTGGTATGATTCAACAATAGGAATAGATAATCTCAAAGTATATGACGGAACTAGTTGGAAACCAGCAGGATCTGTTAATAAAGGAGAAACAGCACCTATAGCAAAAACAGAAGGTGATTTATGGGTTGACACTGTAAATCAGCAGTTATTTCTTTACAACGGTGCTTCTTGGGTTTTAGTAGGACCTACATTTAGTAGTGGTCTTAAATCGGGTGTTGTAGCAGAATCAATATTAGATTCGGGAACTACTCCAGGTTCGCATACAATCCTTAAAACTTATGTAGACGACCAAGTAGTTACAATTTATAGCGCAAGTTCTTTTGTTCCTAAAGTTGCCATTGACGGATTTAAAGCAATTAATGCTGGAATTAATATTAGTACAAATATTAGTAATACAAAATATTGGGGAGTAGCAGAAAAGGCTGAAAATTTAATTATAGGAACATCAGTAGTTGCTGCATCTAATTTTTTAAGAAAAGATGTATCAAATATTACTAATTATCCAATATCTATAAAGACAGATCAAGGTATAGCAACAGGAGAATCTGGACAATTACAAATATCAGTAGATAGTGGAAAGATAGGAAATATCTATCATGCAACATCTAATTCTGCTTTTGACATTAGAATTAAAGATAGTACTGGTAGTACAGTTACACTTATTCGTGCAGATTCTACAGGAAATGTAGGAATAGGACCTAATAATTTTACTCCAGGTGCTACACTTGATGTTAAAGGTAATTCTACTTTTAGTGATATTGTTTCTATTACTAGTACAGCAACATACGGAGATATTAATGGATCGGCATTACAAATATCTGGTGGAGCAACTATCCAGAAAGATCTTTATGTACAAGGTGGAACAACATTTAATAGTGTTATAAATGTTGGGAATTCTTCAGGAATAACTGATATATTTTTACCTAGTATTGATAATCTTTTTAATATAGGTAATTCTAGTAAAAGATTTGCTTCTATACATTCTGCAAATTTTGTAGGAAATGTTACAGGAAGTGTAACAGGAAATGTTACAGGAAGTGTAACAGGATCTGCTACAAATCTTAAATCCTCCACAACATTTAATATGTCAGGAGATGTTACTAGTGCTGGTTTTTCTTATGATGGGTCAATAGACCCATCAACAGGTCTTGCAGTAAAAACTTTTAATACCACTATTAGTGTTGATTTTATTGATTCTAAAGTAGAATTACCTAATCCGCCACAAGGGTCTGATGAACTTTTAATATATCGTCCAGGAACTGGTCAATTAGGAAAAATGTTAAGATCGAATTTTTTCACTAATACTGCATTAATTCCGATAGGAACTATATTACCTTTTGCTGGAACAACGCCACCTGCTGGTTATCTATTTTGTGACGGAAGTGAAAAATCTAGAGTCGATTATCCAGATCTTTTTCAGGTATTACTTTACACATATGGTGATCCTTTATCTTTATCAGGAATTGCTACATTTAGATTACCTGATTTAAGAGGAAAATTTGCATTAGGTCGCAATACGATGAATAATTCAGATACTGTTGAATCTAGATTAGGACCTATTGACAGTAATACTCAAGCACCTAGTGGCACTATACAAACTTCTGCTTCTACACTAGGAAATATTAACGGCGTAGAAAATGTAACATTGGGTATTTCTAATATACCAAACCATAAACATACTTTCTTAGGTGATCAAGGTGGAGAATATTATACAATTAATCCTAGTCCTACAACTATTCCTCCTACAGATACACATTCGATTTTAGGAAATGGCCCGAATATTCCAGGGCAAGCTGCATATAATTCACAAACAGGAGACATGGTTGGAGGAATTAAAGATGTTCACGGTAACCCTAATCCTAATCCGATAGAAATTATGAATCCATATGTAACTATCAATTATATCATATTTACAGGAAAGTTTGTATAATGTCTTATACTATTAATTTAACAAATGGAAATTTATTGATCCAATTAGCCGATAGTACAATTAATACTTCTACTACCGATCTTACTCTCATAGGTAAAAACTTTACAAATTATGGACAACAACTTAATGAAAATTTTATCTATCTTTTAGAAAATTTTGCAGGTGTTGCGCAGCCTACAAATCCTCTTATTGGTCAATTATGGTTTGATGCCACATCAGATGGATTAAAAGTTTATACTCCTACAGGTTGGAGAACAGCAGGTGGTCCTATTGTTGCAGATATAGAACCTCTTGTTTTTAATACAGGTGATTTTTGGATTGATAATTTAGAAAATCAGCTATGGTTTCATACAGGAACAGATTTAGTATTAGCTGGCCCTACATGGAAAAAATCGCAAGGAATAACAGGATTTGTTGCTGATACAATTTACGATTCAACAAAAAATCCAAGATCTATACTTTATCTTTATATTTCAGATACATTACTTGGAATTTATGCATCAGATACTTTTACTCCAAGTCCACCTATTCCAGGATTTTCTAATGGATTAAACAAAGGATATACACCAAATAGTAATGTTAGTTCAATTACAGGTGGAACATCATCTAATTCGATTTTGTTTAATGGTTTAACAGATTCTCAGTTTATGAGAAGTGATGAAGCAGCAATAAATGCTCAAAAAATATTAATTCAAAATGATAACGGTTTAACAATTGGACAACGTCAATCGGCTAATTTTAGAATAAACAATACTACTCTTGTTTTAGAAAATGTTTTGAATCAAGGATCAATTTTATTTCAAACAAAGAACAGTACTGGTACATATACTCCAATTTATATAGATGCAAGTACAAACCAAATTGGTTTATGGACAGTTACTCCTCAACAAGCACTCGACGTTGCTGGAAATTTGAGAGTTAGAGGAGATCTAATAGTAGAAGGAACTAACACTAGAATTAATTCAACTATTCTAACAGTGGATGATAAAAATCTAGAATTAGCAGTTGTTTCTTCGATTATTATAGGTGATACTGCAACTATCACATCAGTTGTTGATAATTCTCCACCTTTAACTCCTGGATCTGGACCGTGGACATTAACAATTACTGGATTATCATCTACAGTAGGACTAATAATTGGAGAAAGAATTGAATCTGCGTCAGGAAGTGGAAATTTAGGAGCAGGAAATTCAGTATCCATATTAAGTATAGTTAATTCAACTACACTTACAGTTACATCAGTTGGCAGTAGTGTTCCTGTAATAGGAACAATTAATAAAGTATCAGCATTTTCGGCGTCTGATCTTGCAGCAGATGGTGGCGGCGTTGTTATTAAAGGAACAACAGATAAATCGATGCTGTTTAATCTTTCTACGCAATCTTTTGATTGCTCTGAGAATTTTAACTTAAGATCAGGAAAATATTTTTCTATTGGCGGAGTCGAAATCTTAAATTCAACTACACTATTATCTTCAGTTACTAGTGCTCCAGGATTAACATCAATCGGGCATCAAATTAGTTTAACAGCAGGAACTTTAAATATTTCTAATAATATGATATCTGCTACAGTAACTAATCAAGATCTTGAATTAAATCCAAATGGAACAGGAAACATTGTCCTAGTAACTAGAACAATTAGTGGAACTACAGTTTACCCAAGAATTGCAAATGTTGGATTTCCTGTAAATTTAAATGATGCAGTTCCTAAATATTATGTAACGGGAGCAATACAACAATCCCCTATAGCACTAACTTTTATAGATAACGGATTATCTGGGAATATTAATACTAATATTATTCTAATGTTAAATGATATAGCACAAGCATCCTTGTATATAGACGGAAAATACGCATATGTACATGTCCAACACTTGGGTACAGGATCCCCCCCAACTGTTACAAGATATTTAAAAAGATTTATTATAAGGAATAATGCATGGGTTTTCGATACTGATTTAACTAGCAGTATATGATAAATACTTAAAACGGACCACGAAAGTTCAGGAGCTTCTAGAATGCCATATCAAATTAATAGATATAACGGATCACCACTAGTAACCGTTGATGAGGGTACTCTAAATAATAGTAGTACTACTATCCAGTTAATAGGTAAAAATTACGCAGGATACGGTGATATACAAAATGAAAATTTTGTGTATTTGATGGAAAATTTTTCCAATACTGCTGCTCCTCCAAATGCTCTTAGTGGACAGATATGGTACGATTCTGCAAACAGAAAATTAAAATTTTGGGATGCTCTACATTGGAGAACTACAGGTGGTGCAGAGATTGGCCCAACTGAACCCCCAGGATTAACTACTGGCGATTTTTGGTGGAATACTGATTCTAACCAGTTATATGCTTTTGATGGAATATCTAAATTTGTTCTTATTGGTCCTCAAGCAGTTGCTGGATTGGGAATAACTCAATGGGAAAGTGTTAGTGTTCTAGACGATCAGAATAATAAACATGCAATTATGGAAGCATTTATTAATGATAAAATAGAATTTATTATTTCTAAAGATACTTTCAATTTAAATGAGACAGTTAATCCTATTGTAGGTTTTGGAACTATACATGCTGGTATGACTATAGTTGATGCAAATAATTCTTCGGGAGTATCAACTAATGGTGATCGCTATTGGGGAACTGCTAGTTCTGCAGATGGAATGTTAGATGCAACAACTAGCACATTCCATGCAGCGCATGAATATGTACTTGCTCAAGATTCTGTTTTTTACGGAACATCTCAGTTTGATACTAACGGATTTACAGTAGGTGGTATTAATCAAACACTCAGTGTAGGTATTGTTAGTTCTATTCCAACTATTCAAAATACACAATCAAATAATATTATTTTTAAAATAAAAGACGGTACTATAGTTAAAGAAACTATGCAAATTCTAGGTAGTGCAGTTGATCCGGGACTTACAGATACATACGATTTAGGTGAACCATTGCTTAGATGGAGAAACATATATGCTAAAGACATATATGCTGATAATTTTCATGGAGGTAACTTCATAGGAAATGTAGTAGGTACATCTGATAGAGCAAAAACTTTGTATTTTGATTATGCAAACGGAACTCCGCCAAATCCTGCTGATCTTACAAAGTATGTTGTTTCAACAGCTACTAATACAAATAATACTATTGTTGCTAGAGATAACAATGGTAATTTTGCAGCAGGAACAATTGATGCTATTGCTACAAGAGCACAATATGCTGACTTGGCAGAGAAATATGAAGCAGATAATGTTTATGAACCAGGAACAGTAGTAGTATTTGGTGGAAATAAAGAAATCACACTTACTATGAAATTAGCAGATAGTAGAGTAGCAGGTGTTATATCAACTAATCCTGCATACTTAATGAACGACAGCGGAGAAACAGCAGATTACTTACCAGTAGCACTTAGAGGAAAAGTTCCTGTAAAAGTTGTTGGTCCTGTTCATAAGGGAGATGTATTGGTAACCTCATCAAATCCGGGATACGCTGTATCTATTGGAGACGGAGTTGGATATCCACATACATCTGTGTTTGCTAAATCTATCGAAGACAAGGTTGACAGCGATCCAGGCGTAGTAATGGCAGTCATACTTTAATATTGGGGATGTAAAATATGACCACAACTACAGGCGCACTAATTAGATCAACTGATTTCGATGACTTACAATCATTTCTTTCTAGGATATTAGGAGATCAAGTTACTAATTATCCGAATGATCCAATTGCTGCAACTTATGGTTATGGGCAAACTCTTTTGAGTGGTCAAGTTACAAGTGTTGTAGATGAAGTAAAAGCAGTTCAAATTGCTAAATTAAAATCTGATATTATTAAAGTAGCAACACACTGTGGTCTTCAAAATGATTCTCATATTACTAATCTTCCAACAATTAATCAGCACGATATTATTTTAGCAAGTCATCTTCAAGCCTATCAAAGTTGTTTAAATTTTCTATCTACAAATAGATTTTTACTAGGTTCAGGTCAATATTCAGATGAATTATTGTCACCAGATTTGTCAAATAATAGAGTTCTTCCTTGGGGAAATAATAGTTCTTATAAATCAGCACAATTGTATGGTGGAGAAACTGTTAGACATGCTTTTACAATAGATTTTAGAAATCCACAAGCAGCTAGATATTTTTTCAACAGTGGCAGTAGTTTAAGACTTTCTGCATCTAGAACAGGTGGCAGAGTTTCTCAGCAGAATTTGTCTTGGACAAGAACATTAAATAACATGGGAACTATAATTTTTGATCATAGTTCTTGTACAAGTAGCAATAGTGTAGGATCTGGAAGTTCTATTGGTTTTTATCAATTAACTAATAATGCACAAACAGTTTTTACTATGGCAGGAGATTCTACATATAGTTCTCATTACTCAGTAAATCATTACTATGTAACAATGTCTTGTGATATTGAAAATAATTCCAATGGCGGAGCAAGTAAAATTTATGTGACTATATATTTTGATGATGCTCATAGTTCTAAAGTAACTCACTACTACCACAAAGATTGGGTTGATGGAACATTAACAAGCAATGTTTCTATTCGTAGAGCATCTGGATCAAATGTTAATGTTGTTGCTCCTACTGGATTTAATACTAGAATATTAACAAATATCTAAAAAAATTACTCACCTGCTTTCTTAGAGATAAATTATTAGAAAGATAGGTATCATCATGGCAACTAAAAGTTCAAAAATAAAAGCGGCTGATTATAATGCTTTTTACACACCCCTTAATACTGTTTTAGGTACAGGATCAGGAAGTTCTGGATACGGACAAACATTAACTATGTCTCCAACATCTGTAGCTACAATAAACAAAATTAGACAGGTTCATTGGGCAAATATAAAAACTGATTTATTAAAATTAGCAGGTCATCAAGGGTTACTTCAAAATCCTAGTTGGACATCAGGAACTCTAACTTCTATACCTACTTTACCTACAATAACTACTACAACCAAAGTTTCTGCTACAGATGTTACTGCATTGCAAAATGCATTGACGGTAGTAACTAATTCATCAAATATATATAAAATAGCAGCAGGACAATATTCCGATGAATCGTTATTAACATCAAGTAGAACGACTCAATGGAACGTAGAAATTGATCATTTCTTTACTTTAGATTTTGGATCAGCAGATAATGCTAGATATTTTTTTAATGCAGGAGGTGTTATAAACATTACTCCTTCTTTTTCTCCATCATCGTCAACTTTAATTAATAACGACTGGAATGCTGTTATAAATGTTGGAACATTTTCTTTTAGTTATAAGAACTTTTCATTATCTGGAACTCAAGTAAGTTCTATTGGTTTTTATCAATTAACAAATACCGAACAACAAATTTATATTAGATCTGGTGGACAAATTAATGGAGCATCAATGTATGCTACTAACGATATGAAATTTACAGTATCGTGTGATGTGGCTAGTAATACTAATGGTGGAGCAAGATATCTTTATCTTAAATTATATCTTCAAGACAAAAAGACTACTTTGCATCCTCCATTTGGTATAGATGAATATGTAACAGGAACAGTTACAAATACAGTTCGTATGTATAGGCCATCTGGAACAAATGTTAATGTTACAGCGCCAACTCCTACTACAACGACAAGTTTAACATCTGGATCATAATTCGATATTTTTTTATATTAACTGATGCTATAATAAGTAGTACGTTGGAGAATATCTATGGACGATCGTCTAAAAAAAGCACTCGATGTAGCCAATTTAATGGTAACTTTTGGAACTCAAAGAGATTTATTAAAACAAGAATTTAAAGAAAATTGTTTATATCACGAATCTGGACACAGATTTACAGTTAATAGAGAATTAATTAATTTTTTATCAACTCTAGTTACTTTAGGACATTCTGAAGATATTGTTATATTAGATGATTTTGAAAATCCTTTTATGATAAGCGATGTTAAATTATTTTTAGACAATATTTTTTCTATCTATGTTGAGGCTACAAACTCTTATTATCATCAATACATAGAGATAAAATCTAAGAGATCGATAGCAAAAATTATGGATATTGAAAATGAGTAAAGGTGTATTGTTTTTTGCATATAATAATTCTCAAATAGATTATGGCAAAATGGCATATATTTCTGCTCACTTTGTTAAGAAGAATTTAAATGTTCCAATTAGTTTAGTAACCAATGAAGGAACATTAGGGTGGATGAAAGAAGAAGATAAGTTAGATTTAGAAAAAATATTTGATAAAATAATTTTAACAAGTGAATTGAATATTAATGTTAACCAACATAGAAGATATTATGATGGATCTTTAGACTTTAAAAAAGCAGATTTTAAAAATGCACACAGAGCTTGGGCATATGAATTAACTCCTTATGATCAAACCTTAGTTATAGATGTAGATTTATTAATAGTCAATGATCGTCTTAATAATGTTTGGGATTCAGATGAAGATTTTATGATTAATAGAATATCTTATGATTTAGCAAATGATAGAAATGCTGTTGAATTTGATAGAGTCAGCGATCAAGGAATTGATTTCTTTTGGGCCACGGCATTTTACTTTAAAAAGAATTTGTGGACAAAAACGTTTTTTGGGTTATGTCAACATATTGTAGAAAATTATGAATATTATCGATTTGCTTATAGAATAACTGCTCCTTTACTCCGTAATGATTATGTGTTTAGTATAGCAATCCATATAATGGGAGGATTTAATAATAAGATAAATCCATCATCGTTGCCATGTGAAATTTATTATACATTAGATAGAGATGAATTAATAAGAGTTGATAACGATAAATCTTTTATTTTTTTAGTTCAAAAGAAACAGCATCTTGGTGAATATACATTAGCAAAAACGAATAATCAAAATGTTCATATAATGAATAAATTTAGTATTGGTAGACATGAAGAAAAATTGCTAGAGGTAATTAATGGATAAAGGATACTTAGTTCTTGCACAAAATAACGGAGTTGATGATTATGTTAAAATGGCATATGCATTGGCTATGTCTATTAAATTAACACAATCTAAAATTAATAAAATAACTTTAGTTACTGATATCCCCGATGCTGTTCCTAAACATTATTATAATGTTTTTGATCAAGTTTTACCTATCAAATGGTACGATGATGCTTTTAATTCTGAATGGAAAATAGAAAATCGATGGAAATTATATCATATATCTCCATACGAAGAAACAGTAATATTAGATTCTGATATGCTATTTTTGTCGGATGTTAGTCAGTGGTGGAGTTATATGGGTAAAAATTTTGATTTACTCATTACAGATAAAGTTTTTACATATAGAAATGAATTAATAACAAATTCTTATTATAGAGAAACATTTTTTAAAAACGATCTTCCTAATTGCTATAGCGCATTCACTTATTTTAAAAAAACAGAATTGTCAAAACAGTTTTGGGAATTGGTTGAATTAATTGTTAAAGATTGGAAAAACTGTTATAATAGATTTTTAAAAGAAGCAAAACCTGTTCGTCTTAGTATTGATGTGGCTTTTGCATTAGCAGTAAAGATTTTAGGCATAGAGAATGAAGTATTTTCTAGTTTAGATTATCCTACATTTACTCATATGAAAAGTCATGATCAAAAATGGAGTATTTGTACTGAAAAGTGGACAAATGATGTTGGATCTTATTTTAATGATGATTGCCGATTAAAAATTGGAAACTATCAGCAAACAGGTATCTTTCATTATACAGAAAAGAATTTTTTAAATGATGATAGAATTTTAAAATATGAAAAAATATTAAATATTTGGGATTCAAAATGACAGAAGAAGAAATTTTTGAATATTTAAGAAAGCAAGAAGAAGCACTTAATAAAAGACCATCCTTTTATGTTCATTACGAGGTTTCTTCTGGTAAAATAATTAATTTTAGGAATTATTTAGATTCTACCGATCCTTTTCCTTTTGTTATTCTTGAAGAAAAAGATTTAACTGAGCCTTTACAAAAATTTAATATAGCAAATTATCGAGTTGTAGTTGAAGATGGTAAATCTAAAATAGAATCTTGTGTTCCTGAGGATTTATCTTTAACTAGAATCGATGATTTTATCTACGAATTGCCCAAAATTAAAAGTAAAGAAGACAAAAAAATTGAAGAATCCTTTGATTTATTGATTGAACAAGATAATATAAAAGGAGAATTTAGAATTAAATTGTCAGATGAAAACAAATTAAAATATAAGAATCAGAGTATGGGATTCTATAAAATATCTTTATATGTTACAGCACCATACGATCCTAATATTTTATATAAAACTTTAAATCTTACTTTAGACGATTTAACAAACGATACTGACTATTATATTATAAATTTTAAAGATCGAGCTAATAATGACAAAACTATAGATAGATTTAATGGTGAAGACGTAACAATTTTTTCAATAAGATATTTTCAAAATTATTTACATGTGGATATAAGAGATGACAAAATTAGTTCTTCATGAAATCGATACAATTTTTATAAGTTATGATGAACCTAATGCAGATAAGCATTATTCAGAATTGCTTAACATATTGCCTTGGGCTAAAAGAGTACATGGTGTAGATGGAAGCGATGCTGCTCACAAAGCCGCCGCCAATTTAAGCGAAACAGATAGATTTATTACTGTTGATGGTGATAATATTGTAGATCCTGAATTTTATACTCAAGAAATAGAGATAGATGATAAGAATAAAGATTATGTGTTTTCGTGGGCAGGAAAAAATGCAGTTAATGGTCTTATATATGGTAACGGTGGATTAAAATGCTGGACAAAAGATTTTGTTCTTAATATGAAAACTCATGAAAATTCAGATCCTAATGATCAAGAAAGTGTTTTAGAATTTTGTTTTGATCCGCGTTATTATCAATTTAATCAACATTACTCAACAAGTTATATAAACGGTTCACCTTTTCAAGCCTGGAGAGCAGGGTTTAGAGAAGGTGTAAAAATGAGTCTTAATAGAGCTCAAAGAACAAATGATATACAAAGTGTTTGGTGGCAAAATTATCAAAGATTATTAATATGGATGAGTGTTGGTGCTGATGTTAAAAATGGTAAATGGGCAATCTATGGATCTCGTTTAGGTTGTTATAAAACTAATTGTACAAAATGGGATTATATCAATGTAAGAGATTTTAAATATCTTACAAATTACTGGAAAGAAGAAATAGAACCTAAAATCAACAATGATAATATAGACGAACAAATTCTTAATATTGGAGAAAGTCTAAGAATTGAGTTACAACTCGAAATTGCAGAAATGGATTCTAATGCTTCAAAGTTTTTTAAGAGAGTGTATCAAAATACACCTAGAATTATTGGAAGAAAACGCTAGTAATGTATGATATTTTTTATATATCTAAAGAAAAAGATTATGGATTTTTAAAATTACAGGAAAAATTTCCTTTATTAAAACTTGCTAATTATGAAGATAAATCTTGGGAAGCATTTTTTGTAGCACAAAAAAAATCTATGTCTAAGTTTTTTTGGATAATAAGTGAAGGATTTGAAATAGAAAATAATTTTAAGTTTGATTATATAATTCCAGAATGGGATGAAAAATACGTCCATATATTCAAAGATAGAACAGAAGAATATACAGGTGTTTATTTAATACCTAAAAAATATAATATTACAAAAAGGGAAGCAGAATATAATTTCTTTGTCAATAAAAAAGAAATCGATATTGTAGCAGGATATTATCTTCCATACAATAGATTTGTGATAACAACCCCAGATGATTATTTTGAAGCACAAAAAAAATGTAAGACTAAAATGTTTTATGCTATCGACAAAGATTATGAATCTACATTTGAGAATGATTATATAGTTCCAGATTGGGATCAAAAGTATGTTCATATCTTTAAGGAAGATCATAATGAATATAAGGGTGTGTATCTGATTCCAAAAAGATATAATATTACACAAAAAGAAGCACAATATAATTTCTTTGTTAATAAAAAAGAAATTGATATCGTAGCAAGTAAATTGAATTATGATAGATTTGTGATAACAACCCCAGATGATTATTTTGAAGCACAAAAATATTGTAAAACTACAATGTTTTATGCTATCGACAAAGATTATATTCCTACTTTTGAATTAGATTATATAGTTCCTGAGTATGATAAAGAATATGTACATGTTTTTAAAAATAAAACTGGAGATTACGGTGGATTATATCTAATACCTAAAAAATATAATATTACACAAAAAGAAGCAGAATACAGTTTTTTTATTAATAAAAAAGAAATTGACATAGAATGTAGTTATTTGTGTTTTGATATTGTTTTTATAAGTTACAACGAACCAAATGCAGATGAAAATTATAAAAAATTAAAAGAAAAATTTCCTAGAGCAAAGAGAGTTCAGGGGATTAAAGGAATTCATAATGCTCACGTTGAGGCAGCAAAAATGTGCCAAACTAGTATGTTTTGGGCAGTTGACGGTGATGCCATTATAGAAGATGATTTTAATTTTTATATGGAAGTTCCAATTTGGGATAGAGATGCAGTATATGTTTTTAAAAGTAGAAATTCTGTAAACAATCTTATATATGGATATGGTGGTGTAAAATTATTACCTACACAAGCAGTAATAGAAATGAATATTAATACAGTCGATATGACAACTTCTATTAGTAAAAAATTCATATCAGTTAATAAGGTTAGTAATGTTACAATATTTAATACAGATCCATTTAATACATGGAAGTCAGCATTTAGAGAATGTGTAAAACTTTCTAGTAAAATTATACAAGGTCAAGTTGACGAAGAATCTCAAAGAAGACTTGAAATTTGGTGTAATATTGGAATAGATAAGCCATTTGGCGAGTTTGCTATTAACGGAGCAATAGCAGGAAAAGAGTTTGGATCTAAATATGCTAACGATGAGCAGATGTTAAAAAATATTAATGATTGGAAATGGTTAAAAGATGAATTTGAACGTTGATCATATTCTTTTTTGGATGGATGCTATACGTAATAGTAAAGATCAAAATAGAACATTAGAAGCATTTTGGAAAGGTCAAATTAACTCAAAACTTTGGTTAATTGAAAATTTAAGACCGTTTATTAAAAAATCTGTTAGAATAGATATTCACGGCGGCTGGGTTGGTGTATTAGCAAGTTTATTATTCCAGTCGGGAATTCCTATTAGCAGAATAACATCTCTTGATTTAGATCCAGAGTGTGAAGTCACAGCATACACTATGAATAAGTTAGAAGAAATAGAGGGTAGATTTACAGCAGTAACTTCTAACATGATTGACGTAAATACTAATGCAGAGGTTATAATTAATACCTCTTGTGAACACATTACACAGGCAGACTACGAAACGTGGTTGAATAATATGCCTAAAGATAGTATATTAGTATTACAGAGTAACAATTATGTCATTCCGGAACACGTACGGATTGCAAACTCCTTAGAGGATTTTAGAGATCAGAGTCACATTAACGTTCTTTGGGCAGGTGAAAAGGAATTACCAAAATATACAAGGTATATGTTAATAGGAAAAAAATAATGATCTCACAATATCCAAGCGGTTCGTTGTTAGCCTGGCGACCTACTAGTTTAGTTGGACATATAATAACTAAATTTACAAGAAGCGAATTTAGTCATGTTGGAATTTTATGGAAATTCCATAGAAGATATTATGTTCTAGAAGCAATATGGAATAGTGGTGTTCGTGTAAGATTACTCCAAGAAGACTTACCTGTGGTAGTTATTCCTACAGGAATTAAATGGACAGATGAAGTTGAAGGATGTGCTGTTCGTAAATTAGGAAGAATGTATCATTTTGTTGATGCATTACGTGTTGGGTTCAATATGAACCCTCATATATATGATAGTGAAATTTGTTCACATTATGTTGCTCATGTATTTCACAAAGCAGGAATGCCAATACCTGATAATAAGCCATTACGCCCAGACGATGTTGTAAATTTTGTTCTAAGTCTTAATGGCGGTAAATCAGAATTAATAACATCAATTGAAGGAAGAAAAGGAATTCATGGCTGGTGGGATCGTTGGAAGATTTAAATGTTTACTTTTGATAAGTTAAAGGCATTACATCTTGAAATAACTAGTAGATGTCAAGCATCGTGTCCTATGTGTGTTCGAAATGTATATGGAGGATTAAAAAATTCAAATTTTGTTTTATCTGATTGGTCTTTAGAAGATTTTAAAATAATTCTCAATACTGAAGTTATTAATCAGATTAAACATATTATGTTCTGTGGTCATTATGGTGATCCAGTTATTAATAAAGATTTACCATATATGCTTGAATATATTAAAGAATCAAATCCTAATATATCTGTACAAGTTTTTACTAATGGTAGCATTTTTAAAGAACAATGGTGGAAAAATCTTATAAATTATATGCCAACAAATCATCAAGTTCTTTTTGGAATAGACGGATTAGAAGATACACATAAAATATACAGGATTGGAACAGATTGGAACAAAATTATCAGTAATGCTAAAGCATTTATCGATGTTGGAGGAAATACTAGTTGGGAGTTTATAAGATTTAAACACAATCAACATCAAGTCGATGAATGCAGAGAATTATCAAAACAATTAGGTTTTGAAAGTTTTTCTGTTAAAGATACTTCTAGATATGTAGATAATGAACCATATAAAGTTGTTGATAAGAATGGTAATAATCTTTATTATTTAGAACCACCAACTGATACTACTGCTGACTGCATAACTAAAGAAATAATAGAAAATTATCATGATTATCTTGAAGAAGCAACAATTAAATGTATAGCTACTGAATGGCAATTCATTTATATCGATGCAGTTAAAAAAGTTTATCCTTGTGGATTTCTTGGTCAAACTTCTTTTACTAGTCCTGTTTATAATGATATGCTTGATCCCTTTCGTAAAATTTCATGTAAAGAAAATCAAGATTTTTTTAATACATTTAAAACACTTGACGCTACAAAATCATCAATTAAAGAAATTATGAATTCTGAAGAATGGAATCAATTTTTTAAAGAATATATATTTGAAAATAATAAAAAGTTAATAACTTGTGTGAGAAATTGCGGTAGATTTAGTAAATCATTACATCATTTTGATGATGAAACAATTGAAAGAACTAAGAATGCTTAAAAAGCATTCTTAATACCCCATTCTCTTTCTTGACACCAAAAACATTTACCACATGTAGGAACTTCCATTCCTACCTTATATGTTCTATAATCTAAATTTCCAAATGTTTCTGGATATTCGTTACGATCACCTTCACAACTTCGTGTCATTTCAAAAAGATTCCATATATCAAATTCTTTATATCTTCCAACAATCCAATCTTTTTGAATAAAGCGAAAAGGATGACAAGTAATTACATTATCTCCTAGTCGATAATATTTTATAGTATAATCAAAATGATCGATTATATCTTGAGAGGTAAGATTTCTAACATCTAATGCCAATGTAATATTAGGATCATCTGGATTCATTGTAGTTGCATTAAAATAAGCGTCAAAATTTTGATGCCAACCAACAAATTCAGCAAATGATCTCATAACAAGTACATCACCGTATTCTTCTTCTCCGTACTCATTTAAAACAAGTGTTGGAGCATTATTTTTCCATTCTAAATCTGGTGGAATAAATCCAGCATATCTTTTAAATTTAACATTTGGAAAATGGTTAACCATCCAATTATATACGTTTTCACTTACATCTTTTTGCCACGGTCTAAATTTCCAAACTCTCACATGAGATGTAACATGTATGGTTATATCTAAATTATTTTTAGTAATTAAATCAGCAAGTATATAGCAAAGCATAGTGCTATCAATTCCACCAGACATAGCTATACCTATATTCTTCCAACTAAAGTCTAAGGGTATATAAACACCAGAAACATTATGAATAATATTATTGAATTCACTTTTTTCGTAGGCTTCTCTTAGTAGTTCGAGGTTTGCTTTTTCCATAGGCTTTCTCCAAGAATATTTATAGTAGCATATTACTCCACTAAATATTTTCATGATTAGAGAAACCATTTATTCTGTAGATTTAGAAGATATTGAAAAAGCAAAAGAGTCTATCCCTGAAAATGATAGAACTACTATAAATCGTCCTATAACAAGTTATTTTTATGATGAATGGGAATTAAAAGATGAATATAGAGGAACAATCTGGGAAAAGATATATAACTCCCTTCCTTACCCAAAGGGAGAAGCAAGACTTATTACATTGGATAGGGGTGTTAACTATTATAGTCATGCAGACATTGATGATCGTTGGCATCTTAATATTCGTGGTGAGCAAGCATATCTAATTGACTTAGATAATAAGATTATGCATCGTGTAGAAGAAGATGGTATATGGTATGATATGGATGCAGGTCGTTTACATGTTGCTGCTAATTTTGGTAGTATTCCTAGAACACAATTAGTTGTGAGACAATTACTTACTCATAGTGAATTAAAAGATAGAGTTAGTATGACTATTACTCTTGATATATCTAAAATCGACAGTGATGCTCGTTATAGATTTGACCATAAATTAAGTCCCTGGCTTAATAGAGCAAATAAGAGAGGTCTTATTGATAATTTTAATTTTAATGGTACTAATATAGTAAAGTTTGACGTAGAACGACAATTTATTGATAAAGTTCAAGAATTATTACCATTTACTGATTTTAATATTATTATAAGTTGTTAATTCCATCTAGGATAATGTACTAAATCTTTTATAAAAAGATCTACATTAAGTTTCCAAACAGTTTGATCTGTTCCTCTATAATGAACATCTTTAATCTTAGTCATAATTCCTTTTTTAGCAAGAGTTGGAAAAAATATAGTATGAACTAATTTTTGAGAACCGCTACTATTCTCATTTGATGTTATATACAAATTATTATGTTTTCCAGTCCAATCTATGCATTTAGGTATGAAGAATTGTGAAGTAAGATTTTGATGTTCTGCTATCGCTCTTTTTGCTGTTATAACTGCTTTGTATTCTCGATCATGTGGTAATATACAAGTTCTTACACATATTCTATAACTGTTTGGACCCATAATGTTGTCAAAAGAATGGGCTGCTACAGATCCTATAGGTTTATTATTTTGATATAAGATCCAAGCAGCCCATTTATCCTCATTCGCTAGACAATCGATCATCTTTTTTTGAGAGGAGTTGTTATCGAAACCTCGACGAGCCGCTTCAGCATAAAACTCGTCAAGGTTTAAAGATCGTTTCCAAGGAATGAGTATAAACACACTCTACTTATTATTAAGCAGCAGCACCTGTGTCTAAATTGATCCAGCCACCATTTTGATAACCTTGGAATTTATTAGCAGTAGTATTATAGATAACCATTCCGTTAGCAGGAGTTAATGCTGCTCTTTCTGTAGCGGAGAAAGAACCAAATTGTACATAACCTCTAACAATAGTATGACCGGCATTGGTTAAATTGAATAAAGTATTATTATAAGTACTATCAACAATTTGGAATGATCCAGATGAATCTAAACGGAAATATTTGTTAGGATTAGTAGCACTACTATAAGTGTTAGTGACACTCATAAAGTCATGATATCCAGTACCACCTTTATTAGCATAACCAGTAATTTGTACTGAACTATTATTTGTAGAATTATTAACAGTAATGTGTCCACTAAACTTACCATTACCATTAACATCGAGCGCTTCTTCAGTTACACTTGGAAATTTATTAATTCCTAAATAACCATTAGAATTAATAGTTGTTATTTTTTGTCCAGAAGATCCTTGAACAAAAAATGCTATCGCTCCAGGCATATAACCTGTTGATGGAGTATATGATCCATCTAAAACAAAATCTATAGCAGAAGAAAGTATATAGTTGGTACCATCGAATCCATAATTTCTTATAGCAGAAATAGAATCACCTAAATAGAGAGAAGATGGTGATGGTAAACTACCTCTTGATGCATAATTAGAAGTTACAAGACAATTAACACCATCTGAAATACCATATAGTTTTGTAGCGTCAACTCCTGAAGATAAATTTTGTTGTATTGAAGTTGTTGTAATACTACCACTAAATTTACCATTACCATTAACATCGAGTGCCTCTGTTGTTGGATTAGGAAATGTTCCAATACCTACTTGTCCTGCTGAGTCTATAGAAACATAATTTTGGATATTATTTTCATCAACAACAATGAAACCAATTGCACCAGGCATTTTTCCTGTACTTGGTGCTATACTTGAACTTATAGATGGATCTAATCCAAATTGTATACCAGAAGAAAATACATAGTTACTTCCATCGTGACCAAAATTTCTTATAAAACTAATTGAATCACCAGTGTGTAATGATGAAGGACTAACTAATGATCCTCTTGATGCATAATTTCCAGTCATCAACGAAGTAAGACCTGAGGTAATTCCATATCTAGAAGAAATATCAAGATATCCGTTTGGAGATTTTTGTACTGTCTCTCCACAATTTAAAATTCCAGTAACTGACAAATTATTAGCATACATATTACCATATATACTGTCAATCAATACACTCGAGTTATCAGCAAAAATTGAACCTCTAACTGCACCTGCAATTAAAGTTCCAGATATTAATGCATTACCTTCTACATGTAGTTTTTCCTGTACAAGTTCAGGGTATACACCTATTCCTAAATTTCCTTTTGAATCTACACTAACAACGTGTGGACCGCCGATACCTTCTGTTATAAGTGCTATAGCACCAGGAACAAATCCTGGAGATACTGTTCCGTTGGGATCAACACCATGCCATATTGCTGAAGTTGGTAGATAATTAAATCCGTCATGACCCCAAAATCTTTCTAAAGCAATATTATCACCAGGAATAGTTGCTGTAGGAATACCTACAGATCCTCTAGAACTTCTTCTATCAGACATTAACGAAGTAAAACTATTAGTAATACCTGTCTGTATTTCGATAGGTTCGTTAGGATCTGACCAATATCTGTTTATTTGTAAAAGATTAGTAGGTGTACTTAATTCTAAAATTCCAATATGATTTCCTAGTCCTTGTGATACATAACCTGAAGAACTTGAAATATAGTTTGAATTTAAAGATAATGGTCCGTTACTGATAATACCATTAACTTCGACATTTCCTATACCTGTAATGTTATAATGATTTATGTCTAAATTTCCAGATAAAGGACCAAATAAACTGGCCGCCCCAGTAACGTCAATACCGCCTTGAGTTATTCCGTCACCTACATAAATTTTCTTAGTATCTGTCGAATAAATAAGTTCACCTTCGGCGGGTGTTATAGTTATTCTTTCGGCATTTGTGCCTCTTCTTAGTTTTAAGGGCATATTTGGCTCCTGATATCGATGATACTTTATTTATCAGGATTTAAATATAGAGGAATAAATTAAGATATCCATTTTTTCTTAAAATCGTCAAGTTCTCTTTGACTTAAACCAAATTGTTTTGCTAATAATTCTTCACTTCTATAATCTTCTAGCATATCTAGCCATGTATTACGACTAATTAAACGACGTAATAAAGGAACTTCTAATCCGCTAACTTTAACTGAATCTACTTGATAATCTTCGAATGCTTCGCAAGCAGCAGGAAATAGAGGTTTTGCTAGATTATACATAGCATTAGCATATTCACGTATTTCCCATTGAGCATGTGAATCCATGCGTAATCTAGCCATATGTAAGAAGTTTTTAAGATTGGCTTTCCAATAGCACTCTGTGTAGCCACCAACTGGTAAAACTGTTCTAGCAGATTCTCTAGCTAGATTGTAGTTATTAATATAATATTCATAAGTATTATAATTATAATCCCAAAGATTTCTCATGCTTTCAGTAACATATTCTTTTTCATCTGGAGCAAGATCGTCATCTCGGCCTTGTTTATTATTTGCACTCTGTTCTTTTAATTGATCGTGTTGTGGAATATAAAATTCATCAGTAATCACAGAATAGCGAGCAGAATATTCATTCATACTTGCTGTTCTGTGTCTTACTAATTGACGCATTACAAATATAGGTAATTTAATATGAAATTTAACTTCACACATTTCGAAAGGAGTTGTATGCTCGTGACGCATGAGGTAGCGTATTAAGCCTCGATCTGTGTTTACACTTTTAGTACCTTTACCATAACTAACACGGGCTGCTTGTACAATAGCATCATCACTGCCCATATAATCTACTAATCCTACAAAACCGTGATCAAGAACTGGAACGTAGTTAGGGTCGTTAGCAAAATCTATTTCGTTACGTAAAGTCATCTTTTTCTCTTTGTAAATTGATTAGTAGATTTAATAATATCTTTTTTAAGTTTTTCAATATCTAATCTAAAGTCAACATGTTGTATTTGTTTTTCATAATTTTGAAAAAGTTCGTTTAATGTTTCTGTAAATTTTTCTCCATCCGATTCTTTATGTTCTTTTTTGAGAACTACGTTCCAGACGTTTCCATCCTGGAACGTAATTACTACACTATGAAGATAAAATATAGGTATAGCGTCTAAATTTACATCTCCTAAGATTTCTGGCCATTGATCAATTAAGTCTTGATTAAGCGGTTTGCTCGTTTTTTTTGGCACTGATCTTCTTCTTATTTTTGGGAGGGTCTAATTCGTCCGCTAATTTTCTTAGTCTGGCTGCTTCCTTATAGAGTTTATCTGCTTGTGATCGATAACTACTAGCAGAAGGTAACTCTGTTTCTACTGATTCTTCTAGCAATTCATTAGATGTGTCAACTTCTGTATTGTCTTTTGTAAGATCAATCTCTTGAAGTCTAACTTCTTTTTCTCCATTCTTTTTAACATGAGGCATGTCGTCTTTGATTGAAAGATCATCTAAAGAAACACCTTTTTGTTCAGCAATCATAAGATTGAGTTCATCTAATGAAATTTGAGTAGAAGGCGTCGGAAGCATCCAAACTTTGTCAGTTGATACCTTAACTAATTTTCCAGTTAAATGGAGTTGTTCTAAAATATTTGTCCCATCAGAGAAAAAACGTGTTGATAGAGCATCTCCTAGTTCATTAGCCTGTTGTCCTTCTTGACTTTCAACAACACTCATAAGAGTATTATGATAACCGTCAATAAGACTTGATGTTCCGATTACTAAGGCACTATGAGCATCTCCAGGTAAGGTTCTATATACTACACAAACCTTAGCATCGTTGTGCTTCATTTTGCCAATATGTTTAAGCATTAGGAACAACCTGGTTTTGTGCTAACTGACTTTGTTTCTGTGCAGCCTCTAGAAATCTTTCTAACTTGCTGTAAATAGTACCAACAGCAACCATTTCATTTGGTTTAAAAGCACCTCGACCGCTAGCAACATCGATAATTGATTTGATAGCAACTAAGTCTTGTAATCCAAGATCAGCAGAGTCTTGAGCTGGTGCATTTGCAGCAGGATTATTTTGAGCGTCGTTTGTATTAACTTCATCAGACATGTGTAACTCCTTGTTATGTCTTTGTATTATATAATCAGAAAGAGGATTATGCTACCTTATTTTTGGCCAAATGAGGACAACTTAATAAAAATAAAGTTGATTCGTGTGGATCTTCAAACGCAATAGCATCGTATGAAACAATTCTATTATCTTCTAATTTTGTAAGAGATCCTATCCAATATCTTCCTTTTAGATTAGAATCTATCCATGCGATTATATCATGACGATATAATCCATTAACTGGCGCAGTCATAGGTTCCATATGAGGAAGCAGGCACTCTTGACGCCTGCTTCCTATTACATTGAGAGGGTTAACTTTAAATTCTCTCATGAGTGTTTACTAAATTCATAGTGACTATATGTACCAAACGGTGGCTTAATAGTTTCTGGACCGTGGATAATAAAGATTGTGTCGCAATAATCTTCGTCGCCCCACGAACCCCACGGATAACCGTCGGTAAACATAATGAATTTCTTAGGAACGATTTGTTCATCTTTCATAAAAATCCAGTTAACATCAAAGTCAGTTCCACCACCTCCCTTAAGTTCGTACGAATCAAAGTCTTGAATATTATCGGCAGTAATATCAATTGGATCGTAAACTTCTGTATCAAAAGTCCACAGTTTCAATTTGAAGTCTTTAAATTGATCCATGATACCTTTGATTTCACTTAAAAAATCTCTACCCATCTCGTTAGTAATTGACCCCGACATATCAACACAAACGCAAATATCGATAGTTTGATCAAAATTCATACCTGGAAGAATAGCACCAGTGTGCCAACCTTTGCGTGAAGGACGCATCCAGGTGTAGTCGTTACGGATAGTGCTTTGAATTTGTTGTTTTAATAATTCACGCCAGTTAATCTTTGGTTCAGTTAACTCCTGAATCATACGACGCACACCGGCAGGAATATTGCCAGCACCGGCACTCTGTGCAGCACTAATCATAGCCTCTTTGATTTCATCGCGGATCTTTTTTAATTCTTCTTTGCTATACTGAACACGTTTGGATTTGCCTTCGCCTTCTTTGCCTTCTCCTTGTCCATCCTTATCTGGATCCATATGTTGGTCTAACAATTCACCCAATTGCTGTAATTGTTCCATATCATATTTCTCAAAGATCTCGTCGTAGATTTCTTCAGCACTCTTACCACGATATTTGTTATCTTGGAAGATTTTAATTTGTGAAACCTTTTCACCAATCTTCTCGTCTACAAGGATTTGATTGATAGCATAGTCTGTAGCAATGTTCCAAATTTGAGGATCACGGTCTCCTCGGCGGAACATATGCTCAAACACATTATGTAGTACTTCGTGAGCAAAGACAAACTCAGTTTGTTTTGGATTTAAGGTATCAATAAACTCTGGAGCATAATAAAAGTGACGTCCGTCTGTAGCAGCAGTTTTAATAAACGAATCGTTCTCACAATTTACCATACGTAAACGAGTTGCCATATTACCAAAGAATGAATGACGTAGAAGTAGACCAACTCGAGCAGTAATTAGTTTTTCTTCAATTTTACGGTGATCAACTTTGGATTTTGGTTTTTCAGCAACTTCTGTAGACATTAGACATCTCCGTGTTATACAAGTATAATAGCATATTATTAGAACTTGTCAACTGGTAGATCCATCATGCTTTTAGATCCACTTTCTATTTTGCTCCAAAGAAACGAAGTTTCTGGGAGAATACGATCAACAAAATAATCTGCCATAATTAGTTTGTCTTTCATATTCTTTTCTTGTGCGATTTTAATAATATCGAGCCAAGCAAATCCCATATAAACAAGTCCAAAAAGTTTCATATAATCGTATGAGGCACTTCCAGCATTATCTGGATTTTTCATACCATTTTGGACAAGCCAATTTGTAGCCTTCTTAAGATCTTGATATGCTCTCTCAACAAAGTATGCCCATTTGTTTACATTTTCGTTATTCAAATCTTTTTCAAGTTGTTCTTCAAAAAGTTTGAATTGAGTACGAACTGCTCTACCCATATTCTTTGGAAGTTTACGTCCAACTAGATCTAATGCTTGAATGCCATTAGCACCTTCGTAGATTTGGGCAATACGAGCATCGCGAACAATCTGTTCCATGCCCCATTCTTTGATATAACCGTGTCCTCCAAAAACCTGTTGTGCCTTTACAGCATTTTCAAAACCATAATCAGACATAACACCTTTAAGGATAGGAGTCATTAGTCCGAGAATATCTTGTGATTGATCGTCTTTCTTATCGCAAAGCAAAGCAGCCTTATAAATTAACAAACGTCCTGGCATGTTAACAGATTTTATGTCCATAAGCATACGGCGAACATCAGGATGAACGATAATAGGATCAGCAGGTCCTTGTTCATTTTTAACACCAGTTAATGATCTTCCTTGTAATCGGTCTATAGCATATTTAACAGCATTTTGATAAGCAAGATCACTCTGTCCTAACCCTTGAACAGCAACTCCGAGTCTTGCCTCATTCATCATAATAAACATATGAATGAGACCTTTTCCTTTCTCTCCTAACAAGTATCCTGTGGCATTGTCAAAAAACATCTGACAAGTTGGACTTCCATGTATGCCCATCTTTTTTTCAATAGCTCCACATGTAACTTTATTTCTTTCATTATTTTCTAAGAATTTAGGAACAATGAATAGACTAATACCTTTAGTTCCTGCTGATGCTCCTTCGATACGAGCAAGAACAAGATGAATAATATTTTCACTTAAATCGTGATCACCAGCACTAATAAAAATCTTTTGTCCAGTAATAGAATATGTTCCATCTTCATTTGGAATAGATTTTGTCTTTAACAAACCGAGATCAGTTCCGCAATGCGGTTCGGTAAGATTCATAGTGCCGGTCCATTTACCAGAAGCCATCATAGGAATGTATTTTTGTTTTTGTTCTTCTGTAGCAACTTCTAATAGTGCTTGGATTGCTCCACGAGTAAGACCTGGAAATAGACCAAATGACATATTTGCTGCTGATACAAATTCGTTTACAACAGCAGCAAGAAGGTAAGGTTGTCCTTGACCTCCATATTCTTCTGGAACATTTAATCCGCACCACCCACCTTCTGTAAATTGTTTCCATGGTTCTTTAAATGATTGAGTAGTTACAACTTCTGGATATTCTAATCCAGGACCATTAGTCCAAAAACAACCTACGTTGTCACCTTCTTGATTTGTAGGAGCAATAACTTCTTCAGCGAGTTTAGCGGCTTCTTGAATAATAGGCTCTAACAAATCATTATCAACTTTAAGAACATCTTTTATAAGAAATAACGATTCTTCAACAGGTGCTTTATATGTGAGCATGGAACTCTCCTAATATGTAAATGTATATAGCACCGTAGGAGATTTTTTCAACCTCCTACGGCACTTGCCAACATCACTGGTTCGCAGCGATAACATACTTGCCAAAGCGATCGTGGAACTCGTCAAAGTTCTTCATCTTGCTTGGATCTAGAGGCAAGTCATAGTTAGTAAGAGCAATTTTAGCACCCATAACTACAAGTTCAGTCTCAAAATTATCCATCATAAAGCGGAAGAAGTTATCAGCAAAATCATCAAACTTCTTGTCTTTCTTCTGAGCAATATCTTTGAGTTCGTAGCACAAAGATACTGTTAACGAATACATAGCGGAGATCTCTTTAACTTTAAGTTCTTTAACCTTGCCATGTAAAATGTCAGTTGGATTAGGCATACGTCCAGCAACCTTGCGGTGTGCCATAAATTTAACAGCCGTACCTTCACCGACAGCACCTGATACAAGATCTGCTGTAGTAGAATCGTTGATGTCATCGTCTAACAATTCGCTAACGAACTGCCAAGAACGCGGTGTAGCAAACGAACGGCTTGCAGTCTTTGGATCAAAGTCATACAAGTCCTGTTTAGCAAATGACAGGTAACCAACAACGTCTTTATGTATCTTGTTATCAACAGCCCAGTTTAACCAATCTTCAAAGTCAACTCGCAGTTCTAAGTGAACAAAACGATTGCTCAGCGGTGCAGGCATACGATACGTAACACCTTTATCTGCCTCGCGGTTACCAGCGGCAACGACGAGCACATTATCAGGCAACTTGTAAGTACCAACTCGACGGTTAAGAATTAGTTGGTAAGCCGCAGCCTGCACCGCGGGCGGAGCCGAATTCATCTCGTCTAAGAATAAGATAATGTTTTTGAATTGTTTAGCAAATTCCTCAGTAGGTAATTCTACCGGAGGTGCCCACGACATTGTATTGTCATTAGAATTATAATATGGAATACCTTTAATATCAGTGGGTTCCCAAAGTGAAAGTCGAACGTCGATAACATGAGATTCAAGTTCAGTACCTAACTGATGAATAGCATCGGATTTACCAATGCCTGGGGGGCCCCAGATGAAAATTGGACGACGCTTAGAAAATGCGTGTCGGAGAGCCGCTTTGGCTCCATTAATGCTTACGGTGCGAACGCTAAGATCGGACATTGTGTTGGCTCCTTTGTTTCCGTCTATATTGCTACTATAACACCTATAGACTGTGCGTCAACACTTATCTATCTGTCAACGTTCCAATTCACGTTGACGAGCCATTGCTTTAGCTAGTCCGTATTTTCGGACGTCACCAGAGAATAGAAGAAGTTCCGCGGCTTTCTTTTCTTTAAATACGTATATTTCTTTTTTGTTATAATAATTTGGACAATCTAAAAACTTGTCTAACCAAAGTACAACTTGTACAGTAAATTCAAAATCTTTTGGAAATGGAACTCTATAGCATTTAAGTCCAAGTTTAGTTACGAGAAATTCAAATCCTTCTTCAGTTAAGGTAAGGCCAGAGTTTAATTTTTCTCGAGGATTCTTCCACCATTTAAAAATGTATTTGTGGACAGAATCCGGATCTGATGGTAATCCAGTTTGTGATAGAAATATTTTAGTATATACTTCTTTTAATCCTCGCATATTACGGTCTCACCTTGTGTGAGTTTAACAACCGTAAAATCCTCACACTTGAACATGGTATTTAACTTTTTAGCCAAATTGTGAGCGTGTCCTGGATTTGAGAATGAAGTTTTTTTATACTTTGGACCTGGATAGTTTGATACAAGTGAACTGCTTTTCAAATTAAAAGGTTGATTTTTATAGAATACTGCCCAGATTGCCTCAGCGTCTAGAATCTGTTCTACTTTATAATTCTTCTTATTAGTATATTCTAATATTACCGTTGGCTTTGGACGACTCATGATCATACTTCCTTAATAAGTATGACAATATTTATCGCTTTTCTTCGAATCCCCCGCCATCCATAACAATGCTTATAACCTCTTCTTTTGGTTCTATTTTTTGAGATCTATCTAAAATTCTTAGAGTTAATAGACTGAGATTATGTACAATATTCTCTGCTTCGGAAACAGGTATTTTTATCTCTTTTTGTCCACCTTTAGAGGCAAGACGAACTTTTTTAATGAAATCTTCTAATATTGCTATTGATATCTTATCTGTTGACATTACTTAAAACCTGTTTTAATTCTAGTTCTGTTTTAAAGGGACCTTTATGATTGTATCTTTGTATAGTAATTAATTTTGGACAAAAACTTCTTACCCAACCTTTGTCAAAACGTATAGCATAATAACCAGCACAATAAACGCTCTTGCTGGCATCGCTCTTGGTGAACAAAGGTAATTTACGTTTGATATCATACATCGGATTATGTGGGTCGCAATTTGTTGGATATCCGTAAATTTCATTTGCGTCTTTAGAAGACTTTTCTGTCTTTGCTGTAACAAAAAAGTTTTTTCCAAATTGCTTTTCCAAAGTTTTAACATCTTTAAAAACCGCTTTTTGTTTATTCGAAACAAGTATAAACTTATTCGATTCGTCTCTTTGTAAAGTTCCAACACGATTAACTCCACTCTCGATAATCCAAAACTTACCATCAATAACTGGCTTTGCTTTCATTTCCATTTTATTACTCCGGATATTTTGCATTTAAGGGTTCAACATATTGTTGTGCTTGTTCTGAAATTTTAACAAGATCAAATAATCCGCAGAATTTCATTAATCTTATTCCTACTTGTTCAACATTCTTAGGAATACTATTTGTTCTAACAACATCTTGGATGATTTGTTTAATTTCATCCGGTTGAGATTTAAGATCAATAAGTCTGCGATTGCGTTCATAATCATCGAGTACACGATGTTCAGCGCCTTCGTGATCAACCCAACGCTGTAACATAAGATTATTCCATGCAAAACCTTTATTTCTACGATCTTCATAAGCTTCTTGAAGTTTATTCTTACGCACCTTTGGATAGGCTGAAAAGACATTATCAGTCGGGTCACCACGCATACACTTTTCAAAAAGAAGCCATTCTGGATCAATTGCTCCTTTGGGTTGTTTAGTTTTATTATCAATAACCGGTTTTCCTTTAAGAGTAAAGGTTCCTTCATTTGTAATGATGTGTTCGTTAATTCCGTGATATTGTTTAACATTTGGAGCAATAAGCTGGACAAAATCGGAATCAGTAGAGATAATAATGTGATTGTCATTAGGATGAGATTCAATCCATCCTGCAATAAGGTCATCAGCCTCAAGTTGATCGTTTTGAAGTACAGTACAATTAGTTTTTTCGATAATAAATTCTTTAAACTTATCAAATGTTTCCCAGAAAAGTTTATCCTCTTCCGCCTCCTTTTCAGTTAGAGCGGCGCGAGCCTCTGTCCTATTACGCTTATAAGGTGGATAATAGTCCTTGCGCCAAGAACGACCCTCCAAGCAAAAGACGACATGATTGCCGTTAAAGTCTTGCCATGCTTTTTTAATACTTGCCAATGTAACATGTAGTGCCATTCCTATTTTAATATCAGCATCTCCGCGAACAACATGTCGGGCTCGAAAAAATGTGTTAGCAGTATCTACAATTATATAGTTCATGTGATTCGGACTACCTTGTTCATTTGTTCTTCTGCTAGTATGTTCTGGCATAATTGTTTGAACCATTGATCAATTATCTCCTCTTCAGTTTTACCAGTATAACCTGCTTTTCGTAAATCGTCAATGAAGTAACTGTTCCAATCTAATTCAAAGTATCCATTTGCTGGATTATTTGGATCAACATGAGTTTCTAGAACTTGTACAAATGGTTCTTTGTTTTTTGTAGCACGTTCTTTTTCTGTTAATTTTGGTTTTTTAACTTTTGGTTGCTCAACTGCTTGTTCTTCTTTTTTTGGTTCAAACGCACCGTGTAAAATCCAATTCCAAAGTCCCATTAGGTCCCCCATTCATTTTTATATAGTGGAACTTGAATACGTGGACTAAACCTATATCCAATATCCCTAGCATAATCTGCAACTTGTCTTTCATTCATTTCGTATACTGAATTAGTACCACCGATTGGCATTAAGTAAACTGGAATATCAATTCCTGCTTTCTTATATTCTCCTAATGCTGCTTGAGCATCTAATGCATCCTGTTCATTAGCAATGACAAATTTGAAATAACTTCTGTTTGGAATAGTAAGATAATCTTTTACAACTTCTGGTTTAATAGCATCATCAAACTTTTCACCACTACATGGAAGTTTGGAACTAATTGAAAATGTAATTTCTATTCCAAATGTTTCAACTAACTCGATTAAGAATTTTTTAAAATTTTCTTCTAATGGTTGAGTTCCATTAGTTTCAAAAGTCAAATATTTTAGATTCATTTCTCGATTATAAATCTCAGCAATTAATTCTGGATAAGAACGTTGCCAACCTAATAAAGGTTCGCCTCCTGTAATAATTAAATGTTTTTCTCCAAACTTTCTATCTGGAAGTAGTTTTTGAAAACGATCAACAATATCTACGACTTCCATAAAAGGTGATAGATGTTTAAATCTAGGATCCCAAGAAGCATAACTGTCACAACCTGTGCTAACTAATGGCAAATTTTTATAATCAATATATTCGAGAGATTTTTTAGCAATCTCATCTCTTTCAGTAGAAACTTTTCCTCGTGGCATTCCAAATCCGCCGCAGGTAAAATTACATCCAAATGTTCTTAAAAAGATACTAGGAACACCTATATACTGTCCTTCGCCTTGCAGACTGTAAAAGATTTCTGATATTTTGATTTTCATAATATTAATATACGCTTTCTAAACGTAAATGTCAATATTATCTTTTTTCTAGATCAGATAAGTTGGGAGGAAAATTACTAAAATCTCTATTCAAATGTTTTAAAGATTTGTTAATAGTTGTTAATTCTGTTTCAATATCAACAAGAAACTTTTTGGCTTGAGACATATGAGTTACAGTTAGTACAATTAACATTATACCTGCTAAGATTGAAAGAAAATATGCTATCTTATCCATTATCTACTCCAAAAATCTTCCCAAGGAAAAACAATCCATTCGTCTTTTTCTGCTTTATTAATCTCAGTTGAGTAATAATCTACAGTCGAATTACTAGATAGATTATTAATCATTGTAGCAAATTTTACATTATCTCCAAATATAGTATCCCATTTAATATCATAAGGCAAAGAACTATCTTTCCAATCTTTTTTAATCCAATTAATAGTAGCACCACTGTCGTTGATATCGTCTACAACTAGAATCTTTATACCATTAAAAGCATCTTCACTCATCCAAGCATTAGTTTCTGGATCTTCGTCGTTGTCGCGAAGTCTAACATCGAGACTATATGATTTAATACCTAACATTTTAGAGAGCATAACAGCAGGAATGGATCCACCACTATGTATACCTACAATGTAATCAGGTGTCCAATTATCTCGATATAGTTTTACTGCTATATTGTTTACATGTCCTTGAACGTCTTGCCATGAGATATATGTCTTAGGTATCATTGTTTTTTCTTGCCTCGTAATCATCTTTAACTAGATTATAAATGGCTTTGAAATTTTCAAAGGCTTTATCTAGTGATGGATACATACTACACATTTCTTCGACTTTTGTCAAGGAAGGCATAATGTCTTCAAATTCTCGCATTTGTCGAAAAAAATCACTGTGAGTATCCCAATATCTTTCGGTGTCTATTGTATAAGTGGAAGAAGTATTACTAGCACTTGGAGGTGATAATGTAATAGTGCTTATTGTTCCATCACTATTAGTGTAATACATATTGTTACTGCTACTAGCATCAATAGTGATATTACTAAGATCTATAGTATTGTTACTTGGTATTGTAATTGTTCCTGTATTAATCATTGTTTTTTCCAAATTAATTTGATCAACATGTTTTTGCCAACTATCTAGCATGTCTGATGTTATACAAAGATCTTCACCGTTTTTACCTTTACCCCATATACTATTATTTTTTGTCACCTTCGTCTCCAAGCATCGATTCTAATAATTTATAATGATCGTATGCTTTCTTTAATGCTTGATATTTTTCCATCTTTTCAAAATTTGGTGTAATGATTAATAAACGTTCTTTTATTACAGATATTAATTCACCTAATTCATTAAGATTAATTTTTACTTTATCTGTCGCTAATGTAGGATTTGTACCACTAATATGAATATTATTACCATAATTATTTTGTAATCCACCTGTACCTGTTGTAACATATGGATAAGTTGTAGTAGATATATTTCCGCCACCACTTCCACTGTAATATCCACCATTAGGAACAGTAGTAGGAGTTGGTCCTACAATATTTGTTGTTGGAGATGTATATGGTAACGTGGAAGGAGTTGTAGCACCTACTACTCCATATGTTCCATTACTTGTACTTGTACTACTATTTTCAAGCATACCTTTTAGCCATGACATTTATTTCATCCTCGCTACTATATTAAAAAATTCTTGTTTCAAATGTGGATCAGATCTAAAAGCACCACGCATAATAGAAGTTGTCATATCACTCTCGTGTTCTTTTACACCCCGATGTGTCATACACAAATGTTCTGCTTGTATGAGAACAGCAACACCTTCTGCTTTTGTTGCTTTTTCAATTGCATCAGCAACTTGTACAGTCATTTCTTCTTGTATTTGTGGACGACTAGCAATCCAATCTGTGATACGATTAAATTTACTTAATCCGATAACATTTTTACCTGGAAATACTCCAATATATGCTCTACCTCTAATACCTTGAAAATGATGGGCACAAGTTGAACGAATAGTAATGGGACCAGTTACATAAAGTTCATCATAAGAATTAGCATTTGGAAATGCTGTAATCTTTGGTTGTGGCTCATACCGACCAGCAAAGATTTCATTCATAAACATTTTAGCAACACGATGAGCAGTATCGTTTGTATTATGATCGTTTTCTGTATCAATGACAAGACTTTCGAGAACCTTCTTCATGTTTTCTTCGACTTCTGCTAGAAGCAGATCGTGTTCTTCAGGAAAGATATATTCACTAATATTATCATTACAAAAAAATCTAACGCCTTTATCTTTTAGACGTTGAGCAATAGCAGCGGCTGTGCCATTGCAAGTACAGTTAGTCATTGTCATTTCTTTCTCCGATGTTAACGCAGTGGATTGCGATTTGTTAATTGTATACTATTTAGGTTGTAGAGTCAATTATAGTCTTATAAATCTCTTTACCGTTAAAGAATTTTTCACCAACTTCTTCGGCAATTCTTCTAGATTCAACTAACATTGGTATATCATACGAATTCATTATTCGGTGTATAACATTTATTAGTTTGTCTTTATGTTCTAGGTATGAATCCCAACTTTCTGTCCATTCACTTGGATACAGAGAATCTGCCGGCCACATTTCTTTATAACTTAATCTATTTGGCATTAACGGGAATGATCCAACCATTGCACCTTCATATACACTTATACCTAATGTTTCTTGTAAATTAGCACTAAAGACTATTTTACTTTGACCTAACAATCTATAATATTCATTTTTTGTTAATACAGTTTCTTGTGCTTTAATCCACTTGTATTCATAATCTTCCATAGACATTGCAAGATCATCAAATATCTCAGGCTGTTTTTCTGGTGCTAGTCTATGAGGAAATACTATTATATTTTCTTTAGGAACAGGCATATATGGTGCTAATAATTCGTAAAGATATTCCATCGGCCATCCGACAAGCAATGTTCCTGGATAATATTCTTTCCATCCCTCAATGTCATCTTCGCCAAACAGTTCTTTAAGAAACATTTTGAGATGAAATTCGGTAGCAAAGAAATTATGATCATAGCAATGAAACATAGATGCCTCAGCATTTCTTACCCAAGGAACATCACCTATGAGCCTACCTAGAAAGTCTTGAGGATCATAACTACCAGCATGCCACATACCACCAATTTTAATCTTAATACCTAGTAATTCTGCCATATACTTTAATTGTATAACGGTAGGGTTCCAAGCATCGGTATATAAGAAATAATCACCGTCCTTGATAGATCCATTTGAGAATAATTGACTTATTCTTAACATTTGTTGGCTTTTGTAATTATTAGTACCGGCAAAGTTTAAAAAAGCACCTGGAGTTAAAGTTTGTGGAACATGTCCTCCTGGTATAATGGTTGTTTCAATACCTGCATCTCTTAATTGAAGAGGTAGATATTTTCTCCATTGTGAAGTATAACGAGTATCGACTGGTTCCAAATCAACTAGATACAACATTGAATCTATCTTCTCTCCAATTGTTTGTTATTCTTTGGCCTCGCTTCCAACGATCAAATTGACCATATGGTGTCTTGAAATTATATAAGTCCTTCTCATTATACACGTAACCAAACTCTTTACAAAATGCTAGATAAGCATCTAATTCATCAAAGATTTTATTAATATCAGGATATCTACTAAACGCCATTATATTGTTCTCCTTAGTTTTTCCATTGTTTGAAACAGCCATTTTCTCCATCCTCACTAACTTCAATCCAAGTCTCACGCCCTGGATATTTTTGTTTAATTTGAAGATATAAATCTTGTGCAATCATTTCGCAACTTTTGTAACTTAATTCGAGTGTTCCGCTATACAAACTTTCTAGCCAACGCTTAAATTGAATAAATTCAATTTCTCGGTCTTCATGAAATACTTCAATCCAAACTTTGAAATGGAACATATGTCTATGTGGATAACCGAGAAAACTAACATCAGCAAGATTAGGATCATCTAATGCTGCTGGATATTTGTGAATACCTTCCTTACGAAAAGTAACCCATATCATTCCACTATCAGGCGCCATTGTATACTGTCTCCACAATTAAAATTTCATCTTCTATAACAGTTGTAGCAGTTTCGTTAGGTTCATCTACAACTATTGGAGTGTCTTTGCCATATTGTGACCAATCTGTAAACTTTTTACGATCCTGTAAGTCGTGTAAATGATGTACCCATACACCCGGATTAGTTGCTCTAAAGTCTTTGTCGTCAATCTTAATACAGGTATTGTAATTAAGTAGTGATGTATAAGGTAATTTTATACTAATTTGTGAAATAAATCTATCATGTTCATTCCAATAAGCAAGACTATCCATAATATCTTCATAATATTTGTAATCAAAATCTAAAGTTACCCAAAAGTCTCTTTTAAGTAATTCTAAAATAACTGCCTCCCAGTACATAAGATTAGTATTATTAAAACTATGATTAGCACCGAGATAGATATGATCTATATCCATTGCTTGAGCAAGTTTAGCAACCTTATCTGGATTCTGTAAGCCTACGACAAAGAGTGTTTTCTTTTCGTAAGCAGGAGTATGCTCTATTTCCGTGCCAACAAAGAATTTGACATCATCTTTAACACCATTGTCGTAGTCTCTCTTCATTTTATTTCCTTAGGTTGCTTGATATCCGTGAAAACCACTTTTAATTGCTTCAATTTTAGCCATTTCTTCTTTAAGATGTAGTTTCTCAACTTTCATCTTATGAAGTTCGTCATCACTAACATAGTGATTATATGCTTCCTCGATCTTTTTGTCAAGTTCGTCATGTCTTGCTTTTACTACTCTGTAATGTGAATTTAGTTTGTCATCAGTCATTCTACAGACTCCTCTAACTTTTCAAGATTACTTTCATCTAGACCGCTGTCATCTAGATGATGTTCGACCGGCGTTTCTTCAACGTCGAAATGTTTATTAAAGAATGTTGAAGAATTGACGGTCTTTTTTCCAGTAGCACCTCTTGTTCCGATAATGCTAATCCAGAACTTGTTATAATCGTCGACGAGTTCTAATGCTTTGTCGCGATCATCAGTCTCAAAGATTCTATCCACTACATCTTTGAAATAAAGCCTATCAAATCCGTCCATAAATAACATGTTTGGAATCACTTTATTATCATATTGTCTATTTGCTTCTTGAACCGAATTAATATGCATCCATACATTATGTCCCATTTGAATGGCATATGAAAAACTATCCCAAGAAGTTCTACCTTCCTTACCATTCTTATTTAGATCGCCTGGCTTATAGATACAAACATCTTTGACTAAAGAACGTGAACTAATTGGAGAGTCGGTAAAGTTCTTAAAAATACCATCTTGTAAAACAGCATCACGGAATGTTCTTGTATCTGTAGCATATTTTTTATCATCTATAGAAGGAACCATTCGATATGTCCACTTCTTATGATGTGGAGTTTCTGTCTGAATATAAACTTGTCCATTAGCAGTAGCAAGAAAAGGACTAGCACAATCAAAAGAAACAGTAAAGTTCTCGTTGTGATATTTACGAACTGCTCGTTGTATATCAGTTAATAAACATGCCCACTCTAGTTTACTTGTACCAAGAAAATGCATCCAATCTTGTTTACCTTTTTCAATTAGCCCATCATAACGAAGAGCCACAAGACGACGTAAAACAAGATGAACATCGCACATATTTTGACCACCCATAGACCACCCGTTGAAATGTTCATTTGGATATACTTTAGGATCGCTATACTTTTTTTGACGATCGTACCAATCGTCGGCCTCGGTATGGTTTTCACCTTGTAAAACATTTAAAAACTTACAACTCCCATTTCTGTTTCTAATAAAATAATCATTGTTAATGAATGTAGCATTAACTGCTTCTTGATAAGAACTAATACCAGTTGCTTTAGCACCTGCCGGACTACGAGCAACCCATGCCGGAATATCGAGAATCATTCCATAGTCCATAAGAGCATCCATCCAAGCAAGGACTTGTTCTCTTTTCTTCTTGGCCTTAGGACAATTAGGATCTTTCCAATCACCTTCCCAAACGCCTTTACCGATCTGGAAGCCTCCACTATCACCAACAACAATGCTATCACCGTTGCGTGGTCGTTTGCGAAACATATCTTCCTTTTCGCTAATCTTATTGAGATCTAATTCAGCATGACCTGCTGAATACAATCCCCACTTGTAATAGAAGTAACCTTTTTCTGGATCAAAGAAGTTTAATCCTTCGACACCGTTAGTAAATCCTGCTGGTATTCGAGTAGGATCTACATAGTTGCTAAATCGTTGTTTCCCTATAAATGTTGAATAGAAAGTACTAACGGCAGGTAGGAAAACCGCATAGTCATTCTGTGTTGCCGTTAAATTCTCGTTCATAAAAGTCCTTTTTTCTCTAGCAGATAGCATATTAAAATAATAATACCTGCTAGTACTATTAATACAATAGGTGTTCCGATATAAAGCAACTCGAATTCGGTCATTTTGTTTGTGCCGGAATGTAATAGTTGTAAACAGCAAGTCCACTGTCAACAGTAATAAGAGCAACACCGTCGTCACTGAACTTAATAGTCTTGTCGCCACCTAGGCCAAGTATGCTAATAAATTGAGCAATTGGATAAGACCAATTCTGTTTTAGTTTACCTGTAATACCTGGTTGGAATACAAAACTACCTTCGTGTGTACTAGCATCACCAAAGAACACTTTAAGATCATTGTTGTCTGTCTTAACAAGGAATACTGATTCCTCTGTATGTGCCGCAGCCTGTAATTTCATACGAGCAATACTTGTAACGCTTGGTTCAAACTCAACTTGCCAAGTAGCACCCTTGAACTTAACAGTCTTTAGTTTCTCATTGATAAGTGCTTGACCCATTAACTTATATTCATTCTTAAAGTCGCCAGCAGCATTTTCAAAAAGTATTTCAACTGGTGTATCTTCTCCGTTACGCTTATCCCAAACAACTTCAATATGAGCACCTTCTTTATACTCTGGATTCTTTAAGTGTAAGTCTAACTTGTTAAGGTTAGGCATACCAAATGTACCACTTACTTCCTTAACTGGATTCTTTGTTTCTGCCTGAACAATAACTGTTCTATTCTCTGCCATTGCGTCAATAGCAGTTGAATCTTTTGTGCCTGTAATCTTTACAAGGTCAATAACACCTAGTGAGTGGGTGTGTTGAACTAAATCTCTTAAAAAGTCTAACATTTCATTCTCCATATGTTCATATTATACTTAGGTTCTCAGTCAAAAGCAAATAATTTATTGAACGTTGTAGATTCAGATGTACTCGTAAGATTCCATTCTAGAACGCCAATAAGGTTGTCTAGTTTAGCATCGATAATTGCTGCTTCCATACTAGCATCATCAAATGGTAAATCTTTAAACCACTGTGGTAGTCTTAGCTCGTCAACTGGATACGCAACAGATGTAAAGCCCATTGGGTTATGTTTTAGTTTACAAACAATAACTTTTGAACCGTCACTGATAGTAATGGAATAGTTATCGTTATACATCTTCTTAAGAGTATTCCAATTAAGACTTGCTCTAACATGTCCCGGCATATTTGCCTTACCGGCCTTTTGTTCTTTCTTCATATATTCGGTAATATTGTTTGCTCTCTTTGGAGAACCTTTTTCCCATCCAGGTCTACTCTTAAAGTCTATTCTAAATTGTGTAATCATATCAAGAATTTCTTCCTCCTTGGCATTATTTAGAACGCGATCAAGGATCTTACTTAAAAAGTCTTGCATGAACTCTGGGGTATCTGATCTCTTAAGGTCTAAGCCCATTGCCTTGATCTTGCCTGGTTTATCATCAACGTCATATCTCTTGCCTTCTGAATCATAATAAAGAACAGCATAACGCTTTTTAGTAATGAACAAGCCTTTGCTGGCAACAATTTCACGACCAGCCTTAATAACTTCACCGCGACTCTTTGGACAGTGGAAGGCATTTAGCATGAAGTTGGAGAATGTTCCATTTACTTCATCTGATATTTGATCATAGAGGCTAATAACATTATCTTTACTCCAGGGAATGTTTCCAGCCTCAATATCTTTCTTTAAGACATTGTATGCTGAGAAATAAACAGAGTCGGTATCACCATATATAATAGCCTTACCAATGTGATCATATTCTCCTGCTACAATCTCATTAACTTTTGATGCCATATGTTTAGCAACCTGCCTACCAACAAGAGTAGTTGATTGTCCAATACGCTTATCGAAGAAACGACAACCAGCATTAAGAATAGCACCATACAAACTGTTCAAGTTAATCTTTTTAACTAACTGACGCTTATCCCAAAAAGCATGTTCTACTTTGTTATCTGCTTTTAATGCTTCTTTGGCCTTTGCCTGAAGTTCTTTACGTTCGGCATACCAACGCTTTAGAAGTCCAGGAATAACACCTTCAAACTCATGTGTAAAGATTGTGCCATTGGAAGTAATCATCCAAGGATTATGACTATCAAAGATTAGTTTATAAATCTCTGCTCCACTCATTACAGTTGATTCACCATTCTCCCAATCAACAGTAATTTCTTTGCCTTTGTCTTTATCCATAACCCAATCATATTCAAAAGTAGAGAATCGACCTTCCCATGCCGCAGCAAATGATTTCTTATGTAATCTCATTTGTGTTTCGATGTATTCGTCTGTATGTTCCGGACGTAACTGACCAATGATTGTTTCTGGAGCCATGTTCAATGCTCTAATAGCACTTGGATACAGTGAGTTAATATCCATACTGCCGATCCAATCGTGTAATCCCTTTTTTGGATAAGCGACATAAGCACCTGCGGCTTGTGTATTTTCGCTTTCATCACGCTTTGGACGATTAGGAACAATTAGTCCTCGACGATGAGCCTCATTTATAATTGCTTGTTCAGTAACAGCAACGGCACCCATAGTTGTTTGAAGTAGAACGGTGTTAGCATGAGCAAGTTCGTTACTCAAATCAATAAATCTTAATTTGTCATCAAGTTTGTTAAGTAGTGCGACGTCTTGCCTGTTATATTCAATAAATGTTCTAAAGTCATTGTTATAAAGTTGATCAAGTGTGCCTTCGTAAACAGTTTTACGTTCGCCTATTTCCATCTCACCGATAGCATCAAGTCGATATGTATGTCTTTCTTCATAAGTGTATTTTCTATAAAGTTCAAGACTGTCAAGATGTACGCGACCAACAAAGTCATATGTAACCATTTGACGTCCGTACTTTTCAAATTCTCGTTTCTTGGGAAATTGATCCCACAAGCAGAAACGTCTAGTATCTTCTTTGCTTAAGACTCTTGCTACTCGATTAACAGTATAAGGAACGTCGTAACCTTCCGAATTCCAACCACTTAATATATCTGCGTCATCTATTAAATCAAGGAATGTTTCTAGCATATCTGCTTCACGAGCAAATATAAAACAATCTTCAAATTCAGCACATTGTTCTTGTGCTTGTTCTACTGTTAATCCTTTAGGAGGAACAGCAAGTGTTACTAATCTGTTTAACCATTTAAGATGTACCGAAATGGCAGTGATACCCATAAAAGGGTCACTAGGATCAGCAAAGCCTCGCTCAGGATCAAAATCAGTCTCAATATCGAAAAACGCAATGTGTAACTCCGGGGCATCTATGTTTAAGTAGTGTTCTTCTAAACATTTGAAAATCGGATTAATGTCGCTTTCGTACATTCTTTTTCCAGAATGTATTTTAAGTTCTTTGTGAAAGTCCTTCTGATTGCGAGCACTAACACGACTTAACTTTTCTCCATATACGCTTTCGTACTTACCTTTAGCATCTGGATAATAAAAGACATAACGAGCAGGATATTCTTTATAATGTCTCTTGCCGTCTACTCTCTCAACAATTTTAATTTGATCATTTGTTCTATCAAAAATTCCATCCACATATGACATTAGTTACTCCCGCGACTTATGGCTCGCATACCGTCTACATGTTGCTTAAGGCAACGACTCTTATCTAAAAAGACCAGCAATGTATATAATATTAACACCAGTATTGATAGTAATAATAGTTTTTTCTTTCCAAAGAATGCCTATGAGTATCCAAATAAAATTAGAAAATATATAACCATAGGCATACCACGGATAAAGATTACGAGAAGCCATAAAGGAAGAAATTAGAACACAAACAGTTCCAATCCACGCTAACCACTGATATGGCTTCTCACCTGAAGTCAATGATCTCGACCTGTTGTAACTAGAATGTTTTCTAGTTCTTCCATCTCTGACTGAGCCTCACCCCAATTACGCTTATAAGCAACATTAACTGCTTTTGAAAGTAAACTTGGTTTAATATCTAATTCTTCAGCAATTGCCTTAATAGTATCACGAAGTCCACCTTTTAGGTCGTCAACTTCTTGTAGTACAGCAACACCTTGATCAATAACGCTTAATAATTTTGCCTTTTCTTCTGGGCCATAAACACGACTCATTTATATCTCCTTATTTTGTAAGTTTAACATCTCTTCTTCTAAATTCCTAGTAAGACTAGAACCTAGATTGGCTAATTTAACTCGTTCATCATAATCATATTTCATATTAACAACCTTGTTACCTAACATAAAGTCTGCTGGACTGGCTCCCCAGGTGTCTGTCCAATCTACCATTTTTTTAGCACCACTTGGGTGTAAGATATAAGCATGAGCACCTTTATGCCAATTACCTGTAGACGCAGGTTTGGCTCTCTTAAATCCATCTAATTTTACAAGGTCGTATTCTTTTGTTAGTAATGGCGGACTTTTATAAAAGATAATATCGCTTTCAAAGATGCCAATTGTTTCATTTAATTCTAAACATTTCTTCCAAAGTAGATAGTGACTCATAAAACAACCACGAACTCCGGGTCTTTCTAATTCAGAAACTGCTTTGGGATATCTATGATCTATCTTATGTGTAAAAGGAACTTTTCTACCATCTATACCTTCAAAGAGTTCAACATTCCAATTGTGTTTTTTAGCACTTTTTTGTAAAGTGGGCAAGTGTTCTTCAGTTAGGGTATGACCCGGAAGATATATCACAAACGATTTCATGAGACAATATTTATTAATAAGTAATACAATGATTAACAAAAGTCTATTTGAACAAACTATAACAGATTTAAAGTTTGCGGGCAAGTATAGAGTTTTTAACGATATATTAAGAGAGTGTGGAGATTATCCACATGCTCTTTGGTATGGTCCCTATTGTATTAAAAAAATAGTGAATTGGTGTTCTAATGATTATCTTGGAATGGGTCAGCATAAAGTAGTGCTAGATGCTATGCGAACAGCATTAGATGCTGTTGGTGCAGGTAGTGGTGGCACAAGAAACATAGCAGGTACTACTCATTATCATGTTGCCCTAGAACATGAATTAGCAGGATTACATAGTAAAGAACGGGCTTTGTTGTTCAGTAGTGCTTATGTAGCAAATGAATGGGCATTAATTGCTCTGAGTAAAATTGTAAAAGATATTGTGTTTGTATCAGACAGTAAGAATCATAATTCATTGATTGAAGGTATGCGTCACAGTAGAGCACCGAAGGTGATTTATAATCACAATGACATGAACCATTTAGAAGATGTATTAAAAGAAATTAAAGGAACACCTTGTATAGTATTTGAGTCAGTGTATAGCATGGATGGGTATGTGAGTAATTTGAGAGAGATATGTGATTTAGCAGACAAGTACGGTGCTATCACATATCTCGACGAAGTTCATGCAGTTGGTTTATACGGAGAGACAGGAGGAGGAAAAAGTGAAAAGTATGGTCTTCAGAAACGCATTGACATTATTAACGGAACTTTGGGAAAGGCTTATGGAGTGGGTGGCGGTTATATTGCTGCTGATAATGTTGTCATTGACAGCATTAGGAGTCTCGCTAACGGTTTCATTTTTACAACATCAATAAGCCCTGTGCTTTGTGCTGGAGCAATGGCGAGTGTTAAATACTTAAAAGAACATAATGAATTACGAATTAAACATCAAGAACGTGCTAGTACCTTAAAGAATAAATTAAGAGACGCAGGAATAACATTATTAAAAAATGAAACTCACATTGTTCCAGTTATGGTTAATGATGCAAAAAAATGTAAAGAGATAAGTGATAGATTATTAAATGATTATGATATATATTCTCAGTGCATTAATTATCCTACTGTTCCTGTGGGATCTGAAAGATTAAGATTTGCTCCAACACCACTTCACACTGATGCTATGATTGAAGATTTAGTAAATGCTCTTGTGGAAATTATAAAACCTTAATTGTATCGTATGCTCTAGGTAATCCTAAAAATTGACAACGCCAATCACTTTGATCATCGGCGTTCATTAGTTCCCATTCTGATTTGCGAAGCATGATGCTGTTCATAGCATCTGCCCAATCGGTATTAAGAACAATGTTTTCTAATTTTTCTTTCCACTCTAGTATTTCGTCTTTACTATAACGATCTATTTCAATATGGAAGATTTCTGAGATATCACCATCCGGCCATTGATATTCCATGCTAACATCAACGCCATACTTTGGTTTTATTTTTAGTAGTTTGTTTAGGCATGGTCTTCTTGGAGTAAATTTCTCTAATTGTTCACGAGCAGCACCTTGATAATCAAATCTTGTTAAGATCATACAATGATCAAAGTAAGGACCTTGTAGAGGTTCATAAGATCCTATTATCCATTCTTGTTGGCAACAGATGTGATATAGGGTATGTCCAATGTGTATGCTATTAACTTTGTAATATGCCTGCTCGAGTTTGTTGAGTTCAAAACCTTCTTTATCAAAGTATTTCATGTCAAGTGAAAGAACGCTATCAACACTAATTGCGTTTCTAATACTTGGATCATTAGTAAATTGGGCTTTGCTTACTCTCATAAAAATATTTATGGGTAAGTTGTACAGTTATCTAACTTGCTTTAATTATGACCAAGTACCATCAACTGTGTTAGCACCAATAGCACCTAACGGTAATAATTTGATATAAGACCCGGCATTTATAGTCCAAGTTACTGGAGTATTTTGATCTTGACTTACCATAAAATTAACATTACCGCCAGTAGTTACATCAATAGTCCCTTGTATTATAGTGTGAGTAAATGTTGCGGTGTCGGCTACTGTTTGTGCTGTAGTAATTGTAGCACCAGTTGCGTTCAAACTCATCATAGTAACACCGGCAGTATAGGTATCTATAGTTGTAGTTTTGTTAGATAATACATTGTAGTTATGTTGTGCTACTACAGCACCACCACTTAGTGCTAAAGCATAACTTAATACTCCAGCCTTGTTACATTGAGCATTAAACAATATTTCATATTGATAGCGAGTATTTGAGGCCAATACAACGCCGTTAGTTAACCCAAATAAACTTAATAATGTATTTTTAGCATTTCCGATAGTTTGTTGAGAATTTAATACATATACTAATTGATTACCACCTATACCATTACTTGTAGCACTTATAACACCACTTGAAATAGTAATACTTGTGCCATCAACTTTAACACCACCTAATGTACCTCCAGATCCAACACCAGCAGTTGGTAATACATAAGTAGCACCAGTAGGACCAGTTGCTCCAGTAGGACCAGTCCATCCAGTAGGACCAGTTACTGTTGACGCAGCACCTTGTGGTCCAGTCCATCCAGTAGGACCAGTCCATCCAGTAGGACCAGTTACTGTTGACGCAGCACCTTGTGGTCCAGTCCATCCTGTGGGACCAGTTACGCCTTGTATGCCTTGAGGTCCTGTCCATCCTGTAGGTCCAGTGGCTCCATTGGTTCCATTTGTACCAGCAGCACCTTGTGGTCCAGTCCAACCAATAGGACCAGTTGGTCCAACATTTCCCTGTGTACCTTGAGGTCCAGTCCATCCAGTAGGTCCTGTGGCTCCATTAGTTCCATTTGTGCCGGCAGCACCTTGTGGTCCTGTCCATCCTGTAGGTCCAGTGGCTCCATTGGTTCCATTTGTACCAGCAGCACCTTGTGGTCCAGTCCATCCTGTAGGTCCAGTGGCTCCATTGGTTCCATTTGTACCAGCAGCACCTTGTGGTCCAGTCCATCCTGTGGGACCAGTTACATTACTAGGAGCACCAGTTGGACCAGTAGGACCTTGAGGACCAGTTGGCCCAACAGTAATATTGCTGCTAATAATACCAGTTGAATTATCGTAACTAATACCAGCACCAGCACTGATAGCATGACGGGCTCTATAATCTGTATAATACTTGTTAGTACCTTCTGCTAAATCAGTTGTAGTATGATTACTTAGGCTTGATATAGTTCCTTGAATAGTATTAGCAAATGTAGCAACACCTGAACTATTGATATAAGCAGCATCAGTACCATTAATATTAAAATGTAAAGTTCCTGTCGTACCTAATACTAAATCACTTGATACACTGTTAAGATAAACAGCATTTGGTAAATTAAGACTACCACTACCGCTAAAGGTACTGGAGTTCATGCCTAACTCACCGTAATAGGTATTTGCTGTTCCTTGGTCGTTACTTACAATATAATTGGCACTAGCACTATTAGCACTATTAGTATTTTGTACAACTACTTGATTATAGAGGATGGTACTATAACTAAAATCAGCCATAATACCAGTATCACTATAACTTAAAGTTCCGTAGTTAAAGGCACCATGGTCAGTTAATACACTTACATCATGAGTAGCAGTAAAGTCTTGTGCGTCAATCCCACCTACACCATTTCTTAATGCTATGGTATTTGCTGTTGAATTGCTTGTAGCATCTGATGTAACAGTTACAGAACCTGTGCTGTTATTTACTGAAATATGATTAGTAGCAGATATGCTAGTAACACCTGAGTTAGTAACTGTAACAGATCCAGTGCTTGTATTAACACTAATACCAGTACCACCAGTTATACCTGTAACACCAGCATTAGTTAATGTAATCGATCCACCTAGAGAAACAGTACCACCACCGCTCATTCCAGTACCGGCTGTAACAGTTACTGAATTTGATGCTAATTTATTGATTGGCAATGCTCCAGTATCTATAGTGCTAACAATATCTGAACTTTGTACTTGTACACTTCCGGTATATGCTGACCCACTATCAAATTCTATACTAACAACGCCACTTACTGGTGGTATATATTCCCATGTTGATCCGTTAAAGATAACAAATCCACCAGCACTATATGTTTGCGAACCACTACCGATATCTTGTGTACCAGTAGTCGAAATTGAATATTCCCAACCTGCTTGTAATCCTGTAGGGGTTGTAGTACTTAAACTAGGTGAGTTAGCATTAGCATCCCAAGCACCTTTATAAACAATCGCTTGTGGAATAGGTTGCCAACTTAATGTACCCGAAGTAGTATTACCATTAATATCTGTACCACCAGCAACGCCGTCGGTTCTTAAGTAATATCCAGCATATCCTGTTTGACTTGGTATAACAGTTGGTGCGGTTATTTGTCTTGTGTTATTACGGAATGTAATTCCAACATTTCCAATTCCACCTAAAGCACCACTAGGTAAAGTTAAACCATTTGCGTCGATTATAGCAGAAACAGCGTCCACACCAGTGCCAACAACTTGATTTCTAAATTCTGTATAGGCTGATTGTGAAGTTGAATTAAAGTTTTCAGCCGCTTTGAATGTTATTCGAGCACTACTTACACCTGTTCTGATATCAGTTCCGTTATACCCATTAGTAGCAAATACGGCCATAGTGTCGCCCTGCTGAACTGCTGCCGGACTACTAACAGTTCCGCGGAATCTACGACCAACAAATGCGGTGCCACCTCCTCCAGCCACATCAGAAAAACTATCTATAGTTATAAAACCAATAGAGCCTTCTTTAGCAGTAGCATGAATAAGACTGCCGCCGAGAGGAGAAACTAATCCATATTCATTACGACCTATAGTAGCATTAATACTTAAAGCAGATTGTCCCAAAGGTAGGCCTGGAGAGAAAATATCAGTCTTACCGCCTCGTTCAACTTGGAATGTTATGATACCTGAATTGTTTGCTACCTGTAATGGACGATTAAATGTAACATTACCAGTAGCAGTAATGGAACCTACTATAATATCTCTAGTAGGATCTGTAATTTTAATTTCATTATCTATTAATGTAAACTCGCCAACCTTAAGTCCAGCACCACCTGCGATATAAACTAATCCATCTCTAGCACCGATTGCTTGGTCGTTTCCTAGCGTTTCATCTTGTATATAGATTGTGCCAGCACCTAACCATACTTCCTTAAATCTACGAGCACTTGTTCCTAAATTCCATGTACTAGTAGTAAAAGGAACAATGTCACTGTGAGGAACAATATGTCCACCAGTACCGGCATTTAGAGTGATATCTACATCAGGGTGTGTAACTATGCTTAATCCAGCATTAACCACAGCACGAGAAACTGTAGTTGGAACAGTAGTGTTAGTAGGATCAGCATAAGGTAAAGTAGCCCCTGGTGCGAAATTACTGCTGGTGATTATAATATCAGCGTATGTATCAGAACCTACATAGATAATAGTGCTACCAACAGGTATAGCAGGACCTGCTATGATATCTCCAATTTGTAGGGTAATAACAGGAGCAGTAACTAATTGATAAACTGTATAAGGACCACCAGTGATACCATTTGTTAATCCATAAATTGGGGGAACTAAATCAGCATCATCACCGTGATCTAAAATGGCTGCTAGATAAATGTTAGCGATATTAGCAACAATACTACTTTGTGCCGATACAATTGAACCTACTTGTGGAGACTGTAGTAGGGGATTAATTACTCTTATACCAGAAGTTTGTAATAATCCTGAACCACTAGGTGTTATAGCAATGTCGGCATTATTAACGCTACCATAGATAGTTTGTAAATCTGTACCACCAACTGATAAGTTACCTAAATCATTATATTGTTCGAAGGCATTTGTAATAGCAGTATTAACATAAGTTTCTGTAGCAAGTCCGGTAAAGTCTACACTAATTGTTCCATTAACATCGACTTGTATATTTCCACCAACTATAACACCACCAAGACTTGAATTTGTAGCAGGTAGTAAAGTATATTGACTAGCAGGATTTGTATCAACCCAAGTATTGTCGTAAAAAACATATAATCTACCATCGAGGTTGTCAAACCACAACTCACCAGTATTTGGATTGTTAGGTGGATTATTACTTACAATTACAGTGCCACCTAATAGGGGAACACCGCCAACAGTAGCACCATCACTATATCTTAATATAGGAGCAATGCCTGTACCATCTGGTTCGTTGTAGAATAAGCGACCTTTTTCTCCTACATAAAGATCAGCATCTACACCTTTTGCTCTACTTGTGAATAGTTTCTCTGTTACAGCCACCACTAGACTCCTTAATCATCAAATGGTGTTGAATCATCGTGATGTATAATTGTTAGACCTGCCATTTTCTTAATACGGTTTAATTCATCATTTTCTTGTTTATCAAATTGATTAGGTACATCAACTGTTTTCTTTAATAGTTCGTGTTTTTGTTGTAGCGGAAAAGTCATTATTTGCTGACCATCGCATTTCTTTTGAGCATTGTGATCGCCTGCTTCGGCTGCCTGTTCAGCACCTTTTTGATTCTTAATTTCTACTGGCTTTAGACGCTTTGTATCAGCATCGGTCTTAACAACACCTTCAGGATTTTCCTGTTTGTCTACCATGTTAAGGATGGTTTTGATTAATTCGTCTACTTTCATAATAAAATCCTTGTTAGTGTATTTATTTTAATCAATCGTTTGGATAAATTACTGTTCCTGTTGGAAACTGTGCTGGACCTGAACTATCACCTGTTTGTTGTGCTACTTTCCAATCTTGGACATATTGTGCCCAAGACTTCTTTGCTGCGGCACGATCCTTCTGTGTATCAGCGGGATTAGCACTTTCAGCATGAGCAATACCATTTGGATCTTCTGGGTTAGTTGGTCTATTTGGATTGTAAGGTGTTTGTACTGTTAGGTTTGCCATTATTTTCCACTCTTAACACAATTATTAACTCTGACGCCGCCCTTCATTTTAGTTCCAGCCTTGCGATAACCTTTCCAGCATTTAGCATCAAGTCTTTGCTTTTCTTCACTCATTGATTCATTTGGAGTTGTAATTTCGCAATTAATTACACTGTATCCTTTTTTGCGATAATAGATTTGAGCAACTTTTTTAGCATCAAATTCGTCTTCTGCTCTTACCCAAACATTCTTAAAGATCTTTTTATTTCTGTTAGAAGCAGCAGGTGAATTACGATCAACAAGAGTACAACCTACTCTATAACGACTTGACCAATCCTTTTCTTCTTCATCCATTGGTTGAATACCACGTTCATGTTTGCTAATCATATAATCCATAGCACCAACAAGCATACCTTTGCTTTGTGATATCTTTGATATTACCCATGTTGGAACATTCTCGTCATTGTCTAAATCGCGAGCAAGGTGAGTAGCAACTCTAGCAATAGTCTGTAATTCATTCTTTAAGAAAGATCCTTCACCGTCGTATTCACTTTCTCTCATTTTAAGATCTTTACGTGGATCAAATGAACTCATCTTATCTTTAGGACGACTTTTTGGTGGAATAACTTCTTTCTTCTTTGCTTTATTTTCTTTATTACCTTCTTCAATAGGTTTAGTAAGTGATATCTTACTACCACCTTGTTTAGAATGTTTCTGCCAATTAGTTCCTGGTTCACCGACTTCTGGTTTCTCTTTTGGCTTTTTACCATAAGTGTTTGTTTTACCAGTTTTAGGATCACTAATAGATACCCAACCTTCATCTAGATCTTCCATTTTCATGGCATGTTCCTTCAATTTGCTTAATATAGAATTAAGACCTTTTTTGTCTTTGAGTGGTATTTTTTGTGTAAGTTGTTTATATTCGTGTGGATCGATACTTTTATAAAGTGCGTGTAATCCTGCTTTATCAAGATCAGCAGTTTTCTCTTTGGCATAATCGATACCATAAGAAATTCCACCTGCCATAATAGCACCAACTAATCCTCTAAGGAAAAGTTCATTATACTTTCCTTCGTCTAAATCTTCTTTCTTAACATGATTTCTATATAGAGTTTCTAAATCATTAACAACATCATCTATGCTTTGAGTAGCAAAGAATTTAGCAATTACCTTTGAGAATACGTCTGGAACGCCATGCTTACCAGCATCCTTCAAATAGATTTCATTATTGCGAGGAGGCTTAAACGCTCCGTCCTTATAAATGCTTAGATCTGCTTCTTTCCCACCATTAACTACATAAAAAACATGATCTGGATAAAGTTGTAATTCTAGAGAACCAAGAATTACTTTATTGCCTCTACGGGCAACTACACCCTCGTCTAAACTTTCATCTTTAGGAGAAACTAATCTACCAATTTTTCTATATTTTTCTCTACGTCTTAATTCGTCTTCATCTCTATTAAGTTCGTCAGAACTTAATGTAGCAGGTAGGGCACCTAGTTTTTTAGTATCGGCATAAGTTGCTAATGTTGCTAAAGCATGTGGTGCTTGTTGCTTCCAACCAACAGTAGCAGCATCAGCTGCCTTGCCACCGTGTTGAGCAGCAAGAGCACCTAATAAACTCGCTATATGAGCATACTTTCCTGCTTTTAACTCGTCTAGTTGCTGAATTTCAGATTCAGATAACAGGTCAGAAAGGTTCATTAGTAAATCCTTATAATTTACTAATATTTATCCTTACTGGTAAAAGTGGATGTACCAGTTGACCATATCGGTTAACTGCGAGTCAAACATACGATCAGCCTTTTTGGAACTTTTTCTGATCTTCTTTGATTTTACCACAAGTTTACGTTGTGTATGCTTACTCCAGCCGTTTTTATACTCATGTTCGTCGATATAGGATAAGGCTTTTTTCTTGAGATTTCCACGAGGTATGGCTCTGACGGTATAATAATTTTCCCATAAGAGATCGAAATCAGCCCAATTAATTTTATTTGTGGACTGATGTGTATCAAATTCATATGTCATTGTGATTACTCCTCGTGAACGTGTTCTATACTGAGTTCTTTGTCACGCAACCTTGCTATAACATTGACTAACATATCCATGTCACCTAGATTACGCAACATCTTAAAAACCAAATTCTCAACGCTAAATTCTCCTTCTTTTTGGAGACCGCTTTGACGCATCTTTTTAATATCGTCTTTGAGTTTTTCTAACTTGGCTTTATCACCATCATGAACTGCTTCTTCAATAGCAGCATGAATTTCTTCATATTTGTGTTCAACACTCATATCATTAATTTTAGGCTTAACGGGCTTTGGCTCTTTAATCCACTCGTCGTTAAGTATACTGTACATGCCTGAACTTATATGAGGCTCATCGGCGTCTTGAACATAAACTTCAACGTCATACCCTTTAATTTTAACGTCATGTTGTTCGTTCCAAAGACCCTTCTTGGAGTCATATAATTGCTTGAATACATCGCTATCGGGAATTTTAACTACAAGGTGTAGATCAACATCACTATGCTTTGTATAATTGTAACTGGCGTTTGATCCAGTCATAATAACATCTGTGAGACCTAATTCTTTAACACCTATGAACTTGACAAAATCCATAGCAACTTGTAAAAGTTTATAGCGAATCATAGGCTTCATTTTATTATTAGTCCAAAAGACAGGATTAAGTTCATCGTGGAACACAACGGCATCAGAAACATGTTGTTCAACGAAATCGCGTAGCAGCATGATTATCTCTTTATAACTGTTACGCTTTCTTTGGGTTGACCAAAGATGTTTGCCTTCATATCGAGAGCATTTTTAGTAGTACCTAGTTTTGATTTAGGTTGTACTACCTTAGGTTGTGGTGGAGCCTTTGTTCCACTTTTTCCTGGTGATCCTGTATAAGATGTTTTGCCACGTGCTTTACCTGGGCTTAATTGTGGGCTTACAACTGTTGCTATACTTCCTGAGGATGTAGCACCTGCTGTGGCTGCTTCGATAAGTTCTTTTATTTTCATGTTGCTGCCCTTTCTTTACTAATATTTATGTTCTTTTCTCACCAAAGATATATGTGTCGATAAATAGACGGAAAGATTTACAGACGGGAGTTTTATGAAAAAACGTGTTCTATTCATTTTGAAGAGAAGAGAAGACTACGACCTTGTCAAACACAATGCAAAAGGATTAAGTACTGGACTTTATAATAGTGCCAGTTTTATGGATCAAATGTTAAAAGATTCTGGAATAGAATCTGAGATGGAAGTAGCAATAGATAATAACTGTATAGATAAGTTAGTCACAAAGCATAGACCAACTCATGTTATTATTGAAGCACTTTGGGTTGTTCCTAGTAAATTTTATATTTTAACAAAGTTGCATCCTAAAATTACTTGGATTATACGACTACACAGTGAAATGCCTTTCCTAGCAGGCGAAGGAATCGCAATGAATTGGATTGGAGATTATTTTACATTTCCAAATATCATATTAGGAATTAATGCCCCACGTATGATGCACGAAATTAAAACTTATGCTAAAATTAAAATGGGATGGGATAAAGATAAAATTAAAGAAAAAATAGTTTACATGCCAAACTACTATCCTCAAGACTATGTAACTAAAGAATTTAACAAAGATAAAAAACATCTAGACATTTGTTGTTTTGGTGCAGTTCGTCCACTAAAAAATCACTTATTACAAGCATTTGGAGCACTTGATTCTTGTAAAATTCTTAATAAAAAATTAAGATTTCATATTAATGCTGGACGTATTGAAATGAAGGGGGATGCTGTATTACATAATTTACGTGGACTGTTTATTCAACTTATAGATAGTGGGCATGAAATGATATCACATGAGTGGCGCCCTAGAGAACAATTTCTAGAATTATGTGCTACAATGGATATTGGCTTACAAGTTAGTTTCAGTGAAACATTTAATATTGTTGGTGCTGATCTTATAAGTCAAGGTGTTCCTCTTGTAGGATCTAATGAAATACCGTGGAGTTGTAAAGAGTTTAATGCTAATCCAGTTGACAGTAAAAACATTGCTGAACAAATTATAAAAGCATATAATTTCCCACAGCAGAATGTGGGAATAAATCAGAAGAATTTGACTAATTATACTAATAACACCCGCGATATTTGGGTAAAATATTTTAACGGAGAGTAACAATGAAATTCAAGACTACAACATTTAATTGGAATAATGGTATTGTAGAATCTAAACATTTTTTCTTTGAATTAGAACAAGATGCTATTGCTTTTGCAAGAACGGTAGAAGCATATTCCGTTAAAATTTACAATGAGATTGGCGAATTAATACACGAAATAATTCCAGACTCACCTACCACTTACGCTTAAATATATAATAATTATAGGAGAAAATAAATGACCAAAAAAATCGATTGGGGATATCACACGTACCCATTTAAGATGAAATCTTTTAAATTTCATGAAGGTGAAGAAGTAGAACTTGAATTGTTCTCTTTCTTAGTTTACGAAGAAGCACTAGAATTTGCAAAGAAACTAGAAGCAGATAAAGTAAAGATTTACGACGAAGACGGAAAAATCATTATTGAAATCGATCCAGATAATATTGATCCAGATTATGCTTGAGATCTAGCATTTATATAATTTGCTAATTCATTTAAAGTTCTATCTAATTTATGATCTTTATGTTTGATACCAATGCCGCCTGCGTTATTCCAGGCGGCAATATTTTTACCAAAGTCATCAATTAAAATATTTGGTGATCCGTCTGCTTGTGTAGCATATGCTGCTTTGTTTTCTGTAATGATTACATGATCTGGTGGAAAGCCTGCTAGATGTTTCTTAACCCACAATCTCTTTTGTGGTTCGCATTGTGGATCACCAGCAAGTGGACTTGAACAAATATTATAGTGTCCAAAATTCTTTTTAATAAATCCCATTAATTTACCTGCGTTTGGTAATACAGGAAGATTAATCCAATAGTTTGGATGTTCTCTAACTAGAGCTAATTTTGCTTCTGGATTATCAATATCTTTATAATGATCTACACCATCTAATTTTGCCCACTCCCCAAAGAAATCAGCAAGTACACCATCCATGTCGACATAGATTTCAGGAACATGTTTCCCTATGTTTTGATTAAGTTCAAATAGTTTCATTTGACTCCTTTTTCTTTTTCCATTCAATCTTACAATGAGCCTCATAATGATCATAGCGATCTAAATATTTAGAAATAAGAATCTGGAGTTTACGAAGATCATCTGCTTTAGGAATAACATCGTGCCAATCTAAACGAGTACCAAAGAATATATAATTAAAAGCCTTCTTTACTCGTGTAAAGAAACTATGAGGCATATCGCTTTGGAGTTCAAAATAAAATTCAGGAGAATCTTTTAATCCCCAGTCCCAATAACTAACACGAATAATATGTGCCGGGGAATTACATTCACATCCAATAAACATTTCTTCAGATCTATCATCAACTTTGTTATACATTTTTAGCCTTTCTTTTTACCTCTACGCATATTCAATTGCCAACGTGCCAATTGACCTTTGCGTCCTTTTGCCTTTGATGCCTTTTCTAACTGTGCTATTGTAGCACCTTTAGGTATGCCGTGTCTAGCACTATCTCCTGGTCTACCTGGACCTTTTCCGTCCGCAAAGTTTTCATCAAAATTACCTTTTGAACGGATCTGTTCAATATCCATTTTCTCTGCCAAGTTATCTATACGCATGGCAATTTGGAAATCTAAAAGTGTTAACCCCTTAACATCTGATGTTGTAGTCTTTACTGTAACTTCAGCAACATCTTGAGTTACTTCACAAAAATGATCCATTTCTTCACTAATTTTATTGATTCTCTCAATAAACTTTTCAGCATGTCTATGATCTTTAGCATTATAATCTGCTTGTAGAATTCTATGATCTAACATTTCCCAATCTGGGAGATATTTGGATTTTAGATCGCCTAATTGACTTTTACTCGGTTTGAATTCCTCAACATCATCTGCTCTAAATTGACCTTCATTTGTTGCTTTACATTTTGGACAGGTACAACTAGGTCCACAAGACTCATTTTTTTCTACTTTGGCTAATTTTTCATAATAATATAAATCTTCTCCCAAATGGTCTAAAGCAATTTCTTTTGCCACACTGTGTTTCTTAGTGTGTTCCATTTCAACCTTGATGCCTTTTTTAAGTTGAAGTTCAACAGCAATAAGACTTGTGTGATATTTTTCAGCAAGTTCTCCGATAGTTGGAGTCTTCTTATCAAGTAGTTTACTATCACCTAAAAATACTTCTTGATTTGCTCCAACACTAAATTGTGGATGAGCTGTATTAATCAAGTATACAATTCCATCTGGAGTTTCTTGTTTAACAATAGCAACACCTAAACCTATTTTAGATTTTAGAATAAATGATGTATCAACTGGAAGTGCTTCTATCTCTGCTTTATTCTTTTTAATTGCTTTGCTAATAAAACGAGCAACAGTTTTTAGATCTAAATCTCTCTCTTTAAGACGACTTGTAAAGTGTTTAGAAACCTTAAGAGGTCCATCCTTTAAGAATGGAGCAGTTGTAACTCCTGGTCCTTGTATATCTTCAAATACTTCTCTTAATCTCATTTTTTTCTTCCACGAAATACTGGGGGCATGCCTAGACCTGGTTTTCTTTTGAACCAGAGTTTGAACCATTCATCTGATCCTGGTGATATGTTTTCTTCTTTTTCTTTCTTGCGTTTATCAGCATAAGCAGTAGAAATATTTTCATCTGTCTTTTCTTCAGATGTAATACCTGCTAATTTTTGAAGTTCTTTAATGTTCATAATTTAAACGCCTTCATATTCTTTTTAATAGTTCCAGATCCAACATCTGCTGTAGAGTTTTGTTTTGTTACAATACCAACGCCGGCACATTCTTCTTTTGTTTTCTTTGTTTTAACTTTAGGGTCTGGGGTCATATATTTTTTTACAAGTTCAAAATATGGAACACCAGCAATTAATGTATCAGCAGGAACACCAGCAGCCTTAGCAAACGCATCTGGATTATCGTTAGTAACTGCGGCTCTTAGGTCAGTAGCAGAACTTATTCTTGGACTAGGTTTTGGATTTATTGTTGTAAATTTATAAAATCCATGTTGTTTACCTTCTACACCGTTATATTGTGCAATGAGTTTAAAAACATATTCTTCGTCAGTAACAACATTAAGAATAACATCACCGTGTTCTTCGAATACTCTTGAGCAAAGAGTTAGCCAACTTTGTTCAGCAACAATGTGTCCTTTAATATCTGGCCAAATTACTTGCATTGCTTTAATCTTAACATCATAAGGCAAAGGATCTTTTGGTCCAATGGTGGACTTATTGGTACCTATATACCATATTGGTGATTGGGCAGCAATTTCCCACGCAGCCTTATGACCTTTGTGTGGAGGATTAAACCTTCCAAATATAATAGCAACTTCTGTGCTTGCTTCAAATAATTCACTTAACAACATTTGGGTTCTTCTTTGCTGCGATTGCTTGCTTAAAATCTGGAGTAGTGATCTTTAGTGGGGCTTCTTTATCTCTATGAAGTATAATACCTTCAATGTCTTTGCCCAATTTATCTTTACCAGCAATGCTTGGATGTCTAAAGATATAATCTGCCAAATTGTCCTTAACACTTTGAACCATAGCCTTTAGTTGCGACTTTTCTTCAGCGTCTGCTTTAGTTCTTGATGTAAGTTTAGCAATAAAGCGATCGTTGATCATTGTTAGTAATGGATCAATTTCGCCAGTAATATCGATAGTGTCTGACATTAATCTGTCATCAACAAATTTAATACCATTACCACTACCAGATCTAATTAGTTCGTCTTTAATTTGTTCACTCTTAGAATACTTTTGTCCAGTAGAAGCAACTTCTGCGTAGAATGGAACAATAGTCATTACTTCGCCTAGTAGTTTTCTATCATAAGAAACTGTGACAAACTTCAAGCCATTCTCTGTTTCTTCTGCCATTGGATTATAAAGTATCTCACAATGAATTTTAATATCATTAGGTAACTTCTTAACAAAGTCACTGTTAACGACTAGGTTATAAATTTCGTCATACTTTTCAGCACGAGCAAGTTTTTCACCTTCAAATCCTCTGCTTTTAGCATGTGATATAAATGAACCTGCTGTAAAGATTGGTCCGCTTCTTGAACTTTCAAAAAATGGACGACCTTCTGCGTCTTTACCAAAGCGAGCACCGAGACCATCAACTTTAAGAGTCATCTTTACGTTGCTTAATTTACCTTGATATTCGTTTTTAATTTTCTTAATAAGTTCAATAAACTCTAAATCTTTCATACCTTGTAGATGGCTAATTCCTGTACGACGACTTGAAACAACTTCCTCTTCGTCTAATTCTTCATCCATTTTATAATTACTGTAAAAAGACTTTTCCATTTGCTGTATATTTGTGTCCATCTTCATGCCTAATTTTTCAAGCATAGTTTTGAGAGCAACTTCTTTTTCAGCACGATCTGATTCTGGATCACCTTTATAAAGTTCTTGAGCAGTTTGTCCAAATAGTGTATTAACAAAACCATCTAGCAATAACTTTTTATGTTCATCATCAAGATATTTGTTTGCTAATTGTAATCCACCTATAAATGAACCGAGGAGTTTTTCTTCTCCTCCTACCGGTGGTTTACCAAATATTAATTCAAACATGCCTTCTGTTGAATTAACATATGTTGAGTCTTTTGCTGGAACTTCTGTATATACAGGTAACCCGTCTACAACTTTTTGTTTACCATTAGCATCTAAAACTGGTTTATATTTTTCTCTCATACCACCAGTAACAGCAAAGGCAACGTCTGTACTCTTAACTGGTTTAAGTTTTGTTTTCATTTGTACGAGACGATCTTTGAGAGTATTTGTAGTAAATGCTCTTAATAAGTATTTGTGGAATACTCCTTTAACACCTGCTTCGAGGTCTGCCCAATCACTAGAGTGACTAAACTTTGACCATTCACTTGGACCAGCACCGTGGAATTCTACAAGTTCTAAATCAATTTGTATCTTGATTGGTGGCTCACTGAATTCCCATAATGTAATAAATTGATCACCTCCAGGATTAGGTTTAAAGCCAAGTAATGTAGCAGGACCAATCTTTTTGTTTGTAACTGAATTTAAAAATTGTTCTACTTGTTCTCTTTTATTTTTATCAACCATTGTGTCAATATCTCCAACACTAGGTTTATGTTGAACAAATTTTTCATCTGGAATTCCTGGATTGAGAAAGTGAAATGCCGATCCACTGAGGAATTCTTTTTTCTGTAGTAGTTGTGGCGACCAAAGTGGAGTCTTAAATTTTGATTGGAAAGCAGAATTGACTGAATGTAATAGATTGTCAATAATCGGAACAATTTGATTGCGTGGAATTTTCTTCAAATTGATTCTTTCCGCACTGTGCGGGCCAATTTGTACATTACCACCTTCAATAATAATTGGGTTTGATCTATAAAAGAATTCTCTTAAAAACATAATTACTCACAGTTCCAACGACGCAATGCCTTATTGATTGGGCTGTCTGGATCTCTCTTAGTTTTAGCACTAGCATTTTTCTTTTTCATGCCACTCATTCTAGCACAGAAACTCTTGCGTCTTTTAGCGTCCTTAGAACCTTTTTTCAATTTGCTTGGTTTGGTAGTAACAGCAGTTTTTAGTTTACTGCCAGGATGTTCACGGCGATAGGCTTTAACGGCTTTTTTACTCATACCGTCTGTTTTATCTTTCTTATTGACTTTTTGCCAATCTTCTCTCATGAAGTCGCTTTGAGTAACTGCTTCCATAAGTTCAAGAATTTTCATGGTTCTATCCTTCTATAGGATATTTATCAAATTATTGGACTGTGAAGTACTGACCTTTGAAGCGTCCTCGATAGGGGATCGTAGTGTCGCCACGCACTAAAAAGATCTCAATTTTAGTGCCATCTGGGCGAACAGTCATACGTAACTTGTCCTGCTGAAGGATTTCAGCAAGCATTTTCTTGCCAGTTTCTGGATGAATAAGTTCGCACTTCTTTGACATAATATTAGTAATATAATATCTTATGTCAACAAAGTCAAGTGTTATGGATTACTTACGCCAGTGATTGCCCAGAAGTCGCTACTCATATTGGCATTGTTAATAACTTGGTAAGGCATATAGAAGTAACCATGATCACCCCAATTAGTTCCCCAACTATTACGGCAAATAAATCTACCACCATTCAAGTTATCATCATAACCTACAACTGCTACAGCATGTCCACCTAATATTTGTTCTGAAGAAGTATTAGGATAAGGCATCATGCCTGTTGTATTATTTGTATTACCTTCAAAACTTGCATAAACAGTAAATCCAACCACTACAGGAAATCCAAGATTCAGTGAGGCTTTAATACCTGCCGCTTGTGTAGTAACTTTTTGATAAGTACCCGCTTTGCGTTTAGCAGCATCAGTATATGCTCCAGTGCTAGGACGAGTAGTTACTTTATTTGCTAGATATGGCCAAAGTGTTTCTAGAGGAGCACCCCATTGATTACATGCTTTAATACCGTCACGTATATAAGCACCAGCATCATAATAAATAGTACCTTCTAAAAGGCGTTCTTGATAATAGATAAACAATCTACTAACAACAATCCCGCTTTTATTATGTGTATTATCGTAGTAACCAATAATACCGGCAATAGCACAACCAGTACATGATCCAACTTGTCCTTGATCTACAATAGGTGGACAATGAGATCTTAGGTCAACACTAGGGGGCAAAGTTGCCGGAATAGTGTTTAATTTTTCAAATATATAATCTCTTGAATCTGATTTATCCGGACGCCAATTATATCTTGGCGTAGGACTTATTGCTAAAGTTCTGTTTGGGTATCTAGGTTCTCTCTTTAACATAATTACTTCTTTGGTGCCTCTGGTAGAGTCTTTGGTACAACTGGTGCCTTAGGAGCACGAATTGAATTATATGCTTTTTGTCCTTCTGCTATTGGAGTTATACCACTACCATTACCAAATTTGGTTGGTTTAACTGGAGCAGCCTTTGGAGTAGGTGCCTTAATTAAAGAGTAAGTAGGATTTAATTTTAGTTCTTTAAATCCACCGATAGCAGTCCCGTCAACTACAATATAAGGTAATTTTTTCTGTTCAGGATAAGTGGTAGTAAACTGTGTTTTTAGTGTAGGGTTATTGTCTAACTTGTTAACTGTAACTGAGGCACCGTGTTTAGTTAACAAGACCACACTCAGTTTGGTTTCAGTATCATCTCCTATAGCACTCCATACTACAGCCTGTGGTTTGGGACCTGCGGCTTTAGGATGTAGATCGCTGGCTCTTTTTACTTGTCTTAATGTCATGTTATGTCTTCCTTAATCTGTTATGTATGGGCCGCTTAGGATCCAAAAGTCTGTATCAACCTGTGTCAAAGTTACTAACATATCGCTACGGATGATCAACGAACCAGCACCTGGACTGTTGTTGTCTTCTCTGCCTCTTAGTGTTACTCCTCCTGCGGGTGTTACAGTTATCTGCCTACTGTTGTCAGTAACACCTGAGATGCCTAACTGTATCCTAGCACCAATAGGGAAATTTGTAGTGGCATTGGCCGGAAGGGTTACAGTGACATTGCCTGCTGTACCATCAAACCAAACAAATCTACCACGATCAGTCAATGCCAATGTATAACTTGTAGCACTGGTTTGATAATTACGAGGTATATCTTTCAAGAAACTTTCTTGATCTACCGTTACGATATCGGCATCGTTTGACATTATAAGTTGATTATAATCGTGAGTAGGATTAGATGTAAAATACCAGTCACCCCAGAATGTGGTTAGTCGTATGTCTGGACCTCCAGGAAAATATGATGGCTGACCGCTGTAATCTGGACCATTAAATGTATCATAGTAGTCATCTGAACCTAGGAAACTGTATGGGTTTGGGCCTCCGTCGGTTCTACCATAAGCGCCAATACGCCACTGAGCGTTATAAGGACGGATGCTTAGATAGCCAGTACCATCCGACAAATCTCGACCATTGCCATTATTCTGTGTCTCAGATGATAATGGATCTCCGCTGTTGACCTGTACATCAAAGTTGTTGCCCAATGTAAGGCTGTTAGCACCACCTGGGTAAGTTTCATCATTGACTACAATCTGTCCATCTGTGCTAACACGACCATAGGCGATATGTTCTGCGTTAAAATCAAAATCACCTACCACATTCCACGCAAAACCATATTTCCAGTTATAGCCATCTTCGGTCATGTAGTTGTTGGCACAGTTATCGCTGAATGCTACGAACTTGCCACCACCGTAGGTAATATAAATTAGTTCTATACCTTGCTGTGTAAATGTGATATAGGCATTATCGAATAAATTACCATTAGTCCAACCTGTGCCGTCGACTGGATAACTTAGAGCATAGTCATGATAAAGTTTATAAGCATAGTCATCATATTGCTGGGCATAGAATGTTCCATCTGCCTGACCATTCAGTGATCCGGTGATCACTACCTGTTGTATACCAGTATTGCCACTGTTGTTTTCATTGTATGTAAGTATCTCAGCAGGACTGGCACCGTAGAAGTCTACGATGCTGTCTACACGAGCGGCAGGAGTTGATCCACCAAAACTGGCGCCTTGATTGGTAGTGGTCAGAACACGACCATTACCGAGTGGTACCATGAACATAGGAGTACCATCTGCTAGAGGACCAGCTACAAATGAACGACTGCCGCTCCAATTGGTACTAGCATGATCTCCCCATACTTCCTGTTGGGCATCGCTAATATTGACTTCTCGCCAACCACCCACTCGTGGATCTGTGTTGCTGTTGAATATCATGCGGTCATCACCCATGTATCCGCCCCAACCTTGTCCATCAAAATTCATGCTGTAGGCGCCGTTCATTGGGAACCAACTGTCGCTGGTGAATCCCATTGAAAGATCGGTCAAGTAAAAAGCACCAGTAGATGTATCATTGTCGATACTGTCCCACCAGTACTTCATGTTAAACAACCAACCATGACCGTTGTAGTTTACACCCCTAATGGCATAATCATTGGAGTTGTTATTGTAGGTATTGGCGTATGCGTCCATTTTGTTGGTAACAAAAGTCAAATCCACATAACCGCGTGTCCAATGTACAGCATCTGTGCTGTAGACAAAGTAAGGACGCTCGCGACCATCATTGATTACTGAGTCTAAATAACTACCATAGGCTATGAAATAACCGCCTTGGAATTTGATACCTTGCCAATTGATAGGTTCACCGTTTGGACCGAACACTGTGACCCAGTTTTGATTACCACTGTTGCTAAACAGATAGTTATAGAAGTCTTGGCTGGTAACCCAACTGCGCTGTATGTTGGCTCCTTGTTCTTCTAGGAATCTAGTGATGTTTGGATCCACTAAGGCACTACCTGGAGTTTCGCTGTACATCACAAGGTTACGATCAAAGATTTCATTATAAACTAGATAAGCCACACGACCATTGCCTACTGCTAGGTCATAAGCATAGGAACTGTTGTAATCGCCATTCCAAAATTCGCTGTTGATATCAGTTCCAGTCCAGTGTAAGCCATCACGGCTGGTGCTGTTTCCTGCGGCATAATAATCGCCTCCTGAAAATAAGAAAACAAACTTGTCTTCGTAATCATTTGAACTAGTGTAGGGCAGTTGATTCCAGGCTGTTATCCCGTCTCCCAACTTCATTTTACCCGTATCTAGTTCCGCACCAGGTTCGCCCTGCGCTAGTATTGGGTTTATATTTCCCCAACTTGCGGCTAGGTCTCTTCTTAGTTGAATTTTACTTGCCATTTGATATCTCCGATATTCGTATTTATGTTAGTTAGGTTCATAGTCCGTACCTTGTCTTGGTTCTATTAAATTCCTCGGTAATTTCCTCTTGTGTAAGGGCTCGGCTATAGGCTATAGCCCCACCTATTTTACCATTCATAGCAAAGTTATCACCCACAGCATCACAACCTAATCTAAAGTTAGTAGATCCTGTTCCAAATACACCCGTGATGCTATCGTGACTTCCTACCAGTGTACCATTGATATAAATCCTAGTTTGGCTGTTAGCAGAATCAACGACAAATGTAGCCTGAGTCCATGTGTTGTAATAGGGAGTATAATCTAGATTTATATCTAGAGGTGTTCCGCCATCAAATCTGGCTTCTACTTGGCCAGTGGGTGATATAAGGAACCAGAAGTTTAGTCCACCACGCCATCCAGCAATGTGTTGAAAATATCCAAAAGGAGAAATCTTGGCCCATACGCTAAAACTAGCATTGGGATTGTTACTGGCGGTGTTTAACCCCCAACCGCTACTACTACCTGGTACTTCAATATATTGAGTGGTATCGTGTGTAAAGACGAAACTGCCACCCGCATCGCTGTTGTCCCAGGAAGGATTGCCATATATGGTAGCATCTCGTCCATGGTTGCTAAGATCCACCCAGTCTGTGCCAGAGCCGGAATAGTGTTTGGCATCTAGTTCAAATAATATAGGAAGTGAAGTAGGTCGATTGTTATTATAGTCTGCTAGGATTTCACTAACAGTTAGGGCACGGTTCCATATCTTTAGACTAGACACTTTGCCGTCTAGATAAGCATCACTAGGCCAGTTACTGCGACCTATATAATTGTAATTTCTTGTAACACTAGCTATTCCTGTGTTAGTAGCATTAGCAACCTGTGTTCCGTTAATGTATATTAAACCATTAGAACCTGATTGTACAGCCACTAATTGTACCCATTGATTTAAGGGAAGTGTTTGACTACTGTATATGTCATCCCCCCCAATAGTGCTATAAACAGGAAGACCAAATGTTCCTTCACTGATGGCTATTAAGACATTATTTTGTAGTTCGCCATTACCAAAATCAAATAATCTGCTCCAGCTTTGGTAACTGCGGATATAGACCCAACCAATAGCAGTCATATCTCCACCGCTAAACATATCGGTTGGACCTATCACAGCGAATTGACTGCTGTTATAATCAAAATCGATAGAATTGTAGTTAAAAGTAGGAGCGTTCACTAGAGTGGCATCACGTCCGTAACCACTGAGATCATACCAAGTACCGCCTGTTCCTGGATAACTGGCAGGATTGGCTGCATCTAGGTATAAAATATAGTCTCCTCTATTTCCCCGCAGAGTTACTCCGTTTCGTATAGTCTGTGCTGAACGAATAGTTATTGACATATTAGAAAGTACCGTTATCTATAGCAACGCGACCCCAGATATCTCCAGTACCGTCTGTGTAATCATTGTAACAATGATAGATAAATCCTGTGCTAAATGCTATCATACCTGCCTTATCACCTGCTACACCTTTGCTAGTGTTTGGTGGTGATCCTTTGATTCTTAATGTACCACCGTCTGGTAATGTTAATGTACCAGTTGTACTAAATGTCCAAGTATTTGTTGTACCGCCACTGACTGTTTCGATATAGACATTAGGATCAACATTATTACCTAGGATTGTACTTGAGGTGCTTAGAGTTAAAACACCATCTGTGCCAAAAACCCACTGTTCGTCACCTCCATTGGTGGTTAGATAAATGCTTTTGCCTGACGTGGCATTGATACTTCCACCTCCAGGGCCTGTGCCAAAGTTCATTGTATCGGCGCCACCTTGGCTGTAGGTTAAATTCATAAATCCAGGTACGGTTAATACACCTGTGCCACTATCTAAACTTACTGTAAAACTGCCGCTGACCAGTTGATTTGTGGTGGCAGATATAGTAGTCCAGCTCAATGTTCCATTGCCGTCGGTCTTTAATACCTGATTGGCCGAACCATCTGCGGTTGGAAATTTATAATAAGGGAACTGCGTGGAGCCGTCGAAATTAAACTGCCAATTAAAATTCGAACTTGGTTGCTTGTTTTCTACATTAAATCCCGTATCATCCACATAGGCCCAACTGAAATGAGCGGGACCTCCAGTGTCTCCGTTGATATCAACTAGTGTTACAGTATCGGTATTAGGTACCCACATTAACTGTGCGAAATTATTGCTGGTTAGACTTAGGCCATCGTCATCTATGCCTGTGATGCTGGTTAAGGGTGTTGATGGAATTCCTTCTTGTATGCGGGCATAGCGAAACCCAGCACCAGCATAACCTAAATCACGCCAGGCTGTGGCTCCATTGCCATATTTGACCTTATTAGTGTCTATTTCTAAACCTGGTTCACCGTCGCTAAGGACGGGATTTATCCTAGTCCAGTTTGTGCTGTGATCTCGTCTTAGTTGTATTCTGTTTGCCATTATGCTCTTCCGCCGTCTAAAGTAAATTCTGGTTCAGCACCGTATGCGCTAGCACCATTGTAGTTAGGATCTGTGTTGCTAAATCTCGTACCAGCCGCACCACCTTCAGCAAATCTAACATTCACGCTGTATACTGTGCTGGCTGCTCCGCCATCCATATCAATATTTTCTAAATTACGATAATCCCAAGCAGTAGTCTGTACAGTATTATCTGGAAAACGTAAACCATCATCAGTTTGGAAAGTCCATCCTGGAGATTCTGTTGTATAAATTGAGAAATTCTGTGGACCAGCAATAACGGTGTTAGTAGGAGAGAGCGCATAAATTTCTGAACCATTTGGTAAAGTTAAAGTACCTTCGTCCCCACTAAATTGCCATGTTGCTTGAATACCAGAAGTTGTTGCTGTAATTGTTACATTGTCTTCTGAATAAGGTAATTTGATGAAGTTAAAGTCGTCTCCGAAGATAAGATCCATATTTCCATAACTAAGCGAACCTTTCATTATGTGGAAGTGTGTAGGTCCGCCTGGTTCTGGTTGATTACCAAACCATATCTGCCCACGATCAGTCTTCATTGAAATACCTATTGATCCAGTTAATGCTGTTATACTTTGATTAGCCAATATACCATTTATTGTATAATTATAATTAAGAACACCTAATCCTGCTGTATATCCATCTGTTGATGTTAATGTACCATATTCTTGAACAGCACCTAATAATATATTTCCATTACTATCTATATCGATGCTGTATTGGCTATCGACATTTGGATCAATAGCAACCATACCAGCAAATCCTGGTAATTCAACATTCTCAACACCTGTATAAATTAAACTGCCTGTACTAGCATTTGTGATGATGCGACTTTCTGCTGAACCACCACTCATATAAATTTCACTGTTAGTGATATTAGCAATACCAAACGGTGGATAAGGATCAGTTGCTACTTCTGTACCAAATTCTACAGAATTGGTAGTATTAATACCACCTGAATTCATTTTTGTTACTAGTGGTAATGTTATATTTCCATCGTTATCAAATGTCCATTGACCATAAAGTGTAACAATTTGAGAACTATTTTCATCTACATAGAAGTAATTGTTTTGATTGTAATCACTGATATAACTATAACCACCTTCTGGTCCTAATAGTCCGTTGTCATTTGTTAGGGATCCGCCACTTGGTAATGTTAATGTGCCAGTATTGTCTAATATAAATGTTTTTGTAGTATCTGGACTGATTAATCTATCTGTTGGTCCACCACTTCCTCCGCTTTGAGTAGTCCATACTAGGGTAGTTCCGCTACCGGGCCAAGATAATACTTGTCCAGTTGTACCTGTTGTATTAGGAAATGTATATGCTGGAGCAATAAGATTACCACCTGAATCTACTTGTAAAACATTTGATCCACTATAAATGCTATTTGTGCCAGCAGTTCCAGCAGCAGCATGACCTACCCATTTAACACCATCCCAAATATATGTAGTACCGTTATCGCCAGTATACTGATCTCCTACATTTGGATTACTTGGAAAATTTAATATGGCCATCTTTAGTTGTCCTTGTTATTCGATATTTATCGTTAAGCACCAACACCACCATTTAGTGTTTTAAGTAGTGCGGCTATTCTATCTAATGCTTCTTGTATTGTAGTGGGTGCGGTACCGTTCCAATTACTTGGAGTTGTTGGTGAATATGAAATAGTTCCACCTGTTGGTACGGTTAATTCACCTGTTCTATCAAAATGCCAATCGTAAGTAGTATTATAATCAGCAGAGTAAACATATAAATGAGTATCATTATCTGTAAGTTCAGACACTAATCTATTATTAGTGTAGAATTTTAAGTGTCCATCTTGGTTACTAAACATACCAGTATCGCTACCACCTTCAGTACCGCCGAAACTATAACCAGCATTAGTACCTGGTAATCCCTGTTTGGCTAAAATTAATCCAGGAAGTGTTAAACTACCATCCCACCCAAAGTTGAAATTAGCATTTATGGCTTTAAGAGTTATAGTGCCTGGTGTTTGAATAATTGCGTTACTAGTTACTAATAGTGGAAGATTAAGTGTACCGTCTGTGCCAAATGTCCAAACATTTGAATTTATATCTACGTTAAGGTTTGATGAAGTTGGGGCGTAAAAAATTTGTCCACCGCCAGTATATCCTGACCAACTACTTGCGTCAACTGGCTGTGTTAGTGCCGCATCGTGGAATATTCTAAATCCATAACTATTATAACTTTGAATATACCAAGTTCCATTTACTTCACTAGGTATTGAAACTCCAGATATTACAATCTTTAAGCCATTAGTAACCCATGTAGCAGGTTGTCCCGCAAATATTAAAGGATTAGTAAATGGTGTTTCTAAAGATATTGAGGATATACCATCAATATATGCCCCAGAACTTACAGGTGTCTTTAATGTATTGTTTAAGAACGAAATAGTTCCGTCACCGTTTAGTTGTAATATTGAAGTTTCACCAGCATACCATTTAAATCCTGCTGTTGAAGCATCAACCGCCATCCATATATTGTGATTCTCAACTCCGATACCGTAATTTATTTCATGTCCTAAATTTTGAAAATCATATAATGTTATTAATTCGTTTTTATATGAAACATTAGGTGCTCTTATAGAAGGTTGTCCAAAATTCAAATTACCGTTAGATGGTAATGTTAATGTACCATCATGAGCAAATGTCCACTTAACACCATTGCCGTCGCCTTGATTATTACCATAAATCTCAACACAATCGTTTTTAACATTGACTGTGCCCATGCCAAAACCTTTGCCGTCTTCGCCTGCTGGATAAATGCGTATTGGGTCTGTTGGTGTAGTCTGACTACCTACAATGTTTAATCCTGTTCTCCAACTACGACCTGCTATACCATGTCCGCCTTCAAATATAGCACCACCGTATATAAAGTTTAAATCGCCTGCTAATGCTAATACACCATCATGTCCAAATGTCCACTGTCCTCCTGCGGATACAATATCAACCTCTCCTAAGCCATTAGCAATAGTAAGAGGCTGTAATTCTCCATAAGCGTTTGATGGAATAACAATATATGTAGCACCTTCGTCGTCTGGTACTAACTGCATACTAATGCCGCTACTGTTTAGAGTGTTTCCATCAAAATGGAATGATCCAGTATCAATACTACTGCCATATTGTGTACCATCGTGATTTTTAATAATACCACCACTTGGCAACGTTAAATTACCACTATTATCTAAAACTACAATTTTGCTAGTGTCTGGACTAGTTAATTTATTTGTAACATTTGATGATGGATTAGCATCAACCCAAGTAGTGTCGTAATAAACATACAATCTACCATCGAGACTACTAAACCACAATTCACCTGTACTTGAATTATTAGGAGTAATATCACTTACTATTACATTAAATTCATTCGAATAGAGATCGTTAAAGTTTTCATTAATCTTTGAAAATGCCGAACGAAGTGTTTCTCCGTCACCTGCTAATTCTCCGCTACCTATATTAATAATTTGTTGTGTCATTTATAGTACCCTTAAAAATTAAGTAACACTTGATTTACAGTACCGGCAGTCCAATTACTAATATTGGCTCTAATCCATACAAAATTACCTGTGAAATTATAAACAGTATTAACTGAAGCAGTAGTTAAACCAATAAAATCTAAATATTCACCAGTTGTAATAAGTCCTGTAGTATCAACTGCGAATCCACCAACAGCACCAAACCTAACATTAATCCAATCTTCATCGGTTGGATTAGATGCTAGTGTTCCCTGTATTTGAATTGTTCCTGAAAATGTTGTGGTTTGTATCTGAACGGTATGAAATCCGTCGCCTAACCCATAAAAGCCAGCACCTTTATACTTACTGCCGACAAGAGAAATAGGATTAGCGTCTGTGGAATTGTGACTTGTTGATGGTATTATTACTGTGCTATTTGCGGCCATGAGAATCTTCCTGCTCCAATATTTATCTTTAGAGCAGGAAGACGCTTATGTGCTTATTTAGGCTTCTTAAGAACTACTTTAACGCGGTATGCTTGTGCGTAACGGGGAAGTTCCATACCTTCAACTTCGGTAAGATCTTCATACTTAGTGGATCTATTCTTGCGATCTTCATACAAAGCATCAAAACCATCTTCATTTATTTTGGTAATCATACCTTTACGGATAGCAGTCATCGGAGCACCACCAAAGCCACGTACTGGAACTTTAGCAGATATTGTTATGCCTTCACGCAGAAGTTTACGCTCTGCGAGTATTTTTGCCAGATCAATAAAGTTACTTGCCATTTAGTGCCTCTTCCTGTTTGACTTCATCATAAGTTACAATTTTTACTACTTCCTTGATAATGGGTTGCAGAATCATTTGTGCCATTAGCAAGAATTTCTCTTCTTTTACATAGAAATAACTAGTACCCCAGAAGTATTTAGGTTTACTTCTAATAGCAATCTTCATAGACTCTGTTAACCTAAACTGTATAGGATTTCTATCGCATAAATTTATAAAGTTTATTCTAGATTGATTACTAATTTTAGCAGCATCTCCTTTTAGAACAACCTTATAACGGCAACCGTGTGTAAGTGCTTTCTTAACTTCAATTCTTTGATTTGTTAACAAATAATTGAGTGCGTCGTCACTCTCTGGTTCCCAAAATTCAACAACAAATTCATCACTAGAAACTGCTTGAAGTTGATTAAGAATATTGCGATCCTTGAAAAAAACATTAAGGATATATCCTTCTTGTCTCATTCTCAATTGTTCTCGGTCATATTGAGAAAGGAGTTGGATTAGTTTAGTAACTTCATTTGGATAACGCATAGCAGCACGATTGGATCTCCCCCAATCAGTAAGATCTTTACTTTGGATTCGGGGGATATCTTTATTTTTAAAGTAACGGGCCGCAAAGGCCCAATCACCTGCTAGTGTTGCTTTATATGGAAAAGAGCGGTAAAAGAGTTTGTCCGTCTTGTGTATTCTCATTAGATCCTCTGAAGTTCAGTATAACATCTTTTCCTTCTGCGTCAACATCAACTATGCCACCGTTCTTAAGTTTACCAAATAGCATTTCTCGACTAAGTGGTTTCTTAATATCAGTATCAATAATTCTTGCTAACGGACGAGCACCCATCTTTGGATTGAATCCTCTCTTAACGAGTAGAGCCATTCCATTATCGTTAACTTCTACCTTTACATTTTTCTCGGCAAGCAAGTTGTTAAGATCCTTAATGAACTTCTTAACAATATGTTCCATACTCTCTTTGCCCAACTTGTTAAACTTAATAACACCGTCTAATCTATTGCGAAACTCTGGAGCAAAGAAGTTTGTCATCGCATCTTCGCCGTCGTTGTATCGCTCTTCTGTAGAGAAGCCAATAGTTTGTCTTTCACTATCCTTGGCACCAAGATTAGATGTCATAATTAAGATAACATTACGGCAATCAGCAACCTTGCCATTTGATCCAGTAACCATACCATTATCCATTAACTGGAGTAGTACATTACTAACATCTGGATGAGCCTTTTCAATCTCGTCAAGAAGTAGAACACAATGTGGATGTTCTTGAACCTTAGTGATTAACATACCTGCGTTTTCTTCGTAGCCAACATAACCTGGTGGCGAGCCGATCAACTTAGCAACACTATGTTTCTCTTGATATTCACTCATATCAAAGCGAATTAAGTTCACAGCAAGATTATCTGCTAGTTGCTTTGCTGTCTCGGTCTTACCGCATCCAGTTGGGCCAACAAACAAGAAACTACCAATTGGTTTAGTAGGATCTTTAAGTCCAGCACGAGCAATAAAGATTTTATCTAAAACATCGTCGATTGCTTTGTCCTGTCCAAAGACTTTATGCTTCATATTTTCTTCAAGATTAGCAAGTCCTTCGCTTTCTGTTTCAGCAACTGCTTCGATAGGAAGTTTAACCATCTTACTTAATTCAAATTCAATACTTTTCTTTGTAACAACTCGTGCTTTACTAGCATCAAGTTTAAATCTAGAACAAGCAAGGTCAATAAGATCAATTGCCTTATCCGGTAACTTCTTATCAGTGAGGTACTTAACTGATAATTTAACAGCGTCCTCGATAGCAGCATCTGTAATTTCTGCCTTGTGAAACTTTTCGTAATACTTCTTAATACCTTTAAGAATATCTATAGCAACTTCTGCTGTTGGTTCATCAACAGTTACACGTTGGAATCGACGCATTAAAGCACGATCCTTTTCAAAGTGTTTACGATATTCTTCCCAAGTTGTGGAAGCAATAACTTTAATAGCACCTTTACTTAGAGCAGGCTTTAACATATTAGCCATATCATTTGGATTGCTACTACTTGATCCAGCACCACTCATCATATGAGCTTCGTCGATAAAGATGATTGCCTTACCTTTCTTTTCGATAGCTTTGAGAACTGCTTTAAGCCTTTCTTCAAATTCACCGCGATACTTTGATCCAGCAATCATAGCACCGATATCTAAATTATAAATCGTATTATCTTGAATAAATTCTGGAACATCACCATTAACAATTTCAAAGGCAAGTCCTTCAGCAATAGCAGTTTTACCAACACCTGGATCACCTACTAGAATCACGTTTGCTTTATTACGACGTCCAAGAGCAAGAATAATACTTTCAATTTCGGTTTCACGGCCAATAACAGGATCAATTTTATTTTTCTGAACTTGTTGATTCATATTAGTTGTAAATTGTGATAATAGTTTATCAACTTGACCTGGATTAACTGTTTCGTCGTCTACTTGGATTGTTTCTTCATCGACATAATCACTAAATTTTTCTTTAGTAAACCCTGCTTTATTAAGATAGTAAACTGAGTAACTTTTTCTTTCATTTAGAATACTAAGAAATAGATCGTTAACTTCTATTTTTTGACGACCTTGAAATAATACTTGTGTAAATGCTCTATTAAGACAACGATCAACTGTCTGTGTTTTTTGAGGATTAATTTTTTTACTGTCATTTACAATGTCATTAAGATTAGTTTTAATGAAATGTTCTAGATTTACGCGAACATAATCTAGATCTCCTGAATATGAATTTAAGAATGTAGCAAATTTTTCATCACTAGCAATAGATAAAACAAGATGTTCTAAGGTAAGATATTCATGTTGGTGTGAATTAGCAATCTCTATTGCCCGATCATAGATAATTTGTAAGTCTTCACTTGGCTCTAAAATCATTTCTTACCCTTTCGCATCTTTTTGATAGCCATTTCTAATTTCAATCTACCTACTCTATCAGTATAGCATACTCCGTGTAGATGATCAAACTCATGTTGAAAGCATTTAGCCATATATCCTTCAACTCTAATCTCATTCCATTTACCGTCGACACTTTGATATATTGCTTCAATCCAAGAAGGTCTTTCAACCTTTAGCCATAAATTTGGAAAACTTAAACATCCTTCTTTGTCGAGAGTTCTCTCTTCACTAACTTTAGTAATAGAAGGATTAATGAATATTGTTGGTTCAATAAATCCTTCAACTAAATCAGTTCCCATTACAAACATTTGATATGGGATATCGACTTGACTAGCAGCAAGACCGATACCACGATATTTTTTCATAGTTTCGATCATTAATTTCTCAAGTTCTTTTGTGTCTTGATCAAATTCATATTTTGCCAGTGGCATATGTAACAGTGGGTAAGGTTCGTATTTAAGGTCTAACATATCATTAATATAAAGCAGATATTGAACATTATCAATAGTTATTTTTTTGTTCTACGGATATATTCTGCCATCTCTTTTACTTTCTCTATTGACGATGTATCTGTAATTACTGGAGTAGTTACTATAACTTGTACGACGAGATCTCCTCTATCGGATGGAAATCTAATATTAGGAAAACCCAGCCCTTTACAAGAATATTTTTGACCATTTTGTGTACCTGGTCTAATTGTAACTTCAACTTCAGAATCGTCTATATTTTTTATTATTCTTTTGCAACCTAGCATAGCATCAAAAACATCGATAGTTGTTTTTGTTACTAATGACAAATCTTCTCGATGAAAATTATTATCTCGATCGACTTCGATATGAATAATAAGATCTCCTCTAGGAATACCATGTATACTATCGTCCCCAAGTCCGCCTAATTTAATAGATTGACCTGGAATTACTCCAGGGGGGATTCTAATTTCTGTATTCTCTTGTTTACCACTAGGTAAAGGGTAACTAACATTCATAGATTTACCAAGAAAACTATCTCTAAGGCTAACTTTTATTTTGATTTGTAAATCATTATTTTTTGGTTGAGGTCTTCCATGCGGAAATCCAAATCCAAATTGTGCAAAAATATCTTCAAAGGGATGTCCACCGCCTGTACCACCAAAAGGATTTCCAAAAGGATCCCCAGTAAATGGATGTCCGCTATGAAATTGTTGCCATTGGGGGTTATTATTCATTCCACCCATATCATACTGAGATTTCTTAGAAGGGTCGCTTAATATTTCATATGCTTGTGTAATTTCTTGAAACATTTTTTCATCACCGCCGCGATCAGGATGATGTTTCATTGCTAATTTACGATAAGCTGCTTTAATTTCTTCGGGTGACGCAGTTCTTTCTACGCCTAATGTAGCATAATAATTCATGACAATACTTATCTCTCCAAATAGTTAAGGGAACTATTTTATGAGATCTAAAACAAAAACGACATTTTCGTTTTCAAAAACAAAATGGTTCCCGTATTTTGTAATATTATAGTTACCAAAATATTTTGTCAACCACATTGTTTCACTAACAGAACTTTCGTCAACACGTATAGTCCCTGCAAGTTTGTTTATAACATTAGTTCTAGTTCCGTGTTCAATTAATTTAAATTTAATAGGACTAGTAAACGGTCTTTTGAAAGTTAATATATTGTTTTCAGCAAGTAAGTAATCGAGAGGAGTTTTACGAAAAAAGAAACGCATCTCGTTTTCAAATATACCTTCCATCTTCTTTTGATAATCTTCAGCACTACTAGGTATACTTCCGATTTCATTTAATGGTCGACTATGATAATCTTTATAATAACGAAATTTCCAATCAGAACAACCAGTTAGTTCATTTAAGCCATACATAATTTCGTGAATTTGTTGACCTATCTTACGTCCTCTTTCAATCTCAACAAATACTTTATAGTTTCCGTTATCATCTTCGCCACTGCTAGTATCAGCATCTAAAACATAATCATAACCTTTTTCGATAAAGTCAACTAAGTCTAATGCTGCTTGATGTCCGGTAACTTCGAATGATAATACAACAACATTTTCGTCGTCGCCCATTTTGCTCTTGTAAGCATCTACTTCGAATACAGATTTTACAAGATCGCTAAGATCTTTTGATTTAAGGCCTTCATTGAGTTGCATTTATATCTCCGGCCATGGGTTGTTCATTTTGTGGCATCTCAACTGATTCTTCGCCCATATTTTGTTCAGTATCTATATCTTGATAAAAACTTTCTAAGTCTACTTTATTATCTTTTTGGCCACGAACTGAACCTTTGAATATATCAAACATTAAAGTTTTTGGCATTTTAATAGTAACAATCCAAATTGGATGTTCTTCTAATTTACCTTTTTTACTATTAGGACGTATATCGCTTGGTTTTTTAATAAGGCGTGGAGATTCTATAGTATCTTTTTTAAATGCAACTTTGCAGTTATAATCTAATAATCTTTTACCGCCCATAGGATCTGGCATATTGTCTTCTAACCACATAAAAGAACATTCAACCCAGTGACGACTGATCTTAGGACCTCTTATAAGTTCGCCATCTTCCCAGTTTTTAAAAACATAGAGGTTCAATTCATCTAAAACACGCTCAAAATCTTTTAAAACTTTAAGGCTAGTATTGCTGTCATAGATAGTAGATATATTACGTATAATGTCTTTTTCGTCAAACATTTTATAGGCCCTTGTACTAGTTATTTATCGCTTCAAAAGTTAATATATCCACTTATGATTTTCTTGTAGGACTTAAATAATTGTGTGGGACGCATGTCCTGGTTTGGATATGTAGTCCTACAAAGCAATTTGAAGGAGCATTGCATTTGTCCAGACAAAGAGCACAGAAAAAAGCACAAAATCAACATCATAATAGAAATAATAATAATGTAATAGATTTACAAGAATATATCCCAGAAAAGAAAAAACAAGTACGAATAGTACCCCGCAATAGATCACAGGAACTTTATTTCCTTAAACTACAAAATCCAGACAATAGTGTATTATTTGCAGTTGGGCCTGCCGGAACCGGCAAAACTTTACTAGCGACTCAAACAGCCATAAAATTGCTCAAAGAGAAGCAGATCGATAAGATCATTGTAACACGCCCAGCAGTAAGTGTTGACGAACAGCACGGATTTTTACCCGGGGATCTTAATAAGAAAATGGAACCTTGGACACGCCCGATATTTGATGTGTTCGCGGAATACTATTACGCAAAGGAAATACAAAACATGCTCGTAGAGGGTGTTATTGAAGTAAGTCCTTTAGCCTATATGAGAGGGAGAACATTTAAGAACGCTTTTATCATAGCAGACGAAATGCAGAATGCTACACCTAACCAGATGAAAATGCTACTAACTCGCATAGGCGATAATAGTAGAATGGTAGTAACTGGCGATTTGAAGCAGGCTGACCGCATTGAGGACAACGGTTTGATCGAATTTATCAGACTACTCAAGAGCAAAGAGAACCTAAAATATGTTGACATAGTCAATTTTGGTCAAAAGGATATTGAGAGACATCCTGCGGTTAAGGAGATATTAGACATTTATGGAGATTAATGTAAGGGCTTCGGCCCTTACTTCTCTACTAAATTAGCAATTCGTATTAACGTCGCTGCTAAATTGATTTCAGGATCAGCAACTAGAGTATGATCCACAAGACCCTGTTTAATGTGTAAGATTGCCTTATCTTGTACAGATTCATCCTCACTGATAATATCTAAATTATCATACAACCAACGATAGATATCTTCCATTTCATCTGGCTGAGCATTTTTACAAACAAGTTTTCTTGCTTCACTAATTTTTCCAGCCTTAAACAATTGAACCATATTCAAATGCCAATCAGCAGCATTTTTATCATTTTTATCTGGTTCCACAAGTTTACCGCTAGATGAATTCATTTGAACAAGATTAATACATTTCCTCATATCTGGATATGTTGCCTTAACAAATGTATCAAGTGTATCGAGATCTAAATCGATATTCTCACTAACAAGAATTGTTGCTACTCTCGCTGTAAACTCGTCTTTATCTACAGTTTCAACATGAAATCCCTGACAACGTGAGTGTAATGCTGGAATAATTTTGTGTGGATAGTTACAAGTTAAGATAAATCTTACAGTAGAATGATATTCTTCCATAAGATTGCGAAGTGCTGGCTGTGTACTATGAGGATTCATATAATCTGCCTCATCGATTAGTACAACTTTGTATGGTCCAAAGGGAATAGTTTGGCAAAAAGATATAAGTTTGTCAATCCACTCTACTTTTCTACCCTCTTTAGAACCATTAGCAACTAATACGTCAAAGTCATTAACGTCAATAGCATGAATTAACATTTTAGCAAGTGTTGTTTTACCAATACCTGGTGATCCACTTAGCAATAAGTGAGGAATAGTACCTTCCTTAACCCAAGATTCTACCTGTGCTTTTTGGTTTTCATCACGAAACACATAGTCTTTAATCTCTTTTGGTCTATACTTTTCTACCCAGAGATCTTTCAACGTAGCATCTCCATAGAAATAATTTTAGTTAGACTTTCGCTAAAATCCTTATCTGCTGGAATAATATACATTCTATTATCGTTGCGATCTGTTGTATGATCATACTTACGGAATTCAACAATATGTCCGCCAGTAGCACCCCATACTTTAATGTTCATACCATCAGAAGAAGGTCCGTTGCTAATTTCATTTACTTTTATTATGCTTGGCGATGGTTCTTCGTTCCAAGCCTGACGACATTTTTTAGCAAACCATTTATCGAGCCACTTCATTTACGATTCTCCTGTCCGATTCCCATTAGAATTAATATAACATAAAGAATAGGCCAACCCCAACCGTTGAGATGTCCTAACACATGAAGTACCATAAGAGCCACACCAGTAACTCCTAGTGTACTAAGCCCCGACGGAGCAGTAGGTAGTTTCATTTAGAGATCGCCTTCCTTACGGTTCTCACTATAGAAAGCATCGAAGTGTCCGCCTGGATATCTTGCTTCAAGTTTGCGAACATTTTCAGCAATAACTTCATTAGGATCGAGTCTTAAAGCATTACAAGCATTAACCCAATACCACATAATGTCTCCAAGTTCACGTTTCATATGAAAGAGTGTATCTTCATTGAGAGGTTTACCTTGAAAGATGATTTTCTTTGGGAGTTCACAAAATTCTCCACACTCAGCAGCCATACCAATTGCGGCTGTTAGCATTAGTGGAACGTTTATGTCGGGACCATGAACACCATCACCGATATAATTTGCGTCGATGTCATCTAACCTATTCATAAATGAAGTTAGATCTTTACTTTCTTTACTTGTTACTGCTTCTACAAATTCTCTATACTTGTTTAGATCAATATTGCTCATATTTCACCTGCTGTATAAGTGTCAGTGGGTTTTCTATCACTTGACATTATAATAGCATCAGTGTCCACTCTACGCAAAGTAAAAATAGAGCCATCGTCGTTTGTAAAATTAAATCCTCTAGTCCAACGACCATGTTCTATAAGGATCCAATCGCCCGGCTTAACATCTTCTTGTTTAGGTCCAACAGCATAAACTTTACCCCAACGAGGTTTAATACCATGTTGTTTCCCATCATCGTCAACAATAATAATTCCGCTAGCAGTTCGTTGCTCACCGAATTCCATATCTTCCACAATTACATGATCAAGAATTGGTCTAATTTTCATTTTTTACCTTTCACATTAAGTTTTTTCTTAATATATTTTTTAACTCTAGAATTATGTATTTCCCATGATTTTTCTAATATTTTAGGATATATTTCTTGCAATGTCAAGTTTAAAACATTGTCTATATTTTTTCCGTGACTGAGATACAAATCTAATTCCCAAGGAGTAAGTCGAAAATTATATTTCATTTTTATAGAATGATTAAACCAGTTGTCGATAATTTCTTTACAACGTATTAAACTTAAATCGTCGTTTTCCCAGTTCATATTTTTAGAGACATGTGTAACTTCGCGAGGAAGATTAATTTCTTTTTTTATTCTTTTCGAAGACTTTCTATATCCATATTTTTCATAATTTAAACTCAATCCAGATAATACATCTTCTTTAATGTCAGTGGGTATTTCTAAAGGCCAAATTTTATGTGATTCGTCTTGCCAATTATCAGAAATCCATTTTAAAGACTTTTGTATAGTTTCTTCAGTTTCATGTGGTAAGCCTAATACTAATGCAATTTCTCCTCTATATCTTTTTTGCCCATTATTAAGAAAGTACTTTTTTGCTTCTAATAATCCCGATAATAATTTATCTGGATGCATACCTTTACCAATTACTTTAGCAGTCTGATAATTCATAGTTTCAATACCATAAAAGTGTCCTAAGAATCCCAATCTTGCAAGGTGTTCTTGGTCTTGTGGTCTTGAAACTAATAAATCGGCTCTTATAAATCCACTAAACCATGGATCAAATGGAAGTTTTTCAGCAGCATCGGCAAATTTAATAAGTTTTTCGGTGGAATCGTTAAATGTTTCGTCTGCACAAACATATCCAGTAACTCCCCAACGATCATAAGCATCTCTCATCTGATAATAAAAATCGTCAGCATCTCTAGTATAATCTCCTTTGACTCCTAATACAGGAAAATTACAATAGAGACATTTAAATTTACAACCTCGACTAAATTCAATTCCGAGCCATTCTTTATGATCTATGAAATCTCGTTTTTCATATTTTATCATTAATTTTTTCATAGGGAAAGAAGGATAATCGTCTATTGCTCTAATTACTTTTTTTCTTCCAAAAGATTTATCAAATTTAATTCCTTTTCCAGGGGTATTTCCTATGATACTTGATATTAGTTCTAATAATGCTTTTTCACCATAACCGTGAATAAAATAGTCTATAGAAGTTGATTTCATTCTTGGAGTACTTGAACCACCAAGAATTAATTTTACATCTGGGTATGTTTTTTTAATCCATTGTGATAGTTCTTCCATATGATCGGGCCAATAGCCAAAAAAGCAACTAAATCCACAAAAAACAGTATCTTTTGTAATTCTTGATCTACATAATTCTTTTATTTCTTCTCCAGGCCACTCGTTAGCCCAATCAATAACTTCAACATCCCAACCTTCTTCTCTTAAGAAGGTTGCAATCCTGTAAGCACCGGGCACACGACGGTGAAATATATGTACGTTAAATATTAATGCATGATGCATTTTTGTAAATTAGTTCTTTTTTTCTCTAGTTTTATTAGTAGATTCAATCTCTTTAGGTGGAGTTTCTAACTCAGTATCTTTATTTCTTGGTTTTACATACATCTCATCTTTAACAGCATTAGGATTATTCTCATAGTATTCTGCTATGATATCCTCTCTTTTACGTATAATTTTTCCACCAGGGCCTAACTCATCACCTCTGGCATTAACGCGAACATTTCCAATTGCTGGAGTTAATTCGTTTTTCTGAGCAAGTAATTCCATGTCTACTATTTTTCCTTGTAGACTTCTATATGTTTTTCTAACCACTGTAAATCTCCTATTTTAAGAATTCTTTAATATCTAGGTTGTATTTAATCGAATCTATTTTGTGAACTCCTAAAAGATAGAGACAATAACTAGCAACACTAGAACCTCTTCCAACTCCCCATACTATTTTATCTTCCCTCATTTTTTCAACCAGATATTTAAGGAATCTTAATAGTGGAATCATGTTGTATTTTTTAAATAATTTTAGTTCTAAATTTATTCTATCTGTTTGTATTTTATTCTCACACAAAGATAGAACATATTCTTCAATATCAAAGTTTTTATATTTCTCAGGCATAAACCATTGTGATTGCAATAAAGAATCATACTCTTTTTGAGTTCTATTTTCTCCTAAATAAGCATCTGGACAAGGCCAGTCCCTTAATTTATTATTATTTACAAATTCTATATATGACATATAATCAAGATCGTGTTCGTCTACTTTAGATAGACTTAATTTTTTTAAATTTCCATGATATATTTCTTGTATAAGATCTTGACTTGTAAATATTGGCTCACTTATTTGGTTTAATTTCATCTTTTCCGCCATGTATAATTTCAAACTTAGTTTTTTTAATATCTAAATTCTTTGCTCTTTCTAAATCTTCACCAAAGTGTTCGTTCCAATCAAATTCTCCCTTATAAATGTCTTCTCCTGATAATACTTCATCATATGTTGCAGTATCTGGTCTCATCCACCATGGTTGATTTTTAATTTCATCATTTTCCCACCAATCTTCTTTATTAGGAAGAAGAATATGTAATTCGGGAGAATTATCGTCAATAGTAAAACGTATATTTCTACCTAATTCACTAGACACTTTAACATAACTTATTATTAAATCTTCTCCTACTAAAGATATAAGTTTTGAAAATATAACAGCACCTAATGTCTGATCATTAAGCATATCTGGCAATTCAACATAATTATTGCCAAAATTAAATTTCTTCTCTCTAAAAGACGTCTTAGAAATAAGGATACTATTATTCATAAGAATGTCAAAAAACATTTGTACCTTTTCAAATGCTACGTCGTGTAAAATTGGATTAGAACTTGCTGTATCAAATCCAACTTCAAATTTGTAATTGTTTATTAAGATAAGATCATCTACATAAATTAAACATGAAAATTCAGTAGGCCATGCGTGAGGTATAATTTCGTCTGTCATAATCTTAATTTAACAGATGTTTTGAAAAAAGTCAACTAATCAACATTAATAAGATCATCAAATGACGGATCGTCGGGGCCTTTTTGTTTTTCTTTGTTAATTATTCTTCTTTGTTGTTCCCAACGATATCCTTCTAATATCATTGAAACTTGGTAAGCAGCACCTGGAACAAATCTAAGAGCTTGAAAATATTTTTTACTAAGTTCCTGAATTTTATTTTCTAGTTCTTGATCAGTTAAGTCAGTAATATCAGATTGCAGAGGATGCATATTATGTATATTGTCCTCTATAATCTGCATAAAACGTATTTCCGCCATCATGTGTCCAAAATTCAAAAATTACAGGATTGACTGAACTTATTACAGGAATTGTGGTCGATGATGATGTAATAGAACTAACTATTCCAGGAACAGGAGTAGTTCCACCGGCAGCAACTTGAATTGTTATAGATGAAGAAGTTGGAATACCTGTTACAGTAACAGTGCCAGTTCCTATTGAACCAGTTTCAGAAACAGCAGTTATTGTTTGACCAACGGAAAAACCAGTAGTTGAAATCAATCCAGAAATAGTTGCAGTCCATGGGCCACTACCTAATACATTACTAACTGTTCCGACAGTTTTTGAATACCAGCGACCGCTATATTTAACAGCAGTTGATCCAGCAAATGAAAATGTAACATTTCTTAGAGTGTCATCAGCAGTTAATTCCATTGTTAGTTTAGACAAATTAGTTAGATTAGGAAATCCAGATATATTAAAAATAACATCATTGCTGATGTTGAAGATTTGATAAGGCCCACTTCTATAATCAACTAATAGTGGTGAAGAACTAACTAATCCACCATTATATACACCTTGAGTAAATATGCTGAGATTTACATAACTAATTGTATTATTATTAAAATTAACGTTACCTTGGTCAAGTCTAGCAGTATTAAGCTGTAAATCGGTGATTTCACCCTGTGCTACTTGAAAGTTGTTTTTGATAACTGTGTAATTATCTCTAAAACCTTGACTATCGTTATCTTGTCCTGCGATAGGGTATGTTGCATCAATACTGATATAATTAATATTACTAGCCATTTATAATCTCTCTTGCTCCAAATGCGATATATTTATCGCCGACTTGCCCTTCAACTGAGTCAATTATGACACGATCAACTGTAAAGTCTATGTTTTTAAAATCTATACCTAAATTCTTTATATTATTAATAATTGTGTCACCATACCCGGGTAAGGCATAACAAAGAACCACTGCTTTTGTAAAACCTTGTGCTACACCGCTATATGTTTGTGCAGTTCTCATCCAGAGTGGTAAAAAGTTTCTTTCAGTATCACCAATATTAGAAATATTAGTTCTAATATTTGTAGTACTATTTCCAAAAACTGATGTTTTATTGATATCACTAACTTTTTGACTTCCTTGATCAGTAGATAAGATCTTATCTTGCATCCAGATTCTAGGCAATGTGTCTTCTGCTGATGATAATAAATTGTCAGATACATTGGTATCTGGATGAGCGTCCCACGTATCTCTTCTTCCTTGATTTACAGATTGTTTTTTATCTAAAAATCTAGTAGAAATCTGGCTAGAAACACTACCATTACTATTTTCTAAATCATCGAGAATTTCCACATAAATGACTTCATATACAATATTGTTAGTTCCTGGAGTTTTTCCTATTGCTTTTTTAACACTTCCAAAACGATATCTTTTTTTAGAACTTCGATTTAAAGCAGCAGCATATTCGGCAGCATCTTTTGTCTGAATACCTGCATATAAGAGCATCTTTAATTGTGATTGTATACCAAACTCGGGATCGCTTGATCTATAAATCATACTTAGATCAAAAATACTTGTGTTACTAAAAAATGAAGCAATCTCAGATCTTTTAGTAGAAGTTAAAAATGGTTTCACATAAAGATTACTATAAAGTAAATTATTAGGAGTAGTTATAGATACAGTAAAGACTTTTGTAACTGCACTAAGTTTAAATTGATCTTGTGCGAGAACAATAAATTTATAGTCTCGATCTATAGTAGTATTAAATTTGTCAAAAGTTGTTTTGTTGCCATCAAAACTAGTTAATCCGGGATTACTTGTTGTAGCATATTGATTAACTTTTCCTTGTATAGTACCGTCATTAACTAAAGTTAGTCCAGGTGGTAAACTTCCTCCCATTAATGTATAATTTAATACAGCATTTGGAACAGTTGTTTTAGCTACAACTGATAATTGGCTAATAAAGTTAGCAGGTATAGTTCCAAGATTTCCAGGAGTAATAAATTGGATAGTACTGTCAACTTGACCAAGTATATCTATAGTAAAGGTTTTAGCCGTACTAGCAAGATAACTGAATAAGAATCTTGTTCCTGATGGTATAGTTGTTAATATCGGTGTATTGAGTGTAATTGTTTTATTATGTACATCAATTCCAGATATGACAGAACCTGGAGTTATATATGATGTTCCTGGTGGTTGTGTAATTAAACTATTGATTTCAATATCTGAAACAGAATCTACATATAATGTATATTGGCCAGCTGAAATATTTTGAGTTGTAAATGCAGCATGACTATAGATTGGATTAGCAGGATCATAATTTATTGCTCTAACAGTAAATTTATACGTTTTAGTTACCGCCGGTTGGTAAGGAACATCACCATAGATGTATCCTGCAATTTGATCTAGTTGCATACCCGGAGGAAGAATACTAGGAGTTCCATCGTCGTTAACAGGGTCTAAAACAAATCCTAAAACACCCGATAATGTTGGTGATACAAATACTTCTAATAATGTTGTTATATAATTATTAGCTCTTCTCTTTCCTAAATATGATGGACTGAGCCAGTAAGGAGAACGTATAGCAGAAACGTCAGTTGTATAAATGCTATTACCTACTTGTAATACTGTAGTATCTGCTCTAAAATAAGTATCTCCTATGACAAATATTCGAAATTTTCTATCAGAATATAAACCATTAGCACTGTCAGTGATCCTAACTTTAAATTCATAATATCGATTAAGTTTTCTTGGAGTTATTGTATTATTCCAATAATCATAAATTGTAGTGTCATATAGAAAACTATCAAAGCCGTTATAAGGTCTAACACCGTAATCGTATGCATACTTGTCGTAAAGTTGCATATCATAATTTCCATTATCTTCTACTTGTTCGTTAGCTAATAATGCCGAAGTAAAACCAGATATTACACCGTCGGATGATAATGATAATCCTAAAGGTAATGTACCACCGTTTGGAGGAATAGAATATGTTAATGTAGCACCAGCAGCAGTATCACTATCAATGGCGTTGAGTTGATAATCAACATATTGATTATCTAAAACAAACAAATTTGTATGATAAAAAGTATAAGTGCAATTAATTTCTGTATTATTAGGGTGACTTGCAAAGAATTTTGTTCCATTCGGAATTGTTTGCAGTAGTGGTTTACTGAGTGTAAGAATTTTACCTTCAAAATCAATAGATTGAATAATAGTACCTAATGCGAGATATTTGGTAAGTGAAGAATCAACAATAATATCTCCCACTAACAAATTATCAATTGAGTTTACTACTAGAGTATTTTGCAAACCAAGATTACTGCCAACTGAGTATACGGTAAATTTATATAAAGGACTAGGAGGATAATACAAGGTTGGTATTATACTTTGTAAAGGTTTATCTAAATATATGAACTTATTAACATAATCTATTTTTATTATTTTGGTATCTGTTAATATAGCTCCAGGATAATTGTCACAAGTAACAACACTATCTACTTTTAAACCAAAAACTGAAGCTAATTGTAATCTAGTAGATCCTGAAGTTGCTTCGGTCTTTAACAATTGAACATTTAATGTTGATCTTTGGCCGGAGGCTCCTATTTCTAAGTCTCCCGCTGGTGTTTCCCATGCAGGAATAGTTGGACCATCTACAGTTATAGAATAAGTTCTATCAGAAAATCCGTCAGCATTTATTGCTCTTAAAACAAATCTATATTTTTCAAGAATGTCAACTTCAAAAGGAACTCCAGTAATTGTTAAATCTTGTATTCTCATTCCTCTAGGAATAGTTCCTGAAATAACTTCTAAAGTTATTTCTCCAGGAAAAGGAAGACTGCCATTAGGTATTAATGGCTCTTGATAATAAGTAGGACCAATAATGTAAGGATATCTTGGTAAAGTAACATCGTAAGGATCAACAGTTATAAAATAAGCATATGTTCCACCTGGATATTCTGGAGTTTTACAATAACGACCATTATGTTCGTCGAGGTCTCCTAATCCGTTTTCATAAACAAAATCTTCAATATAAGTTCCGTCAGGTAGTGTTCCGTTAGATCTTTGAACTTCTGTTATTCTGTAACTAGATTCCATAACCTTTAAAGCAGGATTTCCTTCGATTATAAGTTTACCATCAGGTCCTGTTACAGTATGTGGCAATGGATCAACATAACCATAAGGTCCATATATAGGATTACCATCAAAAGCATATCCGATAATTGGACTGTGTTTAGATGAATCTTTTGTATAAATTAAACGTGGATCAGTTTGATAATAAAACTGTCTGTCGGGACCAATAATACCAGACCCGTCAGTAAAAAAATCTTGTAATGGGTATATATACGAATTTTCAGTATATGTTTTTTGATTCATTACTATCTGTTTTCCAGAATTAGTACTTTTAAATGGAACACCATCTATTGCTACACCAAAAAATCCATTTGTAGGTGTATTAGTATGTAATCTTGGAACAACAGTAGTATGATCACCGTTAATTGTGATTTGATCCCTAGGAAATTTAAAAACATAATTTTGTGCAAGAGGAGTATATCTATTATATCCTGAAGGCTCTCCAATCCAGGCTGTTTGTGCAAGTCCTTTGCTTTTAACCCAGAAAAAAGAACTATTGCTATAAATTGGCAAGATTGTGGAATCAACTTCTGTGGTGAAGTTTTTAGTTTCTACTGTACTTCTATCTTCGTTATCAAATACGAGAATAGGTACTGTAGTCTGTATTCTTTCCTTAATCGTTGCTAAGTTAGTATTTGAAGGATAAGTCCACTGTGGTTTTGCCATATTTTATAATCCCTATGCAATATTTATCGCATTAGAAATTATATTATAGTACCCCCATCTATAGTAATACTTAAAGGACTAACAAAAGACCCTAAATCAATTAAATTAGTAGTCAAGTATAATTGAGGGAAAGTTTTTACAATCTGAGTTATATACCCAAAATCAAATCCATCAAAACCGTTATAAACTTCTCTAATATCTAGTCCATTTACTAAACCAGTAACATTCCCAGTTAAATTACCAGTAACATTACCAGTTAAATTGCCCACAAAATTTGTTGCGGTAATTGTGGTTCCTGAACCACCTACAATATTATGACCGTTAAGTTGTAAATTTGCATTTAATCTTGGATTTGTATCTGTTTCTAATGTATATCCATTAATTGTTAACGTTGTTCCAGAAACATGAGTTCCTATACCATTTCCGCCCACAACATTAATTGCTTGATTGTTTATTGTAGCATGTATACTTCCATCATCACCGTTAACTGTAACAATAGCATTTGCTAAAACACCTTCAATAGTTACATCATTAGGATTAGATACAACTGTAATACCAGTGCCACCTTTTATAGACTTTAATCTAAGGTCAACACCAATTTTTTCTTTATATAATCCTACGCCAGTACCTATGTTTGAAATGGTATTTGCTTGTCCGCCTCGTAATTCAAGTTCTGTAAAGTTATCATTGACTTTGGAAAACGCCGTACGAAGGTCATCTCCTGTACCGTCGTTTACAAAACTACCTAAATTAATAACTTGTAGAGCCATATTTTTTACCTTTATAATATTTATTAGTGTTTACCAACCATAATCTCAATCATACCAACATGATCTGAATCATAATTTTGTAAGGCTTTACCAATAATACTACCTGGTTTTGGATCACTAGATGCCATAGCAACACCTGGAACAATACCAACTACCATTAGATCACCTTTTTCAACTTTACCAATAACTTTACATGGTACGCGACCTTGTAATGCTACAAGATTTTTTAGACCTGGGCAGGAACCGTTCATTATATAAGCAGCATTATTACTAATAACACCTGCAACTTTTGTAGTTCCAGAACCACTAGCAAGAGTTACATCAAAATCACCACCGATCATTACAACAGTACCAACGTCATAAGTCTTATCACCTTGATAATACTCTGCAATATCAGCAGCATATGTTGATTCTAAAGTAGCACCTGTACCTAGGGCCCATGCACCGTAAATAGTACCAGTTGTTCCTCCTGCAGAATTACCTAATGCAATTGAAGCGGCAGACAATGTTGTTGTACCACTAATTGTACATGATCCAGTTATACCCCAAGTTCCCGCAAGTGTTCCTGTAGAACTAGTTCCACCTAATGTCCAGTTACCTGTTCCGGACCAATTACCGTTAAATAGTCCGCTTGTACCAGTTGTTCCTAATGTTAAACTTGTTCCATTAAGAGTCCAATTACCGTATAATGTTCCAGTAACTGTTCCACCTGAAGTTGAAGTTGCTATAGAAAGATTACCTTGTGGAGTAAACATTTCTAATATTTGATTAGGAGCAGAACCTGTATTATCGAAGACTTTATTACCTGCAATATTCAATTGTGTTGATGCGTTAATAATTGTAGCACTAAAACCACCATTTGATGAATCTCTTTGTACAAGAGTACCAAAGTCTGTAGTTGTTCCGTATGCGACTGTGCTAAAAGTATTTGATCCTGTTCTAACTAATGCACCGTTACTGGTGAATTGTGATTGATATAATCCACCACCACTTTGTACAATAGTTGAGAACGAAAGTGCAGTTGGATTAGCAGGTAATGCGGAATTATTTCCTATAACTGTATTAGAAGAAATTGCTCCCAAACTTGATAAAGTAATAGAATTAGCAGCAAGGCTTATAAATCCACTATTAGATGTAAAGTAAGTTTGATCAAAAGAACATATACCACTAACGGCTGTGCCAGAAGTTCCTGCTGTTGATGATGATAAATTAAGTTTAGATTGAGAAATAGCAGCAGAAGAACTAACCATTGAATTAACAATTTTACTTGGTTGAATTGATGCTGTTAATGTATTTCCAGATAACGATACATTGACGTCTCCAGTCATTGATCCCCAAGTAAACGCTGTTCCATTAAACACAAATAAACTATTATTAGTAACATTACCTGCTAATGGTGTTGGTAAATTTACTCCAGTTTGCCCTTGAATTGTTTTACCAACATCTACATATGATTTGTTTACAGCATCATTGGCATTAACTGGAGTAGCAACATTGATAATATTATTATTATTCATATCAATTGTGCCACTTAGAACATATAGGTTAGTGATAGTACCAGAAGTCATTGGCAATGATGAAGATACATTAATACTATTTCCAGAAGTTATTGATGTAACTGTAACATATCCAGATCCTAAACTACCTGTACCAGGAGTGGCTATAACAATGAGTTCTAATATATTAGAAGGTAGAAGAGTTGTTGAAGAAGTAAGTCCAGTAATAGTTGCAGTATATGGACCGGTGCCATTTAGATTAGTAACATTTGCAGTTGTACTAGTGTATGTGTTTGTACTCATCTGGAAATTATCTATACTGCTTCTAGTTCCAGCCGATCTTCTTAAGAATAAATCAACATATTCTTTTGTTGCAGCATCGCTAGCGTTTACTGGATCTAAAAGATTATTAATAGCATAACCATTTAAATTCATATTGGCTTTCATCGCCAATCTTCCATCTAAACTCATATAACCTGAATTGATACCAGGAATTAAGTTTGATGCTACAACAATTGATCCGTTATGAGTTAGTCCTAATCGACGATCAATGTAACCGCGAATAGCCTGTTGTACAGGAACTTCGTCAGTAGCATTATCGAACATAGTATCGTCTACAGAGAATTCACTGACAGCAACACCTCTTTTAAATCCTAAACCATCTAAGTTTGAAATTGCTATCGATGATGCAAACGTTACAGTACCAGTACCTTGGTCAACACTGAAGAATGATCCAACTCTGAAATTACCATCTTGGTCACTAGTTACATAGAATACACGACCTTTACCTAATTCTACAACTTCTGCTGCTTGATTTTTTGTAATATCTGGCTGTCCGTATATGATATTAGGGAAATTTGATGTAGAATATCCACCAGTACCGATTGATAACATATCGTGGTTAGTTGCTCTTAGGGTTGAAATATTAATTGTAATATTACCAGCGGAACTTCCTTGTAAATTAGCTCTAATGGTTGGTGAATTTTTGAATCCACCTTCTAAAAGTCCAATAGGAGCAGCTAATCCAGTACCTGTTAAATTATCGAATTCCAAATAGCCGATTCCTATTGAACTTGAAGTACTTGGAACATAATTTGTAATGCTATGAGGTTTACCATTCCATGCAAATATATAATATTCTCCTATGCTAATAGCAGCATTTAATCTTGTACGATCATAGTCAGACAAATCTCTAATAGCAACCCTTAAACTTCCTGTTACACCCCATGTATAATAGTTAGATCCACTTATATCTGTAGTTCCATATAGTGGATCTGGAGTTATTGTCATTGAACATACAGATGTAGTTAATGTAACAGCAGAACCACCTTTTGTTAAACTTACTTGGAACTGAGTTGATGTAAATCCTGGTAGAACATAATAAAGTGTATCAGTGATTAAACCTCCCTGCATAATGCCACTAAATCTAATAATTTGTCCGCTATACAATAATGATGTACTTGAAACAGTTATTAAATTAGTTGTAGCAGTAGTAGCAGTTGCAGTAAGAGTACTTGTTGAGAATGAAGTTAATGATAAAGTTGATCCACCCGATGATGTAGATATACTGAAAGTAGTAGTACTTGGTATACTCTTTACATAATAGGTTGTACCTGCTGTTATGCCACCTACTGTTCCGGTAAAAACAACTGCTTGATTAAGAGATAATGCAGCAGTTGAATAGCAAGTAATAAGGTTAGTTGAAGAGTTAAGAGATACAACAATAACTGTACGTGGTTGGTAAGGTTGGGCATAAGCATCATAATAAAGGTTTGCATTGATTGCTCTAAATCCTTCTTTTAATGCTGTTTGACCTTCGTTAATGTTAGTAGAGAATGAAACGTTTCCGTCTACTTCTAAATTTGTAGGAACTTGAGAACTTATACTAAATTGAGAAGTTGAAATATAAGTTATATTATATAATCCTCTTAGCGGGTCGGTTGGATTTCCGTTAGAAAAAGTAATGGAGATTGTTTCCCCATCTATTAATCCGTGACCAGGAGTAGTAACAGTAACAGTATTATTCAACCAAACGTACGTGCCTGTGTGAACAGCAATGTTTGAAATAGCAATAACACGATAAATGTATGTTGGATCTTGTGATAAGAATAAAGCAGTTGAAGGTCTTGTTGCAGTATCCTTGTTGATACCTTGTAACCAAACTGAATTGTTTTGTCTAAATACAACTTTTGTTCCATCCGGAATCGCTGCAAGTAATCCTTGATAACCTGTACTAGTTAATCCAAGGCTCTGCAAAACTATTCTATAAAGTGTTTTATTGTATGGTCTTGGAACTCCGGTGTCTGTGACTACCTGGGCGTTATTCATTGTATATCGATTACTAATTCTTTGTGGAGCAGTTCCTTGAATAATCTCTACTTCTGATCCGTTAACTGGAATATAATCAGTAGTTAGACTATCGACATAGAATATAAGACTTGTAGCATTATTATGATACGTATTGAAAGGTGCACCTGTTGGTACAGTTCCTGAATAAGTGAATCCAGTTATAGAACCACTTGAAACTGATGTAACAGTAATAGTAATATCATTAGTAACAGCTATACCTTGAAATAATGTTCCAAGAAGAGTTATTTGATTTCCGTTAGCATAACTAGTACCACCCGAACTAAGATACACAATATAAGATGTACTTGTTACTCTAACATTAAATGAGGCATTTATTCCTGATCCACTAACGTTAGAACCTGTTATTGCTGAATAATAATCATCAGGTGAATATACTGAGGCTCCTATAGACATATCGTATCTAATTGTTACAGCGTTCGGTACTTCAAGTGGACTTGCTCCGTTTGCTTGTAACGCAAATGCACCATAACCGCAAGAACCGTTGGCTGATCTAATTTGAGCACCAGTATCTACATAATAACCAACTTGAGCGTAATATGTAAACACACTAACTGCTTCAACAAGTCCTAAGTTTACTGCTGCAACTCCATATCCTAAATCGTTAACTTGAGTAAAGTTAGATGTACACATTGAATTATTTCCTGGAGAAATAAATTCTATTCCTAATGTACTAATAAGAAAACTATTTGACGAACCTGTATATGAAGAAGTATCTGGGGTTAATGGATCTAAATTAATTGTTGCTGTTCCTGCTATCGGGTCGTAATTAGTAACAGTATCAACTTCAAATCTTACACCTGTAATATAGAAACTGCAAGGTGTTTGTGGTGCTCTAACAGTTAAACCACTAACAGTAATTTGAGTTGAGCTAATTCTAGATACAATAGTTGCTGTTAAATTTCCAACAAAGCCGTCGATAAACATACCACCAGCAAAATGTTTAGCATTAATACTTCTTGCAAAAGATGCACAATTTTCTATATAAGGTGATTTAGTTGCAATTTGTCCTAATGGATCTAATACAACCATAAATCCGCCATGTCCTTGCCCACTTATATTTCTCATGGTAGTGGCATTATTCATAAGGAATACGTCAATGTCTTCATTATTTTTTGGAGGATTAAATGACGAGTCTTGGCTTAGAATATGATTTATAAAAGTAAACAATCCTGAAATAGCAGTATCTGATCCAGTTTCGTATATTATTGAATTATCGATTACTTGACTAACAGAACTTCCATATGCATTTTGATAATCAGTTAAAGGTGCAAAATTTTGAATAATTCTTACAGCAAGTCCACTGAGATAAGACATAGCAGCAACAGTTATTTGTAGTTCAGTGACAGGATTACCTCCTATAGTAACTACAGTTGTAGTATTATCAATAACTCTTAATCCACTAACATCTTTAAAATAAGCATTTCCTGCTTCGAGTATTTTATAATATCCACCATTGATTAGATCGTATGTTAATGCATCGATTATTAATCCTAAATCTCTTTTACATAAAGTAGAATTATATAGGAAATAGTTGCTATTAATATAAGATATTACAGATGATATTGTAGAAGTTTTAACAGATTCTATAGCACTAAAATTAGTTACAATGTCAGATGATTGTAAATTAACACTAGGATTAATTACTGTTGGAGAAGAATTAGATTGAATAATATTTCTAATATCTTCAACTAAAGTTTCTGCGGCAGTTGCAGCAGCAGGAGATCCAGGAACGTCAGCATAACGTTGCACATTGGTTTGTAATGGTGTAAATGCTGTTCCATTTATAATACTTCCAATTACATTTTCCATATATCCATAAGTTTGATATATAGGAGTTATTTCTGATGAATTTATGATTAAAGAGTTGCCTGAATAATAAGCATATCCTGCTTGAATACTCATGCTATTACCACCATATGTTAAGTCATATACTATAGCATTAATAATATAAAGAATATCTCGTTCACATGTTGTTAAATTATAATTCAATGATGAGTAATTTGCTGTTAGATATGCAATAGTTTCAGCCTGGATAAATGAAATATTATCTATAAGAATCTGTCTAGCATTAGAAAATCCTGTATCTATCCAAGATGGAGATGTCCATGATATTGTAGGTGTTGATGATATTCCATTTGTAATAATATTTTTAATAACTGTAATATTATTTGTGATGCTAAGTTTTGAGTTTGCACCAATTACTTGATTAGATAGTAACCCACTCAAATAAGTAAGAGAATCTAGTGTTGCTGTTTTTTCTGCACCTAAAACGACTGCTGCTTCTAATCCTCTAAAATATGCTTTTCCTGCCATAATAGATTGGTAATTGCTTCCAAACGCCATGTCATATGCTAAAGCATCGATAATATATCCTAAATCTCTAGCACATGTGGTTTGATTGTAATCCAACCCATTCCATACTTGATTAACATATCCAATAGTCTCTGCAATTAAGAAATTTTTATTTGCAATAATTAATGATGCAGAATTATTGTAGTATCCGGGATTAGAAATTGTTCCAGTGTATAAGGGTTTTGTAGAATCTGTAAGATAATGACGACCATAATTTTGTGTGGCAATTGTTAGAGTAGAGTCAAATGTAGTATCTCTTCTAAAATATGTATCGACATGAAAACCAGCACTTCTTCCAGATTTTGGATGTACAACTACACGTCTCATCTCATCGCCGAGTATAGTAGTATTTTCTGGAACACGTATAGGATAGTGTTCGTAATAATCTCCGGCTTCGATTAATACAGTTAATTGTAAGTTCTTTATACTATTGCCCCATTCTAAACCTTCTCCAACTTGGAAAGTATTAGTTCCAGTATATTGAACAATATATAATTCTTGATTTCCACTCACGGCGCCGAGGCTAACAATAAAAGCATAGGCATCACTTAGTATACCGTGTATTAATTGTCCTGGGGTAATATTGTTTCCGTTTCTAGGATCAGTTTGAGGACCAGCATTTGTTATATAAAGATAATAACTTCCGCTTGTTTGTGTTATTGAAGCAACGGTAGAAAAGTTTGCACCATTATTATAGGTAATTCTTTTTCTATATGGACCAATTGTTACTGGAGCAGAATTAATTAAAGTTTCGCCATATCTACATGCAGCACCAATAGATGCAAAAGCATATGAAGGGGATCTTCCTTGCTTGTCTGTTGGATAGATAAATTGATTATCTGTTCCTTTTGTATTAACATATAAATTAATTTTACTATAATATGTTGAACTATCGACATAATTTTTAGTTGTTGCTGTTAGTGGATTGTCTGTTTCTAATGGATCTTCAAAAAGTATAAGAGGACCTTGTAATTGATTACTAGTTCCGCCTGTTTTTAAAACAGTTTCATTTGCTCTAGCAACGCCTGTTCCAGTTTGTCCTGCAGGAACAATAAGTGGACCGGTCATAGTGTCGCCGGTGTTATTTACATAATTAGAATCTGCATATCCTTTATTAATTGCAAATGAGTCTAAAGGTACTGCATAATGTGCTGCTACTGTTGAATTCGGGTTTCCTACTCTAAAAATATCAAAATTAGAAGCATCTAAGTGATTTGAAAGAATAGGATTTTTATCACTAATAAGTTTAGATGCTGTTACAGTAAATTTTAAAATTTCTGGATCAGTATTATCAATACTAATTCCGTCACCTTCTAAGGTTTTAGAAATATATTGACTAGCATTTGCATTTGCAATTAATATTGATTCTGGAAGAACTTGACTTGGACCATCAGATAAAGAAGTTATTGATATTTGGCCACCCTTACCAAATACAGCATAAAGTTCGTTGAAGTTTTCATTTACCTTATTAAATGCTTCTCTAATAGGATCACCAGAAGCATCATTACCTTCAACACCTATATTAATAATCTGTTTAACCATCTTGGCTCCAATCAAATACCATTTTTAGCAATTTATTATATTTATTATTGTGCGGATATCGTATTTACCTTAATAAATATTCCTACCAAAGGAGACAGATATGTTTGGATGGTTAAAAAGTTTATTTGGTTCTAAGCCAGAAGAGGTAGTAATTCCGCCACCTCCTAAAGCAAAAAGAACTGCTAAAAAGGCTGTTGATAAGAAGCCAGTAGTAAAGAAAGAAAAAACCCCTAGAAAAAAGAAAGAAACAGCAATATCAGAAGTTGATTCTGCGGTTGAAGTAATTGCTCCAAAGAAAAAAGGTGGTCGCCCTAAGAAAAATCCTGTTTAAGAAACGTCCCAGTTTTTTGAATTAAGTGTATTTTTTTGTTTTCTTTTTACTCTATCGTTCTTCCATCCTTGTCTCATTTTTTCCCTTTTTGCTAATTCTTCAGCACTGGGTGAAATTGGGACAGGATCTGGAAGAACTTCAACATCATCTAAAGTAGGAAGAAATGTATCATACGCATTTTTATTAAGTTCAAAACCCACAAATTTTCTTCCATATCGTAAGGCAGTTCTAGCAGTAGTTAAACCTCCACCAAAACAATCTAGTACAATATCTTCTCTATTGCTAGAGTACATAATAAACTTCATAATGAATTCTTCACTTAATTGATTTTTATTTTTAACTTGACCAGGCTTATAATCACGTGGCATATCTTGAACAGTTAATCTGTCATGATAACTATCTTTTTGATCAGTATATTTCCAATTTGAATTAAATGTCCTCTTTTGTTTCCCTTTATCGGGTTTTTGCCAAAACAAAACATGATAATGACTTGATACAAATTTATTCTTTGTGCTAACTCCAAAACTATATTTGGCAATGATATGATTTATTTCTACAAGATCAGTGTCGTGTAAAGCATTTAAAATATGATGTAAATTGGTATATCCGCTAACAATATAAATGCTACCACCCGGACGTAAAATTCTAGCACATTCGTCGATCCACTCTTTACTAAATTTTGCATATTCTTTTAAAGGAACATCGATATAACCTGGAACTACGTTAGATTCATCTCTATGATAATGAGCATCTAATTGATCACCATCGATGCCATATGGTGGATCTGTGAAAATAAGATCAACAGAGCCATCTGCTATATGCTCACGCATACCTTCTATACAAGATTGGTTATAAACTTTATATTCGTGATTTAACAAGGTCATCTACCGCGGCTCTAAAATTAGGTTTAGTTTTGTCTTCTACGATCAATTTTCCAGTTATCTCGGTTATTTCATCTCTGTGAACTTTAACTTCAAAACCATCTCCTCCCTTTTTTGCCTTTTTCATTACAGTATCTCTATCAATAGCAAATGCACCGTTATTTCGAACAACAAGAAGTATATCAGCAACATCACTAGGAGAAAGAGTATCTTTATTATTAGTACCGTTACTATTATTCAGTTTTATTGTGAAATTCTTACAAGGTAGTCCTCTTACACCGTACATATCATTGCTAAGTTGACTTTTTAACTCAACTGTTACATTATGTTTTGGCCAATTATAATCTTTATGAATATCACCAACATAAACTAATCCATCTTTACCACTGTATTTTTCTACAGTACGTTCAACTACTAGTCCTTTTAGAAAACGCCATTGTGAATTATCTAAATCTTTTAAATCCATTCCAAGAATTTTCTTCCAATCAAATGATTTAAGATCGTTAATAACTGCATCTGTTAACATATCAATCTCCATTTATAATTTTAATAATACACTCTAAATATGTGATGTCAACATAAATTTTTAGATTGTTCAAACAATGCAAAACTTGCTAAATTCTTAGCCTTACTTTCGCAACAAATATCAAAATTATCCCAGAACCCTAACGCCCATTCGTTAACTGCGCTATTCCAATAATAATCAGAATGTGCTCGGAGTTTTTGTTTCTTATGTCCTGTTTCTAATAGTTCATTAAGATCTAATAACATTTCGTTATTACGAAGTACTGTTTCGTGTAAGTGTTCTTCTCTACTAATGGAGTAATGAAGAACTGGACGAGTACCGCGCCAACTGTCAATGACACGTTTAACTCTATTATCGTTAGGATCAATATACTCGCCAGTCTTAACCCAGTGGTGGTGTATGTCGAGAACAATAGCACAATACTTCTCTAATTCTAAAACATCATCTAGGCCGTGAGCCATTTCCTCATTTTCTATGGTAATAAGGTTGCGAGCTTCACTACTAAGAAGGGGAAGAGCAGCAATAACGCCAGCGGCACCACGCCTGCCAGCAATATGAACATTAATTTTAAAACCTTCATCGTGGAAATATTTACCATAGCCCATCCAACGAGCCATATCTGCATGGTACTCAAATTCTTCTATTGAACGTTTTACAATATCTTCTGAATCACTAGCCAATACGCAGAACTGGCCAGGATGAAAACTAAGCCTGACGTCCAGTTTACGAGCAAGCATACCCACGTCGGCAAAAGCTCGTTCTGCATAAGATTTAATATCGTTTTGGCGCCAAAAATAAGAAAAGTTAGATTCAGTGTATACAGGAAGAATATCACTGGATAGCCTAACCATACGTAATTGTTCATTTAACATTCCTACTTTTTGAACCAACAATTTAATTGATTCAATATTATGGACCATAAGATCCCAAAGTTTTTGTTCTGCAACCTGTTGAGTTTGCCTTTTGAGCCATGCTACAGTAGTAGTAGAGGTATTCAATTCGGGAATTGAAACAATGCCTTTTTTAGAATCGTGAGTTACGTATTTGCAACAAAAGCCTATCTTCTTAGTCATATTTATAGTATAGTTGTCTTTATGGATATAGTCAACTACTTCCAATTTTTAATAACCCAAGGATCTTTAACTTCGTGAGGATTGGGTTCACCGTGAAATACAGCAATAGAGCATTCTTCTGTTAATTTAGGATCTTTAATATCTTTAAAATTACGTTTTCCATCTATTAATATTATATCATGTTTATCTCTCATTTCCCATTTATAACTTTGTATCCAGTTATCTGGCCAATGAAATGCATTATTCTTTAATATAGAATATAGATAATCTTGGTCTCCGTGCATCTTAGACATAATTTGTGTTTTTTCTTTATAAAATTTTTCCCATATCCAATAACAATTATCTGCCTCAAATCTAAAAACACTACTGTTAAATTTGTCCCATGCTGGATTCATATGTTTTGTAAAATCTCTAATAATTAAAAAATCATTTTTTCTATAATTCCAAAGTTTATCAATATTATCATAGACAATGACATCTAGATCTAAAAATAAAACAGTTCCTTTTATATTATTTTCCTTACAAAAAACAAATGGTTTATACCACCATCCGTGCAATGATGAATTTGGCAAAGATTTAATAATAATTTCTTTATCTAATCCATCTGAATTATCAGTAAAACAAATAAAATTAAAATATTCAGAGTTGTGACGTCTGCACATATTATACAATACATTAACGTAATGAGGAGAATATTTGTTCCCCCATTTTAGACATGCTATAGTTCGATCCATATTTTTTCTTAATTGTTTTTTACTAATCTATCTAACTTTCTTAAGTCTGTTAAAATATGTTTAGCATCTTTAATATGTATCATATTAGCACCGTCGCTAGGAGCACGATCGGGGTCTTCGTGCATCTCCATAAATAATCCAGAAATACCTAAAGAACATGCTGCTTTTGCTAGTGGCCAAACCATACGACGATCACCACCACTACTCTCGCCGTTTGCTCCAGGATGTTGAACAGAGTGTGTAGCATCAAAGATAACAGGATAACCTGTTTCTTTCATAATTTCAATACCACGAAAATCTACAACAAGATTATTATAACCAAAACTAGTTCCACGTTCACATAGCATAATTTTGTTATTACCTGTGCTGGCAATTTTATCAGCAACATTTTTCATATCATATGGTGATAAGAATTGTCCTTTTTTAACATTGATAGGAAGTCCTGTATTACCACATGCTATTAACAAATCTGTTTGACGGCAAAGAAAAGCAGGAATTTGTATAACATCAACAACATGTTTAACCATATCAACTTGCCAAACTTCATGAACATCGGTTATAATAGGAAGATTATGTTCTTTTTTAATCTCGAGAAGAATTTCTAATCCTGCTTCAATACCAATTCCTCTTTTTCCTTTAATACTACTGCGATTCGCTTTATCATAACTACTCTTATAGATAAGTTTAATATCTAATTCTTTACAAATCTCTTTAATAGCAGCCGCGGTGAAGTGAGCATGATCTCTGCTTTCTATTTGACAAGGACCTGCTATAAGAACAAATGGTAATGTATTATCTACAAGAGTACTGTGAATATCAATCAAATTCTTTGTCCTCTCTATGTCCAACACGCATAGCCATGTTGGAATCAGTCTCTCTCACTTCTACTTTACAACACCAAATACGTTTTGCTTCTTCAGCACCGTAGTTCGGCAAAAAGATCGTATTTACATATTCGTAGAGGAAGTCCGCTAGACCTTCACATCCAGTTTTAGATACCTCAGTGATTTTTGCAAGTCCCAGCGTACCGAGTCGCAATAGTTCATCACGTTGTGGGTCATCTTCAGCAACTAATAGCGTATGGTCAAACCAATCCTCCAGCAATGCTTTTAGTGGTTTAAGACCGCCAAAGTCCATACACCAGTTGCGAGTATCTAGCGTATCGCACTCAAATTCAAAATGAAAACTTAGTGCGTATCCGTGAATAAGATTACAATGACTATCGGCACGCCATTGTCTATATGCTACTGGCCCTATTTGCCTATAAGTTTTTGTAGAGATGTATTTTGCCATAAAGAACTCCTGAATATTTACAATTATAATATATGTATTTTAAAAAATCAATTAAATAATTTTATGGTTGGTATACCTGATTGGAATGATCAAGAACATAGACCTACTGGAAATCGGGAGGTAGAAAAATCTATTCGGCAACAGCGTATAGAAATATGTGAAAAGTGTCCTAATATAACTGGATTTAAAATGTGTAAAATATGTAAATGTTTTCTTCCAGTTAAAACTTATCTTTATTTTACAGATTGTCCTATTAATAAATGGCCAAAATTATAATTTTTCTTTTTCTTGACGAATAATTTTTTTTATTTCTTTCAATTCGTCGATAACTTCTTCTAAACTTTTTCCAGAATGATTTAATACTACTACAATAGATGCCATAGTGTAAATTACCCAAAACCACCAAGCAATAGCTAGTGAAACAAAAAATGTTATACATACATTTGTTATTAATTCCCAATCAGTATATCCTAAAAAATAAAATACTGTTGCAGAAATTGCTATAATAAAGGGGGTTAATTTGGCAAATCTATCCCATAATTTGATTTGCCATAATATATATTTTGTATCCAACTATTCAACCCCAACTTGTCCGAACCCTCTCCATATACCTGGGTTACCACTTCTAATACATACCCAACCAACGTAACCGGTTTCTTTCGGAGAATCGTTCCAAACAATATCGCCTTGTTTATAATTGCCATCTTTAGGTGCTTGCGATCCTACAGCAAATAATTTATCTGTAAATCTAATATTTCCAGCAACTTCAAATTGAGCATCATTGCTAATTTTTTGTATTCCTACACCTAGTTTACCATTTACTATAACATTTGCATTAGGAGAATCTTTATCACCAAAAGAAATATAATCATTTGATAAAGAAATTGTTTGATCGTTTGTTGTTAATTTAAGATTTTCTCCAATTATATTAAGACCATTACTAGTATCAAATAAAGTTTTACCTATATAAACTTTTTTATTAACAACACCTAATACTCCACTGAAACTAGTAGTACCGTCGACTGTAAGAAATTTGAGAGTGCCTAATTCTGTTAAACTGCTTTTTGTAACTGTGTTTCCTAATTCTGTTTCTGATAATACTTCATTTCTGTTTATATAATAACTTTTTCCTCTTTGTATATTAATATTTTCTGTACTGTATAATTGATCAGGTTGTGCTGCTAAAACAAATTGTTTTGTTATTCCGTCACCTGTAAAGATCATACCTTTTCCATAATTTGAAGTATTTGGTTCTGCTTTAAAATCTAAAGCATCTGATCTTTCATTCTTTTTATCAATTATTAATTCTTTTACAAATAATTTTCCATTTACTATAACATCGGCATTTGATGCTTTTGGATCACCAAATGTTATTCTTCCGGTTCTTGATATTTTAACCCTAGTAACGCCATCTGTAATTATACCTAAGTCATGACTAGTAAATGTTCCAAAGTTACCTACATTGTCTTCAAGTGTTCCTATAACAAATTCAATACCTTCGTCGACTAAACTTAAAGCAGCAGAGGCTTTGTCTGTTCCTATTCCTATTCTATTTGATAAAGGATTATAAAAGAAATGTTCACCTAGTGATACTTCTCCGTCTACAATAAGATTTGATAGTCTTCCAAGTTTTCTTAAACTACTTTTAATAACAGTTGGTCCTAATGTATCTTTGGTTATAACAGAAGTGCCATCTATATGGTATGAATTATCACGGTATAAATCTATGTCTAAATTAGTAAAGAGTCTATCTGGATCTTTTTTGTAAACAAGTAAACTTGTATCCTCGTCAGATCTTTTCCAAATTAGTCCTTTATTATCGATACCGCCATCTTTGATTGAAAATATAACAGGATCTTTTTGATCTAATTTTGTTTTTGTAATTATTTTATCGGCATATAGAGTGGGTACTCTAAGTTCTCCTTGAACAATAATGTCGTTCCCTACAGTTAAATTATGATGAAATATACTATCTTCATATATAGAAACATGTTTTTGTACAGTTATACTGCCATTAACTGTTATATTTCCTTCTAAAGAATTTGTTCTAACAGCATCGACAATTATACGACCATCTGTAACTGTTAATGTAGTTTTAGAAGAAAGATCAGAAATACCTGTACTTGAAAAAGAACTAATTTCTCCTCCGTGAATTTTATCCCCACTTATAGAGTCGTCGGGTATATTCTTAAAAGATTGATCAGACAAGGGCATGATTCCTATCGTTAACAATATTTATCATGCCCTTTAGTGGGGTTAAGTATAACTTTTGAGCAAGATTACATCTGCGTTTATACGTCCGTTCATCTTAGTTTCTACGCTATTCACATCATCAAATAGTTTACGTAACTTAGTCTTTGGCAGTTTATTAACATCTTTCAACTGTTCTTCGGGCTTGCGGAGTGTCTTAGCAATACTCTTCTGCTCATTGAAGTTAATTATAGTTGTACCTTTAACGCTAAGTGCCGCAGCGTCACTTGCTACATATACCCCTAATTTACGGGTTTTTGTATTAAATACCCAAAGTTCAAGAGCCTGTGCTGCTTCTTCAGGTTTAATGCTGACAAGTTTATAACGATCGTCATGTGTCTTAAATTTGAGTTTGCTAACAAGTTTTTCCTTACTAGGAGACTTTTTAGCACGAGGCTTGCGGTTAACTTTAGCCTGTTGTAAGAACATATTAGTAGCACTCATAATAGACTCAAGTGCCTCTAACATACTTTTTAACTGAGGCTTTGTATAAACACGATAACCTTCTACTAATTGAGCATACTCCTCATCTTTAATTTTTGGAGGATTAACAAGTAGTGTAAATTCTTTATGTATAGGTTCGTAAAAATCTCGAATAATACGAGCATGAGATTGGTTAATTTCTTTACCTTTAAAGTAGTTGATTATGTTCATTTCTTTTGAATCAAACTTTGTAGGATCAACCAACCAAGTCTCCAACCAGTCAATAATATCTTCCATGTGAGTATAAGTAGCCTCACGGATACGTTCTTGAATCGAAGGAACATAGCCTCCTACCTTTTCTTCTGATTTCTGTGTTTTTAAGATTTCTTGTCCTTCTTCGATAATAGGAGTAATTTTATTCTTTAACCAAGATGCTGTATCATTATCAGAATCTTCAGGATGATTAGCAGGCATGCCGCGGAGTAGCATACTAGCAGCGGATCCCATTGTAACGGAACAGCGATGATCTGGAGCAGTCTTGAACGCTTTGATATCGTCTTTTGAATATCCATTTTCTCCCATCCATTTTGTGATTTGTGGAATCATTTCTTTAGCATTGCTAAAGTAGTTGTAATAGAAGTAGCCCCAGTGACGAACCTTTTTGAATTTTTCAAATGACCAAGATTCCCACCCATCCCATTCTGGTTCTGGACCTGTATATTTTTCATCCATAAAGAGAGGGTTTCGAGTAACCTTTTTCTTTTTGGCTCTCGGAGCCAAATTAATTTTACCACCCGAACTTTTTTTAGTTGCTGCTCTTGCCATGCGTCTCTCCTATTACTGTAACAGTATACACTAGTTACAAATTATGTCAAGTCGGTCCAAAATTTTAGGACATCATAATAGGAAAGTTCTTCTTTTGTTTTTTTAAATTGTAGTGTAAACAAATATCTTGTTTCAGAAAAAGTTATAATGGTATGATTAATTTGAGTATTGAATAGATAAAAAGTATCTAGTTGATATTTTAATTCGAGATATCTTATTCTTTCTTTGTTTAATTCTTCTGTTTCAAATAAACAAAGACTTTGAATTTCTGGATTCATTTGCATATTAATAGCAGGTCCTCTACTATAGTCTACGTGCCATTTATAACATTGTTCTGGATCCATTTTTATAAATCCAGCACCTTCTATTTCGAATTGTTTGTGAATTTTTGCAAGTGTTTTATTTTCTAATAAAGTTTCTAATGGTACAAACGATAAATTCCAAAGTGATTCATGCTCGTGCCAATTTAAATTATTAAAATTATTTTTAAAATAATCTGTAATATTTTTTGTATCTGTAGTAAGTTTGTAAAAACAATCTCGTTGATTAATCATATTTTATATTATCTAGTAACATTATAGCTTCTTGCCAAACTAGATTTTCTTTTCCTCGTTTAAAGAGAGCAGAAAATAGATATCTTGGTTGATCAAAGTTTACAATAGAATGAATTAAATCTGTATTATATAAAAGGTATTGATGTGGTTGATATTTACATTCAACAATATTTGACATATCATAAAGTGTATCGGTGAATAAAGAAAAACTTCTTGCATCAGGTGTTAATAATAAGTTTAATGCTGGTCCCTTCCTAGGGTAATCAAAATGCCACCCAACCCAAGAATTTTTAGAAATTTCCATAACAAAACAATGAGAAATTTCTAGTACTTGATCGATTTTTGAAAGTGTTGGATCACTACTAATTAATTTTCTAACCTCATCATATTTAAAATGATAACATTTCCAAACATTGAAATTTTCGTTAGGACATACAAAATCAAAATTATTGAAATTATTTTTACAATAATTTTCAACAACTGAAGTGTCTCCGTTTATGGGATAAAAACAATCTTCATCTTTGAGGTTCATAAACCTATTTACCTAGGGCGTTTAGTTGGAACAAATTTAGCAACCGGACTAACTTTAGAAACATCTTTTGCCTCATCGCTAGTAGAAGTTGTGATCATTTTAGCATCGGTAACACCCATCATTTTAAATGCTAGTTCGAGAGTTCTTCGTTCTTCTTCGGTATCTGCCACGAGAACCATATTTTCTCCATACACACTAGATTTATCTACTTCGGGAACTAATCCTTGTTCGTTAGCACGAGCAGCAGCAAATGCCAATCCCACTCTGTATTGATAATAAGGATTTCCGTTTGTTAAAGATGGTACAACATAGAGTGCTGGAATAGCCGCAGCAACATCTTGTTGCATTGATCCGCTGTTAGCCTCAACTAGTTGGGCAAGTTTTCTTAATTCTCTCATATTGTATTTAGTTATGGTGGGCGGTGAGAGGTTCGAACTCCCGACCCTCTGGGTGTAAACCAGATGCGCTTCCACTGTGCCAACCGCCCGCGGAATATTTAAGTGAGTAGCCCCGTAGGGCTACTCTTTTTAACTCAGTACTTAGCAAGTACTGGAAGAACATCACTTGCATTAAAGTGATAGTTAACACCAGCACGTACTGTATTGAACTTTGTGCTGTTATTAACATTGTTTAAAGAAGCAGGACTGTTAAACAATTTGTTCTGATTGCCACCGCTAATATCTGTGTAGAGGTATTCTGCCTTAACGGACCAAGCAGGAGCAAAAGCCCACTCGACGCCGCCGCCGGCTGTCCAGCCCGTCTGTGTAGCATTCTGTGAACCATATGTACCATTGCTTGAAACGTTGCCGTAAGCAAAACCACCTGTACCATAAACAAGTAAAGTAGGCATTAGCGGAACAACACCAACTCTACCACGAACAGTACCAAACCAATTAAGGTTGTTACCGCCTGTATATCCAGCAACCCAACCTGGGTAAACTGCGTTAACGGCTGCTACGTTATAAGCACTATTTGAACCGCCGCTGATTGTTGAGCCTTGAAAGTCAGTTTCAGCACCAACAACAAACATCGAACCGATCTGGTAGTTATAACCAGCCTGAATGCCTCCAACAACACCAGCATTACCATTGCCGTTGCGTGACCAAAGAACATTCTGCCATGTATTTGGATTAAAAGCATAAACGTTGCCATTGCCGTTGGACTTCCATCCACCGCCGACATTAGCACCTACATAAGCACCAGTCCAAGTAAAAACTGGTGGAGGCGGAGCAACAGGTGCCTTCCTGCTTGGAAGATCGGCTGCCTGAGCTGCGCTAATTAATGCTGCCGAAGCAAGCAAAGTAGTAACTGTCTTTTTCATATAACTTCTCCTCTTTGTTACATTTTCTACTTTAGCGGTTATAATGGTTAACGTCAATGTGTTTTTTCACATATTGTTAATCTTTATTAACGGTGTTGCAGATTTAACACATTTTTAGTTGACACTCTCGTGCATCTCGATAATCTTCTTGTATCGTGGAATATCATCAGGAGTAGAATTACTTTTTAATGTGTTACATTTCATACATATAACCTGAAGATTAGTTACATCATTTGTTCCTCCCTTACTACGAGGAATACGATGATCAGTTGAAGGAGTATTTTCATCTAACTTATTATTATTATTTTTCCCTAAACCATAGTCAAGTTCACTACCACAGCAAGAACAAGTATCGTGACAAAGAGGAAGAAAGTCATTGTATTCTACCCCCCATTTATCTGCATTTTTGTGAGCCCAAACTGGACGGAAGTCCTCAGTTTTACAAACGGTACGATATAATTTCCAAGTATGATAAGTGCTAGGATCGTAGTTAGGTATATTTTTATTATAAGGCATATCTACATTAAAGGGTTTTGAACAAAGTTCTTTCCCTTCGATTTTTTCATAGATACTAATAATTCCACTAGCAACTTTTTCTCTAACTCCCATGCCTCTGTAATTTGTTGGATATAAAATTTCAAATTCTCTTTTAATATTGTTATGTAAGGCATCACCTGCATCGAAGTAATCAGTAGATGCATTAAAGATATCCTCAAACAGTGTATCACTATACTTCTGTTCGAGTGTAAGAAGTTCTTTAACTTTAAGAAACCCTAACATATTAGCAGTATGAATTTTTTCAGTAGGAAAATGTCTCCTCATAAAAGAAAGAACTTTTCCTAGATCTTCTAATCCATAATCCTTTTGAGCAATCAGTAAGTCATTGATAAGAGTAATAACGCCAGGCGCCCTCTTGTTATATCCAGTTGAACATCCGGCATTAACGACTGTATTCTCGAGAGCAATAGACTCAGCATCTCCCATTATACATTTCTGCTTATGGATAAAATACTTTGCCATAGGTTCAGAATCAGTATTGAGAGCAAGAAGTTGAATAGATTCAATATTTTCATCTTCACTCTCAACATAACAAACTGGAACAAGACTATCTTCACCATATTGCAAAACCCAACCAATACCGTGTTGTTGCCCGTCTGCAATATAATACAAATCTTCTTCTTTACTATATCTAGCCTGTAAAGGGGTAGCACAAATAATATTCCATTTAATCAACAATTTTTCAATGTGAGTTGGCTCTGGATATCTCTGCCGGTCATAATTAAGAATACATTTCTTAACAGGTACCCAATCAAATTTTAACACATCTTTATAATTAAAAGAAGTATTTGGCTTTTTAATTTTTAATCTTTTATTAATATTTCTAGCAACCTGAACCAAAGGCACTTTGCGACTTTTCCAACCTTCACTAGGGTCAAACGGAGTCTTCGTTATGTCTTTAGACTTGCTCATCTCAATCTCCATAATAGTAAGTCTTTCACTCACCTTACAATTATAACTATACAGTCTATTATAGATATGTCAACCTGGAGATTTTGGAGCGGGCGAAGGGATTCGAACCCTCGACATCTTGCTTATTCAAGACACCTTAATGTCTTCAGGCAAGCAAGAACTCTACCTCTGAGTTACACCCGCATGAGGTATTTATATTTGGCTGGGGAGGATCGACTCGAACGATCATTTTCGGAGTCAAAGTCCGACGTGACTACCATTGCACCACTCCCCATTAAATTATTTTATTACTTTTAGCACGATTTTCAGATTTTGTTAAATATTGTAAATTAGATATTGAATGTAATCCTCCCTTAGAAATTGGTATAATATGATCGACTTCGTATCCAGGTGGACAGTTAGCATAAAATTCTTGTAGTTTTTTTATATCTTCGTCGGCGGGAGTCTGATATTTCTTTCGGCTATGATATCTCATCCATGCTTCTCTTCTATTTCTTTTTCTTAATTTTGCTTGTTCCGGATCCATACAAGGAATTTTTCTTGTACTAAAATCTCCCCTCTTCTTAGCCATTTCGATTGACCGTTTAGTTACACCAAATTCTTTTCTTAAATTTGAATAAGAAGATCCATTATTGTGTGCTTCTTGTATTTCTTTCCAATTGTATCTTTTTATTGATAATCCTTTTTTAAGTTTCTTTCTCCAATATGTAACAGTTGGTGCCGAAATATCTAGAATAAAAGAAATCTCTTTATTAGTCTTTCCGCTATCTAATAATTCTTTAATTAAATTTTCATCAATATTTTTGGATAACATATAGTATTTATACTGTCCTACCATTAGACGATACCCCAAAATGGTGATCCCTCTGGGATTCGAACCCAGGACAACTCGATTAAAAGTCGAGTGCTCTACCTACTGAGCTAAGGGATCCAAAAGGTCCCTTAAACAAAGTGTTCGAAAGGCAACCCTTTTGCTTTTACTATCTCATCTACTACTTCTCGAAACGCTCCTCTTCCACCATTCGAAAAAAGAACTCTTTCGGCTTTTTCTTTTATGTATATTGGAGCATCATTTACAGCAAAAGATGTTCCACAAACTTCAAACATTGGAAGATCTATTATTTCATCACCAATACAAATTACCTCATTTGGATGAAGAGATAAATTTTCCATAAGTGTTTTACATATCGCAGATTTATCTTTTACATGATAAAAACTATATTCAATACCTAAATCGGAAACTCGTTTTTGTAAAGCCTCAGAACCGAGTCCACTTATAACTGCCGTTTTAATTTCCATCTTTTGTAACATTATAACACCAAAACCATCTCGAGCATGAAACTCCTTCATTGTTTCACCATGCTCTGTATAATAGATTCTACCATCTGTAAGTACCCCATCTACATCGGTAATAACTAATTTACATTTAGATAATTTTGATTTGAACGGCATTTTATTAAACCTTCAATATTTTGGTGCGCCTGGAGAGACTTGAACTCCCACGCCGTGAAGCAACAGATTCTAAGTCTGCCGTGTCTACCAATTCCACCACAAGCGCATGATATTAATTTAACAGGTTAAGTGATACTTGTCAAGTTCTCTTGATTATGTATAGTAGTTTTTCTTGTTCTTTGATGAGTGGTTTATTATCTTCGTTAGATACATGAATTGTTCGTCCAGAATCCATAAAGATGGTAAATTCATATAAAGAACCTTTATATCCATTTTTGTGATCAACATTAGTGATAGATTCAATTTTTTCTACAACTATAGTTTCGCCAGTCGACAGTTCAAACAAGTTCATTTTTTGTCCTTTAATCGATAAACATCTTTGGAACACATTTAATTTTAGCATAGTAAGGATCTCCTAGTTTTGGAGCAAATGCTAGACTCGCAAGTCTAGTTTGCCCCTCAACTAAACAAGCCATCGGGGTATTCTGAAATTCCCCAATAGCAGTTGTTACATTTTTATGTTCTGATTTACAGTCATACGAAGGAACGCTAACATGACAAATCAAAATTATTGGAATATATTTTATCAATATTAACCCTTACATATAGTAGCGACTTTAATCTTAGTAAGTTCAGTACCTCTTGGAAGGGTCTGTTCAATAACACCAGTCTTACAAGTATCTTTTTCTAACTGAACATCTTTGTATTGACAAACATTTGTTCCGCTGATATTAAGACATGTGTATAGAGTGGCTGCGATTAGGGTCTTCATTGTGTCTCTCCTTGTGTGTGTATAATTGTATACTACAATCATTTTTGGCAAAAGCCAAATATATTTAGTGTTATTTGTGGCACTTCACATGAATTTTTGCATCTTCATATTCACCGTTCATAGGAACTTTTGCATCTAGTGTTCCTATTGTGCAGGCTCTACTTTCAATCTGAACTTGTTTTTGTTCACATGGGCCACTATTTAGGCACATTAAAAGTGTGGCCATAACGAATGTTTTCATACTATACTCCTAACAAAGATAGTATTTATCGTAAATTATGATGAATTTTCTTTAGTTAATTCTTTCTTCTCAAGATACTCCATCCATTCCTTGACACGTAATAATTGCCCATGTTCATAATTTTTATCATGAGAATAATGGACGGTGTGAGACAAATCTGCCTCTAATAATAGTTTCAATTCGTCCCACTTATCCATAATTACATTCCAAAACTTCTAGCAACTACTTTAACAGCAGCATCAAATGCTTCTTGTAGTTTTTCTTCTGGAATGTCATGTCCAAGAATTTCCTTCATCTGTGCAACTGCTTCTGCTTTAGTTTCGTCTGAAATATTAAACATTTAAATCTCCATTATTAGCAAGGACGAAATGCTGTAAAATTCTGTTTAACCTTATATTCACATACATGTTCTATTGGTCCTCTATGTTTATAATAGACACCATTAGTATCTGCGTCAAGACCTAATTTGCCCGCAACGTCGACAATATCTAATCCAGCGTTAACTGGGGCTAACGAATTACATCCTGCTAGAAATAGTGATAAAAGAATTATGTATCTCATGCTCGTTTTCCTTTATATTTTTCAAGAGCCTCATAAAGCATTTCAACAGAATATTCATTTACCATTGTACCGTGTGTTATTGATTTAATACAATATTTTTCTGTATTTGGTTTTTTATATTCAACAATAATTGTTTCTTTATCATAGTAAGGTGTAAACATTGTTTCATTTATTTTACCATCATCGGTAAAAGTTTGAATTAGAGTTTGATATTTTTTCTCGTCGATTAATTTATTAAGGCCTTCTTTACTATAACATTGATAGTCAACGCTTAGTTTAGTGTTGACTATACTATAGATTATTACTCCTGCAAACATTGCAAGAAAAATATATCTCATATTATTTCTTTGTAGGAGCAACAACAATACTTTCTTTTTTCTGAATCTCTAGTGGTGGTTTCCATTCTTGTGTTGATTTTGATTTCGATGAATGATCAACTCTTGGAATAGGACCAGCAAAAGCGGAATTTCCTAAAGCCATAATAGTTAGTAAAGATAAAATTATACGCATATTAATTCTCCTAATATATTATATATCGTATGGCGGAGAGGGTGAGATTCGAACTCACGGTAGGCTTTCACCTACGGCGGTTTTCAAGACCGCTGCCTTAAACCACTCGGCCACCTCTCCGTTATTGGTATTCATAATTGACGCTGTCTGTGTTAACTCTTAATATTTTAGCACCATTGTCAGTATGAAATCTACTAGCAGTAAATGTTTTTGGACTAAGAGTTATGAAACGTTTAATTTCTGGTCTATGTTCTTTTATATAATCTTTTGCCTTAAAGAGCAATCTTCTTCCTGAACCTGTTTTGTAACTCCAGATAGTATAGAATACAGCAAATATAGGAGAATCAGAAGATATTAAATCTCTTATATCTGCAGGTATATGATCTTGATAAGATACACAAATTACCGATTGTGGTTCTTTACTAATAGGATCCAACAAAACCATAATTTCTTTATTACCCATAATTCTTTCTATAGGATAGATATCTGATCGAACAGGATCATCCTTTACTAATTCTAATAAAGGATCTGAAATATCATTTATTATGTGTAACATTTACCATCCATAGTAATAATTTGGGTAATAGTAGTATGTTGGCGCAGGATAATAATATTGTGGTACATAATAATATCCTCCATATGGATAAGCATATGAATTAGCAATAGCAGCCCCAGCAAGAGCACCTGCAATAGCAGCCCCAGCCATTGCACCACCGTAACCCCATCCGCCATAATATCCGCCATAATATCCACGGTACCAAGCATTAGCAGGAGCAACTGTAGCAATAGTAAGTCCAAGCACCGTTAATAGTGTAAGAAGTTTCTTTTTCATTGTAGTCTCCGTTAACTACAACTATTTAACAAACTGGCGACCTGGACCGGGCTCGAACCGGCGACCTCTGCCGTGACAGGGCAGCACTCTAACCAACTGAGATACCAAGCCTTTCTATTAATTCATATATTTGTTATACGCTGAAATCCAATCAGATGCAATGGCTTTTTGTGCTTCTCTTACGTCTATTTTGCCATTACAAACTAAAGCATGTAATCTATGCTCTAAACCATCTTTCTTATAAGCATTCCATGGTTGTGTATCATAACTTTGTGGCCATAAATTCTTAATATCATTAGATCCGCCTAATTCTAAACTAATAAGATGATCTACTTCGAAATCGCTAGATGTTGGATCAATTCCATAAAGAACAAAAACCTGTCTTTTTACAGACAGTGGAACATTTCTAACTTTACGAGTATACCCAGGAGTACAAAATTCTTTAGTTGAAGCATTATGATCTATATCACCAGGAGTAAGTTTGGGATTTGGTAAAATAGGTAAGTCTACAGCAAATGCAGAAGAAGTGAATAGAAAGAATAAAAGTAGTAGTTTTTTCATACTTTTATTTATTTGAATAATATCAAATATCCGTAAGCATCAAATAGCCATTGTGGTTGAGGTAGAAGATTCCACCCAACAATAAGACCTGCTCCGAACGATAATATTGATGTAACTAAAATTAATCTTTTCATATGGTATTTATTCCTTTGGAATTAAAGATTCCAAAGGAGTAGGAGTAAAGTTTAAGGGTTCTACACAACAATTAATGTAGTTTTCTTCAGGAAGACTATTATGATGTACATGTCCGTGTAGGTTATACTTTGTCTTATAAAGTACACTTGCATGAACAGGTACATGAGTTAGCAGACAATTAAATTCTGGAAACATTCTCCACATCATAATCTTCTGGAAATGTTTGTGTAAATTCTGGCACTTGCCGTTATCATGATTTCCGAGGATAAGACGCTTACGACCTTTTAGCCGACCAAGTATCTCGTGACCCTTCCCAAAATAAACATCGCCAAGATGATAGACAATATCGCTGTCGGTGACAACTCGATTCCAGTTTTCAACCATTGTTTCATTCATATGCTCCACTGATTCAAAGACACGCATTGGACTGCCATCCTGTCTTGTAAATTTCAGAATGTTAGCATGTCCAAAGTGTGTGTCCGAAATTACAAAGATAGTCATTAAGACTCCCTGACTGGTTCCTTACCGTCCAAAAGATCGATTATCTCTTGACCGCTTAGTGTCTCATACATTATAAGAGCTTCTGCAAGTTTGTCAAGTTGATCTCTCTTCTCAGTTAAGATCTTCTTTGCTGTTTCATATCCTTCTTGAATAAAGCGACGAACTTCATGATCGATAGTCTTTTGGGTTTCTTGTGATACAGATTGTTCACGACCCATTGAGTATCCAAGGAACTGTTCGTGTTGTGGTTCACTATAAGCAACTGTTCCAAGTTTGTCACTAAATCCAAGTTGTGTAACCATAGCACGAGCAATCTTGGTTGCTTGTTGGATATCACCAGCAGCACCTGAACTTACCTTATCGTGTCCAAAAATTAATTCTTCAGCAACACGCCCTCCCATTGCCATTGCTAACATAGCAATAAATTGTTCATATGTTTGACTAATCTCATCACGTTCAGGTAATGACTGGACCATACCTAAAGCACGACCACGTGGAATGATCGTTGCTTTATGAATTGGCGTAGAACCTGGCATGTTAAGACTAACAAGAGCATGTCCACCTTCGTGATAAGCAGTCATTTTCTTTTCTTCTTCAGTCATTAATAGTGTACGACGTTCTGCTCCCATAAGAATCTTATCTCGAGCATCTTCAAACTCTTTCTTCATAACAATTCTTTTACCACGACGAGCAGCAAGTAATGCAGCCTCATTAACAAGATTCATTAAGTCAGCACCACTAAATCCAGGTGTTCCTCTTGCTACAACTTTAAGATCAACATCTGGAGACAAAGGAACTTTACGTGTATGAACCTTTAAGATCTTTTCACGTCCGATAAAGTCTGGATTAGGAACAGTAATTTGACGATCAAAGCGACCTGGACGAAGTAGGGCAGGATCTAATACGTCAACTCTGTTTGTTGCTGCAATAATAATAATTCCTTCATTTTCATTAAAGCCATCCATCTCAACAAGTAATTGATTAAGTGTTTGTTCACGTTCGTCGTTTCCTCCGCCTAATCCCGCGCCGCGATGTCTACCAACAGCATCAACTTCGTCAACAAAGATAATGCATGGAGCATTTTTCTTTGCTTGTTCAAACATGTCACGAACACGACTAGCACCAACACCAACAAACATTTCTACAAAGTCTGAACCAGAAATACTAAAGAATGGTACACCTGCTTCACCTGCTACTGCTCTAGCAAGTAATGTTTTACCTGTACCAGGTGGTCCGACTAGCAGAACGCCTCTCGGTATTTTTCCACCAACTAATTGGAATTTATTAGGTTCACGAAGAAATTCAACAACTTCTTGTAAATCTTCTTTTGCTTCATCAACACCAGCAACATCGTCAAATTTAACTGTTCCTTGTGTTTCGAGTAATTTCGCTTTAGATTTTCCAAATCCCATAGCGCCGCCGCCTCCTCGACCAGTCATTGATCTTGCTAGCCAGAACCAAACAAACATAAAAATAATTAAAGGTAAAATGTTAGATGCTAGAGTAGTCCATATACTTTCTCCACCTATAGGTTTTGCTGTAATTTGAACTTTCTTTGCTTCTAGTTTAGGTATAATTGTGTGTCCGCTTGGTAGATATGTTTCAAATGTACGATTGTCAGTAAAATGACCTGTAACTTCATTTCCTTCAATTGTGACATCGTGTACACGCCCTTCATCGATTTGAACTAAGAAATCACTAAAATTAATTTCTCTAATATCTGGGTGTTTTTCTTGGTTTTGCCACATTGCAAATAGTAAACCTGCAACTACAGCAAAAGTAATCCATGGTATATATCTTTTCCATTTTTTCATGATATGTTCCTTATGAACGTTTTTTTCCGCACTTTTAATAATTTATCTTATTATTTCACAGAATGCTATAATTCTATCATCTGATCGTAATATTGTTTGATATTTTTCTTCTATTTTTGTAGTTAATCCGTATACTTTTTCTTCGGGTGTTATATTACCAAAATAATAGGTTTTAATTTTTTTGATGGGATTTAAAATTTTATTAAATGTCAGTGATTCACTTAGATAAACTAAATTTAAAAAATTAGCAAAGTATAATAATTTAACTCCATTAAAATATGCTTCAGAACTAAATGGTAATTCTTTATAATCTTCTTTGTTTTTAATAACAGAAAATTCTCTTTTTAATTCTTTATGTTCTTTTAAAAAAACAGTATCAGTTGTTTCAAATCCTTTAGAAAATCCTATAGGATTATCTCTGATTAAAGAACCAGATGTTAAATCTTTTTTAACAAAAATAGTATCCACAATTGCACTAGCAACATTTCCAGTACATATTATTGAATGTTTAGATCTATAAATTTGATTGTTAAATTTGTAGATTTTACTAACAATCTCTGCTTCGTCGAATTCTTTAAAAGAATCCTGTCCTTTATTAAAATCAATTTCGAAAGCAAAAACACTAGCATATAATCGTTGATTATTTTCGTTGATAGATGAGATATGTTTTAAAAAATTCCAATGGATTTCTGCTAGTGTTTTTGCTAACCAAACAGGATCTAAGCCATTATAATTTAAATGAGGCATTCCTATTTCGAATTTCATTGTAAAGATATTTCCTTTATCTTTACAACATTTCGCAAATCTTCTTTAGTAATATTATTTGTCATTTTTGCTACAGGTAGCCATCCTATAGCTAGATGAGGGTCACCCCATTCCATATTAACTATGTTAGATATATTATGTTTGTCAAACCATCTTTTTATTCGAAACATTTGATATCGTTCTACAACTGCTGGAAGAGTGTCTCCAAACCATAGTCTGCTACTTCCTGATATTTTACTCATAGGCAAAATGTGAGTATCATATGCTAATTCATCTTCTGCATAAACTACTTCTTGTATATGACGTCCAATATGAGCATAGTTGGCATAGCAAATACCGAATGTATCTTTTACTGTAAAATGCTTGTATGCGTTTTCGGGTAACACATATCTTTGACAATTTAACTCAACGAATATCTGTCCTTGAGGATATGAATTATTATGTCTCATAATAGTTTCTAATCCGTGTAAACGTGAATTTAGATCATTCCATAATTCTTGTCTACAGAATTTAGTATATTCGGCACCTCTATCAGTTTCTGCAAAATTAATATGAACAAAATTTACATCTTGCTGTATATTTTCATATCTAATATTAGGCATTACAATGCCTTGAAGATAAGAATTTATTTCGTCGATAAGTTTATTAGTTTTATCTAAATAATCTATTACATTTTGATGTGAACCAAAATTAAAAAGCCTCTCGTTATCAATTAAAGGATTTCCGGTATCTAAAAAATCTTTAATTCCTTGCAACCACAATTGTGAATGTTCATAAGGAAGAGGTTCATAGTTTATATCGATTTTACTATTATCTAAATTCTCTAAGGTAAATGTAACAGTCATTATATTTCCTAGGGTGGCTCCCCGACCTGGACTCGAACCAGGGACCCAGCGATTAACAGTCGCTTGCTCTACCAGCTGAGCTATCGGGAAACAACTTTATATATAGTAAAGTATTACAAAGTTTTTGTCAATAAAGATTGGAAAAATTCTTTGTTTTCTTTTTCAATACTTTTAATTATTTGATCTATTAAATCCCAATTTGAAATCCAAGATTTATGTGGTCCAGGATTTTTAACCAAATTGATTTCATCTGCTCTTTTAAAATTTTCTTCATCTAATTCTGGTATTTCTAATAACTTAGGTACTAAACGAAGAGGATCTTTTGAATAATTTTCATAATTTATTATTTGTGCAACTTGTAAAAAATCTTTAGGAATATTTCTATACCATCTTAGTGTTTCTGTATATTGATTGAAAAAATCTAAAGGATTTAAATGAAATGGTGTAATCTTAACATCATTTAAATGTCTTTTATGTAAATGCCATCTTCCTATATAAGGTCTAATAAGTTGGCTAAATGTAATATCGATTGGATCTCGAACATTAAGAATACAATACATATCTGTTGAAAAAGGAAAAGGTTCTGCATGACAATGTACTAATGATCCATTTGGTGCTTCTTTTATTTTATCAAGATCAGTCCACAAAAACTTTAAACTTAAATTATTTGCCCTATAAACTTCTAATATAGTATTAGATAACACTACGCTACCTGTTCTTCCTGGACTTAATACTAACCATCGATCATTCTTTGTTATTGTCTTCATTATTAATCCTTAATATAAGATCTTCAATCCATTTTTCTATATTATAATCTGTTACTTTAATGTCGTATTTAGTGGGGGGTTCAAATAGTTTATTTGTATCTTCAAATCTTCCTTTGTTAATAGTATCAATCCACACAGTTATATCAGCATCAAATATTTTACGTAATTCTTCAGTTGGACAGACATAATCACAAATAGCGATAATCTTATTTTCCTTACATATATTTGCTTTTTTGGTTATTCTTTTTGTTTGTCTCAATCTTCCCTTTTCGGAAAAATCCCAATCGTTATACATCTTGCGTATATGATCACCATTGTACCAAGAAAAAGATTTATTTTCTTTTTGAAATCGGTCAATTAACTTATGAGCAAATGTAGTCTTACCTGCCCCGGGTAACCCCATAATTAAGATCTTAATCATAGAGTATTTAAAAGGGCGGCAACGGACATACCGCCCTTCTTGATTATCTTCTTGCTTCGATATGCATATGATTAAAGTGGCCTTTTACTTTCCAAAGAACCATATAACCTGCTGCTCTTGCTCTAGCAGCAACG